>Ga0335072_10007831_pt1 | contig 15535 bp, 9 predicted proteins | sample Lox_Sample_21_FD_206725 | JGI IMG/M metagenome (GOLD analysis project Ga0335072, IMG submission 206725) | Soil microbial communities from Loxahatchee National Wildlife Refuge, Florida, United States - Lox_Sample_2.1 | ecosystem: Environmental > Terrestrial > Soil > Wetlands | place: USA: Florida... | reverse complement strand
CGCATCCCTGACATACCGCAAAACTTCCTGGGTGAGATGCATGGGATTGAGCGGCACCACGACGGCATCGGCGCGTAGGATGCCATAATAGGCAATCACGAATTGCGGGCTGTTCTGCATGAACAGGAGCACGCGATCACCCTTGCGAATTCCGCATCGCTGGTACAGATAGCCGGCGACGCATTGGGCCTCTTCGAAGACCTCGGCAAAGGTGATCGGCGTATCGTAAAACACGAGGCTCGCCTTCTCCGGATGGCGTCGTGCCGACACTTCGAGGTTGTAAAATACATTGGTGGCCGGCGCGTCGAGGTGACGCGTCGCATGGTCCGGCCAGAACTTGAAATGTTGATCCGACATGGGGTGACCCGGAATTGGCAGCGGCTCCCTATGCCACCTCGAACAGGCCGGCCGCGCCCTGGCCGCCGCCGATGCACATGGTCACGACCACCAGCCTGGCACGGCGCCGCCTGCCTTCGATCAGCGCGTGACCGACCAGGCGGGCGCCGCTGACTCCGTACGGATGCCCTACGGCGATCGCACCGCCGTTGACGTTCAGTCGCTCATCCGGGATGCCCAACTGATCGCGGCAGTACAGCACCTGACAGGCGAACGCCTCGTTCAATTCCCACAGATCGATGTCACGCACGGTGTAACCGGCGCGCTTCAATAATCGCGGGACGGCATGAATCGGCCCCACGCCCATTTCGTCGGGCTCGCAGCCCGCGACCGCGAATCCGCGAAAAATGCCCAAGGGTTTGAGGCCACGCCGTCCGGCAAGCTTGGCGTCCATCACCACACAGGCGCTACTGCCGTCCGAGAATTGGCTGGCGTTACCCGCCGTTATGACGCCGTCCGGCAGCGCGGGCCGGATTTTGGTGACAGCCTCGAGCGTCGTGTCGGCGCGGATACCTTCGTCCCGGTCGATGGTCACCTCGCGCGTGGTTACGGCGCCTGTCGCCTGCTCGACCACGCCCATGACCGTTTTCATCGGCACAATCTCGTCGTTGAATTTGCCTGCGGCCTGCGCGGCGGCCGCGTGGAGTTGGCTGCGCACCCCATACTCGTCCTGCGCCTGCCTGGAGATTTGGTAGCGCTTGGCCACCGTTTCCGCGGTCTGCAGCATGGACCAGTAGAGCGTCGGCTTGTGCTCGAGAATCCAGGGGTCCGCCCGCATGTGCGTATTGGCTTCGTTCTGCACGCAGGAAATGCTCTCGAGGCCGCCCGCGACCATGACCGATGCCTCCTCCGCCATGATGCGCTGCGCGGCGAGCGCAATGGCCTGCAGTCCCGAGCTGCAGAAGCGATTGATGCTCAAGCCGGCAGTGGTCACTGGGAGGCCGGCACGCAGCGCGATCGCCCGCGCTACGTTGCCGCCAGTGGTGCCTTCGCCGAACGTCGAACCCATGATTACATCCTCGACTTCGGCCGGATCAACCGCGGCGCGCGCGACCGCATGCCGTACGGCATGGGCGCCGAGGGTCGCGCCGTAAGTCATATTGAATGCGCCTTTCCAGCTCTTGCCGAGCCCGGTGCGTGCCGTGGACACGATGACGGCTTCTGTCACGACCGCGACCGTTTGGATTCGGTGAATGTCCCACCCTCCAAGGCGAGACGGGCCAGCAAGGGTGCCGGCGTCCAGAATGCCACGTCGGCTCCGGGAGATGCGGCGACGCGCCGCAAGGCGCACGCGACCTTACTCAAGCCCGTCTGGTCCGCGTAGAACATGGGTCCGCCGCGATGGGCCGGAAAGCCATATCCATTGAGATATACGATATCGACGTCGGAGCTGCGCTGGGCGATTCCTTCTTCGACGATACGGGCACCCTCGTTGACGAGCGCGTAGATGCAGCGTTCTACGATCTCCGCCTCGCTCACCTCGCGCGTGGCGAGGCCTCGTTGCCTGCGGAATTTGTCTACAATCACGTTCACCTCCGGGTCTGGGATCGCGTTGCGGGAGCCGGCCTCATAGCGATACCACCCTGCTCCGGTCTTCTGACCCAACCGACCCGCCTCACACAGCGTGTCAGCCGGATTGGAGGAATCCACACCTGGCGATTCGGCCGCCCGACGCTTGCGTATTGCCCAAGCGATGTCGAGACCGGCCAGGTCGATCATGCGAAATGGGCCCATCGCCATGCCGAATCTCTGCAGCGCCGCATCGATTTGCTGCGGCATGGCGCCCGCCAGCAGCAGCTCGTCCGCCGCCTGACCGTATCGCGCCACCATGCGGTTCCCGATGAAGCCGTCACAAACACCAGAAACGACGGCAACCTTGCCCAGCTTCTTGGCCAAGCGCATGGCCGTCGCCAACACCTCCTTCGAGGTTTTTGCGCCGCGCACCACTTCGAGAAGACGCATCACATTGGCAGGGCTGAAGAAGTGCAGCCCGATCACGTCTTGCGGCCGGCGCGTGGAGTTCGCGATATCATCGAGATTCAAGGTGGAGGTATTGGAGGCGAGAAGCGCACCCGGCTTCACGATGGCGTCCAGGTTCTCGAATACCTCCCGCTTGACGTCCATGCCTTCGAATACCGCCTCGATGGCCAAGTCCACGTCGCGCAATGCGTCGTAACTCAGCGTGGGGTGTATCAGGGCGAGGCGCTTCTCCAGGTTCGCCTCATCGAGAGTCCCCTTGCGCAGCGCACTCTGATAGTTTCGCCGGATGCGGGCGAGCCCCCGCTCGAGTGCGTCCTGGCTCGCGTCCACGAGCACCACCTGCAAGCCGGCATTGATCAAGGTCATGGCGATGCCGCCGCCCATGGTGCCCGCGCCGATGACGGCGACCTTGTTGATCGGGCGGGTAGGCGTGGACTCCGGCACGTCGCCGATGTGCGAGGCTGCGCGCTCCGCTTGAAAGATGTGTCGCAAAGCGGCCGATTCCGGCGTGAGCAGCAGCTGGTTGAACAGTTCGCGCTCGCGCTTCATTCCCTGGTCAAACGGTTCCCGCACCGCCGCCGCCACGGCCTCGACACAGGCCATCGGGGCGGGATAGGGGCCGGCCTTTGCCTTGATGGTATTGCGAGCGAACTGGAAATACGCCTCCGCATTCGGCATGTGGAGGCCCTGGTCCCGCACCCGCCTGGGGCCGAGCTTCTCGGCGATCAGATTCCATGCGAAGTCCAATGCCGAAGTCAGCAGATCCCCTTCCGAAAGCACATCGAACAAAGCCGTGCCGCGCAGCTTTTCGCCACGCACAGTGTCGCCCGATACGATCATGTTCAAGGCGGCCTCGATGCCGATGAAGCGCGGCAGACGCTGCGTTCCGCCTGCGCCGGGCAAGAGACCCAGCTTGACCTCCGGCAGCGCGATCTGCGCACTCGGTGCCCCCACTCGATAGTGACAGGCGAGGGCCATTTCCAGACCCCCGCCTATGCAGATACCCTCGATCGCCGCAACGATAGGCTTTGCGCACTGCTCGATACCCTGCAGCAGCGTCGTAAGATTCGGCTCCGCATGCCACTGAGGGGTCCCGAATTCACTTATATCGGCGCCCCCGGAGAATCCTTTCCCCGAGCCGATCAAGATTATCGCTCGGATCGAGGCGTCCGCCTCGGCGCGTGCCAAGGCCGACCACAGAAGCCTGCGCATTTCAAAGCCGAAGCTGTTGACAGGGGGATTGGCGAGCTTCAGTACCGCTACACCGTGCGTTGTTTCGAAGCTGAGCTTACTCATCACGCCTCTGAACTGGATCGGCAACCTGACTTTGGAAATTCGAGGATCGCCGAGGAGAACGTCGAACTTTTCGTGTCTGCAAGAGCTGCCGGCTCTCACCCGAGCCGACCGGAATGGCCGAGTGCCGAATTTTCACCGGACCGCTATCCTTCACGTGCGCTCTGCCGCGGCAAACGCTTCCTGGAAGCTTACAAAGAACGCCGGAGTATGGAGCACCATAGGCGCCAACTTCTTGTCTCTCGACGCCTACGAGGGCGGGCGGCCGGAAGCCGCCGGAATCCTCATCGGCGGCTCGACCCGATGGCGATGGAGGGCCGCTGCGGAATCGTCCTGAGCATCTCATAATTCTCTGAATGCCTCTCAGATTCCACTGATTCCCTCCTCTGGCGGCCGGCACCCACTGGCGGCCGCCGCTGCTGCGGATACACTGCCAGGCGGATGCATCGCGCGCATCGAGCCGATGGTCGTGTCATGACCACACCCAGCAAATCCTTAGCCGTACCTCGCGTCGAATTGCTGGGGGCTCACTCAGATTTCGGAGTTGGCAGCCTGGGTTACATCCAGTCGCCACGGGGCATCCGATTCACGGCGACACAGTGCGATCACGACGGAAATTCGGACAGACGTCTGGTTACGACTCCGGACACCGCGCTCTTCCGATACACGATGCGCATGCCGAGGGACGTCGGTGTCGCCGTGGTCGGGGCGCCACTCCGCGCTTGCGGGCCGCTGGGCTATTGCGGGCCGGATGTGAGCGTGGAGGCACGCGGAAAAGGCCGGTTCACCGCAGTTTGGTGCAGGCTCGACTCGGCGTTCCTCCGGTCGCTAGCAATGACCGAAAGCGGCTTGCAGCTGACCGGCATCGACCTTCTGCATTCAATCGACTCGCAGCGGCTCATGCATTATGGACGCGCCGCCTTCCACGAGGCCATTGAGCCCGGATTCTGCAGCTCAGTGTTCGCGGAAGCGACCGCGCTCGCGGTGGTTCTGGAAATCGCCCGATACGACGGAAGGCGGGGGCTGGACAAAGGGCTGCACCAAGGTGGATTGGCGCCCTGGCAGATGCGTCGGTTGGACGACTACATTCGCGCACATCTGTCGGAGGATCTCACTCTGCACGAGCTCGCCATGCTGCTCGGTATCAGCGTGCGACACCTGTCTCGTGTCGTTCGCCGGGAAAAGGGAGTGAGCTTGCACCGCTGGATAGCCGACTATCGCCTGAACGAAGCACGGCGGTTGCTGAGCGAGACGAACTTACCCATCCATGAAGTGGCGCGGCTGTCCGCGTTCCGCAGTTCGGCGTCATTCTCCACGGCGTTTCGGGCCGCGTCGGGGTTCGCGCCAAGCGAGTATAGACGGCTGCAAGTGTGACTCGCCGCGACTACCTCCGACCCCCGTAGCCGGTAATGTCGACCAACGTCACCAACAGGCCGACGATCTCATTGTTCTCGTCCCGAGCTGTGGCGACCGTCGCCAATCCGACATGGCGACGATCCGGCATGAGCCACTCTCGCGGCGCCGACGATTCTCCGGCGATGGCGGCGGCCAGGTCCGCGGCTACGCCGGAATCCCCTTGCGGTATGACTTCCTCGATACGCCGACCGCCGATTTGCTCCAGCTCCATATCCATCATCTGCGCATAGCGCCTGTTGGCGCTCACGACCCGCTGATTGCGGTCCACGAAGCAGAGCGCGATCGGAGCGCTCGCATAAATGGCCTGCAATTGCGCGAGCCTCTGATTGCACGAAAGATCCAGAGGAGACGGATCCTCCGCCTGTTCTCCCCACAACCGGATCAATCCCGGCACGGCTTCGGCATCCAGAGGCTTGCTGAATAGGTAGCCCTGTCCAAAGGTGCAGCCAAAATACTGCAGCATGCGCAGCTGAGCCTGCGTTTCCACACCCTCCGCGACGATGGGCATGCCCAGGCTCTGTCCGAGGCCGACGATTGCGCTGACGATTTTTCGGCTCTCGCGCGACGATCCCATCGATCTGACGAAACTGCCATCGATCTTGATCTTGTCGAAGGGAAGCGCCTGCAGGCGAGTCAGGCTCGAAAATCCGGTGCCGAAGTCGTCCAGTACGACTTGAACGCCGAGCGCCTTCAATCGTTCAATGGATTTCCGGGCGCAATCGATATCCGCAATTACCGCGCTTTCGGTTATCTCCAGCTGCACCCGCGAGAGCGGAAAACCCGACGCACTTACCGCCTCTTGTATTTGCTCGGGAAGTCTTTCACCCTGGAATTGAAGCGGCGAAATATTGAACGCGAGCCGGAACTCGCCGCTCCAATGCCGAGCCTTGGCGCAGGCCGATCGGATGATGTGCGAGGTGAACTCCGCTATCAGGCCGGCCTTCTCGATGATGGGAATGAAGCATACCGGCGGAACCTTGCCCAACTTCTCATCGTCCCATCGAGCCAGCACCTCAAAAGCGGCGATGGAGCGCGTGGGAAGCCGCACGATCGGTTGAAACACGGGGTATAAGCGGTCCGTCCGGAGGCGGCGCGGGCTTCGCCGCGCGTGAGCCAGGCCCGCCTGTGATCTCGAGTCTGAATGTGCGTTTGCGATTGCCATGCCTCTCACCCTCCGTTGGGTGTGATGTTTCGCGATGCGGTCAAGTCCGTGGCTTGCCGTGCTGATGAGTATAGGAGGCGGCCAGCGCGCAGGAATTTCGATTAACAGCCCTTCTTTTCCGGACGGGACAAAATCGTAAGGGTCTTTTTACCTTGCGCCGCTATCACGGTGCGCCGCATTGCAGAATCCGCTGAATATATTGCAGATTCGCCGAATTCCCGCACTCATCCGCGAGAGTGGTTCATGAATTTGGCTATGCTCGAAATCGACAATCTCACGGGATATCCGGCTGTAACCGGGGGGTCGCGATGAAAAGCAGAGTGCCTTATCCCACCGCGGATGAAGTCTTGGGCGAAAAGCTGCATCCGGATGAAGAGGCGATTACCTCCCAAATTGCCGATCTCATCGAAGCCGGTATTCGCGCGCAATATAAGCCTGGCTCCGCCCGTCGCGACGTGCATGCGAAGGCCACGGGCTGTCTCAGGGCCGAGTTTCGGGTGAACGATTCGATACCTGCGCATTTGGCAAAGGGTGTCTTCATTTCGGGGAAGGTCTATCAGGCCTACCTTCGCTTTTCGAATGGATCGGGAGATCCCAAGCAATTCGCAGACGGACATGACGACGGTCGGGGTCTCGCGATCAAGCTGCTTGGGGTTCCGGGGCGAAAGATCCTGGAAACGGACGCTAATGCGACTACCCAGGACTTCGTGATGATCAATCACCCGGTGTTTTTTACCAGCGACCCGCACACCTACCTGACGTTGATACAGAAGGCGACCGGTAACTTGCTCACGAAGCTGACTATCCCGCTCGATCTCGGGCTCAAGGGGACCCATCTCTTCAAGGAGCTCAATAGCGGCAAAATCGCGAATCCCCTGCAGGTTCGGTACTTTTCCGCTTCGGCTTTCCGTCTTGGCGCCGGCCCGGACCGGTTGGCCGTCAAGTGGTCGGTCAAACCGGTGTCGGATCGCTCGGACCCGCTGCCGTCGGATCCGGGACATGATTTCCTGACGGAGGCGATGAAGGCTACGCTCAGCAAGGGGGACGTTACTCTGAAATTCCTCGTGCAACCCAGAACATCTCAGGATCTCAGCGTTGAAGACACTATGACCGAGTGGAAGGAAGAGGTGGCGCCCTTCTACGAGGTGGCGACGATCCGCATACCCGCTCAGCAGTTCGATACCCCCGAGCTCAAAAAACTGGGCGAGGCGCTTTCCTTCAATGTCTGGCACGCCGTGGAGGAACACCGGCCGTTAGGTGCCGTCAATCGCATGCGCAAGGTGGTCTACGAACGGATCAGCCGGGTCAGGAACGAAATGAACGCGCTCGAAAGAGTAGAGCCGAGGAACTGAGGGCCGGGCGTCGTTGTCCCGCATGCAGGGCTGCGACCCGATCGAAAATCGAAACGCACAAGCTCGTCGAAACTGGCCACGGGCCACGGGGGTGTGATACGGTCATGAAATAAGGGTAGTCCGCCCTGGACAAACCGGTCGAGCAATTGGCCGCATGCTCGAATATTTGGGTTGAGCGACGCTTGGCATGAGCGTTGCCGGATTAACGCTGCGGCATCGAATCGCATGCCCTCTTTCGCAGGGCTACCTCGTCCTATTTGTCATTTTTGCCGCCATTGCCGGCTCGGCGCGTGCAGCGCAGAACGGGAGCCTTCCCGCGAGCAATGAACCGCCAACGACGATTGATACGACGTACGAGGCGTGGAATGGATTTTACGTCGGTGGCAGTCTCGGCGGCGTGTGGGCAAGGTCCGCTTTGCGCACCACGGTTGCGCTGGGCTCCGCAGACAGCTACCTCGACGCCTCAAGCATCCCCGTCATCGATACCGTCGGTCGACAACGCACTCAGCCCGGAGGGCCCATGGACGTCCTGCTGACGGGCTATACATGGCAGCGGGGACCATGGGTCGCTGGTCTTGAGGCCGACTTCGGATACCTGGATCTTTCGGGACAGGCCACCGGGTCGGGCATTTACCCGTGCTGCGCACCCACCGGTTTCTCGATGTCGCAGGGGCTTCGGTCAAATTGGTTGGCCACCGTGCGACCCCGGATCGGTATGACCCATGCCGGTCTGCTGTTCTTTCTCTCGGGTGGGATGGCCGTATCGGACGTCCGCACCCGCTTCGCGTTTACGGACGATAACAGTTACGCCACGGCTTCGGGGACGATCTCACACACAGCCATCGGCTATGCGGTAGGCGGCGGAGTCGCGGCGAAACTAGCGGGCCATTGGACGATCACGGCTGACTATCTTCTGGTGAATCTGGGAACAGTGTCGGGTAGCAGCGCTAACTTGCTCACCACCTATGGCCCGTCGCCCGAAAACAGATTTCACTACAGCGCAGACCTGCGCGAGAATCTCGTTCGACTGGGCGTGAGCTATCGGTTCTATTGAGGGAGAGGAAGCTCGTTCGGAGCGGGAGATCAGGACGTCTGATTCGCCAGGGTGAGGTAACCACCCGGATTGACATCCGAAGGCGTTCACCTGGAGTCGCCTCGAGGGCGACCCGTCACAGCTTTTTGGCCCGCACGAGATCCCGCCAGACGCCGTGCGACAGCCCGTCCTTTGCGTGCCAGTCTCGCCCGACTCCTTTTTGGCACCTTCGGTAAACAACTCGGCGTCTGGAGTACCTCCAGGGCAAGGGCCTTTCCGTAAGCTTTCTCCCAGTATTTTGCGGAAAGACACCGCGGACGTCGCGGTGCCAGCGCGAAATAAGGGGGACATCCATGGTCGCCACGTCGGCCTTCGTCGCACAAAATAAGTCAAACCAGTTCTCTTTCACAGGGATATTGCCAGCGCTTGCACTGGCAGTCGCATTCGGCCCCTGGAGCAACGTCAGCCACGCGGCGAACGCGAGCGCAACAACGGCAGGTAGCGCCATTCTCCAGGAAGTGATCGTGACCGCGCAGAAGCGCACACAGAACGAGCAGGACGTCCCGATCGCCGTGATAGCGCTCTCCGCGCAGCAGCTGCAGGACGCGGGCGTGACCAATATCAAGAACCTGACCGAGCTCACCCCGGGCCTCACGGTGACTTCGACCACCTCGGAGAACTCGACCACTGCGCGCATCCGCGGCATCGGCACGGTCGGCGACAACGTGGGCCTGGAATCTTCCGTCGGCGTGGTGATCGACGGAGTCTATCGGCCGCGCAACGGCGTCGGTTTCGGTGATATCGGGGACATCGCAAGCATCGAGGTCCTCGAAGGCCCACAGGGCGAGCTCTTCGGCAAGAACAACGATGCCGGCATCATTAACATCGTGACCGAGCGTCCCTCGAGAACTTTCGGCGTGACCGGCGAGATCACGGGCGGAAATTTCGGCGATAAGGAGGTCTCAGGGTCGATCACGGGCCCGGCGGGCGATTCCTCCGCTTTCCGCCTCTATGCCAAATACGAGAAGCGCGATGGCTTCATGAACGTTGAGACCGGAACGGGCAACCTCCACGATGGGGTCGACAACCGTAACCTCTACACGGTTCGCGGACAGTACCTGATCACTCCCAGCAGCGACGTCAGTGTGCTGCTCATCGGCGACTTCTCGCGCCGTAATGAGGTGTGCTGCCAGGCCACTCCCGTATATCCCGGTCCCTTTGCCGGGATCATCACGGCGCTCGCGACCAATCCCCTGCTCGGGGGCAGGCCCGGACAGGCGGCCTTCCCGGATACACCCACGAACCCCTTCAACGGGCAGTCGTTTTCGAACTATCCGATCTCGCAACAGATCTGGGACCGCGGATTTTCCGCCCAGCTCGACTGGAATTTGAGCGGCGCCCGCCTGACCTCGATCAGCGCGTGGCGCGACAACACCGTCGCCGCGGGCAATGATCCGGATTACTCCGATGCTGCCCTCGTGGATGAGCCGGCCAACGGCAACGTGACGGACTTCAAGCAGATGAGCGAGGAGGTGCGGCTTGCAGGCAAGAGCGGCCGGCTGAATTGGCTGATTGGCGGTTTCGCCGACAAAGAACTTCTGAACAATACCTCGACCATTCTCGCCGACAATCAATTCGACCTGTACCTGGGTGCGACGGCGTCAGCAGCCGCGGGCGTCAGCCCGCCAAATTTCCTGCTGTTGCCGGAGCTGACCGGCAACTTACCCGGACAAACGTTCATCCCCGGAGTTTCCGGGCAGGCGGACTCCTACCAGCAGACCGAGAAGAGCTACGCCTTCTTCACCAACGAAACCTATACTCTGATCGACAATTTGGATCTCACGGCGGGCCTGCGTTACACGCATGAAGAAAAGGACGAAACGGCCAGCTACAACAGCCCCGACGGCGGTTCGGCCTGCGCACAGCTGCTCGGCGCGCCCCCACCGTCGGCCGCGCTTCCCTACAGTCAGCTGCTGCTGTTGGGATACGGCTGCGCAACGCCGTTCAATCCGTTCTTCGCCGGAGTCACGCACGATCAGTCCCTCGGCGAGAACGATCTCAACGCCACGGTGAAACTGGACTATCACTTCACGGACAATGCGATGGGGTACGCCTCCTGGGGCAATGGCACGAAAGCGGGCGGTTTCAATCTGGCGCGGGTGACCAATCCGGCCGCCGCCGATCCCCTGGCGCCGATCCTCGATACCGGGTTCCCGCGCGAGACGGTCAATTCCTTTGAGATTGGCGTGAAGAGCGAGCTCGCCCAAAGAACCGTGCGCCTCAATGCGGATGTGTTCGATCAGCAGTACCACGATTTCCAGCTGAACACGTTTACCGGCATCGTGTTCGTCGTCAGCTCGCTCCCGGACGTGAGCTCCAAAGGCGCGGAACTGCAGCTCGACTGGCTCACGCCCCTCTCCGGACTGCGCATCTCCGGCGGCGTGGTCTACGCGGACACATTGATCACGAACTTCGGGGACTCCCTGTACCTCTTTGCCACAAATCGCCTGGACAGCCGGCTGTCGTTCTCGCCCCTGTGGTCGGGGGTGGTCTCGGCAGCTTATGAAATGCCGCTGTCGTCATCACTGACGCTGCGGATGAGCGCCGATGAGAAGTACAGCTCCTCCTACAACACAGGCTCTGATCTGGACCCGATCAAGCTTCAAGGAAGCTATGGGATCTTGGATGCGCGCATCGGCATCGGCCCCCCCGATGGCAAGTGGGTCTTCGAGATCTGGGGCCAGAACCTCGCCGACAAGGGGTACTTCCAGGTCGCCTTCGATGCGCCGTTTCAGGGCCTCGCCGTCCCGGGCTTCAACAATCAGATCGATTCGTTCGTGGGCGACCCGCGCACCTTCGGCGCTACGATCCGCGTGAAGCTCTAGAGGGACCGTCGCACCGCAGCAAACCGGACTCATGGGGCGGCGACTGATCCAATGGCGCGAGCTGCAGCATCACGAACGGCAGGCTAAGCTGAGAGCAGCGTTGCCACCGACGCGGTGCTCAGCATAAGGGCGCTGCTCAGCCGCCGGCCAGGGGTTCCGGGGCCCCCGGGGAATGGACGCGATCGCGGGGCTCGGCGCCCGGGCTGCCCATAGCAAGATCATCGTCATGATCGAATGAGAGGACCGCTCATGGATCTCAACTACACCGCCGCAGAAGAATCCTTTCGCGCCGACGTCCGTGCCTTCCTCGAAGCCGAACTTCCGGCCGACATCCGCTCCAAAGTGCGCTTGGGAGGGCGAATGCATAGAGACGACTTCGTGCGCTGGCAGAAGATCCTGCACCGCCGCGGCTGGGGCGCCGGCATATGGCCGCGACGCTACGGCGGGGCCGATTGGAGCGTCGTCGAGCAGCACATCTTCGACGATGAAAGCGCAGCGGCCTGCGCGCCGCCGCAGGTGCCGTTCGGGTTGCGCATGGTCGCGCCAGTGCTCATGAGCTTCGCAACCGCCGCGCAGCAGAGCTACTTTCTGCCGCGCATCATTTCCGGCGAGGACTGGTGGTGCCAGGGATATTCGGAGCCCGGGTCGGGGTCCGATCTTGCATCGCTGCGCACGAGCGCGGTGCGCCAAGGCGCGCATTACCGCGTCAACGGCCAAAAGACGTGGAACACATTCGGCCAGTACGCCGATTGGATCTTCTGCCTGGTGCGCACGGGCAACGACACGCGGCCACAGCAGGGTATCTCGTTCCTGTTGATCGATATGAAGTCGCGCGGCATCACGGTGCGCCCCATCATCACGATCGACGGCGAACACGAAATCAACGATATTTTCTTCGACAACGTACAGGTGCCGGTTGAAAACCTGGTCGGCGAAGAGAACAAGGGCTGGACTTACGCAAAATTCCTGCTCTCGCACGAGCGCACCAACAACGTCGGCGTCGGCCATTGCAAGCGCGCATTGAAGCGGCTCAAAGAAATTGCCACCCGCCAATTCCGGAACGGCCGACCGCTGATCGAGGATTTCCGCTTCCGAGATGGCATCGCGCGGGTCGAACTCGAGCTCGTGGCGCTCGAGATTACGAACCTACGTGTACTTTCCGCGGTCGCGACGGAATCCCGCGTTCCGGGGCCCGAGGTCTCGCTGCTCAAAATCAAGGCATCGGAGATCATCCAGCAGCTCGCGGAGTTGCAGATGCACGCGCTCGCGCACGATGCCCTGCCGTACTTACCCGAAGCGCTCGAGGTGGAGTGGGTTCCGCCGCCGTTGCTCGCGGATCACTATGCCGACTTCGCGCCGGCTCTCACAGGCCAATATTTCAACTATCGCAAGAGCACGATCTACGCGGGTTCGACCGAGATCCAAAAGAACATCATTTGCAAACTGATCCTGGGTCTCTAAAGGGGGCTGTCATGGATTTCCGACTGACGGAAGAACAACTCGCGCTGCAGGAGACGCTTCGGCGTTTCATCGCCAAAGACTATGATTTCGGACAACGCCGTTCGCTCGCGCGCTCCCCCCTCGGCTATTCCGCGGAGGCCTGGGCCCAGTATGCGGAGCTCGGCCTGCTCGGCCTACCCTATCCGGAGGAATTCGGCGGCCTCGGCGGCAGCGCTGTCGACATCATGGCTGTCATGGAACTGGTCGGCCAGGGACTGCTGCTGGAGCCTTACCTGACGACGGTCGTGCTCTGCGGGGGACTGATTCGCGATACCGCAGCCCCCGCGATGAAGCAGACGTTGCTGCCGCAGATCGCCGCCGGAGAGCTCAAGATCGCTCTCGCCGCCTACGAAGCCGCCGGACGCTACGAGCTCGCGCACGTCGCCACGACGGCGGTCCACGACCCCAAGGGCTGGCGGGTGACGGGCCACAAGTCCGTCGTCCTGGATGCCCCATCGGCCGATTACTTTCTGCTCTCGGCGCGCAGCAGCGGCAATCGTACCGACGCCCAGGGCATCTCCCTGTTTCTGGTGCGCAGTGATGCGCCGGGATTGACGCTGCAGGCCTATCCCACCCAATCCGGCGGCAGGGCCGCGGATTTGCAATTGCAAGACGTGCGTGTCAACGACAGCGTCCTGATCGGCGCGCCCGAACGGGCGCTTCCCGTGATTGAGCGCGCCGTCGATCAGGGTATCGCCGCACTCTGCGCCGAAGCCGCGGGTATCATGACCGCGCTCAATGAGGCGACACTCAGATATCTGAAAACCCGCAAGCAGTTCGGCACTGTGATCGGCAGCTTCCAGGCCTTGCAACATCGGATGGCCGACATGTTCATCGCCGCCGAGCAGGCGCGCTCGATGGCCATCATTGCGGCAATCCAGGCCGCCGGCGACGAGCCCGCGGCACGCCGCCGCGCCATATCGGGCGCAAAGGCCTATGTGGGACAGGCCGCGCGCTTCGTCGGCCAGCAGGCCGTGCAGCTGCACGGCGCGATGGGAGTCGTCGACGAGTTCGACGTCGGCCACTACTTCAAGCGCCTCACGATGATCGATATGACATTCGGAGACGCCGACCATCATTTGGCGCGCTTCAGCGATGCACTTTGAGTCAAGGGGTGGAGGTTTGAGGCCCGCATCTGCATGCTGACCTCGGGTGGTCTACCCCCATCACCCATGCGGCGCCGAAACACGTGATTTTTCCGGAGAGATGGTCACGGGCTTCGATCGCGTCGCACTCAGAACGTGAGCCCGACCTCCAAGCCCACCATGCGCGGGGTGCCGAGAATTACGGAATCAATGCCAGCGACCGCGCCCAGGCCGAGACCGCCCGTCTCATACTGCTTATTCAGCATGTTCCTCACGTAGGCTGCCGCGTGAAATCTGGATCCCGCAATATTGTTCCACTCGACCCTGGCGTTGAGAAGGGCGTAGCCGCCGATCTTGGTGTTGGGATCGAGGGGCCCGATTCCATTCGCAGGAACATTCTCGCTCGCGGCGAAGTTAGTATAGTACAAGTAACTCTGCGAGTAGATGTCCTGACGCACCACCAGCTGGCCTAGGGAGTGCGGCAGATCATGGGCGACGCGCAAGTAAAGGGAGCCTGTGTTTCTCGGTGCATCGCCGTAGGGTCCCAGGATAATCGTAGCGCTGTTGATGGCGCCCGTAAAGGCGTCGAGCTGCGCGAAATGAGTGGTGCCATCCGTATAGCGCGCGTCGGTGTAGGCATAATCGAGCCCTGCCTGCATCCAGGACGTAAGATCAATCAATGCGCCCAGCTCGAAGCCGTCGACTTGAGTCCTGTTGGCATTGACCGTGTACAAGGCAAAACCAGAATAAACCACCCGCTGGGCATCTCTAACTCTTTCCTCATACACATCGGCGTTAATGCGCACGGGGAAGTCGCTGAGTCGTCCCGCGTACTTGATACCGAGCTCGAGGTCGCGTGCGATCTCCGGCTTGAATGAGTCGATGTTCGTCGCCCCCGTGCCCGACTGAATGGTGCTGGTGCCGTTGAAGCCGCCCGCGCGAAAGCCTCCACGTTGCGCGATGTAAAGCAAGGCATCCGGCGTCAGCTGATAGTCGAGTCCCGCCGTCCAGCTCGGTTCGCGCTCGCTTAAAGTGGGAGGCAGGGGCACGCCGGCCAGCTGATGCGCATCGTCGGGTACGCCGCCATCATCGATATATCGAAAATTTATATCCTCCCAGGTTTGTCGATAGCCTGCGGTCGCCCTGAGATTGTCAAAGAGCTTGTAAGTGACTTGTCCGAACAGAGCACGCGACTCTTCGTCGTTCTCGAAGTTGTAGCGGAAACCGCCGGGCACCTCACATCCCGCGGGATTATCCAGAGTCACGGCAAAGGCGACGGAGCCACAGCCGATGTTCAGGAGTTCATTTTCCCCTTCGTTGTCGCGGTCGTAGTACCCACCAGCGAGGTACGTGAGCCGCTTATCGATTGCCGTGCCGGCGAGCTGCAGCTCCTCGGAGTACTGCTCGGTCGAATAAAGAATGCCCTCCGGCCC
>Ga0335072_10007830_pt1 | contig 15536 bp, 14 predicted proteins | sample Lox_Sample_21_FD_206725 | JGI IMG/M metagenome (GOLD analysis project Ga0335072, IMG submission 206725) | Soil microbial communities from Loxahatchee National Wildlife Refuge, Florida, United States - Lox_Sample_2.1 | ecosystem: Environmental > Terrestrial > Soil > Wetlands | place: USA... | reverse complement strand
TTCCGCGGCTTCGCCCGTATTAGCGCTGCAGCGCGGAGCTAGGACTCGAAATGATCGATCACGTCTACATCTCCGTCACCGACATCAAGAAGTCGCTGGCCTTTTACCTTGAGGCACTGAAGCCCCTAGGCTGGCGCGAACTCGGGAACTACGACGCCGCCGCTGGCCCCGCGAGCGTTCCGGACCTTTACGGCCTCGGCGATGCCACATACGTCTCCGGCACCGGAGTCGGATCGAGCATCTGGCTTCGCCAGCGCACGCTCGGCGAGACAGGCCTGTACCTCGGCATCGTGTGCGAGAGCAACGAGGCAGTTGACGCCGCCTACGCTGCCGCAATCAGCTCCGGTGGAATCGACCAGGGCGAGCCGGCCGACCGGACATACTTCGCGCCCGGTTACTACGCCGCAAATGTCGCTGACTTTGATGGCAACCGCCTGGAGTTCGTGCACAAAGCCTGGAACCCTCCTACCTGAGGCCATGTACGCGGCCAGGATGTAGTTGGGATGGCGGTCGAGGTGCATCTTGGTTCGCGGGTCGTCGTGCCGAGCTGCGACAGCTGACACCAGCCGGCGACCTGCGGCATGCGGTGAGCAGCGATGCTGCGTGACCACGCGGCTGGGCCCATCAGCGGACTATGCGGTAAGAGCGCTGGGGAACCGCGTCTCGAAGTCCAGGATTCCGACCCATATCGGCGTGATGGGAATGCGCGCCATGGGCTTACCGCGAAGTGTCGACACCCACGCCGGGCCCTGCTCCGCGCCGAAGTACCGCTCGGCCGACAGCGCGTATTCCGGGACCACGTCATCGAGCATCTCAATCTCTGCGGTGCCGCGCACCATCAGCACGCTGTACGGCCAGCCGGTGTAATCGTCGATCGTCAGGGCCACGCGCGGATCAGCGGCCAGTGCCTGGAGCTTGGGCGCCCTGGCGGGAGAGCCGATGACAAACTGCTCTCCGGTCCAGTGAAACCAGACTGGTACCACCCGCGGCGTGCCGTCCATCCACGTATACGCCAGCCGAGCGGGAATCGCGGACTGGAGAAGCTTCTCCGCTACTGGATCATGAAGTAGTTCCAGGCTGCCCTGCTGCACTATTGCCGCCCCCCCACAGAGGATTGCCGTGACCATTCCGGATCCGGCCGTGGCCGGATAGTACACCGGCTTCTCGACCGGAGAAAGGTGGAACGGCTGGACATTTGTAAAAACGTTCCGTATCTGCGGGCTCGGCTTCAGATCGTAAGCGACCAAGCCTTCGACGTGCCGCCTGCGGCAGAAGCGTTCCGAGCAGTGCGGGAACGAGTGGTGCATGTTCGCGGAGTTCCCAGGCGTCCGCACCCGCCGGACCGGGTGACGGTTATTGGGCTTAGCTAGTATTCAGAAAGCCGACTAACGGGCGAAGCAAACGGGGTGCAACGGGGCTCGGGACAATGCCGTTCCAATGCGATCTAGACGACTCAAACAACAGCGCTGTGCGCACGCCGACTTCGGCCGACTATTCGTGCGCAGTCGGCTAGACGGCTACAGAACACGCCGTTGGGGCAGCAGGCAAATGCCAAGACTCAATCCGAATGGGACCGAGGGTTAACGGAAGTCAGACGGCAACCGGCCTCGGTTGGGGGGACCAGGGAAAGAGGTACACGAGTTGAAGTCCGTCATGCCAATGAACCGCGCCGGCGGGCGCCTTGTTGCAGTTATTGCGGCGCTGGCGCTGCTAGCGGCCGCCGCAGCGATGCTGCCCACGGCCGCCAACGCCTGGTCGCCTCCTCCGCGCTCGGGATGGGTGGCCACCTGGGCGGCAAGCCCGATGGCAGGTACCGCGCTGGGGTCTCCGAAAGCGCACGCCGGCTTTAGCGACCAGACGGTGCGCAATGTCATCTACACCAGCGTGGGCGGGAACGAGCTTCGGGTGCAGGTGAGCAACACGTTCGGAACCAAGCCGTTGACAGTCGGCGCCGTCAGCGTGGGGGTGGTTCTGGTCGGAGCGCGCCTCGTTCCGGGAACAGCCCGCACCGTGACCTTCGGGGGGAACGCCTCGGTGACCATTCCGGCCGGCGCGCAGGCGCTGAGCGACCCCCTGGCCATGAGGGTCGCGCCTTTGGAGGAACTGGCCATCAGCCTGTACTTCCCGACCCCGACCGGCCCGGCCACCTATCACATGGACGCACAGCAGACCGGATACGTGGCATCCGGTGATCAGACCGGCGAGACTGCCGATACGGCCTACAAGGTCAACGATTCCTCCTGGTACTTCGTCGACGGCCTCGACGTGCACAACCCGGCCGCGCCCGGCACGATCGTCGCCTTCGGCGACTCGATCACCGACGGCGCCCAAGGCCTGAACGCTAACGCCCGCTGGCCGAACTACCTGGCCCGCCGCCTTCACGCTGTCTTCGGTTACCGCGCGCCAGCCGTGGTGAACGAGGGCATTAGCGGCAACCGTGTGCTGAGCAACTCGGACTGCTACGGGGAGAGCGCCGAAGTGCGCTTTGAGCGAGACGCGCTGTCCCAGCCGGGGGTAACGGACGTGATCTTGCTCGAGGGGGTTAACGACATCGGCTTCAGCGGCGAGACGGACAGCGGATGCTTCACACCGAACAACGCCACCGTGACGGCGGCCCAGATCGAGGCCGGCTATCTGAATCTGATCCAGATGGCCCATGCGCACGGAGTCAAGATCTTTCTCGGCACGCTCACGCCGTTCATGGGCTCCCACGCCATCTACGGGGGCAACTTCGGCACCGCTCACGGTGAGAGCCTGCGGGAGGCGGTCAACACCTGGATCCGGACCAGTCATGCCTTCGACGGCGTCGTCGACTTCGCCAAGGTAATCCAGAGTCCCTATGACCCGCTGTACTTCAACCCGGCCTACAACAGCTTCGACGACGGGACCCTCAACCTCTACGACAACCTCCACCCCAACGTCGTCGGTTTCGAAGCAATGGCGCATGCCATCAACCTGGCGCTGCTGCGATAGCGACGGCAGAGGGGGATTCCTGCAGGACACCGGAAGTAGGTGGTCGTTAGCCGCATACTCGTGCCGGTTACCTCAGCGCGTAGTGACCGGTTTGCAATACAGTCCCGTCCACGGCCGTGCTGGACGGAGCGAGCTGGAAGATGATCCTTAGCCAGGCTTTCGAAGGCATCGGACTGGGCGCTTACGGTGTCGCGTTCTGTGCCGGCAGCCGCTGGTATGCGCAAGACGACACCCGCCTGCGAAGGATGGCCGAGAGCCGCTGGCGGTGGGATCGCCTTACAAATCGGAAGCTCCTGCGCGGCGAGATTTCACAGGAAGAGTGGTTCGATCGATTTGCACGGGGGCAGCGCAGTCGGGGCTAACCCACGCCGGCTCGAGCGTCAGCATCCCATCGGTCAGGGCGGAGGGGACAATGAAGACGGCGTTGGGCCGGTGATTCCCAATGCGTTCCTCGTCGGCCACCCCTCCATCCATCCGGCCTGCGACGCGTCGGGCTCAACCAGCGGGGCCGCCCGTACGCCCCGCTAAGAGAGGCATGAGCGACTTGGGTCCGGCCCAGCCGCAGCAATCGGCATGACGGCGCCACGTCACGCCATCACGCCGGGGCCAGGTCAGCTTGACGCGGTCAATCCCGGCTCACGCTCTCGAACGAGACAGCATGGACCGGGTAGCCGCTGCCGTCATGCCGGTAGGAATCGGTACGCTTCAGACATGCACCAACGCACGCAGCGGATCGAGATGGCCATGTCGATCTGCGCTGCGCTCCTGCTGGTCGTGATGCTGCCGGCCTGTACGACGGCTTTATCTTCGTCTGCGCACGCGGTCACAATCACGGTAAGCCCGCAGACATCGTTCGCGGACCAGGCCGTGCAGGTCCGGGTCACCGGGCTGGCCGCCGGCGAGCAAGCGACCCTGCGGGTCAGTTCTACCGACGCGGCTGGCGTGCACTGGCTATCCTCCGCCACCTACGACGCAAACCCGGCCGGCCATATTGACCCGAACCGTGCGCCGGCCATCTCGGGCAGCTACCGCGGCACTTCCGGCATGGGCCTGATCTGGTCCATGCACCCGACGGGACCAGACCCGGCTGGTGCATACTTCTGGGCCAACACGGTGCCGCTGACCTTCACGATAACCGTGAGCGTGCACGGCAGCAGGATCGCATCCGCGCGCTTCCACCGGAAGTTTTCCCGCGCTACGCTAACTGACCAGACGGAGTCGCTGCACGCTGACGGCTTCGTCGGCGAGTTCTGGCACCCGGCCGTCGCTACTGCGGACCGCCCGGCCATTCTGGTCCTCGGCGGCTCGGAAGGTGGGCTGCCTGGAATCCTGCTTCCAGCGATGCTGGCCAGCAACGGCTATCCCGTGCTGGGCGTGGCCTATTTCGGCGAGCCGGGCCTGCCAAAGACGTTGTCCAGGATCCCGCTGGAATACTTCGCCAAGGCGCTCAGCTGGCTCGCGCGCCAGCCAGGGGTCGATCCCACACGCATCTCGGTCCTGGGCATCTCCCGCGGCAGCGAAGCAGCGCAGCTGCTCGGCGTGTACTACCCCAGGCTGGTGCATGCGGTCATCGCCTCGGTACCCAGCAACGTCGCGCTCTGCTCCTACCCTGGCTGCACCGGCCCCGCATGGACCTTGCACGGGCGGGCGCTGCCCTACACGAGTGAATTCGACGTCCCCACCCCCACCGACGACCCGGCAGCGGTCATCCCGGACCAGCGGATACAAGGCCCGGTGTTCCTGGACTGCGGCGAGGCCGACCAGACCTGGATATCTTGCCCATTCGCGCGGGCCATCCTCAGCCTGCTCGACGCCCATCACGATCACTGGACCCATGTCCTGTACGCCTACCCCGACGCCGGGCACTTCGTCGGGTCACTGATTCCTTACGAGCCTCAGGCGCCAGCGTCCGCAAGATCGGATCCCAGCTATGCCGCAGACCAGGAAGCCGACGGGCTGCTGTGGCCGCATCTGCTGCACTTCCTTGCCGGGCTGGCGACGGGCCTGGCACGCTGAACTCTTTGCAACCTGGACGCCGCCAGCGAGCCCCGATGCGTCGCCGGTAATAAACGCACTCAGCAACTCGAGCATTTCATCGCGCGTCGGCTGTCCATTCGACGTCCGCTCTTCGGCATGACAGCGAGACGACTGGCGCATAGCCTGCGTGGCCGCTATCGCTAAGAGCTTTCCGGGCTCTGGTCGCTGCGGGTTCCGCAGTGAGGACTAAGCAGTGATTAGCCCGTTGCCGAGTCCGACACGACCGTGCCGAACCGGCTGCGATGGAAGATCAGTGGCTCGCCCGCGTAGAACTTGACCCGGTGGACTCGCCCGATGATGATGTCGTGGTCCCCGCTCGGGTGCCGGTGCTCGAAGCTGCACTCGATATGCGCAATGCAACGATCGAGCAGGGGCGCGCCGAAGATGCCCACGCGCCAGTCCAGCCCGGCGAACTTGTCGTCGGCCGGGCGGGCGAACCTGCGTGCGATCTCCTCCTGGTCAGAGGCGAGCACGTTGATGGCGAAGTGACCGCTCCGGATGAGCCCCTCAAGGCTCGGCGCCCGGTGGTCAACGCAGAAGAGCACCAACGGCGGCTCAAGCGATACGGACGCGAACGAGTTTGCGGTCAGGCCGTAGCGAGTGCCAGAGTCGTCGCAGGTGGTTACGACCGTGACGCCGGTGGTGAAGCTGCCCACCGCCTGCCTGAAATCCCAGCTGTCGAGCTGTCCGGCCCTGAGCTGCCGAGGCGTTACCATGGCACCATCTCCGAATTGCCATGCGGGCAACAGAGTTGCCTGTGGCTCCTATTGTAGAGTTCGCCTCCTCCGGAGCGGAATGGCCGCAACTTGCAACACCATTGCCAGATGGGCAATTGAAGGTCGGCCTTTACAGTGCATCCGAAAGTCACAAGGCTGACGAGATGAGCGCGGCCTTCTCGATGAGCAGCTGGACCGCCGTGCGCATCGCGCGGGGGCTGAACCTCACCGCAGGCCCCTGGACACCGAGGATGGCTACCAGCTTGCCTGACCGGTCAATGATGGGAGCCGCCACGGCGTTCAGGTCCTCCTCACGTTCTCCGATTGCCTGAGCCCAGCCCGATTCCCTGGTCTTGGTTATCTCGACCTCGAGCACCGCCCGGTCCACGATCGTCCGCTCGGTGAACGCCTTCAGCTTGCCGCCTGGCAGCGTTCCGCCGTGTGCGAGGAAGACCTTGCCTACAGAGGTGGCGTGCGCAACGCTGGTGCGGCCGACCTCGGCCACGCTACGGACGGTCAACCGGCTCTGCACGAAGTCAAGCGTGAATGCCTCGTGCTCTCCAGGGACCGACAGCGTCGCGGTCTCCCCGATCCGGGTGCCGAGCTCCTCGATATGCGGCCGCGCGAGCGAGCGGATGTCCAGCGCGACCGAGTTGGCTAGCCGGACCAGTCCGACGCCCAGCTGGTATCGCCCCGTAGCAGGGACGTGGTCGACAAGGCCGCCCGCGGTCAGCGTGGCCAGGATCCTCGAGATCGTGCTGACGTTGATGCCGGTGCGGCGCGCGATCTCGTTAGTCCCGAGCTCTGTCCGCGCTTTAGCGAGCTCGTCGATTATCGCGATCGCCCGCTGGACAGCGGCGACCTGACGAGTGGCTGGCAGCCCGGTTCTTGCCAAGGTACGATTATCCTAACTTCGGAAATACCGTTGCCCTCAGGGCAATAGTAGCGGACGAAGGCAAGCTTGCCACTAGGCGAAGGGCGAGTGCCATGACTTCCATCCCAGCGAGTAGCCGTTATGTCGTCGTCGGCGCCGGAATACACGGGCTCTCCACCGCCTGGCATCTGGCCAGGGAATTGCGGGCGCGCGGCCGCAGCGGCGATGAAGTCGTCGTGCTCGACAAGCGTGCTGTCGGCGCTGGCGCGTCCGGCATCGCCTGCGGCGTCATTCGCAACAACTACTTTCAGCCCGCAATGCGCGAACTCATGGCGCATTCGGTGACGGTCTGGGAGTCCGATCCCGAGGCGTTCGCTTACCACCCGGTCGGATACATGCAGATCGCGCCTGAGGAGATGCACGCGGACGTGGCGCAGATCTTCTCCGAGCAGCAAGCAATCGGGTATCCGTCGGTGCTGATCGAAGGCGAGCGTGACTGCCGCGACTACATGCTCGACATGTTCGACGACTGGCAGGCGGCGGGTATTACGGCGATCCTGCACGAGCGCAGGGGCGGCTACGCAAACAACGTCCGGTCGTTGCGCGGCCTGACTGACAAGGCCGAGGCCGAGGGAGTCAGGATCCTGCCGGGCGTTCGCGTGACTGAGGTGCGCACGAGCGGCGGAGCGGTGACTGCAGTGCAGACCGATCAGGGGGAGATCGCGTGCGACCACCTGGTCATTGCGGCAGGCCCGTGGATCCGTGACCTGTGGGCCATGCTCGATCTGCCGGAGCGGATCTCGGTCACAGATCGCCAAGGTGCCGTCCATGCCGACCGGCCGATGTGGACGTACTGGGCCCTGCAGGAGGGGACGCTGGCCGTGGACCCGAAGGAGTTCACCGACAACCACGGCTCGTTCCCGCCCGTGCTGCACGTCGATTCCAGCGCGCCGCTCTATGACGACGTCACCGGCGACCTGATCACCGAGCAGATGTGGGGCATCTATTACAAGCCCGACTTCTACTTCGGCGGGGTGCAGGGCGGGACATCGCCGTACGTCGTCGCTGAGCCTGCCGGGCAGGTCGCGGTCGATCCGTACGGTCCGGAAAGCCCTCAGTACACGGTGACGCCTGACTTCGTGCAGATGTGGACGTCGGCGCTCGCCCACTGCCACAAGCGCTTCGAGGGGAAACGTGATCTGTACCGGCACGAGCCCACCGGCGGGATCGGCGCGTTCACGCCGGACAGCTTCCCGGTCTTCGACACGTTCATGCAGAACGCCTACGTGGTAGCCGACTCCAATCACGGCTACAAGATGATCGGCGTCGGAGCCTTGGTCGCGAAGGAACTGCTCGGCGAGCAGCAGGCGCTACTCGCGCCGTTCCGGTTCGGCCGGTACAGCACCGGCGAGCTGCACCCGACCAGCAATTCGCCGTTCCCCTGGAGCTGATGCGGCGTTACGCCGCAAAGCGGCGACCGACCGCCGAGACGTCCCGGCGGCCGGCCGTAGGTGAGGTCGGTTAACTGGCCGGAACGACGGTCTCTTCCTGCCGCAGTAGTGCCATCTGCTCGGGAGACGGCTCGGTCGGCACCGCCTCGCGCAGCGTGACCTTCGAGTGATCTTGCGCTATCCGGCGGAAGAAGAACAGCACCACGGAGCCGACGAGGACGCCTACGCCTATCCACATGTCCGTCCTCGTCCCGTAGCCGGTAAGCGCCGGGAAGGCAACGCCGAAGCCGATCAGGACGGCGTTGAACAGAGCGAGAAGCACCGCGATGCCCACCCAGATCGTTCCCACCTTGATCGGCCGCGGCCAGTGCGGCCTGTCCCTCCGCAGCAGGAGGAAGCCGGTCAGCGCCAGGAAGTGCGCCAGGATGTAGCCAATGTTGCTCAGGTAGAGGATGGCAAGGTTGCTGGAGATGAACAGCACCAGCAGCACGTTGACCACCAGGTCGACGGACATGGCCCGGGCGGGTACATGGAAACGGTTGAGATGGTAGAGCTGTTTGACTGTCATTCCGTCGCGCGCGATCCCGTAAAGCGCCCGTGACCCGTCTGCGGTCGAGGAGATCATCGACAAGAACAGGCTGCCGATGAGCAGCACGATGATGACTCCGGCCGGGCCGCTTCCGACGATCTTCGCGAGGTCCGTGACGTAGAACTCGCCGCTTGCTGTCGCAGCGCTCGGTGCGCCGGCGACCCCGCCGATGCCCATCGGGAACAGCAGGAACACCAGGAGCGTGAACACCGCGGCTGACCGCAGGGCGATCGTAGTGTCCCGTCTCGTGTCGTGGTACTCCGGAGCGAACGTCGCGCAGATCTCGGCCGCGTAGGCTGACCATCCCGACAGGAACAGGTAGACCATGGCGATCTTGAATCCGCTGAAGCCGTGCAGTGCCCAGGTCATGTTGCTGGCGTGCCAGTGACCGGTCAGGTACGGCACAACGATGAAGATCACCAGCGGCACCATCAGCCCGACCCCGGTCGCATAGGAGATCCACACGGCGGGGCGGATGCCGAAGACGTTGAGCAGCCAGACCAGCACGATGCAGCCGACGGCGATGAACTGGGGCAGCCCAAGGTGCACGACCCCGTCAAATACTGACCAGCTCGAGGACGGGAACCACTGCGCCTGGACGAGGTCGCCGATGAGGACGCCGAAGATCGACAGGACTACCGACCAGCCGATCCAGTATCCGAATGCGCCGATCGGCCCGGCCAGCGAGAACCGCCCACGCCAGCCTTCGGCTGCATACAGCGAGATGCCACCCGGCTTGTCGGGGAACATCGAGGCGGTCTCCGCGTAGATCCAGGTCTGCAGCATGCCGACTGCCGCCGACACCGCCCAGATAAACACCGCGCCCCAGGTGCCGAGCGCTCCCATCCAGAAGCCGAGCGACGCGATCAGGAAGCCCGGGTTGCACAGGGCTATCACGAACCCGTCCCACCAGCGGAGCGACTTCAGCAGCTGCCGCTCTTCAACGAATGCCTCAGCCATTTTGGGCCTCCGTTTACCCCAGGTGGACTTTGTTTAGCACGCCGAGCCAGCCGTGTCTATGCCGTCACAGCCATTTCACATTCGTTGTGGCCTGTTCGGGAGGCCGACGGGCACCTAGACTGCGACCATGCGCGGTGCCCAGATCACCGTTCGCTGCGACTGCGGCGATACGGGCTACGTCCAGCACGGTGAGCGTTGGACGTGCCGCAAGTGCGGGCGCAGATGGAACACCGCCCAGATCCCGGCCGATGAGTACTGGGAGATCATGCGCGACATGCGGCGACTGCGCTTCAAAGTGATCGGCACCGCCCTTACCATGATCGTCCCGATCGCCGCGCTCGCGCCATTCCTCGGCATCCGGATTCTGATACTGCTTCCGATCCTGATGAGCTTCTGGTTCATCTTCTATATGCCGAGGTGGCGCAGGCGGGTCAGGGAGCAGGCCAGGAACCTGCGCAGATGGAAGCTGCACCCCGAGTGAGCTGACATGCCAACCTTGCAGCGGCGAGGCCCCGCGGTCCTTATTCGTCCCGATGTCAGCAAGGGCCGCCCGGTCATGCTTGCAACGCTCGAGGTTCCGTTCGCTAGCGACGCCGTGACCTTTGCCGTCGATTCGGCGGTCGAGCTCGGTCAGCGGCTGATCATCGCCAACTTCGTCGAACGCGCGCCGCTGCCACTGTCGGCGATGCTCGGCTATGACGATCTTCCCGACCCGCCTGAACTGACCGATTCCCTCGTGGCACCCGCGACCCTCGCTCAGTCGCTGGGGCTAGAGGTGACCAGGCTGCGAGTGAGGAGCTTCCATCCGATTCCGGCGATGCTGGAGGTCATTTCGGAACAGGGCACAGGGCTCTTCGTCTTCGGCCCGGACCGGCGCAAGATTTCTAGGCTGCTATACCGGCGCGCCGTCAGAGCCATTCGGTCCAAGGTCACGGCGTTGGTATGGCTGGCCGAATGAGCCCGTAATCGCGCATCTGCCCGGCCAGCGCGAACGTTACGGCCCAGTTACCTCCTGGTTAAACGATGTTTCATGCGAGTGAATGCCATAAGGAGTCTCGCGCGACTCGTGGAGCTTCCACCGGACTACCTGGTCGATGTTCTGCGCGGTTGTGAGTCAATCCGGTGATCGCTGGGATGCGGCGCTCGTTCGCCGCACTCCTGGTCAGGCAACGGAGCCAGCTGTCATCGGGCCCGTCGCAGTGAGTGGAACTTGTCAGTCACGCTGCGCGCTCGTGCGGCAGGTTCAGCTGGCCTGATCGGCGACGGACCCAGCGGCTGCTGCGCCCTTAGCGCGGCCGCAGGAGTGCACGGTGGGCTGGCGGCGTTCGGCTGCATTCCAGAAGTCGGTGAGAATGCTCGCGGTCGTCATCGGAGCCTCGACCGCCGGCGAATGCGCGGCGCTGGGGATGCAGATACGGTCGGCACTCAGTCGCTGAGCCATCTCGTCCTGCTCCCGCGTCGGCCACGCATCGTCGTTCTCGCCGTAGACCACCGTCACTGGCAGGCATGCAGCGGCGGCCGCCTTGGCCAGTTCCTCGGTCCGGTCGGGGCAGTCCAGCAAGAACCGTGCGATCACGATGTAATGCAGCGGGCAGGTGCGCAGCGTCCGCTCACGCAGGAACGCGATGATGTGGTCGCTGGTGCCATCGGCCCGCGCATCGGGTTCAAGCTGCTCGTGCCAGATCTGACGGACCAGGTCATTTAGTGCCGCCTGGTCGTCCGGCGCACTGCCGTTGCCTGGGTCCAGCACTGCGAGCAGGTCGTCGAGCGTCGCCGCGCGTTCGCCGGCCAGAGCGGCAGGCCCAGATCCGAGCAGTGTCAGAGACAGGAACCCGGCGTCTCGCTTTAGCACCGCCTCCCGGGCGATCAGGCCGCCCATGGAGTGGCCGACCAGGTGCACGCCCTCGCCGTCCGGCGCGACCGCGTCGGCCATCGCCAGCACGTCAGCCGCCAATTCGGCCGGAGCGTAACCACTACGGCCGGATGCATGCGGGCTCTGGTACTGGCCGCGCTGGTCGACGGCATACACGCGCCGCCCGGCCGACGCGAGCGGCTCCAGGATCGGCAGGAAGTCTTCTTTGCTGCCGGTGAAGCCAGGGATCAACAGAGCTGGCCGGCGGAAGGCGACCCCCCGGGAAGGCTGAGCCTCCAATATGGCAAAGGAACCACGGGCCGTCTGCAGCGTCGCTGAGCGGACGTGGTCGGGCATCTCCAGTGACCGGGGAGTACTCACGGGTTGGCAGCCTACCGAGGATTCGCCGAAATGTAACAGTCAAATAACGCAGGATTACCCGGGAAAGTTCGCCTGCCGAGCCGAAACTTGCCCGGTCAATCTCGGGCTAAACCCACGCAACAAGATGTTGACACACCGGTAACGAGTCAAACAGGAGCAACCGGGCGGTCACTCCCGGTAGCTGTCATCATTATCGGCCGGGCTCTAGCTGTCGCTGAGCGGGGGTCCGGCTTGTCACTCCGCCGCGGCCTGGCCACCACCGTGGTTGCGCGGGCGCCGCCTGCGCGGGCGCCGTGCCGTAGCGGGTTGACCAGCCGCACTGTCGGCGGCCGCGCCGCTGTGACTTCCGCCGGTGTCGCCGCTCGCGGCCCCGGTCTGCGTGCCGGGCTCGCGCGCTACGCCATCAGCAAGCTGGCCGCCACGCGTCCGGCGGCGGGCGCGCGGGGTGCGCGGTCCCGGCTCCCGGGCACCGCCGTCCGCAGCATGGCCGCGATCCCGCCTGGCTGGCCCCGTGGCGTCCGCCCTGCGGTCGCGGTCATGCGAGCCACCTCGGCTCCCGCCGGAACGGGTCTTCCCGGTCTCGCCGATGTCCTCAAGGTCCTCGGCCTCAAGCCCGGCCCGTTCCCGCTGTGCCCTGGGCAGGACGCCCTTGGCGCCCGCGGGGATGTTCAGCGCCTCGTACAGGTGCTCCGAGGTTGAGTAGGTCTCCTGCGGCTCGGCGTGATCCAGCTGGAGAGCTTCGTTGATCATCTTCCAGCGGGTTAGGTCAGGCCAGTCCACGAACGTGACAGCCACACCGTCGCGGCCGGCCCGGCCGGTGCGTCCGATGCGGTGCAGGTAGGCCTTCTCGTCCTCGGGGCACTCGTAGTTGACCACGTGCGTCACGTCATCGACGTCCAGGCCTCGTGCTGCGACATCGGTCGCCACCAGCACGTCGACCTTGCCGGAACGGAAGGCTCGCATCGCCCGCTCGCGCTGGCTCTGGCCAAGATCACCATGCACGGCCGCGGCCGCGAAGCCCTTCGTTGTCAGGGTGGTGGCGACCTGGTCGCAGGTGCGCTTGGTCCGGCAGAACACGATGGTCAGCCCGCGGCCCTCGGCCTGCAGGATCCTGGCCAGCACCTCGATCTTGTCCATCTGGTGCGCCCGGAACACGTGCTGCGCCGTCGTGGGCACATGCTGCGGGGCGTCGTGCTGCTCGGCCCGGATGTGCATCGGGCGGCTCAGGTGGCGGCGGGCCAGCGTGACGATCTCGCCAGGCATCGTGGCGGAGAACAGCATGGTTTGCCGTCCCGCCGGGGTCAGCTGCAGTATGCGCTCGACGTCCGGCAGGAAGCCGAGGTCAAGCATCTTGTCGGCCTCGTCGAGGACCAGCATGGTGACCTTGTTGAGCTTCAGGTGGCCCTGCCGGGCGAGGTCGAGCAGTCGGCCGGGGGTACCGACGACGACGTCGACGGCGGCAAGAGCATCGATTTGCGGCTCATACGCCCGACCGCCGTACAGCGTCACGACATTGGCATCGATCCGCGAGCCTGCCACCCTGATGTCATCTGCCACCTGGATCGCGAGTTCGCGGGTCGGGACAACCACGAGGGAACGAGGGGACGACCTCACTCGGGGCGTCTCGCCGAGCCGCTCAAGAATGGGGATGCCGAACGCGAAGGTCTTGCCCGTGCCGGTCCTAGCCTGCCCGATCAGGTCATGGCCGTCGAGTGCGACCGGCAACGTCAGAGCCTGGATGGGGAACGCGGTAGTGATGCCCTCGGCCTCGAGCGCCGCGCAGATCGGCTCGGCTATTCCGAAGTCACGAAAAGTCTTCTCGCTCGTCGGCTGAGCTGGGCTGACGGGCTCGCTGGTGTCCACCAGCTCGAGGGCCGGGCCCGCAACGTCCTCGGGCTCGGGTGCGGGGCTATTGTCCATTGTGGTCGTGTAGGTACTCAGGGCTTCCGCCTCTTGTTGGGCCCGCGGCTGCCCGGCATCCTTGCCGGGCATATCTGCCGAGAGCAGGTCTGTGACCTCTCCAGCGGGGCAGCCTTGCCGTGACGCAGGTCCGGGACTCGAATCGGGCCGCGTACTCGCGGAGAAGAATCGGCGCGAATCCGCTCGAAGCCAACGGCTCCATGATCGTCACGCCTACTTGCTGTACAACGCGATCGGGGGCAATCACATTCCGCATGTGGATCGCAGGCAGTCTATCAAGCTGCGATTACTACCCTCGCGCAGCGCGTGTGCACAGTCGCCGCGTGTCGCTGTGGGCTGCTCCGCGCGAGGGCAGGCGGGCTGTTGTTACGCTGCCGCTGTGAGCGAGGACGTACCTCAACCGCGCGGCTCTGAGGCCGACGAGGGCCTGCTCGACCTGCTCGGGCTGCTGGCTTACGCATCGCTGACCGCGTTCTTCCGGATCTCCGATGATGCTGCTATGGCGCTCGCCCTGGCTGACAAAACAGCCCTGGCCGAGCTCGCGGTTGCCCAGTTCGGCCATTTCCAGCTGCTGAGCCGGCGAATCGAGGAGCTTGGCGCCGAACCGGCGACCGTCATGCACCCGTTCGTCGGGCCGATCGACGCTTTTCACGCCAGGACCGCGCCGTCAGACTGGCTAGAAGGCCTGGTGAAGGCCTACGTGGGCGATGGCATCGCGAACGACTTCTACCGCATGATCTCGCAGGTGCTGGAGCCGGAAGCCGCGAAGCTGGTGCAAGCGGTGCTCAGCGACAGCGGCCAGGCGGAGTTCGTCATCGCCAGGGTCCGGGAGGCCATTGAGGCCGACCCCAGGGTTGCCGGGCGGCTAGCACTCTGGGCTCGGCGCCTCATGGGGGAGGCGCTAGGTCAGGCCCAGCGAGTCGCCGCCGAGCGGGAGCCCCTAGCGCGCTTGCTGGCCGGTCCGAGGGCCAGTCAGCTCGGGGACATTGGGCGGATGTTTGCGTCGCTCACGGATTCACACGTCGCCCGCATGACCTCACTAGGTCTCGCTGACTAGACCAATGTGGGCTCTATCACATCCGGCGGTCGGCCAGTTAGTCTCGGAACGGTGAGCCAGCAAGCGGATACGTCCGCCGGAAGCTCGCCGCCCGCCGCACAGGTAGCCCCGGTAAGCGACCGCAGGGCGCGGCTGCGCTCGCTCGCCATCATCGCGATCTTCGACGTCGGCGGCCCGCTCCTGGTTTATGGGTTGCTGCGATCCCAGGGCTTCTCGGCGGTGACTGCGCTGATTCTGAGCGGCGTGCTTCCGGCGATTGGCGTGGCCACCGGCGCGGTCAGGCACCGTCGGCTCGACGTCATTGGCGCATTGGTTCTTGCCGGAATCCTCGTCGGGACCGTGCTGGGACTGATCAGCCACAACGCCAGGCTCGTGCTGATCGAGGGATCGGTGCCAACGGCCCTGTTCGGGTTGGCGTGCCTGGGCTCGCTATGGTCGCAGCGCCCGCTGATTTACGCGTTCGCGCTCGAGTTCATCGGGCCCGATAGCGCCCGGGGCCGCGAGATGGTCGGGCTGTGGCAGTATCCGGGATTCCGGCGCATATTCCGGACCATGACCGTGGTATGGGGCGGCGGGTATCTCGTGGAGGCGGCCGTCAGAGTCGTTGTTGTCGAAAACACATCGACCGGCGCTGCACTGGCAATCTCCAAGATCATGCCGTTCGTCTTCGCGGCTGTGCTCGTGGCGTGGACCTTCGGCTACGGCCAGCAGCAAGGGCGCAAGGGC
>Ga0335072_10007829_pt1 | contig 15537 bp, 18 predicted proteins | sample Lox_Sample_21_FD_206725 | JGI IMG/M metagenome (GOLD analysis project Ga0335072, IMG submission 206725) | Soil microbial communities from Loxahatchee National Wildlife Refuge, Florida, United States - Lox_Sample_2.1 | ecosystem: Environmental > Terrestrial > Soil > Wetlands | place: USA... | reverse complement strand
AGCAGACCGCGTCCTACGACAACAACCTCGCCACGTCGCTGACAGGGATGCTCAACCGCGTCGTCGGGCCGAACAACTCGGCCGTGCAGGTGAACGCCGTCCTCGACTTCAACCAGACGCAGACGACCACCAACGGGCTCCAGACCAACGCGGCAGGCCAACCCGTGACCGCCCAGACGGGCAACACGACGTCCAACAGCACCTACACCGGGAGCGGCACGCCCCCCTCGGGCGTCCTCGGGTCGAGCGCGCCCACGGTGACCTCGAACGGCAACGGCACTTACACGAGCACGAGCTCGCAGGTCACCAACGCCGTCGGCCAGGTGACCCAGACGGTCAAGCAGGCGCCGGGCCAGGTGCAAAAGACCTCCGTAGCGGTGCTGCTCAACTCATCGGCCGCGAAGAAGGTGCCGGACAGCACGATCCGCTCGCTCGTCGTGGCCGCCGCCGGCCTCAATCTCAACGGCGGCGACCAGCTCGTCGTGTCGTCGCTCCCCTTCGCCGCGACGAAGAACACGAAGAACGCCGCCGCGGTGGCCGGCGGCTCCCAGAGCATGGACCGCATCGCCGAGGTGGGCGGGCTGCTCCTCCTCATCGCGGCGCTGGTCGCCATCACCTTGTGGGCGTCGCGCCGGCGGCGTCCGCTCTACCAAGAGATCTCGCTCGACGCGCTCCCGATGCCGGCCGCCGTGCCACTCGACGCAGGGATCGAGGAGGAGCGCAACCCGACCGGTGAGCTCCCCGTGGTGGGCCAGGCGGCATCGCTCTCCTTCGGTCCCGAGGCGGTGCTGGCACAGGTGAACGACTTCGTCACGGACCGGCCCGCCGAAGCGGCGGCGCTGCTGCGGCAATGGGCGAGCGACCGCGGCGAAGCAGCGGCTCCACCGAAGGCCCTCCCGGTATGAACAACCCTGCGTTGACGACCCTGGAGGCGGCGGAGGCGGCCGAGGCCGCGACTGACGAAGCCGGCGCCCCGGCCGGGACGGTCGCGAGCGTGCACGGACCCGGCTCGGGCGCCGCGTCCGGCGCCGCCCCGGGCGAAGACGCCGTCGTCCTCTCGAACCGCCAGAAGGTGGCCGTCGTCCTGGCCCAGCTGGGTCCCAAGCGCGCCACACCGATCCTGCGGGAGATGGCGGACCCCGATGCCATCGAGCTGACGACCGAGATCGCCAACCTGCCCGCGCTCGACACCGACACCGTCATTGAGGTGATGGGCGAGTTCGTCGACCGCGTGCGCGGCACGTCGCTCGTGAGCCAGGGCGGCCTGGAAATGGCGCGCCAGTTCCTCAACGAGCGGCTGGGTAAGGCGCGGGCCGACGAGGTCCTCGACCAGATGGAGTCCAAGCTCGCGGTCGGGCCGCTCGCCGTCCTGGCGACGGCGGACCCCCGGCGCGTGGTCGGGGTGCTGGCCGAGCAGCAACCCCAGACGGTTGCGGTGCTCCTGGCCCACATGCGCCCCGAGGACGCGGCCCGGATCATGGGCGCCCTCCCGCCTGAGTTCCGGATCAAGGTGGCGCGCCGCATCGCGCAGCTCGACCGGGTGGACCCGGCCGCCGTCCGGCAGACGACGACGCTCATCGAGGCGAAGCTGCGGAGCCTGCACACCCTCGGTTCGACCAGCAGCGTCGGCGGCGCCTCCGCCATCGCGGAGATCCTGAGCCACGCCGACCGCAACACCGAACGGCAGATCCTCGGGCAGCTCGAGGAGGTCGACACCGACCTGGCCGAGAAGATCCGCGCCAACCTCTTCACGTTCGAGGACGTCGTGGCGCTCGACGACCGCTCTCTCCAGCAGATCTTGCGCAAGGTGCAGCCCACCACGCTGGCGGTGGCCCTCAAGGGCGCGCACCTCGAAGACGCCGCGCTGGCGCGCATCCGCCAGAACCTGACCGAACGGGCGTCCCAGTCGCTCGACGAAGAGCTCGAGGTGCTGGGCACCGTCCGGACGTCGCAGGTCGACGACGCACAGGCCGAGGTGGTCCGGGCCGCCCGCGAGCTCGACGAAGAAGGCGTGATCGTGATCGCCCGCGACGACGAGGTAATCCGGTGAGTGCCGGCTTGTCGGTGCGCCGCCGCCCGAGCGACCCGGGCGTGCCGATCGAGTACGCCGTGCTCTCGCACGCCTCGGAGGCCGGCGACGGCGCCGAGGCCGCGCGCGACGCCGGCTTCCAAGCCGGCTTTGCCGAGGGGCTCGAGGCGGCGCGCACCCAGGCGGCAGAAGCGGCGCGCCACGACCGCGCGTCGGTGCAACAGGCGCTCGGTGCACTGGCGGACGCCAGCGGCGCGGCCGCCGCCACCTTCGCCGAGCGGCGGGGCGAGCTCGAGCACTCGGTCACCGCGTTCGCCTTCGAACTGGTCGAGACACTCGTCGGGCGTGAGCTCGCCCTGGCCACCGAGCCCGGCCGCGACGCCGTGGCTCGTGCGCTCGCCGCCGACGACACCGGCCTGCCGGCCACGGTGCGCCTGCATCCCGACGACACCGAGGCGCTCCGCGGGGTGGACGAGGACGCACTCGCCGGATCCCGCGAGCTCACCATCGTCGCCGACGCGTCGGTCGCGCCGGGCGGCGCGCTGGTGCAGATCGGCGGCTCGACGATCGACAGCCAGCTCTCCACCGCATTGCAGCGCGTGCGCGACGTCCTGCTCGGCCCGGACGGCGAGGACCGGGGCGACGGACCAGATGGGGACGCATCGTGATCGACGTGCTCGACGAGCTCGCGGCGTCCGCCCACGGTGCGGCGCGCCCGCTCCGCTACGGTCGCGTCGACCAGGTCGTGGGGATGTCCATCGAGATCGCAGGGCTTCCGGCCGCGGTCGGTGACGGCGTCGAACTGCTCCTCGACGACGGCCCGCTCGAAGCCGAGGTGGTCGCGCTGCGCAACGGGCGCGCCGTCTGCGTGGCGCTCGGCGAGACGACCGGGCTGCGGGCCGGCACACCGGCCACCCTCTACGGGCGCCCCATCACCTTGCGGGTGAACGAGCAATTACTCGGCCGCGTCGTCGACGGCCTCGGCCGCCCCATCGACAGCGGTCCACGGTTGCGCGGCCACGACCTCACCGTGCACGGGGTGCCCCCGCATCCGTTGCGACGCGGCCTCGTCGAGGAGCAGTTGCCACTCGGCGTGCGCGTCCTCGATGCCCTCGTGCCGTGCGGCAAGGGACAACGGCTCGGCATCTTCGCCGGGTCCGGCGTGGGCAAGTCGTCGCTGCTCTCCATGATCGCCCGAGGCACGCAAGCCGACGTGTCGGTGCTCGCGCTCATCGGCGAACGAGGCCGCGAGGTCGCGGAATTCATCGAGCGCGATCTCGGCCCGGACGGGCTGGCGCGCTCCGTCGTCGTGGTCGCCACGTCGGACGCGCCGGCGATGGTGCGCATCCGGGCCGCATTTACGGCGACCCGCATCGCCGAGTGGTTCCGGGATACGGGACGCGACGTGTTGCTCATGATGGACTCGGTCACCCGCTTCGCCATGGCGCAACGCGAGGTCGGCCTCGCGGCCGGCGAGCCTCCTGCCACGCGTGGGTATCCCCCCAGCGTCTTCGGGCTGCTCCCCCGGCTGCTCGAGCGGGGCGGGCGCGCCGAGCGGGGCTCGATCACCTGTCTCTACACCGTCCTCGTCGAGGGCGACGACATCAACGAACCGATCGCGGACGCCACCCGGTCGATCCTCGACGGCCATGTGCGCCTCACCAGGAGCCTGGCCGAGAGCGGGCACTATCCCGCCGTCGACGTGCTCGAGTCCGTGTCGCGGGTCGCGCCGAACATCCTCTCGCCCGAGGTCCTGCGGGCCGGCTCGCGGGTGCGCGAGCTGCTCGCCGCGTGGCGCGACGCGCGTGACCTGATCGAGATCGACGCGTACGTCACGGGCACGAATCCGGTGGTCGACCGGGCCGTCGCGAGCAAACCGGCGATCGACGCGTTCCTGCGCCAGCCGGTGACCGAGTCGAGCGACCTCGACGCGGCCTTCTCCGGGCTCCTCGCACTGGCGGCCGAAGAGAGCGAGGCGGCGTGAGGGCGTTTCGTTTCCGCCTCGAGTCCGTGGCTCGCGTGCGCCAGCTCCAAGAACGGCTCGCGGCCGAACAGCTGGCGCTGGCGACGCGCGAGCTGCGCGCAGCCCAGGCACGCTGCGCCGACATCCGCGCCGCGACGAAGCAGCTGACGTTCCCGGAGGGGCCCTCCCAGATGGCCGCACTCCTGTGGGTCCACGACCAGTCAGCTCGCTTGTCCGACCTCCTCCGCCAGCGGGAGGCGCAGGCGGCGCAGGCCGAAGCCGGGGCCGACCGGGCCCGCGGCGCGTGGCTCGAAGCGGAGCGGCGCTGCCGCGCGCTGCGCCGGCTCGAGGAACGAAAGCGGGAGCGGTGGCAGCTCGACGCCGACCGGGCCGACGGCGCGGAGCTCGACGACATGGCAACGGTCCGCTTCGGCATCCGGGACGGCGTGCGGTGACGGTGGCAGCGGTCACGTTGACCGACATCCAGCAAACCCTGGCCGCGATGCAGCAGGCCTCGGGCCCGGGTGCGGCCGCGGGAGCGGACACGGACGGGTTCGCCGCCGACCTCGACTCGGCGACAGGGTCGCAATCGGCACTCGGGCTCGTCGACGAACTCTTGGACGCGCAGGCGCTCGGAAGCGACGCGACCGGCGGCACGTCCGATCCCGACCTCCTGGCCGTCCTGCTGGCGACGGAGGGTGCCGCCAACGTGGAGCCGGGAACCGCAGCCACGACCGGCACCGCGGCCGTGCAGACCGCGGACGACGTGTCGGGCGATACCAGCGCCGGCGGCGTCACTGGCGCCGACGTCGTCAACGAGGCCGAGTCCTTCGAGGGCACGCCGTACGTCTGGGGTGGCACGAGCCCGTCGGGCTTCGACTGCTCGGGCCTCGTGCAGTACGTGTACGGGCAACTCGGCATCTCGCTGCCGCGCACGAGCGAGGAGCAGGCCGACGTGGGGACGGCGGTGTCGTCACTGAGCGCGGCGCAGCCGGGCGACCTGCTGTTCTTCGCCGGCTCCGACGGGACGGCCAGCTCCCCCGGCCACGTCGGCATCTACATCGGCAACGGCCAGATGATCGACGCCCCACACACCGGGACGAGTGTCCAGGTGCAATCGGTGAACCCGAGCTCTGTCGTCGCGATCCGGCGGGTACTCCCGACGGGCGGCTCGGGCTCGGCTGCGTCGGGCACGACGGCGACGTTCGCGTCCGCCGTCGGTGCGGGCGCCAACCCGAGCACCAGTGGCACGACCCAGATGGGGAACGTCGCGGTGCCGAACCAGTACGCACAGACCATCGAGCAGGCTGCGTCGTCCAACGGCATCCCCGCCTCTTTGCTCGGCGCGCTCCTCTACCACGAGAGCCGGTTCGAGCCCAATGTGGTGAGCTCGGCCGGCGCAGAGGGGATCGCGCAGTTCATGCCGTCCACCGCAGCCGGCATGGGCGTGAACCCGCTCGACCCGACCTCCGCCATCAACGGCGCCGCGCAGCTCCTCGGGAGCTACACCCGCCAGTTCGGCTCCTACTCCGACGCGCTGGCTGCCTACGACGCGGGCGCCGGTGCGGTCGAGCGCTACGGGGGCGTGCCGCCGTACGCGGAGACCCAGGCGTACGTACCCGCCGTGCTGTCTCTCGCCGGGCTCTCCGGAGCCGGAACGGTCACATGACCCCCGCACCGGTCTCGAACACGATGACGATCGGCGGTCCACCGGCGACCGGTCCCGGCGCGCCGGGCGCTCCGGCATCCGCTGCGGACACGGACGGGCAGGTGGACCAGGGCGGCGGGTCCTCGTTCGAGCAGATCCTCTCCAAAGGACACGGCGATGGCGGCCCGCGGTCGCACCGTGGTGCACGACACGACAAGCACGACACCGGCGCGCCAAGCGAGGGACTGGTGTCGGCCGCCGCGTCAGCTGCGGCACACGACGCGGCCGTCACAGGCGATACGCCCGACGGTGACGAGGACGCGTCGGCATCGTCCGCGTCGTCGGCCGGCTCGAAAAGAGCAGCGGCCACCGGCGTCGACGGGGAGACGCACACCTGGCTCGACACGCTCGACCTCGAGCGCACAGACGGCACCTCCGGCACCTCGGGACCCGGCCAGAGCTCGGGCGCCGACGCCGGCGACGGCGACGGTGCGACCGGGACAGCGGCCGACCCCTCGGCGACGGTCGCGGGGCCGGACGGCCTCGCGGGCACACAGGCCGGCGCCGTCAACGGTCGCGACCAGGGCGGGATTCCGGGAGAGAGCCTCAGCACGGGCGCCGGCCCGTCGCTCTGGGCCGACACGACCGGCGCCACCGCCACGGGCGCGGCTGCAGCCGCATCCGGCACTCTCACGCCGAGCGGCTCGACGGCCACCACCGCGTCTCTCGACAACGGGGTTCCCGTCTCGTCCCCGGTGTCGGCATCCGGCTTCGGCGCTGCGCCCCGCCCGTTCGACTGGCGGGGTGCGGTGCCGGCAGCCACCGCGCCGGCAGCGGGTTCGTCCGGCTCTGCATCGGCCCCACGCGAGAGCGCGTCGGCGAACTCGGCAGCACCGGGCCCTGCCGCGGTGGCCTCGTCCGCCAGCACGACCGGCGGACGGTCGTTGCCGGGCTTCGCCATCGGCGGTGTCGCCCAGGAGGCGCACGCCGTGAGCGATCCGGTCGGAACAGACGGCCCGAGTGCGGCCGGTGATGAGGACCTCGGAGACCAGGCGCTCGACACGACGGGGCTCGCCACCTCGATCACGGGCGTGCTGAGCCGCGGCGACGGCAACTACAACGTCGTCTTGAACCTGCACCCGCCCGAACTGGGGCAGCTGCAGGCGCGGCTCTCCTTGCGGGGCGACCAACTCCAGGTCGACCTCTCGCCCGAGCACGCTGCTGCGCACGACGCGCTCGAGAGCGCGTTGCCCGCCCTGCGCGAGCACCTCGGGCAGGGCGGCCTCGACGTCGACGTGAGCCTCGGCGAGCGTGGCGCCGCCCCGCAGGGCGCGCCGGCGGACGGCGGCGGCGACCAGGGTTCCCGCTCGGGTGCCGGCGGCGGCGGCCAGTCCGATGCACCCGATGCCGCTGGGGCACCCACGACCGCGACCGCGCCGCCACTGCCGGGACAGGCCGACCGCCTCCACCTCGTGCTGTGACCACCACGCCCGACCGCCAACGCCCACAAAAGGAACGTCCCATGACCACACCCATCGCGAACGTGACCGGCACCGACACCACTGGCGGCACCGGCGACTCCACGCAATCGAGCTCGGCGGCCGACGGCACGGCCGGCCTCCTCGATCCGAACACCTTCTTGACCCTGCTCGTCGACGAGCTCAAGTACCAGAACCCGCTCGACCCCACCTCGGCGTCGGACTTCATGGGACAGATCGCGTCGCTCTCGCAGGTCGAGCAGCTTCAGTCCGTCTCGTCGGCGTCGCAGATGGGCGAGGCGGCGGGCCTCATCGGCAAGACGGTCACCGCCGACAACGGCGACGGCACCCTCACCGGCACGGTGACCGGCGTCACCAACGGGTCGAGTGGGCCATTGCTCGACATCGGAGGCACCTCGGTGACCCTCGACGCCGTCCAGGAGATCACCAACAGCTGACACGCACACCACTCGACATCACCAGAACCAACCAGAACGACATGAACACAGACAAAGGAGCAATCACATGAGCGTCCGATCACTCGGTGCCGCCGCTTCGGGCATCGAGACCATGCAGACCGATCTGGACACGATCGGCAACGACATCGCCAACTCCGAGACCGACGGCTTCAAGTCGGGCACGGCGGAGTTCGAGGACCTGCTGACCGAGCAGCTGCAACCGGCCGGCGCACCGGTCGGGACGACCTTGGCCAGCACCAACCCGTCGTCCATCGGCGCGGGCGACGAGGTCGCGTCCATCAGCACGAACTTCTCGGAGGGGCCGGTGACGCAGACCGGCGTCAGCACCGACGTCGCCATCGAAGGGAACGGGTTCCTCGTCGTCAGCCAGAACGGCCAGACGGTCTACACGCGTGACGGCAACCTGCAGCTCGACGCGAACGGCCATCTGGCCACCGCGAGCGGCGGACTGGTCCTGGGTTGGACCGCGGGACAGCCGACGACGTCGAGCCCGGTGCCGCTCAGCATCATCCCGGGCTCCACCGAGCCGCCGGCCCAGACCGCCAACATCAATCTGGGCGGCAACCTGGCGAACGGGTCGACGGGCGCGGTCACGGTCACCACCACGATCTACGACTCGCTCGGTGACGCGGTGCCGGTCAACTTGACCCTCACCCCGACCGGCGCCGCCAACACCTGGAGCCTGCAGGGCACGGTGGCAGGGGCAGCACAGCCGCTGTGGACCACCCCACAGACGCTCGTCTTCGGGGCCAACGGCCAACTGTCGACGATCAACGGTGCCGCGGTCGGCTCCAACGGGACCCAGCTCGCCATCGGCAACCTGCCCAGCAACTACAGCTGGAGCGGTGGCGCGGTCAACGTGGACTTCCCGCCCCCGGGCTCGCAGAACGCGATCACCCAGTTCGCCTCGGACGAGACGCTCGCCGTCACGAGCCAGGACGGCTACGCAGCCGGCACGCTCGATTCGTACTCCATCGGCTCGGACGGGGAGATCACGGGGAGCTACTCGAACGGCACCAGCCAGAGCCTCGGCATCATCGCGCTGGCCCAGTTCGCCAACCCCAACGGGCTCGAGGACATCGGGAACACCGACTACGTCCCGACGGCGGCCTCGGGGAACCCGCAGCTGGGCATCCCCGGCACGGGCGGCCTCGGCACCCTCCAGGGTGGCGCGGTCGAGGGGTCCAACGTCGACCTCGCCACCGAGCTCACGGACCTCATCGAGGCCCAGACCGCGTACCAGGCCAACACGAAGGTGGTCGACTCCACCTCGACCGCACTCGAATCGCTGGTCCAGATGTCCTGATCCCGCTCCGGCCACGCGCCGGCCAGGCTCTGAACTCTCGCCCGTCCTGGGCCGTTAAGGAACGGTGGACGGAGCAATTTCGGGGGGAACAGAGCCGTGATCGGCCTGCGCAAATTGGACGGATCCACCATGTACATCAACGAGGACATGGTGGAGCGGGTCGAGGGAGGGGGGAACTCTGCTGTCCATCTCGCCAACGGCACGTACTTCGTGGTGCGCGACGACGTCGACGCGATCAGCGACAAGATCCGTGCCGAGAAGGAGACTGTCCTCGCCCGGGCGATGGCGCTTGCGTACGGTGAGGCTCCCCCGCCCGCGCTGGCCAGCGTCGTGCCCGCGCTGCACGGGGACGACGGCCAATGACACCGGTCGGCATCCTCATCGCGCTGATTGCGGTGGTCGTCTCCATGACCATGGACCACGGCCACGTCGCGTCGCTGATCAAGGTCCCGCCGCTGCTCCTCGTCTTCGGCGGGAGCCTCGGGGCGACCATGGCGGGCTTCGACAAGCGTCAGCTCAAGGCGGTGCCCAAGGCGGCCAAGAGCGTGCTGCTCTCGCACCGCGCCCCCGATCTGCGGGCGACCATCGACCAGCTGTTGGGCGTGGCCAAAGAGGTGCGCCAGAACCCGCTGGTGCTCGAGCAGCTCGAGACCGACGACCCTTTTCTCAAGACCGGCGTCCAATTGATCACGTCGACGTCGGACCCCGAGCGCGTCCACGAGGTGCTCGACGCGGAGATCGACGGGCTGCGGCTCCGTCACGCCACGGCGATCAAGTTCTTCTCCGACATGGGGGGCTATTCGCCGACCTTCGGCATCCTCGGGACGGTGATCGGCCTGATCGGGGTGCTCGGCCAACTCTCGAGCCCCGGCAAGCTCGGTCCGGCCATCGCGTCCGCATTCACGGCGACGCTGTGGGGTGTCCTGCTGGCCAACGCAGTGTGGCTGCCGATCTCGAACAAGCTCCGGCGGCGCTCAGAGGAGGAGGTTGCCTACCGCGAGATAGTCACCGAGGGTCTGCTCACGATGCAGCTCAACGTCTCGAGCATGGACCTGCGCGACCGGCTGTACAGCTACCTCCCGCCGTCGGAACGCAGCGAGACTGCGTCCGGCGCGCCACCCGAGCCGCTCGTCGCGGTGGAAGCGGCATGAGCAAGTCCGCCGCAGCGCCCGCCCGCCGGACAGGCCGGCAGCACCGGCACCGGGTCGAAGTCCACGCCGAAGGCCAAGAGCGCTGGCTCTTGACCTATGCCGACATGATCACGCTGTTGCTCGTCCTCTTCATCGTGCTGTTCGCGCTCTCGAAGATCAACGAGTCCAAGTACAAGGAGTTCCAGGAGTCGGTGTCCGAGGACAAAGTGGTCGGCGACTCGGCGGTACAGGGAAAGACGCCCCAGCCCCCGCACGGCGCGCACCCCGTTGCCGCCGCGACGTCGTCGGACCAGCTGAAGGGGATCGAGAAGGCCCTCTCGCAGGCGCTCGCCCAGCGCGGCATGCTCGGCGACGTCACCCTGAACATCAACTCCTCGGGGCTCGTCGAGGGGCTCGTGGCGGACTCCACGTTCTTCCAGGTCGACTCCGCGCAGCTCTCGCCGCTGGGCCAGCAGATCGTGGACGCGTCGGGTCAGGTCCTGGCCCGCTACTCCAACGCCGTCAACATCGCGGGCTACACGGACGATCAGGTGATCACCGGCGGTCCCTACGCCAACAACTGGGAGCTCTCGGCAGCGCGCGCCACGTCGGTGGTCGAGCGGCTCACGCAGGTCGATGCCGTGGCACCCCAGCGCGTCGTCGCCCTGGCCTACGGCCAGTACCACCCTGTCGTGCCGAACACGTCGCCGTCCGCACTGGCGCAGAACCGCCGGGTCAACATCGTGGTCAAGCGGCAGCCTTCGCAGTCGGGGAAGGTGACCTCCTCGTGAGCGCAGCCCAGGTGAGCCGGCACGACTTCCGGCGCACGAAGACCCTGGACCGCTTCCACGTCCACACCGTCGGCATGGTGCTCGAGAGCTTCGCCCGCCTCGCCACGACTCCGCTCTCCACCGTGTTGCGCCAGCCGTGCTCGCTGTCGCTGATCTCCCTCGACCAGGTCACGTGGGCCGAGGTCAGTCAGACCCTCGACAACACGCTGCACTTCGTGACGTTCACCCTGCCGCCGGTGCCGGGTTCGAGCCTCCTCGCCCTCCCGATCGCGGACGCGCTGGCGATCGTGGACCTCCGCCTGGCCGGCAGCGGCGAAGGGGACTACCCCGAGCGGATGCTCACCGAGATCGAACAGGAGCTGCTCTCCCCCGTCATCGTCAGCGTCCTCGACGAGCTGCGCCGCGCCGTCGCCCGTCTGCAGCCCACCGAGCCCCAGCTCGAGCACCACGAGTCGAACGTCCAATTCATCACGATCGCCTCGCCCGGCGACACCACGTTGCTGGCGCGCTTCGATCTCTCGATCGGCAACCGGCCGCCGAGCCAGCTGACGATGTGCCTGCCGCTGCCGACCGTGCGCCAGCTCGTCGAGGGCTCCGAGGTGCAGGGGGGCGAGATCGACGACAACGCGGCCGCCGGTGCCAGCGAGGCGCGCCGCCGGCTCCAAGAGGTCCCCATGGATCTCGTCTTGCAGTTCCCGAGCTTCGGCTCGACGCCCGAGGCCTTGCTCAACCTCTCCATCGGGGACGAGCTCCACCTTGGTCTGCCCACCGACCGCCCGCTCGAAGTCCGGGCCGAGGGCCAACTGATCGCCCTCGCCACGATCGGGCGCGCGGGAGTCCGCAAAGCATGCTGCATCACAGAGGAGGTTCTGACATGAGCACCGACGTCGACCGCTTGGCGATCCGGGAGGCGCAGTTCCGGTCCGTCACCGTCGAGGTGTCCGTCTGGATCGGCAAGACACGTCGCAGCTTCGGCGACCTGGCACGGCTGCGCCCGGGCGACGTGATCGAGCTCGACCGCGCCGTGGGCGCGCCCGTCGACATCGTGCTGAACCGCGAGGTCGTCATCGCCCGGGGTGAAGTCGTCGACGTCGGAGACGAGTACGGCGTCCGCATCACCGAGATCGTCGGCGACGAGTCGGAGGCGGGCTGACCGCATGGTGATGGAGATGGGACGGATGTTGCTGTCCCTCGGCGTGGTGCTCGGCCTGCTGTGGGTGATCGCCCGCGTCGGGCGTGGCCGCCAGGCGTCCGGCGGGCGGGCACTCCGCGTCGGCAGCCCGAAGGCCACCGCGCAGCCGATCGAGATGCTCGGGCGGCGATCGCTCGGGCGCCACAGTGCGGTGTTCGTCATCCGGGCGGGGAACCGGACGTTGGTGGTCGGCCAGACCGCGCAGCAGATCACGACGCTCGCCGAGTGCGGGCCGGGCGCCGGGGATCCGGCCGACGGCTTTGCGGACTCGGGCGGGATGCACGATCTGGCGGGTGCCGCCGGCGCCGCCGCGACCGCCGACACGCTCGACACACCGGGCACTGAAGACGTGATGCCAGGGCTGGCATCGGAGTACGGGGGCATGCCCCCGAAGGCATGGGATGCGTTCGTCGACCGCGTGCGGGAGATGACAGTACGCCGCTGAGCGGGCCGCTTTCTCGGTCCGCCCGCTCGGACCACCGAGGTTCCCATGACTCTCGCGCTGCTTGGCGCCGCGTCGAACGTCAACGTCAACATCAACGGGCTGAAGGATCCCTCGACGGCGGTCCTCATCATCGTGGTCATCACGGTGCTGGCCATCGCCCCCGCCATCCTCATCTTGTGCACGGGGTTCACGCGCATCTTCATCGTGCTGTCGCTCACGCGCAGCGCGCTCGGCACGCAGACCGTGCCCCCGAACCAGGTGATCGCGGGGCTCGCGTTGATCCTCTCCCTGTTCGTCATGTCGCCCGTGTTCAGCTCGATCGACCACGTCGCCGTGCAGCCCTACGAACACGGGAAGCTGACCGCCACGCAGGCAATCGATGCAGGCGAGGCACCGCTCAAGCACTGGATGCTCGAACAGACCAAGACCGGCGACCTCGAGCTCTTTGCGTCGGCCGCCCACGAACACGTCGACCACCCCCAGTCCCTCCCCCTCACGACGGTGGTCCCCGCCTTCGTCCTCTCGCAGCTGGAGTCGGCCTTCCTGATCGGCTTCATGATCTTCATCCCGTTCATGGTCATCGACCTGGTGGTCTCGGCGATCATGATGTCGATGGGGATGTACATGCTCCCCCCCACCCTGATCTCGCTGCCGTTCAAGATCTTGCTGTTCGTCCTCGTCGACGGGTGGACGCTCGTCGCGCACTCGTTGCTCCAGTCCTTCCATCCGTGACGCGCCGATGACCGACAACACCGTCATCCACCTCGCCTCGCAGGCCATGCTCCTCATGGCCGAGCTCGCCGGCCCGGTCCTCGTGGCCAGCCTCGTCGTCGGGCTCGTCGTGTCGATGTTCCAGGCCGTGACATCCATTCAGGAGTTCACGCTCACGTTCTTGCCCAAGGTGGTCGCAATCGGTCTCGTGCTGCTCTTCTTCGGCCACTGGATGCTCGACAACACCGTCACCTACACCGAGCACCTCTACGACTCGATCCCGACCGTCCTCAGCGGCACGTGACGCATGACCTTTCACCTGTCCTCGACGTTCGCCATCGCGTTCGTGCTGGCCCTCGTGCGGGCGTCGGCGTGGGTGATGATCTGTCCCCCGTTCTCCTCCAAGGGCATTCCGGCCATGGCGAAGATCGGCATCGCGCTCGGCATCGCCTTCGACGCCGCGGGACAGCTGCAGCACGACCCCATGCCGACGAGCGACGCGCAGATCGTCACCCAGCTCGTCGTCCAGGTGGGCGTCGGGTTCCTGTTGGGATTCGTCGTCTCGCTCTTCGTCTCCGCCATTGCGGCAGCGGGCAGCCTGGCGGACCTCTTCTCGGGGCTGAACCTCCCGCCCTCGATTGACCCGCTGTCCCAGCAACAAGAGCCGCTCTTCGGCCAGTTCTACAACCTGATCACCACCGCGTTGCTGTTCACGACGGGCGCCGTGCTGGTCATCGTCCAGGGCTTCATCCACTCCTTCTCGGCCATCGGGACGACCTTCCCCCCGACCACGCTCGGCTCGGTGACCAACGTGCTGATCGGCGACGTCACGACCTTCTTCGCCGCAGCGGTCGAGATCGCCGCGCCGATCATCGTGGTGCTGTTCGCCGCGCAGGTCGTCCTGGCCCTGGTGGCCAAGGCGACACCGCAGATGAACGTGTTCGTCTTCGGCTTCCCGCTGCAGATCCTGCTGGCGCTCGCCGCGGTGGGCATGGCGCTGGTGGCGTTGCCCGCCGGGGTGACCAACCTGGTCGGCCGGGCGACGACCCAGCTCTTCGGGGCCTGAGCCGTGGCCGACAAGTCACAGCGCACCGAGCGCCCCACCGCCAAGCACAAGAAGGAGGTGCGCGAGAAGGGCTCGGTAGCGCGATCGCCCGAACTGGGCTCCTGGGCCAGCCTGCTGGTGGTCGCCACCTTGCTGCCGCGCCTCGGCGGCGCCGCGGCGAGCCGCGTCGACAGCTTCTTCCAACAGGTCGTCCAGAACATGGCTCACCCGAGCACCAATGCCGCGCTGGGCGTGCTCGGGGCCGGCCTGGCCACGGTCGCGTTCGCTGCGCTGCCCATCGTCCTGCTGTGCACCGCCATCGCGGTCGCCATCTCGTACGGCCAAGTCGGCTTCCGCTTCACGCCGAAGGCGCTGCGCTTCGACGTCTCGCGCGTCAGCCCCAAGACGGGCTTCAAACGCATCTTCTCCTCCCAGGGCGCGTGGGCCTTCGGGAAGACGCTGTTGAAGTTCGCGGCACTCGGCCTCGTCGGCTTCGCGCTGATACGGGGGCTGTTCACGTCCGTGCTCGGAGGGGACACGCTGCCGCTGTCCTCGACGCTCGCGATCGCCGGCTCGAGCACCGAGTCACTCCTGCGCGACATCGGCGTGCTCGCACTCGTCGTGGCGGCAGTCGACTACGGCTTCCAGCGGCGCCAGTACCAGCAGAACCTGCGCATGACGAAGCAGGAGATCCGCGACGAGATGCGCCGCACCGAGGGCTCCCCCGAGATGCAGCGGGCGCGCAGGTCCAAGGCCAGGCGCCTGTCGAGGATGCGGATGATGGCCGCTGTCGCCACCGCGGACGCCATCGTGGTCAACCCGACGCACTACGCCGTGGCCATCGCTTATGACCGGGCCAAGGACCGGGCGCCCCGGGTGGTGGCCAAGGGGGTCGACGCCCTGGCCGCGCGCATCCGTGAGCGGGCGGTCGCCCACGGGGTGCCCATCGTCGAGAACCCCGAGCTGGCCCGGACGTTGCATGCCGTGTGCGAGATCGACGACATCGTCCCCGCCACCCTCTACACGGCGGTGGCGCGCCTCCTTGCCTTCGTCTATTCGCTCTCGCCGACAGCCAAGGCGCTGCGGAGCGTGCACCAGATGGCGCCGTCCTCGACCGCCGCGCGACCGGTCTGAACTCTGGCTCGCGATGGGACGTAGAACGAAGAGGCCAGGAAGGCCGGGTGACGACCAGGGACGGGACGACTCGAGCAGCCGCACCAGGGGGCCTTCCGTGCACCACAGCGTCCGACGCTCGCCCGTAGGGGGCGACCGTGGCTGACACGGCCGCGCTCGGCATCGGGGGCGGCGGCTCGCCCCAGT
>Ga0335072_10007828_pt1 | contig 15538 bp, 15 predicted proteins | sample Lox_Sample_21_FD_206725 | JGI IMG/M metagenome (GOLD analysis project Ga0335072, IMG submission 206725) | Soil microbial communities from Loxahatchee National Wildlife Refuge, Florida, United States - Lox_Sample_2.1 | ecosystem: Environmental > Terrestrial > Soil > Wetlands | place: USA... | reverse complement strand
TGGATATCCCTCGAGGCAGCAGAATAGCACGCCTGTGCAGTTCAGGTAAGACACGTTCATCTTACTGCAGATTAGAAGATACCATAGGATATTAGTAGCATCGATAGCTTTAATAAAAATTCTTGCCACTTTTCATCGACTAGCTCGTATGCAATGAATGCATGTAGAGAGAGTAGATGACGTGCTAATTGGCAGCAAACATAGGGTGATGTGTAGGGTTGAAAGGACTTACTAAGTGTTGACCTTGTTGCTTCAGCAATTCATTACAGCGGCGAGTATTGACTGGTGGCAAAATTTTGTGGCTGAGTCCAAATTCGGCTGAATGTGGCTGGCCTCCAAGCCGACAACGTCTACGTACATCCTGTGGGGAGTGGAAAGCACAATTAGCTTGTAAAACCTAACAAGGAGAACTTCATGCTTGGTATTTGATCATTTGAGTAGTCAGGTCCTCAAATGGAGCAACCACCGGCTTGGGTGAATGCATGATGAGTAAAAGTTTTGTTTTCTATTGATTGGTTCGAGAAGTTTCCATTGCGGTCTTCATCATCGTCAGGCCACCTCGCCGCCGCACCCATCAACCTACCGCATGTATGGTTTCTCTCATTGTCATTATTATCGAGATCCTTCTAGAAGTGTCGTGATTTGTCTTGCTACCCCACATGGTGATTCCACAATCTCCTGATCCCTTCTCCCACATGTTATTCGTGAAGCTTCTAGAAAGTGCTGGTGATACTATTTGGTCTATATAAACCAGCACAACTGCCCTGAAAGCTCCCTTCCCTTCTCATCAAGATACAAACAAAAATAATACTTTCATGCTATCATACCGGTCGCTCTCAAGACTACCAGTCATTACAACTAAGCGAGCCATCAAACCAACCATCACACGCAAGATGTCTCTATTCCCTCGTGCATTTGTGGGCTCTGACCCATCCTTTACCCCTCTCTTCCGTCTCCTTGATGACTTCGACACCTATACCCGGACTACTGGCGGCAATGGTCATCACCACCGAGGCCACTTGAAGTCCTTCCAACCCAGGTTCGACGTTAGGGAACTACCAGAAGCGTATGAACTGCACGGTGAACTCCCCGGCATTGAACAAAAGGATGTCGAGATTGAATTCACCGACTCTCAAACCCTGACCGTCCGCGGCCGTGCTGAGCGCTCATACACATCCGGCACACCACCCAGCAACTTAGTCGAAGGTACCGAGTCATCCGGTGCCATCACCGAGGGCGGCGAGCAGCAGACCAGCCATAAGGCCACAGTTGAGGACGAGGATGCTGCCAACCAGACCAGTACCTCTGTCACGACACAGGAACAGAAGCCCCAACAGCAACAAGAACAAGTCAAGTTCTGGGTTTCCGAACGTAGCGTTGGCGAGTTCGCTCGCTCATTCAGCTTCCCTACCCGCGTGGACCAGGACGCCGTCAAGGCAAGCATGAAGAACGGTGTCCTTAGTATCTTGGTGCCCAAGGCCAAGAAGCACGAAAGCCGCAAGATCCAGATCTCTTAAATTATCCAGTCCGGGCTTGCCTTCGATATGAGTTGAGCTTTTGAGAAGGACGACTTGAAGTTCATGACTTTCCTTAATTGATTGGATTACATTGAAAAATTTGAATAAATGTAGAATAAAATTCCAATCTGATTTCATAGCCTAAATGTACTGTTCCTAAGTTGTCTGTCCATTTCCTTTGCAAAGCCCCTGTAGTTATGCATTGTGAATCAGTAACACAATAAAACTTGTCAGCTTTCTCATCTATGGACCTTGGAAGTAAGTGTCGATCTCCAGACTGCGGCAGCAGGTTGCTTGCTAGTACTTCCCCGGGGGTATTTACCTATGGCGGAGGTGGTGGCGTGAGGAGGTAGAAGTTTCACACACAAATAGTTATACATAGACTGGCAGAGTAGCACGAAGAAAAGCATTCGCTGCATTATGAGATATTCTCTATACTAGTAGTACACACCCACACGGCCTTCTTAGTCTTGCTTCAACGGCTTGTAAATCTCCTCAATCCCATCCTTCGTGATCACAAGCATCTGTAATCCATCTCCGACCTCAATATGCCGTTCCACCGCGCTGTCAAATGCATCCTTCACAAGATCCTCTACTTCCTTTCTTTGTAACGGTATCTTCTCCCGCTCTTGCAATGCGTGACCCTCTCCGCTGCCCGGGATGTATTGATTCTTGAAGTTGACCTGGTTGTCCAAGAATGGCATTATCAAACTCGCAGCCGCACCTGCTGCTCTGCACTGCTCCCTCTCGTAGCTGCCGACCGGATCGTAAGAATATAGCGCGCCCTTTCCCTCCTCGTCTAGACCTCCTAGAATAGCATGAACATAGTATGGGAAGAATCGCTTTTGGTAGAGTATTGTGGATAATCGTTGTGCGCATGCTTTGACGCTCATAGGTTTGCCGTGCTGGTATCTGTACATCTTGACGATCGCATCTAAGCGTTCCTTCAGAGCCTCGCCATCGGCGGCAAAACCAACTACCGATAATACTAGATTTGCGTCATCTTGTGATGCTGTTGTACCTCCGATCTTGAACACCTTGGGAGAGTAACGGGTGTTGATGTTGTACCCGGAGGTTGATCGAGTGTCTCCTGCAAGGATCGCAAAGTCAGATCCGGAGATGGCGAGCGTTGAGCCACCATTATCAGTATAGCTGCGGAGATAGTCAGAGATGTGTATGTAGGCCCAGGAGGTTGCACGCTTACGGGTTGAACCTGTGTTCCCGATATTCGTCTGAAGCTGCTGTTGACGGAGCTTGGTTGAAGGAGTAATTTGGCCCGTTCATCAAAGGATTTTGACTGAACATTGCAGACATCTTGACGGCTAAGCTGATCTCGCAGACTGGTAAGTGTAGAGCGAGGGAGAGATAGCCTGTGTTTATCTTGTCAGATTCGTTAATATCGTTTCTGATGTTCCCTTGCCTTAAAAGTTAATGCACGCGTCTAAGGCTGCCTAGCGTCGGGACGGGACAGGGGTAGCTTTAGTGTCGAAGCGACGGAAGACGTGAAATCTATCTGCTACCAGGGCAAGGAGGATAAGATACCCTCAAATATTCGTCACTGGTTACAGTGCAACGAAGTTGTCGGAAATGGATAAGTGAGTTCACTCAAATCAATTGCAACACCACATCTAACGGAAATAGATCATCTAATAGCATTCGGCGCCGAGCGCTGCAGAAAATTGCGGCCCTTTCCGCGACGTCATTACCAGCAAACTATCAGGATAACTCAGACCTCGACCGTCTCTGTGAAGCATGTCCAACTACCAAGGCGTTGGAAGAACCTTTCAATGGCTCTTTTCCGCGGCAGTCTGGATCTTTGGCCCAGCAGCCAATGGTTAGTTGCACACTGGCCATGATAACTAACTGCTAATCAGAAGATATAGAGTATTCGGGAATTCGAAGTGTTGCTGGCGCTGTGCAAGGCAGCGCCTCTTCTCCGTACCAGAAAAAGCGCCGAGAAGCTAGCAAGTCAACTTGCTCCATATATTCTTGAGGCTCATATGCAGGTCTTCCTGCCGTCGCCTTTCTTTCGGGAGATTGAACCACCCCCAATCGAAGCCCTAAGCTACTCCCTCACGAGCGCGCTCCTTTCCTTAGGAATCAATCACGGCATGACCCTACAAGATTCTATCTCCCAGAAGTTGTGGAACTATCTCAAAAATTGCGCGAAGGCTGCAGAAGCTACAGTTTCCGGGCAGGAGCAAGTCAACGGTATTGAAAGTCCACATGACGTGGAGGGTGCTATCAGTGCCGCAAGATTGACAATATCAATGCTCGGATTCCTTGACGCAGCGGCCGCTTATGCAAATTTCTGGACTGCAGCTGAACGGCTCAAGCTCATAGAACGTGTGAAAAGTATCTTATCTGAGGCATTCCTCGTCTCGATAGAAACCGCTTTCTCTACCATTCGAAATTCCCACTCTCCTAATCGTCATATCAAGGAATGGAAGAGATACTTCCGCCACTATGCCGTGATTGGCAGACCTCTTGGTGCCATGTTACTTCAACGAAGTTTCATGTCACTTCTCGTCGCTGGCACGTCTTTACTCCTCGTCGATATACGTGTGCTCAAGGGCAAAGATATTTTGGACTTGATGATGTCAGGCGATGAAATGCCTCGCCCTACGTCTTCTCGAAGTAGCGTAATGCCTTTATCTACAATTGAGACGCTTGCCGACCTTGCTTCAGATGAGATGAGTCTTCTCGAGGACGGCGCGGACTATCTTCGCCTGGGCTCAGCGTGGCAACAACGCATAGCATTTACCGTGAAGGCTTGTGCTCTCATTAGCTACCTGAACTGTGCTATGCTTAATGAAGATGCTGCAGATGTTGACACGCTGATGTCATGGCTGGAAGATGCTTTAGCGGATCCCATACAAGTGGGCGATGAGACGCTTGCAAGCGTTGTCCTCCGGTGTATGGCCCTGCTTGCGAAGATATCTCCAGGTCTTGCACCAAACATAAGTCGAATATTGCCACGGTTCATTGTTCAGGGTGGAGCCTCCATTCGGACCGTAGCTGTAGCATCTGCATGCTTAGCCTACGTCTTACGTATGCTATCCCAAGATGCTATTATCACGACTCTCTATGCGCTTGGAAACGTTCTCAGCTCAGGGACAGCCGAGAGAGCTCTTGCGGGTGGTGTGCCAGGCGAACTTGTGAATGGCAATGGAAATGCCAACTTTTACGGTGGCAAGCAGTCCACAGGCAGCTCTATTTCGCTAGCTATCACAGGTGAAGAAGAAACGTCCGCGGTCTATGGGAATGTCGTACAAGCTATATGCGAAATCGCCAGCAGCTGTAACGATGACAAGATCACTGCCTTGGCACAATCAATGTTGATACAAAAGATAAGCAAAGTCAGTAAAACTGTGGACGCAAGGATTATCATTGAGGCAGCTGTTCTGGCCGTTCATGGAGGCCCCCTTGAATTTAGGTCCTTGCTAAAGCTTTACGCAAAGCTTACACAAGATGATGTAGCACAGAATGATGAAGCATTGCTGACCGCAGTAAGTTGTCTCCAGCTGTGGTTCTTTGATAGACTTACGAAGGTTTACAATTATCAGGTCTTAAAGGCGCGGAATTATCTATCTTCAACCCTGCGTAAAGACTCACCCCTGTACGACATCTATCTCGAACACTTGTTACAGTCGATCATCAGCAAAGGAGATGTATATCAGACACAGAACGCAAAAGAATCCGACGTCGAAGTTGCTGCTCGACAGATTGCTGAGCTGCTCCAACCGCTTGCTTTGCTGATGTCTAACAACAGTCTAGCGGGCGATGACAGTATCGACGATGAGATACTTTCGCTGATTCGTGACTGCTGGTTCAATATGGTCGTCCACGGCTTCACTATATCGTCTACGCGAGGGCAGAGGTACATGAATGAACTGCGCTTGCTTGCTATACACTCTCAGCCGCTAGTCACTGAGCAGCGCGGTGAGCAACTTGAGAGCGACATTGATTTGAATACCGTGCTGCGTCGTGGCATGAATTCAGAACATGAAGCTACCCAAAAGAAGAGGCTTACTTCGCTTCTTCCTTCCAAAGCATCGGAGATTAGGAGTTTGAGCTACCGCAAAGTTATATTTCTACAAGCGGCCTATCTTGTGGAAACATTAAGAGCAGACTCGGGTGATTGTACAAAAGCATTGACATACTTCTTGGAACCGAGCATGAGGACAGGAGATATGAGTAGTGCAATGGAAGCAGTGACACTCAAGGTTATGGATACATATCTTGCCAAAACATCCGTTGCCACGAACCCTAATTTCTCAGCTACACACGTAGCAAAGCAGCTTGTGTCAATATTTTCAAGTTGCTGCCATCGGATAGAAAGAGTGCAACAAGCTGCAATCGCATGCGCAGATAGAATTATTCGAGATGTTCCATCTGCTCTCTGTCAAACGTCGTCTCTGTTCGCGCTTTTGGAGCTTCTATCCCTGATGTGGATCAGTTGCCTGGAGGCCGAGACCGATGAGTACGAGTTGAAGTCATCATTTACATCCGCACGAGGCAACGTCACAGTGCAGCTGTCCGATAACTATGCCCTACGAAGAAGAACACTAAATACTTTGTACAAGAAGGCTAAAATATGGGTGATGAGCGTCATGAATATTGCTCCATTGGATGTGAAGGGCTTGCTCCAAACTTACCTTTCCGAATATGACGACGATGGTGCTTATGGTCATATATCACTGGGCAGATCGTTCGCCTGTGAGATTGGGGGCATGATCCCCACAACTGATCAGCGTCTTGGAGCCCTTGATCGTCATGGTGATCCCAATATCAATGCGATCTCAGACTTTATTGCTCAATATACGACTCGCCAGGAGTACCGTTATGCTGAAGCTTTGCCAGACCATGATGCAGAGTGGCTTAATTTTATGCGTATTAGTCGCCGAGACTCAATAGCTCCCCAGGCCAGCAAAGAATGTGAGGATGCTATGACAGTGCTCGCTCACCTTGAATCAAGAACAATCCAACGCAAGTTTATACCCATCAGTGAGCTTCGTGATGTTCTTAGAAGAGCAGCTGCGCTGCTGTGTCGCTCTAAGACAGACGAATGCATTATCGTTCGTCACCTCGTGAGCATACCATTCACACTGTTCACCAAGCAGTCCATCAAGTTGGGCATTTCGTTATGGCTAGGTGTCATCAATGAGAATCCTAGAATGGAGTCTCGCATTCTTAGTGAGATCGTGCAACACTGGGAAGTCACAGCCCAACGTAAATTAGGAATATTCAATGATCAATTTTTGTGAGTAACTTAGTGAACGATAGTTCTCTTCTTACTGACTTAGTAGGCACCCGGACCCGTTCTACGTTAAAGAAGAATTTGCCCCTAGTGATAGAGAGGCAATCTCGAAACGGCAACAAGTTGCGCATAATCTACTTGTGCCTCATTCACGATTGCTCCAATTCCTTGGAAGTCACTTCAATGCTACTCGCTTTGGCAGTCCACACACGCAGAAGATATTTCACCGCTTATTGCGAGTTACTCTTGACGGCTTGACACATGCAACGAACCACCCATTGGCAAGGGAAATACGCCTCCAAATAATTCTTTTTGGACTGAAAATCCTGCGATATAGTACGAATATGAGCGCAGTCGTCCAATGGCGGCTGAAGGACCAGATTCTCTCTGCGGCTCTCAGCTGGTTTTCTTTTGCACCTCGGTGGTCTTTCGGGGGAAACAGATTGCAACTCAAGGCTGAAATGCGCCTGATGGCCGATGTGACAGCTGCCCTGCTAAATGTTAGGCCTATTGGGCTAAAGTCCGTGGGCCCGCTTACTTCGCTTCTCGCTAAGGAAGAGCTTTTGACTGTCTTACTTGAAAATGAGCAGACAAGACTTGCAGTATGGCTCAATCCTTTGGGCGGGGGAACAAATTTTGTACTTAAAGACCCTTCTGACGTAAGTCTATTGTTTCTACTTAATCCTTTGATCGGCACTGATATAACTTCAGGTCATCCTTTCAAATCTGCTGAGGACAGCTTGGGCCATCAACCCCTCTATAGCAGTGCATCTGACGAAGAGATTCCACTCGCAGAAACTTCACAATGATGTGAGGTATCTATTACTGAAAAGTCCTGAGAGAACTATTGGGGAGCCAGAAGCACTTCCGCTGCTTCTCGGTGGCTCTCTCCCAAGTGATGTTTCTTTCCAATTGAAGGTAAGCAACAGTACCTAACTCGTAGAATGAGCTGACTTGCAAAGTATCTGCTCTACTGGGCCCCTGTCAATCCAATCACTGCCGTAACGTATTTCTTACCTGCATATGGGAATCATCCATTCATCTTACAATACGCTATGAGGGCATTAGAGAGCCATTCCATCGATGTTACGTTCTTCTACGTCCCACAAATTGTTCAGACTCTTCGATACGATGCTCTGGGTTATGTTGAACGTTATATAGTCGAGACTGCAACATCCTCACAACTTTTCGCTCATCAGATTATCTGGAATATGAAAGCTAACGCGTTCAAGGATGAAGATTCTCAAATTGTAAGTCATAGTCCGCGGTCCAATACTGTTGTTTCTGACTTTGTATATAGCCCGACTCCGTGAAACCGACGTTGGACAAAGTTATGAGCCGTATGATAGCCAGATTTTCCGGTGTCGATAGGGACTTTTATGAAAGAGAGTTCGCTTTCTTTGACGAGGTTACTAGCATATCAGGGAAGCTCAAACCATTCATCAAGCGACCTAAGCCAGAGAAGAAACAGAAAATCGAAGAAGAGTTGCGCAAGATCAAAGTCGACATCGGAGTGTACTTACCGAGTAACCCCGATGGCGTCGTTATCGGCATCGATCGCAAGTCTGGCAAGCCTCTTCAAAGCCATGCAAAGGCTCCCTATATGGCAACGTTCAGAATCAAGAAAAACGTCGACAAGTCTGAGAGCATGGAAGGCACAGACGAACTGCTAGAGGACACAAATAAAACCGGGCTCGTAGCTCCCGAAAATACGATTGAGATATGGCAGTCTGCTATATTTAAAGTGGGTGATGACTGTCGTCAAGATGTACTGGCTCTGCAGATGATTGCGGCCTTCCGTGGAATCTTCAACAATGTTGGGCTAGATGTATATGTCTTTCCGTATCGCGTCACGGCCACTGCACCGGGCTGTGGAGTTATTGATGTCCTCCCCAACGCAATATCTAGAGATATGCTTGGCAGAGAAGCTGTCAATGGTTTATACGATTATTTTGTGTCGAAATACGGCAACGAAGATTCTCTACGATTCCAAGAAGCCCGGAACAACTTTGTTAAGAGCATGGCTGCATACTCCATCATATCCTTCCTTCTTCAATTTAAGGATCGACACAATGGCAATATCATGCTTGACGACGCTGGTCACATTCTTCATATTGACTTTGGTTTCTGCTTTGATATAGCTCCTGGCGGAGTCAAATTCGAGCGTGCACCGTTCAAGCTGACGTCAGAAATGGTGGCTGTCATGGGTGGCAGCACCGATCACCAGGCTTATAAATGGTTCGAAGAGCTATGCGTCAAGGCCTTCCTCGCTTCTCGACAATATGCAGAGAAGCTCTCGCAGCTCGTCCTACTTATGTTGGATAGTGGACTACCTTGCTTCAAGCCTCAGACAATCCAGCATTTTAAGGAGAGATTTGTTTTGGAGAAGAGTGAGAGGGAGGCTGCGGAATTTGTGAAACATTTGATTAAGAGGAGTCATGACAGTCGTTCGACGGGCGTTTATGACCAGTTCCAGCTTTTGACCAATGGGATTCCTTACTAGAGGGTATAAATGGATGTGTATCACTAATCGAGATAGAGCCATTCACATAGACGATTGCGGATTCATGTTTGAAATAGTTTAATTCTAGACTCGATGCTCTCCTTGCAACTGCGGGGCAACATGTTCTTGCTCAAGCTACTCAAAGAGTACGCAACCTTGAAAGCAGTACATCCTTTGCATCTCATTCTCGTGTCAGCCCATAAGCGCCAAATAAAGTAAATGCGTAGAAACATCAAATGTGATTGAGCAGTTAAATCGCAATATCTACCAGTGCAAGCCAGGTACAGAGCGACGGTAGCCAACACAAAATGGAGCAACCATAGCGCAGAGCAAGTGCCCGAGAAAAAAATATATAATTCTCCAGATCTGAGATGTCAAGGCCACTCAATTTTCGTAGCGCACTTTAGACATACGATAGTTTCCTTCCACTTCCTCATTTCATGCTCAGCGTCCAGGCGCAGGTCGTCTCCTTCAACGATTTCAGCTAAGAAGATTCCCTTGTACAGTGGCATGACTTCAGGTAGCTTGCGATCTTTGGACTTGGACTCTCGCCTCTTGATGATAGTGTTTTGCATTGCTTCTGTGCACGTGCTTAGAGACTGGCATTTCTTTGTTAGAATGCTTGTCGATGAGGCAGTCGGTGTGAAGCCAGATGCTGCAGTCTAAGTTCGGGCATGAAACTATGACATTATCGGGGTTATAGTAGCTCTCACAGATGCAGTACCTTTTGGGTACCTTTTACAAAACAATCAGTCCAGATTTCAAACATAGTTCATCTTAGGACAAACTCACGGAGAGCTGTCCAGTACGGTAGTCGAAGGTCTGTCGCCAATATAGGCCGGTTAGAGCCTCATTGTCATCGGTCTCTTGCCAGAGGCCTACAGAAGCCAATCCTGCAAAAGTGCAGACATTGAGAATCTCCATATGATTGGAAGCAATGATTTCATGTTTGCCGTGATAGTTTCGTCGGCCGGTTGCAGTTATTGCGCAATCTTTCAAATTGGGTAGATAATCCGGCCAATACATCCAATACAGCTGCAACAGAGTTAGCTCAAGCATGATGAAATGATCATCTGAAATTACCCTCGCATACACATGCTCCTCATCCTTTGCTCTGATCTCAAGGATCCTAGCGACCCAAAATTCATGGACGCTAGACTCTTCCATAACTACCTTGGATTGAGGTTCTAGCACACCATCAGGTGGCCGTACAAAGACATAGTCTTGGGTTTCATACACTTGTTCTGAAACTGTGTGAATAATTTTTAGTAGCTAAATCACGGTAAAAGGTCTTCGACGTACATACCACTACAACGTGTGTATCTGATAAGCTCCTCCCACTTGCTCTTTGGCTCAATGAGAAAGTTCAAGTCTAATGCAGTGGACTTGCCCTTTCTATCGAATGGTGATTTCTGCTGCATTAAGCCCTGAGAGCAGACTGTCTCATTAGCTCGCAGGTGCGCGATCTCCCATAGAGTATCTTTCTCATTATCTTCAACAGAGAGACATGATTCTCTTTCGAGCTTGGTAATTTTTCTAAAGGTGCCTTTCAGGCTACCTTATGTGACACGTAGGAGTAGATAGATAGACTTGCAAGTCTTTTTGCTTGAGAAAGTATGGTGAAAGACAAGGTACTGAGAGAGTGTGGGTTTGGAAACCTTAAATTCACAAGACGACCGAAACGGGTCTAGTGGAACGATAGCATACTAGACGCAGCAAGCTGGGTGGTGAGAAACGTGGCTGACATATGGTTGGTGTAGTATGCAGATTTATATATTAGGGTTTTCATTTGTCTGATACAAAGGCTTTCTGTACTGCCTTTGATTCTCAGTTTCTTCTTGTGGCCTAACTGTATCGCAAGACCAAGTCTCTCCTCACTGCACCTTATAAACCAGGTCCTTAAAAGAATATTCAAGTGAGATGAACGCCAAGAAATATGCTAGAGCGCCTACCAGATATTCCTCCCTTTGTAATAATTCGGTATTCTACCAGATACTGACACTGATTGTGAAAAGCTCAATCAGATGAACGGGCACCTCCTACGCCGGCCGTCGTTTCACGAACTCCTCCAGATCCTTCACTGTTGCAACACCAAGCACAAACCTTCTGCTCGCATCTGTGACGACTGCAAATTCCTGTGGTCCATTACCATCGACTCCGCCCCGAAAAAATTCCTCTAGCTCCTCCAAAGGCGTGTCCATCGTGATAACTTTGTAGACCCTACCCTTTCTGCGGAACTTGATCATTGCCTCCTTCACCTCATCACTCTCCTTGACCTTTCCTTCCGCCAGGAGCTGGCGGAGCCGGGGGATGCTGAGGTACCCGAGAAGTGCTCGAGTTTCTTGCGAGACGACCGTCAGGTGCGTGTAATCTCGTTCGAAAGCCGTAAGAAGAGCATAAGATATGGGGTCTGAAGGATTGCAGGATAGCGCGGATGGAGGGTCGAGATCTTCTACAGTAGCCTGTGACAGATGTTAGATCATGTTGAGCATCGTTGCGTTTGAAGATAGCTTACGCCTCGATATCTATTCGCCCACTTGGACTGGAATGGTGTTGAGGATTCATCTGACTCCATTAAATGTGCTGAGGCCACTTGATCTATTGTGATAGCCATTTCTGGTGCTTTTGTTGTTAACCAGAAAGTCCAAGAGTTGGTAGGGGCTGGCGTTGAAAGCGGAAGACGGGAATTGCCGTTTCTACCATTATCGGACAATAACGAGCAAGAGAAGACAGTCTCGTAAAACGTTCTGACGCTCTGAAAGTCCTGTTTTCTCATAGCAAATTATCAATCATGGTAAAAATCTACATGTGGCACGAGTCTGAAGGATTTTCTGTTGTACAAAACATCTCGAACAACTTTACAAATTGGAGAAACACATAACTGTTTGGGGTATGCATCATTCTACGGTATCATCTCGGTCCATGCTTTCGAATACTAACCCCCTCTGTTCATGTAATTCTGTCATGATCAATACTATTCATCTCTTGGTCTCCATAATAATCCTTAGTTTACTGTACAGGCGCCGCGGGAAGGACTTTGTTTGCAGACTCTTCCTTACTCATCGGCGGTCGTCCTGCAGCTTCTGGTTCTTTCGAGATTGGTGGCGGAGGCGCCGTAGCCACGCTGGCCGTATCAGACTGAACCGGGGCAGCAGGTAGGCTCTTATCAAACGTCGAAGACCTCGTAACTGGTGCCCGCTCGACTTTCGCTTTCGCTGTCCTTTGACTTGGAATCCAAGCTAAGAACATATCGACATCATGTGCAACTTTGCCAGGTACCGCGAGATTTTGCAACCATTGAGGCAGGACTCCTCCAGCATCGGAAGCCGTGGCCATGATCCATTCAATCTCGCCACTGTTTGGAAGGATTCGAATTCGCTCTATTGAGGTATAGGCTGCTACCACCAGACTTTTATCCCGCGCGTACTCGGCCTGTGGTGATTTGTCAAAGTCGGTGATCGGGATGGAGACCACGATGAATTCTTGTGTGTCTTCCAGAGAGGCAGAAAGTTGAAGGACAGGGAATGTCCGATTCTTCAGCGGCTTTGGATCGATTTTGTGCTTCATCTCCACAACTTTCAGGCTTATGCTGACCCATCGTCCGCCCTGGGCCTCAACCTCGATACCCATTGTATCCCATGCCATAGCTTCTCTTGCGCCAATGACCGATGGTGTGAAAGCGTCCTCCGACTCATGGTGATGCTCTTTGAAGCTATGAACAAACTCTTCCCAGCTGGCCGTCCCCTTCTCAGCAGCATTCCGATGACAGCTCCGCCTGCAGAACCATGTCTCATCCTTCCTATCCGCGCTAAACTGATTCATTCCAGATATCTTATCAAGGTCTTTGCCAGAAACCGTCCGCTCATATGAATATACTAGAGCCTCGGACGATGAGTATCGTTTCCCTGACCCTTTCTTCTTCCATGTCACTTGGCCTCCAGACTTAGGCGCAACGCCATCGATGAAGGGTACAGCCTCATTTATTACATCCGTAATGAATGTCTTCAAATCCGGAGCTGTCGAATCTTCTCCAGCTGGTTTGCTCCCTGAAGGAAGCTGTTGAACATTGATGCCTTCGAGACGCACTAGCGGCCCAAGTGGTGTAGACATTTCTGCTTAGTCGACTTGTGATGCGTCCAGCGTCAATTGGGACCTTCTTCCGTGCTTTATGAGAGTTATCGCGAAGAGATAAGCAGTTGATGTCGTGGGCGACTCATTGTGCGTTTTGACATTAGAGGTGTATCAACCTCAAACAGATGAAGCTCCTAACCCTGTCATGCCTGCGTCATCTCACGGCTGGTGGCTTCGGTAGGCGGACGCTAGCGCGGGGTAGCAATTGGGTCCCTTGAAAACATCCCATATAGAACCTCTCTTTTACAGTTGGTATCTCACCCGGTATGGGAACATGGCAGACCCTCTACCACCAGCTCAAAACGCCTCCTCCGACCAAGCTGACCATTCTGATTTCCGGTAGCGGCACCAATCTCCAAGCTCTTATAGACGCTTCCACAACCGGCCCTCTCCCCTCCACGACCATTATCCGGGTCATCTCCAATAAGAAAGGTGTCCAGGGCCTCACTCGCGCGGAGAATGCTAGCATTCCAACCGCATATCACAATTTAATCTTTGAGAAATATCTCAAATCGGGAGAGAAAGATCCCAGCATCATTCAAAAAGCCCGGACAGCATACGATGCTGACCTCTCAGATATAGTGCTCCAGGACAAGCCAGATCTTATTGTCTGCGCCGGCTGGATGCACATCCTAGCTCCCTCATTTCTCGAGCCCCTGGCAAATGCCCAGGTTCCAGTAATCTTCACCCGCCCTCCTGGGAAAGGTAAGCAACCCCCCCCCCCCCCATCATACTACACCATGTGTACAATACTCACGATTCGTAGTGTGGCGGCGCAAACGCCATCAAGCGCGCCTGGGACGGTTTCCAAAAATGGGAAGCAGAACAGCGAGAACGGCGGCAACAAGTGCAGAATGACGGGAAAGAATACGATACCAATCGGCAAGACGAGCTGGAGCATACGCGTACGGGGGGCGATGGTGTGTGATCGATGAAGTGGATCGCGGAGTGCCGATACTGGTAAAATATGTAGATTTTAAATCTGGGAGACGTTGGAGGAGTTGACTGAGAGGATACATGAGGTTGAGCACTTGATTGGCGATTGTAAGATCATGGGAAGAGAGGCGCAAGAGAAGTTTTGGACAGTGATCAGATACAATTTGAAAAGTCTATAGGATCTATGAATATCTAAGTTACTTGGTGGTTTGTACCCCTGTACCACCAGATGCTGGCATAATAGCTAGCGATACAACAGTATCCTATGAGAATCCAACCCGTTCAAGCATTCCTACATAAGCATTTCTTCTTCCTCTGCATCACATTCAGCCTTGCCCTCCTTAGTTCGTCGCACACGGGAAGGCCTCTTTTCTTGACTGTCGCCCTCAGCTTTGACGGCCTTATTCTCTGCCTTTCCAGCATCCTCAGCAGTCTCTTCTCGCTTCTTAGCACTCTCATCTTTGTTAGGAATCACCTTCGACTCCTCCTCAAGCAACAGCTTGGCTACCAACTCCTCTCCCTTTGCTTCAACACCGTCGTTGCCTGCAACTTTGCTATCCAGTGCCAACTTAGTCTGGCCAAGGGCATATATCTGCTCCTCAATCGTTCCTTTCGTGACTAGTCTTACTACTTCCACGTCTCTTGTTTGACCCACACGATGCGCTCTGTTCTCCGCTTGAATATCGTCCTGCGGGTTGAAGCTGCTATCGAAGATGATAACCTTGTTGGCAAACATCAGATTCAAACCGGTACCGCCTGCGCCTGTGCTGAGTAGGAACGCTGTGGTAGTTTTGTCATCCCGAAAGTCATCAATGATCGTCTGTCGCTCGTTCACTTTTGTCATGCCGTCTATGCGTGTGAATTGGATGCGGGAAGTTTCCAAAACAGCTTCAAGGATATCTAGAACAAGGGTGAATTGCGAAAAGATGAGGACTCTATCTCCATTCTCTTTGTAGGCCTGTAGGAGGCGAACTAGAACAGTGACTTTGCCGCTGTTCATCCAGGTAAGATCCGGAACATCAAATTTGGAGATACAGGGGTGGAGTTGGCACCAGATATGCAAGTACCAATCAGAAAGGCCCAACATCTCTTTGATCAGGTGCTTGTGATTCTCTTCACGAAATTCTGTAGGCTCATGTTTCTTCAGAAGGGTCAACATCTTGTGAATCTTCTCGTCCGTGAAATGGCGCC
>Ga0335072_10007825_pt1 | contig 15540 bp, 17 predicted proteins | sample Lox_Sample_21_FD_206725 | JGI IMG/M metagenome (GOLD analysis project Ga0335072, IMG submission 206725) | Soil microbial communities from Loxahatchee National Wildlife Refuge, Florida, United States - Lox_Sample_2.1 | ecosystem: Environmental > Terrestrial > Soil > Wetlands | place: USA... | reverse complement strand
TCCTGATGCATTTCCCAGCGCGCGACCTCCACCCCACGCAGAGCGATGACATACTCTCGCGGTTTGAGGCGCACATTGTCGGTGATATGAACGGGCGGAACAATGAATCCCAATTGCTGCGCCAGGTTCTGACGCAAAGCCTTGACGCGAGCCAGAAGTTGCCCCCCCTGGCTCTGGTCCACCATCCCCACCAGGCTGTAGCCCACTTCCAAACTCAACTCATCCAGCTTGAGCAGGTCTTCCACCGAGTCCTTGGCCGGTTTTTTTTCAACCGCGGCCGCAGTGGCAGTGGTCTCGGCCAACGTTTTGGGTGCGCGCCAGGCGAGAAAAGCCGTTACCGCCGCCAGCAGCAGAAAGGAAAACTTGGGTAAACCGGGAATTGCCGCTAACGAGAGCATGACAGCGGAGGCAATGAATAAAGGACGCCGGCGCGAAAGCACCTGCCGTTCTACATCGACGGAAAGCGTCTGATCGGAGGAGGCGCGAGTGACGACGATTCCTCCTGCCATCGAGACCAGCAGCGAGGGAATCATGGTGACCAGGCCATCGCCGACTGTCAGCACGGTGTAGGTCTTGAGCGCCTCGCGGAGCGGAATGTCAAGCTGAAAGACGCCGATCAGGAACCCGGCAATGATGTTGATCGCTGTAATCAGAATCGTGGCGATGGAATCGCGCTGGTTGAAGCGCGCCGCGCCATCCATCGCGCCATAGAACTCGGCATCGCGTGCGATCTGTTCGCGTCGCGCCCGGGCCTGCGGCTCGTTGATCAGCCCGGCATTCAAATCGGCGTCGATCGCCATCTGCTTGCCCGGCATTGCATCCAGGGTGAAGCGCGCCGTCACTTCAGCGGTGCGCACGGCGCCGTGGGCTACGACGATGTACTGAATCGCGATGAGGGCGATGAAGATCACGAATCCCACGACATAATTGCCGCCCACCACGAACGATCCAAAGGCCTCAATCACACGCCCTGCGGCCGAAACCCCTTCATTGCCATGCAGCAGAATCCTCCGGCTGGAGGCCAGGTTCAGCGAGAGACGAAACAGGGTGAGCAGCAGGAGCAAGCTGGGAAACACAGAAAACTGGGAAGCCCGCAGAATCTGGATTGCCGAAAGCAGCACCAGCACTGCCGCCGTTATGCTCAAGGCCAGCAGCACATCGAGCAACAGACTGGGCAGGGGTACCAGCATGACGAAAATCAGCCCCACGGCCGCGACCGGCATGATCCACTCCGAAGACGCGGGCTTCGGATTGGGGGAAGTTGTTTTCGCAGAGGCAGGCGCGGGTTTGACGTTTGTGGCCATGAGTTACGCGCTCCCTGCCGTTTGCGAAGCCCGCGCCTGCGCCCGCCATATGGCGGCCAGAATCTCCGCGACGACGGCATACAGCTTCGGCGGAATCGCCTGCCCGATTTCAACTGCCCGATAGAGCGCATGCGCCAGCGGCGGATTTTCCACCAGCGGGATGCCGTTCCACAGCGCAATCTCGCGAATCTGTGCGGCCAACAGATGGCGCCCTTTGGCCACAACCACCGGCGCTTCCATCTGCATATTGAATTCGAGCGCGATGGCGAACTCGGTAGGATTGGTGACGACAACGGCTGCTCGCTCCACATCCTTCAACATGCGCCGTCGCCGTGCCTGGCGCTGCAAGCGCCGGATCCGCATCTTCACCGTGGGATTGCCTTCCGTTTCCTTGAATTCATCCCGCAAATCCTGGCGGCTCATTTTCAATTCGTTTTCATGGCGCCAGCGCTCCAGCAAGTAATCCGCAGCCGACCAGAGCAGCAGTACCAAAGCCCCCTTCCAGGCGAGTTCAAACATGCGACCCGTGGTGAATCCCACAATGCCCGCGCCACTCATGCGCAATAACCCGCCCAGATGCGGCCATTCGCGCGCCATCACCAGCGCGGTGAGGTAAACGATCGCCGCAGTCGGCAAGAGCGACTTCAACATGCGGCTCAGAGCCGAGAGAGAAAAGAGCTGTCCCAGGCGCGACACGGGACTGAGCCGGCCGAGATTGGGAGCGAGAGCGCCGGGCGCAAACACTAGCCCTCCCTGTGCCAGTCCGCCGATCGTGGCGCAGAGCCAGCTCAAGGATCCTGCCAGCGCGACGCCCCGAAAGATGGCCAGATCGTTGCGCCAGGCGGGAAGGACCTGATCCGGACGCGAGGCCGCCTCGTCCAGTCCATGCCAGAGCAGTCCGCGCCAGTCCGCCGCGAATGCCGGTAGCTGCCAGGCCAGAAGCACGATGGCAGCGCACGTTCCCAGAGCCGCCACCAGATCGCGGCTGCGCGCCACCTGGCCCTGCTCGCGGGCCTTCTGCCGCCGTCGTGGTGTGGCTCGCTCGGTTCTGCTCTGATCTGCCATTTCCTTCCCAGTGCAAACAGAGTTTTTCTAATGCGACAAATGCAGCAGCCGCTCCCCCATTCCGACCCCTGTGGCAAAGCGCGCCCCGAAACCCGCAGGCCAATAGGCCATCATCGCGACCATAATGGCGAGCCCCAGCAGGTTCTTCACCGAGAGCCCAATAAACAGCACCGGCATCTGCGGAGAGGCCTTACCCAGAAACCCCAAAGCCACATCCGCGATCAGAGTTGCGGCCAGGGCGGGCGCGGCAATCTGCACTCCAGCCAGAAAAATTCCTCCCGCTCCCTGCAACAGCCCGCTCAGTGCAGCAAAACCGAGTGCGGCGCCGGTCGGGAGATATGAAAAACTGCGCACCACGGCGCGCAACAACCAGTGGTGCACATCCAGTTGGAGGAAAATCAACAGTGCCGCCAACTGGTGGAGCGTGGCGAGCACCGGGGTGTCCGCCTGCGTGTTCGGATCAAACAGCGAAGCCAGCGAGTAACCCATCTGCATGCCGAGAGCCTGGCCGGCCATAAGCGGAGCTTCGAGCATGAAATTTGCGGTCAGCCCCAGCAGTAGACCGATCATCGCCTCACTCAATCCCACTCCGGCCCACTGCCAGACGCTCAAGGAAATCTGCAGCGGGCCGTGCAGCACATACACCAAAGCCGTTATCCCGAGCGTCAGAGCCCCCTTCACTTGTGTGGGGATGGCATCGCTGCCCAAAAACGGGCAAAACACCATCAGCCCGGAAATCCGCGCTCCCATGAAAACCGCCCCGGTCAGTAGCTGCTCCAGATGAAAACCGTTCATGAAAATTTCTCGTTTCGTATCCGTCCCACCGTGCCGCTTCACCGCAGAAATGGCCGGAAGTCGGACAAAATCTGCAGCGTGAACGAGCACAGCCGGCGCACCATCCAAGGCATCAGCAACAGCGTGGCGCCGGCTACGGCAAACAGCCGCGGAACCGTCGAGATGGTCGATTCCTGCAGCGAGGTCAGCACCTGCACAACGTTGATCAGTAGCCCGACGACTGTGGCAACGATCAGCAGCGGCGCTCCCATCCACAGCGCGGTCTCGATGGTCTGCCGCATGATCTCCACGACTCGATCCGATCCCATTCCTATTCCTCCTCAGGCAAAACTCTTGAGCAATGACCCCACCAGCAAGTTCCACCCGTCCACCATGACGAAGAGCATGAGTTTCAGCGGCGTTGAAATCACCACCGGGGGCAGCTGCAGCATGCCGATCGAGGTCGTAACCGCCGCCACCACCAGATCGATCACCAGGAAAGGCAGATACAACGCGACTCCAATCTGAAATCCAGTCTTGAGTTCGGACAAGATGTAGGCGGGGACAATTACGCGCATGGGAACGTCGTCGGGTCGCGCCGGAGGCGCCACCTGTGCCAGTTCCAGAAACAGAGCCAAATCCTTTTCCCGGGCGAATTTCAACATGAAATGGCGCAGGGCCGGAGTGCCCGCATCGATCGCTCCCCACGCGTCGATCTGGCCGCGCTCGAGCGGCACAATTGCCGACTGATAAATGGAGTTCCCGACTGGCTGCATGAGGAAATAGGTCAACACCAACGACAGCCCGATCAGCGTCTGATTGCTAGGTGCGGTTTGCGTGCCCAGCGCCTGACGCAAGAAATGAAAGACCACCAGCAAGCGCGTAAAAGGCGTAAGCGACACGACCAGCGCCGGCAACAACGAAAGGAGCGTGAGGAGCACAACAATGTTCCAGGGCAATGATCCGCCAGAACCCATCGGGCCGGTCCAGTTCAATCCGGAGTGCGCCGCCGCCGCGTGATGCGGACGGACTGCTCCCGCCCATGCTGTGCCTCCATTGAGCAGGAGCCACATGATTGCGCCAAGCACTGGCGTTCGCACTGTCCTCCTCAATTGCATGCCTCCTTTAGACTGGAAGTGCGCTCTGTCTCCCGGCTCGCCTCGATCGCGCCAGCTTCAATCTCTAACCTCGTGAGCAGGACCATCGAACTGGGCGTCGCGCCGATCAAAAAGCGCGCCCGCTCAAACTCGACCACGGCGACGAAGCGGCGGTCACCCAACGCCAGGCTCTCGCACAACCGCAGACGACGAATAGGCCGGGAGCCGACACGACGAACCCGCTGCCAGACGGCGCGTCTGAGCCGAAGCAAAAACTCGCTCAGGGGCCCGCTCAAACCTGCAACGCCGCTTTCGGCTCCGCCCAATGCCAATTCGTGATTCATGCCAGTTCCGTTAGCCGCAAGGTCAACTTCTTGCCCGCGCGATCGAACTCGCCCCATCCGATCAGGGTCCCATTGACCCGCAGTGGGAGGTCGCGCGTCGTTCTCCAGTTGGTCGAAATCACCGATCCCGGGATAAGCTTGAGAAAGTGGGAGAGGTGAAAACTCGGAAGCGGCAGGTCGACGGTTAATTCGCAGGAAAACCCAAGCAGCGGAAGCCATCTGACCTCTTCGCGCTCTGCAAGCTGGCTGCGGACACCGCTGGCTATACTGGTCGGAGTTGAGGTTTGGGCCGCCGCTGCCATTTTGCTGATCGCCCCCTGGTGCTGGAGAAAACTGAAGCAATCGCAGTGCCCAGTCGAAGGCACAAAAGGGAGGGTCTGGCCGACTCGCGGAAACACCCGCATCCGTACCGCAATCAGGAACTTTCGACGGGTAGCAGAACGGAACCGATCGCCAGCAGCCATTCATCAATCGCGGCGACTTAACGTGTTCTCATTAGAACGGGATCATGAAGTCGGCGTATCCCTCAAGTTCTATTCCCCATCGAGATACGCCGAATCGAGTTTCATTGCTCCTACCGTCTTACTGTTTCAGCGCAATCGTGTCTTGCATGATCTGATCGAACGTAGTCACAGCCTTGGCGTCAGCTTCAAAACCACGTTGCGCCACAATGAGATTAGAGAACTCGGTGGCAATGTCCACATTCGACGCCTCCAGGGCACTGCCGGAGATCGTTCCCAGTCCGCCCGTTCCTGCCACGCCCACCACGGCTGCGCCCGAGGATAGTGTCGGGCTGTAATCGGTCGAGCCGTCGAGCTGCAAGCCATTCTCATTGGCAAAGCTCGCCAGCGCGATCTGCCCGAGTGCTTGCGTTTTGCCATTGCTGAAAGATCCGGTGATCGTTCCGTCAGAACCGATGGTGTAACTCTCCAGGGTTCCACTGCTGGCGCCATCCACGTTGATGTTGGACGTGCTGTTGGCAGCGGCATCTTGCGTCAGCAAGCCAGAACCGTTCGCGTTATAAAGCTGCCAGGTAAAGCTCAAGGCGGTTGCGCCATCAGCAAGAGTATCGCCATTGGGCAACGTGATTCCCGTAATATTCGCGGCCGGCGTAACCAGATTCCCATTACTGTCAAACGCGAGATTGCCAGTGGCGAGCTGCACGGAACTCGTCCCACTCTGCCCCACATCCGCCCCCGGAATGGTGATCGAATACGTCCAGGAACCATCGCCGTTCGCGTCGAGCCCGTTGTAAGTAAAATTGTAGGTCAGGGTATGACTGCCACCCAGCGAGTCGTAGACCGTGACCGGTGTCGAATAGCTGTCCCCCACGGTCTCGCTGGCATCGAGATTCGTGGTCAGCGCCACGTTCGTGGTCGCGGTGGGAGGGCTGATCGTACCGGCTCCCATTTGCAGCGGTCCGAGCCCGGCGCCCGTGTTCACCACTCCATTCGCTCCAGCGGGATAGCCCAAAACCTCCTGCCCACTCTGGGTCACCAGGTAGTTGTCGTTGTTGACCTCAAAATCACCGGCTCGCGTGTAGTTGAGCGTGCCATCACTGTTTTGCACGATGAAGAACCCTGAGCCTTGAATGGCGGCGTCCGATGACACCCCGGTCGAAGTGATATTGCCCTGCGTGAATAACGAGGGCATGGCGCTGACTTCCGTCCCGGCTCCTTCCTGGATGGGATCGCCGGAGCCAGTCGTGCCCAGATTCTGATAGAACAAATCGCTGAACAGAACCGTCGTGTCTTTGTACCCGGTCGTGTTCTGGTTGGAAAGATTGTTGGCGATGGCCGACAACGCGGTCGATTCGGCTGTCATCCCGGAAAGGGGAATAGAAAAATTAGGCATTAGAAGACTCCTTCGATAGTGGATTTGGAAAGCGACCCGGGCAGCTTGAAACTCGAAACAGAATTCTGAGACGCAACTGCAGCGGCATTCTTCGCTACATTCTGCGTCACTAGCGGAGTAAAGGCTTGTGCCGCCGTTCTGGCCGCGGCAACAATCGGAGAATGGGTCGCCGTAGATGTTGCGCCAACGGAGACTGAGTTCGCCGCCGACGCCACACTGTTCGCCGTGTCTCCGGTTCCAGAACCGGATGAGCTCGTGCTGGACGTTCCTGTCACCTGCTGCAACAGGGTGTAAATCGAGGACACTTCGCCTAATTCGTCAAACTGCGCGAGTTGCGTCACGAACTCGGTGGGATCCACGGGATTCGTAGGATCCTGATTCTGCAATTCCGCAATCAGCAACTGCATGAACTCCGTGTCCAGAGACTGCGAACTCGAACCGTTCGTCTCGGTGGTGCTGCTTGTGCCGGAGCTGCTTGCCGCAATCACTGGATTGGTAGTCATAAAGCCCCTTTATGCAAGAATGCTTAAACTGCCACTCGCGGCCAGAGGCATGTACATTTCCGCTGCATCGTCTGATTCAGCTCCATTCGTCTCCACTGGAACCGTGCTTGTGGCAGCGGCGCGCGACGCGAAGGATCGCGATTGCGAACCTCCTCCGCCGGACGACATGTTATTCTCCGACGCGAACCCCTGATGAAAGCTCAACTGGTTCAAACGCAGATTCTGTTGCTGCAGACTGCTGCTGATGCCGGGCAGTTCGTTGGTCAGGAGAGATCGCAAATCACCCTTTTCGCTCCCGATGAGAACTCCCACATCGTTGGCGCGAACGGTCGTTCGTACCTCGACGCTGCCGAACGCTGAAGTGTTCAACTCGACCCGCATCTCCGATTGCGCCGCTTTGTTCACCATCTGTGCCGCTTGCACCGGGCTGGTGTGAGTTGGCACCGATGTGTCGCTTGGGGCGGGCTGGTTCGCTGGCGCTTGCCCCGCCCTGTCGCTGCTGTCAGATTTTGGCGGAATATTTGTTGGCGAATTGTTCGTGGTTGGGTCCGGCCGAGCCGCTGTTGCAGCCGCCGTAGTAACAGACGGTGGTGCCGCGACGGCATCCGCCGTCGTGATAACGGTAGAGGGTGCAGCCGACGCCGGCAAATTCCCCGGATCGGTGTCGGCCTTGACCGGTGCGCTCTTGCTCGGCGTGCTCTCCGACGATTGCGCTGAACTCACTTTCTCGGCCGAGAAAGCGTTCGTCTCCCGCACTGCGTCCACTCCCTCCGACGTACTGCTGTTTGGAATCGAGTTCGGTATTGGAACAGACCCAAAACTGGCGGAACCCGGGGTCGGGTGCGCAACCTGTTGCGACGCTGGGAAGAGCGGCAGAGTTCCCAGTTGATCGGCACAAGACGCGGCTGCATCGCTGGCAAGCTTCTCCACGGAACATGGAAACACCTCCGTCGAATCCGAACTAGCCTTCTTCGCTGATGGCAAAGTTGAAGAAGAAGCCGCGGGATGCTCGACGCTTTTCGCGGCACGCAGTGCCGCCTTGTTTTCCGGAGACGTGGTTGCCGCAGCCGACGGCATAACTGACTCCACCGGATTCGATGTGACGGTCGATGCACCTTCCACATCTGGCGGCGAGGAGGTTTGTTCCGCAGAGTCAGAAAGGTCATGAGTGGGTTGTACCGCACCCGACTGTGCGGTTCCGCTTCGGCCTGCGTCGCCGAACTGCGCGCTGATATCGCTGTCTGCCGGTTCGGCAGATATCACAAACGAAATAGGAAGCGGCAGCTTCGTCTCTGAATCCTGAGAACTGGAAAAGGCGACCACCGGGTTCGGCAGAGGCTTGCTGGAACTCGCAATGGCTGCCGACGCATCCGTCATTTCCGCAGATCCGGTTTCGCCCGAAATGATCGCAGAAAAGGAAGTCGCTCCCGGCGTCGCCCCCGAAGCCAGCGCATTGGGGGAAGCAGGCATAGAAACCGCCGCCATGGACGGATTTTCCGTGACTGCAATTCGCGTTGGAGCTGCCGATTTTTGGGTTGATCCATTGCTGGCAAGCAGGGTCGCGAACTGACCCAAGCCTCCATTGGATATTTGTGGAAGCGCCGAATCGTCATGCCAGGTAGACGACAAAACTGTGGATACGGTTTCTTCTGTTGGCTCGGAATCGTGACCACTCGCAGGAACTGGTACAGATCCCAAAGCAAGCAGACGATCAGTTGTGACTGGTGGGGTTGTGACTGGAGATGCTTCAGCAGCTTGCGGGACTGTCAGCGGGGTGAACACGGACGCCATACCCACGCTACCTGTCGATACCGCCGGTGCATTGGTCGGGCTCGCATCGGACGGAGTTTTCTTATTGCCGTTCTTGCCGCCAGGCAGCTGAGCCGGTGCCGACGCTGGCACGAGGTTTGGACCTGCCGCGGTGGTGGTTGCGCTTTCGAGGAAAGTCCCCTGGAGCGCGTCTGACGTCAAAAGCTGTGATGCGTAGATCGCCGCAAATTGAACCGTAGATTTCGCCGCGGGGGTCGCTACCGCGAGAAATTCGGGTGCGACACTGGAAGCTGTTGCGATCGATATTTCGGAGGCGGAATTCAAGTGGCGGCGAACTGCATCCGCAGTTCTGGGCTACTTCTATGCACCTTGCGAACCAGTTTGGCGGGAAAGACAAGCTCGAAGAAAACCGTGTGGAATCAAGCCAACGCCCGTGTGTGCCGATAGAGTAAGCGCAAGCCCGAGCATGGGATGTGGGCAAGTGCTGCCGATTGCTGGGAAAGGATTAGCCACGACGCTGGTGTGTTTGCCGCGTCAGGAAGAGGTCGTCGAGTTGCCGCTGCGCTCGCCGACGTGCGATCCGTTCATATTCGGTGCGCTGGTGGTCGCGCAGGCTCTCGAAAGTTTCTCGTTCGCGGCGAGCTTGCTGAAACACCTTCTTCTGCAAATCACGCAGATGTTCCAGACGTCCCGATTCGCGCTGAGCGGCACTCCGCCGCTCTGTCAGCACTGCCCGGCACGCGCTGGTAAACTGCAGCTCCGCCGCCGTGCTCCCGGTGGTTAAGTCCTGCGACTGCTGCGCGTATGTGCTCGCAATCTGCCGGTCGATGTGCTCGATCAGGGTATGCATCCGCGCGACCTGCTGATTGGCGGCGCGCAACCGCAGCTCCTGCTGATGCTCCACACTTCGGCGAAAGTGCAACACGGTTTCGAGAGGGAAATGAAAGGGCATATCGTCTAACTGGGCAGGGCCATGAGTTGCGTCACGCTGTCGGCCAGGACGCAGGCCTCGGCCGGCTTCTGCATCAAAAAGCGATGCAGCTCCGGAATCAGGGCCAGAGCCTTATCCAGTGTCGCATCGCTGCCTTTCTGGTACGCTCCAATACGAATCAGATCTTCGGAGGCGGAGTAGGCCGCAAGCAGTCGGCGCAATTCATTCGCTTTCTCGAGATGCGGACGGCTGCACACTGAGGGCATCAAGCGGCTTACGCTGTCCAGCACGCTGACCGGCGGATAATGGCCACGCACTGCCAGCTTGCGATCCAGCATGATGTGGCCATCGAGCAGCGCGCGGGCGCCATCGACCAACGGATCCTGCTCGTCATCCCCCTCCATCAAGACCGTGTAGAACGCGGTAATACTGCCGTTTCCGAATCTTCCCGCCCGTTCAATCAGCCGGGCCAGCATGGCGAAGCACGATGGCGTATAGCCCTTGGCGGTCGGAGGCTCGCCGGCGGCCAGCCCGATCTCACGCTGCGCCATCGCCAGCCGCGTCAGCGAGTCCACCACCAGCAGTACATGCTTGCCCTGGACACAGAAGTATTCCGCGATCGTAGTGGCAGCCAGCGCGGCTCGAATCCGCAACAGAGGAGACTGGTCGGAAGTCGAAACCACCACCACGCTCCGCTTGCGTCCTTCTTCGCCGAGAGAATTTTCGAGAAAGTCGCGCACCTCCCGCCCGCGTTCTCCCACCAGTCCGAGCACTGTGAGGTCGGCGCTCGTATTTCGCGCCATCATGCCGATGAGCGTGCTTTTGCCGACTCCACTGCCGCCAAAGATGCCCACGCGCTGTCCCTGGCCACAGGTCAAAAAGGCGTCCACGGCGCGAATGCCACACCCGATTGGTTGGCGAATTGGAATCCGGTCCAGCGGCAGAGGCGCCGAACTGTCGAGTGCGCGATACGCGAGCGCGGCATATGGACCCTGGGAGTCCAGTGGTTGGCCGCCGCCATCGAGGACGCGCCCCAGCATCCCTTCGCCAACCCGTAGCGCGGCATGTTCGCCCCAGGCAAGAACGCGATCGCCGCGGCGTACACCGCGAGGTAATTCCAGTGGCATCACCAGCACGTTCGAACCGCGGAATCCGACAACCTCTCCCGGCAACACCTGGCCTTGCGCGTCGTAGATGTGACAGATCTCTCCCACCGACGAGAATGGCCCCTCGGATTCGACCAGCGGTCCAAGGACTTGCCGAACGCGTCCTTGCCAGCGCAGGGTCGAACAGGATTGCAGACGCGCGAAATAGGGAGCCAGAGATGGTTCCGCGTTCATCGGTTCGTTCCCGGGCGAGCTGCGAGCAGGTCCATGAGGCCCTGTTCAATCTCCTTCAGCTGCAATTCCAGTCCGATCGCAGCCGTCCCCATCGATGTCTCCAGCGTGCACTGATCCCGCGGCAGCGTGATATCTTCCACAATCTCCGGCAGATCCGCCGGCTCTACGTGAGTCGCAAGATAACGACGCCAGTCTTCGGCATTCTGCGGATGCAGACGCAAGATGACCCCCGTGGCTCCATCGATTTTCTCCAGCGCGACCCGGACGATGCCCGCCAGCAACAGCGGGTCAAGTTGCGCTTCGCGGTGCAGAATCTTGCGCGCAATGCTCAGAGCCAGCTGCACGACCTCGGCTTCGACTTTCTGAAAATAGATGGCGCGATCGCGGGTAAACTGTGCCAGGGCCGAGGCTATCCCGGACCGCTCCCGCTCCAGTTGCTCCTCAAGACTTTTTCGCGCTTCCGCCTGACCTTCCTGCTTCCCCTCAAGGCGAGCCTGGACTTCTCGAGTCGCCCGAGCCCGCTCGGGATCGGCTGCGCCAAATCCACCAGCCGTTCCTGGCAAAGAAACCGCGTCATAGGGAAATGGCTCGATACGCGGCGGGGGCGGTATTCTTGCCGTGGCAACCGCGGATTCATGCGACATACTCGTCATCGCCCTCCGGTGTGAGCGTGAGCTTGCCCTCGGCTTCGAGCTTGCGCGCCACCCCCACTGCTTCCAGCTGCGCTTTATGAATGTCGCGCGACTTCACCGGGCCCAGAACCTCCATGTCTTCCTTCAACATCTCCACGGCGCGCGACGACATCGACTTAAAGATGTAATTCTTCAATTCCTCACTGGCGCCGCGCAGCGCAGTGGCCAGCGTTTTCTTATCCATCTGGCCGAGAAGGTCGCGAATGCCGGCCTCCGGCACGGTGAGCAAATCTTCAAACGTGAACATCAAGTTGCGAATCGACAGAGCGAGCTTGGGATCGTCTTTTTCAACCGTCTCCAGGATCGTTTTCGCGGTGGCAGGGTCCAGCCGGTTCATCACATCGGCGACGCCGCGCAGCCCTGCATATGCGCGGCGGCTTTGTTCCCCGAGGGCCTCCAGACGTTTGTGCAGCACCAGCGACACGCGCTGCGCCATCTCTGGGGAAAATTGCCGCAACTGAGCCAGTCGTTTGATCGCATCCGAGCGCAACTGTTCGGGCAGGCGCATCAGCAGAGTTGAGGCCTGCTTCGATTCCAGGTGAGCCAGAATCAGCGCTATGGTTTGCGGATGCTCCCCTTCGATGAATTTGGCCAGTTGCTGCGGATCGGCTTTGCGCAGAGAGTCCAGCTGGGCCGCATTCATCTCCTGCGTTACCGACACCTGACGCAGCAACTCTCGCGCCCCTTCCTCGCCAAAGGCCTTGACCAGCAGGCGGTTCGCATATTCCGTTCCGCCTTGCGCCAGATAGTCCCCGGCCATGGCAAGACGTTCAAATTCTTCCAGCACCGCCAGCGAGGTTTGCTGATCCACGGCGCGCAATCCGGCGATCTCGCGCGTGATCAATTCGACTTCCCCCGGCGGCAGGTGCCGATAGATCTGGCTGGCCGCATCTTCACCGAGAACGACCATCAGAATCGCGGCTTTGCGCGGACCGGCGGGGTGAGTGGAAGCAGCTGCGGTGACCGGCATGCTAGTGTCCTTCCTCCTGCACCCAGCCTTGAATCAGCCGGCTGGCGGCTTCCGGCTCCGCTTTGACCTTCTCGCTGAGCAGACGCTTCAGATGTGTGGCGCGATTTCCGTTGGCTTCGGGTCCGACAGCCGTGCCTGCCTCCAGGGCAACGCCGGGCCCCGCCGCAGCCAATGGAGCACGGACCCGCCCAGGCAACTCGCGGAAGGCGGCGAGCGCCTGGAGCGTCACCGGACGCAGGACCAGCCAGTAGACCACCAGGAACAGCCCTGCTAATCCCACATAGCGCAGCGCCCACGACCAGGGCTCGATCAGATAGCGCACACGCTCAGCTTTCGACGGCGGGGGCACGGCTTCTTCCGGCTGCTGCTGAAAGGAAAGATTCTCGACTGCGAGCACATCCCCCCGCTGGGGGTCGACTCCGATGGCGGCACGGGCCAGCTGTTCAATCTGCTTCATCTCATCCTCCGTCCGCTTCCGCCGCGTGAGGGTGCGCTTCCCTCCTTGCCCGGATGTCTCTACGGCATCATCCACCAGCACCGCCGCAGCGATGCGGCGCACGCGCCCTGCCGGTTCCACGCTGTGATGCAACGATTTGCTGATGGCGTACGTGGTCGCGTCCGAGCGCGAGCTGGACTGCTCGGCGCGCGGGGCGGCGGCCGGCAGGTGCGTCGCCGAAGGCACATTGCTGGCTGTGCCCGGCACTCCGGCCGGTGCGGCTCCCGTGGAATTCTCTTCCGCGTGTTCCTGCGTCAGGGTCGCGGGCGTTTTGGGGTCGTAAGTTTCTTGAGTATCTTCGCTCGTCCCCAGGTCGTACTCCACGTGCACACTGGCTCGAACGTGGTCGGCTCCCACGACGGGTTCGAGCGTTTGGACCAACGTCTTCGAGAGCTCGTCATCGAGTGCGTAAGCGTGGCTGCTCGCGCCGTTCGGATTGCGCAGTAAGGGAGTGTTGCTGTCGGCGTCAACCACGGTGACGTTTTCCGGACGCAGCCGGTCGACCGCGCTGGCGACCAGCTGAGGAATCACCTGCTGCGCGTCTTCCGAGAGGCGTCCACCGCGGGTCTTCACGATCACTGCCGCTTTGGCGTCGTGCTGCTGCTCGGTAAACAGCGACTCTTCCGGCATGACCAGATGTACGCGCACCGCTTCGACTTCGCTCAACGTCCCCAGTGTGCGCTCCAGTTCGCCCTCGAGCGCGCGCTGATAGTTCACTTTTTCCGTGAAATCCGATCCCGCCCAATTGGGAGTGTCGAACAGCTCAAAGCCCATGCGCGCGCTGCGCGGCAAGGAGGCGGCCGTTTCCAGACGACTGGCATCGAGCTTATCCTCTGGAACCAGCACGCTGCCACCATCGGGGGAAATCTGGTGGGGAATGTTTTTGGCCGCCAAACGGCTCGCCAGATTCTGCGCTTCCTCCGGACGCAGTCCGGAAAACAAGGTCACATATTTCGGTTGGCCGAACAGTGCCACGAAACCCCACAATGTGGCGGCCACCAGCACCGCGCCGCCGGTTACAAGCAGCCGCTGGTTGAGCGTCAGGCCGCGAAAGAACTGCGCCAAACGCAGAACCACGTCGTTGGTGGTGGATGGATTCTCGGCCATAGTGATGCCGCTTCGGCTTTCGCCGATGCGTGGCGAATTCAGAATTGCATCCGCGAAATCTCCTCATACGCGGACACGATCTTGTTGCGCACCTGCATCATCAGCTGAAAGCTGAGGTCGGCGCGTTCGACTGCAATCATCGCGCTGTGCACGTCGCTGCCATTACCCGCCAACACGTCCGCCACCTCGCTCTCGGCTGCGCCCTGCAGTTGCTGAATGTCCTCGATCGCGCTGCCCAGCACGTCGCGGAAACCCGGCGCCGAAGAATTCGAAGATGCCAGCGATCCGGAATCAACTTCCGCGGGAAGAATGCGCAATGACGAAATGGGATTCACGGGTGTCTCCCCATGCGGTGCGTACTTAACTCAAAATCTGCAGCGACTGCTGGATCATAGCTTTGGCCGCCTGCACCGCGGCCGCGTTCAGCTGATAGGCGCGCACCGCGCTCAGCAGGTCGGTCATCTCCATCACCGGATTTACATTGGGATAGCTTACGTAACCCGAGCTGTCCGCATCGGGATGTCCAGGCTCGTAACGCCTGGGCAGGGGAGCTGGGTCGGCGACCACCTGATCAACCTGCACGCCCTGGCTGCTCCCGGAATGCATCGCGGCCAGAAGCCTGGGAAAGCGCGCCAGCGGGCGCGCGCGAAAGACGACCAGCTGACGACGGTAGGGGCCGCCCTCAGGTGTGCGCGTGGTTTCGGCGTTCGCCATATTGGCGGAAACCACTTCCGCACGCCAGCGTTCTGCCGATAAAGCTGATCCGCTCACCTCCAGCATGCCAAACAGGTTCATGACGAGGAGCCTCCTCCGGAATTGATGGCCAGCGAAATGGTATGGAACTGGTCCTTCACAAGTTGCACACCCAGGTTGAACTTCATCTGCGTTTCGGCCAGCAGCAAGCTCTCGCGCTCCACGCTGACGTTGTTGCCATCCGGACGTTCGAGCAATCCGCGCACCGGGCGCGCTATCGGACCGAGTGCAGCCGGGAGCGAGTCGCCTTCTTCGGCGCTGCCGGAGGTCATCGCGGCCCGGCGCAGCTCGGCGCGGAAATCAATGTCGCGAGTCTTGTAACCGGGTGTGTCGATGTTGGCCATATTCATCGTGATCAACTTGTAACGGACGACATTGACATCGAGAAACTGGCTCAACGCTTCGGTCATGGGCGTGTCAATCATGCTGGACATGATTTTTCCTCAATCATTTTTCCTCAACGTTTCATCGCCAGTTCTGAGGAAATCGTCGTCATCCATCCTGCGCGTAGCTACTTGAGCTGGGCAATCCGTAGCTGCG
>Ga0335072_10007824_pt1 | contig 15541 bp, 17 predicted proteins | sample Lox_Sample_21_FD_206725 | JGI IMG/M metagenome (GOLD analysis project Ga0335072, IMG submission 206725) | Soil microbial communities from Loxahatchee National Wildlife Refuge, Florida, United States - Lox_Sample_2.1 | ecosystem: Environmental > Terrestrial > Soil > Wetlands | place: USA... | reverse complement strand
ATCCCTTGTCGAGCAACCCGCCTCGTCAATTCGATGGCGGCCAATGTCGTGAGAACGGCGACGATACCGAGCACGATGCCCCAGGTGATCGTATCGGCCGTCATCGGATAGGACAGGAAGGCGAAGCCGACGATTTGGTTGGCGAGCCACGCCGCGGCCGTGAGGATCAGCGCGTCCCTCCGATTCAGCGTCATCGCCGCAGCCGCGCCAATCGCTGCGAAGGGCATGGCGCAGGCGAGGCCGAGCGTGAAGGCGACACTCGCGGCCATGAGCAGCGCTAGCCAAAGCGCCGGTCGCCAGCCGGAAGGAAGCGAAGACGAATCATGATGTTGCATCGTGCTGCTCCATTGTCGAAGGTCAGTTATGGCGGAAGCCGGTACCAGATCGATCGAGCGGATCAGGCTCGGCCTGGCCTAGCCAGCGGGCCCGTAGCTGGTCCCAAAGGTAGAGCCGTGACCAATCGGGCTTCCGCAAAATTTTGTCCGTCTCGCGATCGAGATAGGGGTTGGGCAGCAACACCGTGATCTGCTGCTCGTTCTTCCCGTTGAAGAGCCGCACGCCCCATGACACCGGTGTCCCATCGCGTTTCAGCCGGCGATAGAGCTCGGCGCGTGCGGTCCGGCGATGATGCGCGAGTTCGGGCGACACGGGGTTGTTGTGCGGGCCTTTGTGCTCGCCGATGCAGATGTGGAAGTGCGGCACGCCGAACGCTACCGTGAGATAACCGTCCAACACGCCGAGCTTGCTGGGCGCCTGTGCTGCGCGCATTTCCCAGGCAGCACCCTGAACCATTGGCCCAAAGGTAATGTCGTCCCAATGGTTCGCGAACAGGTCGCGCATCAGCTCTAAGAGATTCGCCTCGTCGGTCGGCAGCGGAAAAACCTCCACTGTCGCACCATCGGGATCGACGATCCGCTCGGATAAGGGTTTGGGCTTGGTCTCAACCGTCATGGCCGTTCACCTCCCGCCAATTCCGGTGTCGAAGGCAACGCGCACGCCGGCGAAGATGCCGAAGCCGGGGCGCTGGAAACCGACCGGCTCCTGGTAGTGCCGGTCGAGCATATTATCGATCCGCGCGAAGGTGGTCACGCCGTGACCCAGATCATAGGACCCTGCGACGTTGACCACGGTGTACCCGTCGTCAGAGGCGGGGGCTGTGCCGGCGCGATTCACGTCGACCCAGGAGCCAACATAGAGCACCGTAGCGGAGAGCAAGAGCTTCGGCGTCGCCTGCCATCCGGCGTTAAGGCTCGCCTTGTCCTTAGGGCGGCGCAGCAACTCGGTATCCAGAATGTCGTCTCTGGCTATCGTGTAGGTGTAGTCCGCGCGCAAGGTGAGCGGGTCCCATGGCTTGTAGGAGACGAAGCTCTCGACACCGTAGGTCGTCGCTTCGCCGATGTTGGTGTAGGAGGTACCGGTGCTATTGATGTCGATGAGATCCTTGATGTCGTTGTGGAAATAGGTTGCACCGAAGCTCATTCGCTTGGCGAGCAGCGCTTGCTCGAATCCCAAGTCATAGCCGAAGCTGGTCTCTGGCCTCAGGTTAGGGTTTGCGAAGAAGTCGAAGCCCGGAAAATTCTCAAAGAGTTCGGTGAGCGATGGAGGGTTGTATCCTGTGCCCACGCTGCCTTTGAGCTTGGTGCCTGTCGCGATGATGAGATAGGCGGGCGCCTCGCGGAAGGTCGGCTTGCCGCCGAACTCTGAATTGTCGTCGTAGCGCACGCTTACCGTGTTGAAGAGCTGCTCGGCGAAGCTTGATTGAAGCTGGGCATAGCCCGCATCGTTCGCGTACTGCGCTGCAAGCGCGGGCGGTGCCGCGGTGTTTCCGGCCACGCGGTCAAGCTCGTGCTCGGCGCCTACGGTCACGACTTGACCGAGGGCGACCTTGATATTGCCCTGCCAGTCGAATTTGAGGCGATCGCCGCTGAAATACTCGGGATTGGGTGGGAGCGCCTCGGGTGAGTTGAAATTCGGATCCAAGAATCTGTTGTGATAATCGGTGTAACCGACGCCGAAGGTCTGGTCGATGAGCCCGTCGAAACTCACGAGATGCGCAAAGGTTCGCGTGAAGAGCTGGCGCGACATCGTGTCATCCGGGAGCGGCTCGGGAACGGTGTTCTGCGTCTGGAGCGTGTAATCGACATAGCGGGCAACGAAGCCCAGGTCGAAATTGTCGGTGACCTTGAGCCCGAGTTTGGTCGTGCCGGTCAGGTTCTCATAGGAGTCGTCGTTATAGGGTACTCCGGGCGGAACGAGGTTCGGCGGCGTCACGGGCGTCGCGCCGGTATCGAAATGGGCGAAGTTGAAAACGTAGCTCAGCGGCCCCTGCGAGCCGCTGGCGCCGACGGTCTGGTTGAACGTATCGAACGACCCGCCGTCGATGCTACCCGTGAGCTTCAAAGGCCCGGATCCCGACTTCGTAATGATATTGATGACGCCGCCGATGGCATCGCCGCCGTAGAGGCCGCTTTGCGGTCCGCGCAGCACCTCGATACGCTCGACGTCGGAGAGGAGGACGTGTGCGAAGTCGAACGAGCCGTCGACGGAGCTGGGGTCGCTGACATCGATACCGTCGATCAGGACCTTGACCTGATTGGCGTTGGTGCCGCGGATATAGACATTGGCGACGCCGCCCGGGCCGCCGGTCTGGACGATATTGAGGCCTGGAACGTCGGCGAGAATGTCGGGGAGGGTGGGCGTCTGCTTTTGTGCGATGTCGTCGGCGGTGATGACAGTGACGCTCGACGCGACCTCGTTGGCAGGGGTCGGGAGGCGCGTCGCCGTCACGACGACCTCGGCCCCGGCGTCGGCGTTCGACGAAGTCTCTTGGGCGTGTGATTCGGACGCGAAGGCGCAAAAGCCGCACAGGATCGCGAGCGCGCGGCGACGCGCCGAAGAGAGAAATGAGCGGTACATGGCTTGTGCCTCGTGGCAACGTGAGACGTCACCACGAACCAAAGCCCGGACGCTTTCTCAGACGAGAAACGACTCCAGATCTCCATCGGTGCACCCCGCCCAACGTGTTCGCGCGTGACCACAGCCGATGGCAGGTCTCCTGGCTCGCGGGTCTCCGCCTTGCGCCGCCTTCCCGGTTTCCCAGTGGCGTAGATGGCGCTCGGCTCGCCGCTTACAGTTGCGGGGGCAGCCACGGCATTGGGCTTGCGCCCGCACCGTGTTCCCATTCAATCCCCGAAGGGAACCATCGCCGCCATCATGCGCAGGACCGATTCAGCGCGTCAATAGAGTCGTCGCTGCTGCCGGGAGTGGTGTCGGCTCTTCCAGCGCAATCGACTGCTCTGGTAGAGTGCCCCAGCGGAACCGAGCAGTCCGCTCGGCCGCGTCGGACGACTTCCATGAAACTCGATAGAATCTACACCCGTTCTGGTGATGACGGGCGCACGTCGCTTGGCGACGCCGCGCGGCTGCCGAAGTTCCATGCGCGCGTGACGGCCTACGGCACGGTCGACGAAGCGAACGCCGCGATCGGCATCGCCATGCTTCATATCGAAGACGCGTCCATCCGCGATGTCTTGACCCGTATCCAGAACGATCTCTTCGATGTGCATGAAGATGCACCACCATAGGAGCTGGATCACCAGCTCGCCGCCATGCGGGCCGCGGCTGAGCAGCCCGCGATGCCCGGCGCCCTCGAACCCGACAACCGCCGGCAGAAGCTTCTGAACCGTCCATAGGACCATCGCGGCGAGCGGTGCCCAGCGCTGCCCGAAATAGGTAAGCACGCCCAACCCGACCCATAACGCAGCACCGATATAGGCGGCCGAGCCTCATCGGGCGCGCCCGCCACCACCTGATACGATGTTGCGGCCGGCGCGTCGCGCCGCGATCACTTCCGCGACCCAGGCCTCCGCATCTTCCTTGCTACGATGAGCCTCTCCGGCACGGCCTCCTCCGCGCAATGGTCGCCCCGACAATCTAGCATTCGGGGCCTGGCTGGCCCAGGCGGCGAGTGGGCGCGCGCCGCCGCAGGCGGTGGACGGCTTCGCGGGCAGACAGAAGGCAAAGTCGGTCACGCCGGAATCTCCTATGCGCCAGGGACACCGCGTGGCGAGTGACGCATTTTTTCGGTCTGGACCGAGGCGGATTTGCGACTCGCTCGCTCGCGGCGAAGCCTGGTTACTCCGATTGTGAGGTGCTGCCACGACTGTTTGGGATCAGAGGCGGCACTGCCACCTCGTCCCGCTACATGTCCGGTCATCGCGGAGATTGCGGACAAATCCGGCGCGATCGGGTGCCGCAGCTGCGTGCTGTATTGATCATTCTACTGCGTAAGACCCGTCGGAGGCCCATCGATCGCCGTCCAACCGGCGTCGATCAGAAGGGTGCTTCCGCTAATGTAGCTTGCTGCGTCCGAAGCGAGGAAGGCGACGCAGGTCGCGACTTCGCTTGGTTGGCCCCAACGGCCGATGACAGTGTGCCTGGCGTAGGTCTCATAGATCTCCGGGCGCGCCTTGATCGGCGCGACCAAGGCGGTCTCGATGATACTCGGCGCAATCGCGTTGACGCGCACGCCGTAGCCGCCGACCTCAGCGGCGAAGCCCTTGACCAGCAGCGAGATGGCCGCCTTGGTCGCGCCGTAGACGGCAAGGCCCGGCTCTACGGTGGTCGCGCGCACCGAGGAGCAGGCGATGATGCTCCCTGCCTGCTGCACGGTCATCACCCGGCCGACTTCTTGGAAGAAGAACGTGCCCTTGAGATTGAGGGTGACGATGCGGTCGAACTCGACCTCGCTGTAGTCGAGTACTCGTTTGCGGATGTTGATACCGGGCGTACTCACGGCGATGTCGAGCCGGCCGAGCGCAGCCGTGGCCCGGCCGACGAGCGCCGCCACCTCAGCCCCAGTCGCCGCGTCGGCACGCGAAGCCTGTGCCTTGCCGCCGGCCTCTCGGATGGCCGCGGCGGTTCCCTCTGCCGCCTGCGCGTCGAGGTCGGCGCAATGAAGCTCGGCGCCCATCGCGGCGAGCGCTTCGGCGGAAGCCTTGCCGATGCCCGAACCCGCGCCCAGCACGAGAGCCTTTTTTCCCGAAAGATCGAACAGCTTGAGATAGTCCATTATGTCGCCTCTGCGCTGGGCGCGGGTGTCTGTGACCGTCATTAGCAGTCATGTGATGCGATGACCAGACGACACCACCTAAACCCAGCGAGACGAGAGAAAAAGTTCGTCCACTCGGGCCTTTCCCAGAACAGCTGAATATTGGAAACAAAGCCGGGCAGAAAGACGAGATAGAGCGCCAGATCGAGATCATGCGCCGCGGCGCGCTGTTGCATACGCCGACGAAATAGCCGCACACCTGGGCAGCCGGTCCTCTCCTCCGCCCACAGATGAGGAGCGGTGAAAGCTGCTGGCCAAAGCCAACTGTTGATTGCCGAAAGAAAAGTCGCGCTCAGTGGGGGCGCGTCAGTTCGAGCACGTTGGGCACCTGCACCGACCGACCTGGGACACTGAGAACGGCAGCCCTTCGTTGGGACCGATGATAGGTTGCGGAGGCTACCCTTCTGAGAGGCGTCCATGCGCGCGGCAAGAATCTTTGTCTTGATGGCTTTGGTGTTCGCTCCGGCACCGGTCCGTGCGGCAGACCTAGCGCCAACGGAACCTCACGCAAGCGCCAACATCGTCGAGGCCGCAATTCACTGCGGGCACGACGCGCATTACGTGCCCGGTCATCGCGACAAACACGGGCACTACATCAAGGGCCGCTGCGTCCGCAACAAACATCATCTGCAAACGGCCAAGCCACAATCGCACCGCCGAAAATGAAGTCGCGGCGTCTCACGAAGAGCCCTCCTGACTTAGCGAGCCTACCATATCGTCTCGTCAACTAAGACGTTGTTGTGCATCACAGCAAAAGCAGGCCGCCGATGGCAGAGATGGGTCACCTGCTGCCCTGGGGGGTTTTGGTGCAGCGTGTCCGAAGCCGTGGGCGAAGGGGACCCGGTCGGAACGAGCGGAGATTGCCGCTGATGGCACGATTCGGAAGAAGCTTACCGCAGAAATCAGGTCCGCTTTGGTGCGCGCACCGGACTCTGCAGGCGAAGCGCGCTACTTCGCAGTCGTGGCAGTTGCGGATATTTGATCCGCGTCGTTGCATGGCGTTGCGTCGCGGCCAAGCCGGCTGATCGGCTATATCCGAGCAGCATGGCTTCGCGGTCTCTCAACATCATCGACGCGAGAGCGGCGCCGACAGGCGGCGCATTAACGCGATATGCTGATGCGCCGAAAGCAGAGCGAGCAATGCCTCTTCGGCAGCTTCGCACGCTTCGTCGTCGTCATACGACCAGCCGCGTGCCCGGGTCTCGGCATGCGTTGCGTTCGTGCGATAAGCGGCGCGCCAGATTGTCTTGACGCTGCGGGTTAGCTTGATCTGGCGGCGCATCACAAATAGCGCCGGTGCCTCCTCCACCTGCAGCTCGCAGCCGGCGAGGCGGCGCTTCCATAGCTCCCGGAGGGTGGTCATGGTCGATGCTCCTGGCAATCGATCCTGTGGGGGACTTAAACGATAGCGGGGATATGGGGTCGTTTCACTTGTTGGCGCTGCTGGGGCAGATCCTCGATGGGGACCCTGAGGCGCGGAAGCGCCTGAAGGAAAGCCAGTGGGAGTTCCATCCATGAGGAAAACTCTGCTGGCAAGCATCGTCTTCCTGACCCTGGGCACATGGGCCGGCGCCGCGCCTGCCGATGCGCAGGCACCGGTCTGCCCTGCCGGACTTTCTATGCTTCAGACGGACAATGCTATCCAGGGCCGCCGCCAGTCTATCCCCACCGGTTTACGCCGTTGCGCCGCCGGTCTATCCTCCGCCAGTCGTCGTCGACGGTTCGGAATCGGCCTCGGTATCGGGCTCGGCGGATTGATCGGCGGCGGGGGACGCGGTCACGGGGAGCATCGTAGCGGGGGGCATCGCTGACGACCGACCGCTAACGGAAACTCATCGAATCCTTCCTCGCCAAGCGCCTCCACAGCTCCCACGCGCGATCGAGCGATCTATCAATCGTCTCGGTCGCTTTTTCAGCTTCTTCCGGCGCCAGGAAGATCGGCTCTCCGAGCTTGAGAGCGTCCAACTGGAGAATGGCGTTCTGAGCGGCGTAAATGGCCCGATGGACCGCTTGTCGGATCGATGCGCCGGCGATGGTTGCGCCATGCCCGCGCATCAGCACGATCGACTTATCCGCAAGAGACGTAGCCAGCGCCTTGCCGAGATGAGGATTGCGCACCAGCATATCGGTCATGCCGCCGCCCTCTCGTATGTCGAAGACCGGAACGCCCGACGCAAGAAATGCACTCATGTGATAGATCGGCCGCAGTGCTGCCTTTGTCACGCCAAATGGGATTAGCGACGGCGCATGGCAATGAATCACCGATACGACATCCGGACGCGCTTTGTAGATTTCGCCGTGGATGTAGCGCTCGATGTAGTGCTTATCGCTGGGACCTTCGACGACATTACTGTCGAGATCGAAAAGCACGATGTCCTTTGGCGTCACCAGTCCGGGGGCGATCATGCGTGACATCAGATAGGTGGATGGCGCCTTGTCATGGCGGACACTCACATGGCCAAAGGCATCGACGATCCCTTGGTCAAAGAGAATTCGATTGGCGATCACAAGGTCAGCAAAGAGTTTCCGGTCGCAAGCGGAAATGCTCGTTCGTCGGGTCATGTAGCCCCCTTCCGTCAGCGTCTACTCCTTCGAATTTTAGCGGCGCTGCACATATTTCCGGTAGCCGTGACGCCAATCCCCGAGGAACACGGCCTGCCCCTGCTGAAGCGTCATCTCATGCCCGCAGACGAGATCGTGGATCACATCCTCCAGTTCGTCTTTCTGATCCGAGTTCCACTGGCCATGCCGAGGTTCTGGCGTGAAAATTAGGGGGCCGCTTGACCGTCCCCCGCTCTTCTTCGAGATTGCGGCCATAACTATTGCAGGAGCGAACATGCCGCGCGATCTGTACCGCGAAGGCTTCACCGCAGGATGGTTGGCGGCCTCTCAAGCGTTGCTCCGGGCTATGGAAGCGCCGGTGACAGCGGCGCCACTGCCAGCTATGGCAGCCAGTGTTTCCATCCCTCGCCGAAGGGGCCGACCGCCCAAGTCGATGATGGCGACAGCGGCACCAGTGAAGCGGCGGCGCGGCCGTCCGCGTAAAACGGAGAACGCGTGACGCGCTGATCATACGCACTGTCGACGCGCGTCATGAGTAGCGACAGCGACGACCTCACCGATGACGAGCGTCGCGCACTGATCGACCTCGTTCACTGGGAGATCGAGCATAGCCGGTTTCCGCTATCAGAACGCATTCGGATGCTGAAGCGTATCCGGCTCAAGCTCCGGAGAGCGGCGGCCAAGGCGCGACGAGAACCAGACAAGTCCCGACCATGACGTTTGCCTGGCAGCATGACTGAAAGAGGAGGGCGCGCCCATATGCGCAAGTCGCACCGATTGCCCGCCGTGGCCTTGATCGCGGCGCTGCTGCCGCCAACCGCCGCGGGCGCCCTCGGGCTGCAATGGCTGGGCGGCGATACGGTCGAGGTGGCAGCGCAGCGCTCCGTCCGCGGCGGTGGCAAGAGCGAGGGGCCGCTGCTCGGCTATCTGGCGCGGCCCGAGGCGCCAGGCCGCCATCCGGCGGTCGTCGTCCTGCACGGCTGCGGCGGCTTTGGCACCAACGATGTCGTCGCCGCCGACGTGCTCAAATCCTATGGCTATGTGGCGCTGGCGCTCGACAGCCTGGGCGATGAAGATTCCTGCGGCAAGCCGGGCAGCTCGCTGGCCGAGGCCGAGGATGCTCGTCTGGCCCTCGACTGGCTGGCGCAGCAAGGTTTTGTCGACCCTGACCGGGTCGCCGTGCTCGGATTTTCGATGGGCGCCACCGCCACGCTCGACACCGTTGCCGCAGGAGAGCGGCCGGGATCGAACGGGCGGCAGTTCCGCGCCGCCGTCGCGTTTTATCCGCGCTGCCGCCAGCAGCCGGGACCGATGGCGGAGCCGACCCTGATCCTGATCGGCGACCGGGACGACTGGACCCTCTTGTCCTGGTGCCAGGAGATGATGACCCGGCGCGCCGGCAAGGGCGCGCCGGTCGATCTCGCTGTCTACCCTGGCGCGACGCACGCCTTCAACGTGCCGTCAGCCGCGCGCCAATCGCACGGCCACCATCTCGAATACGATCCGCAGGCTACCGCCGACGCCTGGCAGCGGGTGCACGCCTTCCTGCAAGCCCAGCTGAAGCGTTGAGCTTGGCATTCGACAACGCACAGAAGGTCCGGTTCTGGCACGAAGCTGCAGTACCATGACACGCGTGGATGGGTCCGCAGTTGAATGAAAAGCGGCCATGCCGCCGACGTGATGGCGTCGCCGCCTTTGACCCGAAGCAGCCATGAGCAGGCTCGCCAATTCGAAGGTACCGTTCGCAGTGAGCAATGTCCTACTGGGTGATCCTCCCGCACTGTGGAGACCCCATGAGCTCTCGGCAGCGTGGTAGGACAAAGATGGCGACAGCCTTTTGCGTGCCTCTTCGGCGGTAGCCGGTCAGCCGCCGCCCGGCTGCTGGCGCGCCATCCGTGTGAAATCCGGTCCCGGCGACGTATCCGTGTCGGTGCCGACGATCTGCCCGCGCGCGTTCTGCCAATAGTATTGGCTCGTGTTGGGGACGGTGTACTCGTCGCCCGTGGCCGGATTCCTGTAGACATCGATGCCGAGGCGTTCGCGGCTGCCTTCTTCCATCGCGTTGTCGAACGAGGCGCCCTTCGCTTCCCAAGTTTTCATGATCGAATCCGAGATCGACGCATTGGATTTCGCCATGATCTGCGATACTTCGGTATTCATATGCGTCACGTTTATGACCCATTGCGGATTCAGTTGCAGCGATCCCAGTATGTGGGCGAGCATGCCCGCCGCAAGGCCGTCGAGTCGCGTCGGCGCAACGAAGCCGAGCATCGCGTCGGAATACCAAATTCCGCCCTGAATCATCATCGTCCCGGTGAAGACGTAGGCAGTCTCCTGGATGCCGCCCTTGGTGCAGGTGAACATGGCCTCGCCGTAGCTGTGCCGCAAACCCCAGGACGCGCTATAGGCGTTGATCCGTTGCGCGAGGTCGTCGCGTGCCCGGCTCGCGCTGACCCTGATGTTGGTGCAGAACGCCTGGAGCTTGCGCGTGCCCCAACTCACCGCGAACTGCTGGCCGTTCTGGTATGGCGCGACGATGTAGCGCGTGCCACCGCCGCCATCATAGATACTGCCCGGACGAAGTCCCGCGTAGGCCATCAACTGCGACGGCTGGATATAGGAGAGTTCGCGCGGATCGCCGAGCGCGAGAATGGTGTCGCCGTCTGGCGATGTGGCCGCTACCCAGTTGCGGAACTGCAAAGCGTTGTAGCGGGCCGTGCCGCCTTGGTTCTGCCAACCTCGCGGGACATCGACCTGAAAAGCGTTTTCGTTGGGATCGGTGAAGCGCTGCCACTGCGGGAACGGTAGAGAGCCGACCGGCTGCGGCGCACTCTGTGCCGCCGCGGTCGAGCCGAGAAGCGCCAATACCGCGCCCGAAGCAAGAAGTTGATGCCACATCATTGTCTCCTCCTCTCCTGACCGGGATGCTAAAGGCACCCCGGCCCGCGAATTTTTTCGTTCTTACATCATCCGGTGCGCCAAGCCACCCGGCGTCTGGATCGTGTTCTGATCGACCGGCGTCAGTTGCGTCGTCTGCGGCCCCGGCATGTCGATGGGCTTGCAATACCGCGTCTGCACATTGCAAATCTGGTGCGGATCGGTGCCGTTCTCGACCTCGACCCCGGTCGGCGTCGTGGTCAACTCGTTGCCGTTGAGCGTGTAGGTGCCCCACACCTGGACCACCTGATTGCCGAGTTGCGGCGTCTGTGGGAAGCGGCGGAACTGGCGGTACTGGCCATTCGGTGCGAACTCGATGATCGCTTCGGCCGGAATGTTGCCGTCTTCCGTGTACTTGTAGGTCCATTTGCCGATGATCGACGGCAGCCGAGCCCCTTGCGACTCGGCGGGCGGTATAGCCGCCGGAGTTGCTGCGCCCCAGCCTTCGGGCAGGGCGCCAGGGCCGCCCGCAACAGAGGGCGGTTGCGGAAATCCGCCGTTCGGCGGCTGCTGTGGCGCCGAGGGGAACCCTACCGGCGCCGTCTGCGGCGCGTCAGGAAATCCTTGCTGTGAATCCGGAAATCCGGGCTGGACACCAGGGCATACCCGGCTGAAGTTGCCGTTGGGGTCGATTCTGGTGAGACAATTTCCTTGGTTCTGCGCGTGTGCCACGCCGACCAACGCCAGCGTCATCACGGATGCTGCAACTAATGTCTTCATAGTAAACCTCCCCGGTATGATCGCGGTGTCGCGATCGGCTCTCACATGTGTGATATGCAAGAATTCCGAGGTGTACATGTGATCGCAGTCACCGTTGCTGGGGTCTGCGTGTGATCAATGTCACATAAAAACGACCTCGATAAGATCGAGGCTCGTCTCGATCCAGTAGACGCGCTCCGCGGTCTAGCTGGAACCGAGTACCCCGGAGAGCCGGCATTACGGGCAGCCGCGGCGCCAACCGGCATGACTCTGACGATGAGCAAGCCGAGGCGCGTCTCTTGGGTTCACGCAACTCGGTACCAGTGCCCAACGAATGATTCTGGAAATTCGCATGTTTCGCGGTCCGCTATTGGCGGACATCAGTTCCCCTTGCTATCGGATGGTTTCTGCTCTGGGCAGCGCCGCCATTCGCTGAGGGCCGATCAACAGTTTGCGCAGCGCACGAAAGGAAGCCCGCTATGTGCGCCTTCAAGCCGTGCCGCGCAGTAGAGTTTCCCCATGCCGGTCTCCGATCTCGACATCTATCGCGCCGCCCATCAATGGATCGCCCAGCACGGCGACAACGCCACGGCGATGGCGAGACAGATCGTCGAATTCGGCACAAAGGCGACACTGAGGGCGCTGACACTTGACTGCGCATCATCGTCGCCATCGGGACGCTCGGAGCACCGCCAACAGAGACGATGCTGTTGCTACTGATGACGCCGTAAACTTCCGTCACTCCATCTCGCATGCGGCAAAGCTAGGATCCCGCCCCCCTCTTGGGCTCGCCGAGCCCAGGGGAAGGTGATCATGCGATGGAGCTCGCTGCAGGGCACCGCTCAGGGCGATCCGTTCTGGTACTGCTGAGCGTACGTCCTCGGATCATCGTTTCGTGGATAGACGCAAGCCCACTTCGGTGCGTTTGGCACGTGGAAGCTGTATAGCCCCTCCTGAGACCAGGTAGGATACTTGCTGTATTTGGGAAAATGCGCCGAGATCTGCTGAACGATCTGATTTCTCGCGTCCTGACAGTAGCTTTCTGCGAGGCCAGTCTCAGATTGGTCGAGGGAGGTGGTCTGCCACGTTGTGATTCTAAGCGGGCCGCCGCTTTGATCGGCCTCCCAGATGAATTCGCACCAAAATCCACTCTTCATCCCATATCTCGCAACCGCAGCCGACGGCCCAGCCCAATTCACACGTTTGGCGGTCTTGCGGAGCACGCTTGCGAATATCTCATCCCAGTCTTTGCACCATTCCTGCCAGGTTTCGTATTTTGTCAGATTGCCGGAGAGTGGTGGCCGGGCAGGCGCTTTTGGGCCGCTATCGCCCTGGCCTCCACCGCGCTGGTAAATGTACGAGTCGCCACCGTTCGGGTTCGGGAGCACCCAATAACCCGCACCCGGGCCTCCCGATGGATCGGGCACGAAACGGCTCCCCGGCGGCACCGGCCCGCCCGGCGTCTGAGCAAACGATAGAGGAGCGGCCGGCACCAAAACGCCCAGGAAAAAGGCCGCCAGCGCCCTTGCCCTCGGATTAGCCATCTTCGCCCCCATCAATTCATGTTCTCGAACTGCGCCCGACTAGCGGCGTCAACTCCTGGCAGACGTCAGGGCAGCGGACAGCCAGGGAATTTTTCTTTGAAGCAGCGCACCGCCATGGGCGTGATAATCGGACTATTGAATAAGCAGCCGGATGCGCTGAACGTCGCCGGACATTGCTTCGGTTGAGGTTTGGCGCGCGGCTGCGGCGCCGACGCAACGCAACGAGGCAACATGGAATTACATTCCACGAAACATTGCTGATCTGATGCGGTTGGCGGACACGGGCAGCAGTTTTGCGCTATCTGCTGGGCGGTGCCGAATCCGCGGACCTCCTGCGTCGCGAGGACTGCGGCGGCGCTCGATGAGTATTCGGCATCGTCCGCGCGCGCGGCAGTGATCGCGACGACAGCGAGGGAGCCGGCAACCAGCAGGGAAACAAGCTTCATCAGTCGCCCCCGATATCGCAATTATTGTTGCGTGATGATCGTAATTTCAACGAAATCCGGAGCTCTGCGTCGAGTGGCGCGCGGCGGCAGGACGCCGGATCACAGCAGCACCAAGCCGTGGCCCTCGATTTCTGGTATGAAAGTTACCGGGAGCGCTGACAGTCGGGAGGGGGCGAGGATGTCGATTGGGTTGCGCATCGCTGGCGGCGCAATGCTGCTGGCATTTTGCCTCGCAGCGGGATCGGGCCGCGCTGAAAACGTGCCCGCCGACGCTTTCGAACTGCCGACGATGGCATCGCCCGCGGATCAGCAGGCAGCGCGACTTGCCCGTGCCGGCGAGGGCACTGAACTGCGAAGCTATGCCGAGACTTGGCTACGTGCGAACCGCAATTCCGCAAATGCATGGTTTTATCACGGGCTCGGCGCGGAGCTGGCCGGCAAGTCCGGCTGGGCCGAGAATGACTACCGGCAAGCCTTGAGCCTGGGTCCCAGCAATGGCGCGGCCGCGTTCGGATTGGGGCGCGTGCTCTTCGGCATGGGCAAGAATGCAGCAGCGATCGCGCCGCTGCGGCAGGCGGTGGCCGCCTATCCGCGCAACAGCCGCGCCTGGGCCGACCTCGGGCTGGCGCTTGGCAATGTCGGACAATCACAGGAAGCCGCCGCGATGCTGGAGCGTTCTGTCGCACTCAATCCCGGCAACGGCTACCACGCGGGTGAACTCGGCGACGCCTATGCCGTGCTCGGACAATATCCCAAGGCGATTCCCCTCTACGAGCAGGCGAGCCGCAAATCGCCACGCGACGAGGCGAATGTGATCTGGCTGCAGAATCTCGGAGAGGTCTACGAGCTCACCGGGGATTATCAGCGATCAGTGCTGGTGATGCAGCAGGTGCTGCGCGCCACTCCGAACGACCCGGACGTTTGGTCATGCCTCTGGGTCGACTACCTCCGGCTCGGAGATGAGCCTCACGCCGCTCAGGCCCGGGCGATGCTTGCACGCTTCACGGCGCGGGCGAGTCCTGCCGGCGGCGGGACGTCGTTTGCGCGAGTCGTCGCTGGCGTCGCCAGGCAGCAAAACGAAGCCTATCTCCATAATACCGGGCGGCTTGGCCTTAACGAGCACCTACCCTGAGCGGCCGTCTCCTACGATATTGCGAGCCGCGCTCGGGTCGGCTCTTAGCCAAACGGGGATTGATCGCTCAGCACGGTCGCACAAAGAGCCCTGCCCTGGGATCGCGGAGCGTCGCGCGCTCAGGCGAGTCAGAGAATGGCGATCGGATTCCCCGGCGATCCGGTGCGCCGACATCTTCAGGGGCGAGAAGACATAGACGAAGACCCAGGCGTGGCGCCCGACCAACCCTTCGAAGGTCATGCCTTCGTGAAGGTGGATCCCATGCTCCATGCAGTCCATTGTGGATGGCGAAATGCGGCCCCCCAAGATCACAAGCGCGTGCGTTTCCTCTCGGGTGATCGCTGCAAAAGCCCCGTTAAAATCAGTCGGTGTAAATCGGCGCGTGCTACGCTTCCGCGGGTGTGATCCCCGACGGCTCGGCGCCACCACATGTCGAGGACCCGGTCACGCAGTATGTGCCCTCCGCGCATCCGGGATGCCGTGCGCCCCATTTCTGGGTGCAGCGTCAGGGTCAGCGGATCTCAAGCATCGATCTGTTCGGCCAGAACTTCGTGCTGCTCGCGGCCCCGGGCGGTTCCGCATGGCGCGAAGCGATCGCACGGCAAGCGTCGCCGCGGATCGATCTCTACGTCGTTGGCGAGGACGTGGTCGATGCCGATGGGTCGTGGACGGATGCCTATCGTGTCGGAAAGGGAGGTGCCGTTCTTGTGCGCCCCGACGGCTATGTGGCGTGGCGCATGGCTTCCATGCCCGACGATGCCACGCGCGCGCTCACAAATGCGGTGCGCAGCGTGCTCGGTTACAACGCGAGTGCGCAAGCAACCTTGCGCACGCAGACACGCTGAGGGCCGCCCACGGCGACCTTGTCACGAGGCTCCAGCCCTTCCGGCAGGGTTACTACGACCTCTCCTGATCGCGGGAGGCAAAATTCATCATCGAGCCCAAAGAGGTGGCGCGCCTTACGCGGGGATCGCCTCGTCTTCAATGATTTTCAGTGTGGCGGTGGAGGGGTCGAGCTGCGCGCCGGACCAGAATCCAGGTAGGACGTCGCGGCCAAATTCGAAGGTGAGCGCGCCAAAAATGACGTTAACCGAACATCCGTCTTCCGAAA
>Ga0335072_10007823_pt1 | contig 15543 bp, 10 predicted proteins | sample Lox_Sample_21_FD_206725 | JGI IMG/M metagenome (GOLD analysis project Ga0335072, IMG submission 206725) | Soil microbial communities from Loxahatchee National Wildlife Refuge, Florida, United States - Lox_Sample_2.1 | ecosystem: Environmental > Terrestrial > Soil > Wetlands | place: USA... | reverse complement strand
TCAGGTGTTCCACTCGAGAGCAACGTCCCGATTTCGCCCAGGATTGCAGCGTCGGAGCGAGCAATTCGGACGGCCCGCAAACCGCATACAAACTCCACGCGCGTTCCCTGGCGTACTTTCTCCACGCGCCGCACCTGTAGCCCGCCAATCTGTCCGGTGGAACGGACGTGTGTCCCTCCGCAGGCATTCAGGTCACATTCTGCGATCTCGATCAGGCGAATCGAGCCGTCTCGTTCGGGCAACTTGCGCAGATGGCCGGATGCGAGCAAGCCTTCGGCCTCCGCGCGTGAAACGAAGCGTGCGGTCACCTGGCGGTCTTCTCCGATGATGTCGTTGGCAATCCGTTCTACGCGTTCCAGGTCCGGGCTCGCCAAGGGTCCGCAGGCCAAATCGATGGTCGAAGTGTTTTCGCCCAGATGGAACGACACCGTCGCGGCTTGAAGTTCCCGCAAGAATACGGCAGAGAGGAGATGCTGCCCGGTGTGTTGCTGCATATGATCGAAGCGCCGTTCCCAGCTGACCTGGCCATCGACATGAGTTCCCGCCGCAAGCGGTCTACGCACGAAGTGCCACAGGGACCCGTCGTCGCCCTCCTCGACTTGTTCCACGGGGATCTCAAAAACCACTCCATCGGGCGAACTCGCTCTCAGCATGCCTGTATCGAAAGGCTGACCGCCGGAGGTTGGATAAAAGACAGTGCGGTCCAGCGACACCTGCCACACGGATTCACCGTCGTCGCGCGTGAATTCGCGGACGCTGGAGACCTCTCCCTGGAACTCCTTGAGAAATGAATCGGAATAATAGAGACGTTCAGATGGAAGCAACCTAAAATCTCCCATTGGCGTCTGGGAGAGGGCCGCGGGCTCCGTCTGTCCTCGGGAGACGCCACAATTCAGTTTTAGTGTAGTTCGAGCGGGACAGATTCTGCTTCGGGAAGTCCCGGAATTCGCCGAGCCGTCCGCGGGGCATCTGCCATTGCAGCTTGATTGAGCGCGCTTACTGGCTGGTCCTGGATGTGTCACAAAAAAGAGCCGGAGATTTCTCTCCGGCCCGTCTGTTACCCACCTATTTCCGGTTCAGTTTATTTCATTTAATGCCGTTGGGAAGGAGACGAGCTTTACCAAACGTCGCTGCAAGGTTGCTGAAGATATCGTCCAAAGCAAGAGTCGCTGAAGGATCGCACGCTCCCGGAGCCGAAGATGCAGTGGCATCTGTGTAAAAGTCGCCCGGACTGCTCGCCATGTCCTGCATCGTCGTGCAGGGAGAGATTCCCGCTTTCGGACCTGATCTATCTGTCGAGCAGCCGGAGTTTGATGCACCGTAGGCGATCGTGACCACCTCGGTGCCCTGGTTCGTCGCATAATTCGCAGCCGCGATGGCCTGCTGGCATTGATCGTCGAGAGATCCGTAGACGTTGCCTGCGTGGGTACCACCCGAAATGTGCGTGCTATTGGCGTCCCCATCGCTGAGGATGATCATCACATTTTTCGTGCCGGGATTTGCTGCCTGCGCGGCCATGAGCGAGGACTGGGCAGCATAAATTGCGCCGGCATAATAGGTCTCGTCGCCGCCCGGCGTTTGCATTCCCTGGCAACCGCCTGCGCCAGTGGCGATGGCCAGGCCCGAAGAAGTGTTCAACGCGCCACCCTGCTGGTTCGTGGAACTGTAATTATCATCGTAGCCTGTAATCTGATAGGTGCCTGCGCCGCCTGTCGGGGCAGTCCACGTTGCTCCAGGAGTCGGGACTGTATATGGAACGATGCCTGGGTTGCCTTTTCCGCACGTAGTGTCGTATGAAGCCGTATTGGCGGTCACGTTCGGAAAGGTGAACAGGCTGACGGTGTCGTATGCGGAGAGGCAGTTGCCGGCTTTACTCCCGCTTGAGCAGGGGGAAAGTCCCTTCAACAGCAGCTGCGCGCCGGCCAGCGCGCAGTGGATCCTTGTGCTGGCGCATGACGGATCGGTGTCCGGGTCGCCCATCGAAGCCGTCGTGTCCATCACCAGGGCAACATTCACTTGCGTCGGGGGGCCAGCCTGGAAGGTTGCGTCCGCTTCCGTTCCAAGGTTCAGTGATGTGGCGGACTTGACGCCGAATGCTGACAACGCCTGGATGAAGATGGTGGGGATTGACACCGTCTGTACGACCCGGATCACGTTCGATCCACTTGGAGCAGTCGCAGTTATTGGACCGGAGCATGCCGCGGGCACAAATGAACTGGAATCTGTGACGCAGGCCAAGGTGATCGTCGGCGTGGGAACATTGGGGAGATTGGGCGAGGCATTCGCCCCGCCGGTTGTGGAACTGAACGCATTCACCTCCGCCTGCACACTTGCTTGCGTGGCGCCCCCGAGCGTCATTGCATAGGCCCCAGCGAGGGCTGCGGCGTCTGTCGACGCCTGCAGCTGGCGATAGCAGACGTATGCGTGCCCAAGGTCCAGGGTCAACCCCGCCATGCCAAGGAACAGGACGACCATCAATGCCATCCATGGCAGAACCTGACCGTTCTCATCCTTGTATCCCCGCAACAAAAAAGACCCGCTCGTGTGGTTCATTGGACCACCTCCGTGATTTGGGTTTGAAGACTGCAGCCCGAAGAGAAATTCATGCCGTATACCGAAAGACTGCATGGGTACGTCGCCTGGATTTCAGCCGTACCACCAGAAGTCATATTCGACGCGCCGGTGCTTCCCGAACAGGTCGGTCCCGTGGACGCACCTCCATTTATCGTGAAGGTGAGCGACAACGAGTTCTGGTTCAAGCCGGGAGCCGCGGCATAGATGGCATTCGCCACGGTGAGGCACGGATCGGTATCACCGCGGTCCACGGCAAGGTAATGCCCTCCGTTGCTGACCGCTTCGGCAAGTTGCAACTTCTGGTAAATGGCAATCGAAAACGAGAAGATGCCCGTCATGATCAACATGATCAAAGGCAGAGTCACGGCCATTTCAACCAGCGCTCCACCCTCTTCGCTCTTCGAATTTTGGAGGGAGAGAACCCGTCCAGAGATCGAGCGGGGGGCAGCTTGAAACAGGAATGAACCAAGGCGTGCAATCATTCTGCTTTTCCTCCTCGAGGTTCTTGCGCTGTTCCCTTGATTCGAGCCGATGCCTGATGACGCTCAGCCAACAATGCGCGTGTTATGCATGAGCAATGCAGCCAGCACATCAGGGGGAACAAGCAATTATTGGGTAACCCGAGGACTAAATCTTACTGCATCCAGGGAAGATAACAATGGCGATTTTGTGTCGTTAAGCATTCATTCTAGTAATCCTAACGGAGTTACTGCAGGGCAATTGGAACAGGGCCCACGTGATATTCGGAAGCTTGGGACCAATCCGGACCAGCCCTTTCATCCAACTGCATCGGCTAAGGCCCTCAAACCCCAAGCGGCAGGTCCTCAAATCAGGAAGAGGCCGCGGATTGCCGGACCGCAACGCGCAGGGAGGTCCCCGCCGCCTTCCTCTTTTGAATGAAGCACTTAAAGGGATACGCAAATTGTTCACAGTGGGGGCCTGCCCAGGGAGGCATTGACCCGTGTATGATTCGTGCGCCGCGTTCCCACTGCCTGCATCTGCGCGGTACTTTTCCCGGAGGAAATTCAATGGCGACACTGGCAGAGCCTTCACTTCGTCCGGGCAAGCTCAGCGAGTCCGTGAGCTTTCGCCCGCGTTATGGCAACTACATTGGCGGCAAGTGGGTCGAGCCTGCTTCCGACCAGTATTTTGAGAACGTCACCCCCATCACCGGCAAGACTTTCTGCGAGGTGCCGCGCTCAAATGCGCAGGACATCGAACGGGCACTCGACGCTGCCCACGCTGCGCGCGTCGGTTGGGGACACACCAGCCCGACCCATCGCGCCGTGATCATGAACCGGATTGCGCAGCGCATGGAGGACAACCTCGACCTGCTTGCGCTGGCCGAGACATGGGACAATGGCAAGCCCATCCGCGAGACAACCGCGGCCGATCTGCCGCTGGCCATCGACCATTGGCGCTACTTTGCCGGCTGCATTCGCGCTCAAGAGGGAACCATCTCCGAGATTGACAATGACACTGTTGCCTATCACTTCCACGAGCCTCTCGGGGTTGTGGGTCAAATCATTCCCTGGAACTTCCCGCTGCTGATGGCGACGTGGAAACTCGCGCCTGCAATTGCAGCCGGGAATTGTGTGGTGATCAAACCTGCTGAGCAGACGCCGGCGAGCATCCTTGTCTGGGCTGAACTCGTAGGCGACCTGTTGCCGCCGGGCGTATTGAATATTGTGAACGGATTTGGGTTGGAGGCTGGGAAACCGCTGGCCTCAAGCTCGCGCGTTGCCAAGATCGCGTTCACCGGCGAAACCACAACCGGCCGGCTCATCATGCAATACGCCAGCCAAAACCTGATTCCGGTGACGCTGGAACTGGGCGGCAAATCGCCGAACATTTTCTTCGAGGACGTTTGCCGCGAAGACGATGATTATTTCGACAAAGCGATCGAAGGGTTTGTGATGTTTGCGCTCAACCAGGGCGAGGTGTGCACCTGCCCGAGCCGCGCACTCATCCAGGAAAGCATCTACGACAAGTTCATGGAGCGCGCACTGAAACGGGTGGCGGCGATTAAGCAGTCAAATCCGCTGGAAAGCGACACCATGATTGGAGCCCAGGTTTCAAGCGAGCAGATGGAGAAGATCCTGAGCTACATCGATATTGGTCACAAGGAAGGCGCCGAACTGCTGGCGGGCGGCCATCGCGCGCAACTCGGCGGAGAGCTTGATGGCGGCTATTTTGTGCAGCCTACGGTCTTCCGCGGCCATAACCGCATGCGCATTTTCCAGGAGGAGATTTTCGGGCCTGTTGTTTCCGTCACCACGTTCAAGACGGAATCGGACGCTCTGGAAATCGCCAACGATACGCTTTACGGACTTGGCGCCGGGTTGTGGAGCCGCGACGCAAATCGCTGCTACCATCTGGGGCGCGGAATCCAGGCCGGGCGTGTCTGGGTGAACTGCTACCATGCCTATCCTGCTCATGCCGCATTTGGTGGATACAAGCAATCGGGCATTGGTCGCGAGACTCACAGCATGATGCTCGATCACTATCAACAGACCAAGAACCTGCTTGTCAGCTACAGCCCGAAGAAGCTGGGCTTCTTCTAAACTGGGGGGGCGGAGTTATGCCGGAGTTACCCAAACAGGTCCTGGCGACCGACCTGGCAATCCATCTCACCAGGGTCCTGCGCGAGAAGCATGGGCCATTGATGTTTCACCAATCGGGGGGCTGCTGCGACGGCAGCTCCCCGATGTGCTATCCGCGCGGAGAAATGATGATCGGAGACTCGGACGTGCAACTGGGCGAAGTGGACGGCGAGCCCTTTTATATGAGTCGAAGCCAGTTCGAATATTGGAAGCACACACAACTCATTCTCGATGTAGTGCCGGGGCGCGGCGGCATGTTTTCGCTGGATGGGCCCGAGGGTCTCCGTTTTCTGATTCGTTCGCGCGTGTTCAATGATGTGGAGATCGACGAGTTGCGAGCCGTAGGGCGTATCTAGAAACAGATAGGTTTGCTGCCGATGATTTCCGCCACTACTCTGGCACACCGTCGTTAATTTCGGCGCAGTCCATACGCAAGATTCCGTGGTCGTTAAATACCAGGCCATTGAAGCGAAAGACGGTGCCCACGCTTACAGGCGATGAATTCAGCTCCTGCGTATCACTGTCGACATAGATTACGACAGTGTCGGGGCTCGCGAGGGTCGCGGCCTGAGCCGGCTGCAAGGCGAGGTTCGGAAACAAATCGTAGGGCGCGAGAGCCACCGTATAGGTCGTGAAGTCTCCATCGCTCGAGACCGAGCTGACCGTTCCGTTGATGGTTTGAGGCATCAGCGTGACGGTGGAAACGGGGAGCGATCCGCCCGGAAAGCTGGACACATGAGACGTGACGGCGAGATTCTGTCCGGCAACCATGTCAGCCGAATCGAAGACGGGGGTGAAAGGAAGATTTTGGAGGTTGGTCAATGCACCCGAAAGCGCAAACTTGGCGTTCGCAGAATTGATGGAGTAAGCGCCGAGATAGTAGGAGGACTTATCCAGGTATCCCTGCTGTTCCTGCCCGATGAGGAAGAACGCGGGCGGAGAAGCGACGACGGAGTTGACCGGGCCGCTGAAGATGTTCAAGTTGGAGGTGTTCGTGTCGTAGACGGCAACTCGCGTGGCCAGCAAAGAGCCATCGGGCTGAATGGCCACATCCAGATTCACCGGCATGCCCGCCGCAAGTTTCGAAAAACCGCTAATGCCCTGGAAGACGGTGTTGGTGCTGGTGTTGATTTGCCAGGTCGGCCCAAAAAGGTTGGTTCCATCGGCTCCGGCCACGCTGAGCGTATTTCCATTCTGATCGACCGAACTGATCAAACCGTGCAAGCCTGTCGCCATGCCGTTTGTGCTATTCGTCGGATGGGCAGCAATTGAGACGGGGGTGATTGCAAAAGAAGGAGTAATGGAAAACGTGGTGGACGAGTTGTTTTGGCATCCTGAGTAACTCATCGATTGCGACACCATCAGGTTGAGCGAAAGCGCCATGGCTGTTCCCGTGACCGTGATCGGCTGGGGCAACTGCACACTGATGCTCGAAGACGGCACCTGGCCATCCTCAAAAGTATTGTTCTGCAGTCCAACGCCCGACTCGAAACCGGTACAGGTAAACCAGGCGCTACCAAGGGTGATGGTGGCTGAGGTGTAATCGTCCTGCGGAATTGGAATCGTCGCCAGCGGTTCCGCAATCCCGTTGAGGTGCATGAACTCGACGGTGATTGGCGAGGAGAGTAGGGGAACCGTCTTGCCTGACTTGCTCACCAATTGAATTCCTGTGAATTCGACATCAAATTGGGCAAGCTGGTCGTTGGCAGTGCTGGTTCCAAGAACCACTACGGCGGTTTCTCCGCTCATGGTCGAACTCGGTGACGGGCTTGAGCCTGTGACGGTGCTTCCGCCGCCGCAACCGGTGAGAACCAGTGCGCCGGCAAGCGAAAGCAGGCACGCCGGAAACCAACGACACGAAGGAACCGGGGCAAACAACGCAGAAGAGTTCATTCACTCTCAATTCAGCCCGCTGGGACGAGCTTTAAGGCCTGGGAAAAGGAAAAATCGAGTTCAACTAATGAAGCGTATTATGCATCCAGTTTCCGCAAATCTGGAATCACACTTTTGTTTGCTGGCTGTTGATTCCGTCACACTATAGGATGCGAAAGTCGAAACTCGGGTAACCTCGGTTTGGTGCGTTTGGTAACTTTTGCCGATCTGGCGCCGTCGGAGTTGAAGAAATGAAAGAAGCTGTCATCGTTTCAGCGGTGCGCACGCCAATTGGGAAGTTTCAGGGCTCCCTGCAGCTGTTTTCTGCTCCGCAACTCGGGGCAGTGGTGGTGGGCGAAGCCATTCGCCGCGCCGGGATCGAGCCATCCCAGGTGGACGAATGCATCATGGGCTGCGTGATTCAGGCTGGACTTGGCCAAAATCCGGCACGCCAGGCGTCGCTTTATGGTGGAATGCTGCCGGAATCGGCGGCCCTGACCGTAAACCAGGTTTGCGGGTCGGGACTGCGGGCCGTGGCCCTGGCGGCGCAGGCGATCCAGACCGGCGATGCGGGATTTATGGTTGCCGGTGGAATGGAGTCGATGAGCAATGCACCCTATCTGTTGCAACATGCCCGGTCAGGGTATCGGATGGGAAATGGATCGCTCGTTGATTCCATGATTCAGGACGGATTGTGGGAAGCGTACCGTGGCTATCACATGGGTTTCGCGGCCGAGATGATCGCGGAGAAGTACGGCATTCGCCGCGAGGAACAGGACGCTTTTGCAGCCGAGTCGCACCGGCGGGCAGCGGTGGCCACGGCCAACGGCTGGTTCCGGGATGGGATTGTGCCGGTGAAGATTCCGCCGGCGAAGAAAGGGGAGGCGCCCAGAATATTCGATAAAGATGAAGCGATCCGCCCTGGGACGACGGTCGAAGCTCTGGCGCGGCTCAAACCGGCGTTCAAGGAAGGCGGTACTGTGACGGCGGGAAACGCCCCCGGAGTGAGCGATGGAGCGGCAGCCGTCGTCGTGACAAGCGCGGAGGCGGCCAGGGAACGCGGACTCACGCCGATGGCGGTGATCCGGGCACAGGCAACGGCTGGCCGGGAACCTGAGTGGTTTGGACTGGCACCAATCGATGCCGTCCGCAAGGTGGCGCGAAAAGCCGGATGGAGCCTTGACCGCGTGGATCTCTTTGAATTGAATGAAGCATTCAGCGTGCAGGCGATGGCCGTGAACCGGGAACTCGGCCTGGAGATGGACCGGGTCAATGTCTATGGAGGCGCAGTTGCGCTGGGGCATCCTATCGGGGCAAGCGGAGCGGCAGTGCTGGTGAAGCTGCTCTATGCGATGGTGCAGTTGGGAAAATCGCGCGGAATTGCGGCACTGTGCCTGGGCGGCGGAAATGCGGTGGGGCTGGCGGTCGAGCGGCTCTGAGGGCACCGGAAGCACAACCAAATTCTCTGCGGTCAACCGGGAGGGACGAACTGTCCGAAAACGGACAATTGGGCTCGCAACCGGTCAATTCCCAGGGTAGAGGGGAGCCAATTCTCAACCGTTAAGTTAACCCTTTTCATCATTTAGCAGGCAGCATTCTTTGGCAAGTCAAGTGCACTTGTTCAGTTCGCCATGGATATCGCACGCCCTGATATTAAGAAGAAGAAGCAGCGCCAGATGATCGTCTGGGCCGGCGTTGGAATCGTGATCCTGGCGGGAGCCGTATACGCAGTTGCCCGCCTTAAACCAGCCGCACCTACCGTTGATGGATCGACGGTGTGGCCGGGAACCGTGACGCGAGGTCCACTGCTTCGCCAGGTGCGCGCCTCGACGGCCACACTGGTACCCCGCGAAGATTCGATCGAACTGATTCCGGCGCAGACCGATGCGACGGTGGTTCGAATCCGCGTACTGCCGGGCACACTGGTGAAGCCTGACACGATTCTGATGGATCTTTCGGCGCCCGAGGTCGAGCAGAAGTTGCTTGATGCGCAGTTGGCGGTGAAAGGGGCGGAGGCAGACTACAAGAGCCTTCAAGCGTCGCTGCAAAGCACACTGATGGACAAGAAGATCGCGGCGGCACAGGTGAGCACAGAGAATACCCAGGACCAGTTGCAGGCCAAGACCGACGAACAGCTTTTCAAACTTGGCGAGATTTCGGGCATCGCGTACGACAAATCGAAAGGCACTGCCGATCAGTTGGCCGCTCAACACAAGCTGAGTCTGGAGCAACTGCAATTGAACGAGAAAAACATTGAAGTCCAACTGGCTTCATCGCAGGCCAAGATCGCTCAAGCTAAAGCGCTTCTTGATCTCTACGAAAAGCAGTCGGCCGCGCTTGAGGTGCGGGCGGGAATTTCGGGCGAACTCGATCCACTGGCGACACCCGTATCGGTCGGCACTCACGTGACTGCGGGGACCTCGTTGGCTGAGGTGGTCCAGCTGGGCAAATTGAAGGCTGCATTGCAGATTGCCGAAACGCAGGCTCGCGACATCCAGATTGGGCTGCCGGCTTCGATCGACACGCACAACGGCATCGTTCCGGGACACGTGACCAGAATTGATCCGGCTGTTTTGAACGGAACACGCACCGTTGACGTACAACTTGATGGGCCCTTGCCACCGGGAGCCGTGAAGGGACTGAGCGTGGACGGAGTGATCGATCTCGAACGGATTCCGGATACGCTGCAGGTAGGGCGGCCGGCGCTGGGAAACGAGAATTCCACGCTGAGCCTGTTCAAGATAGATCCTGACGGCAAAGGTGCGACCCGCGTTTCGGTCAAGGTTGGGCGCGCATCTGTCAACAGCATGCAAATACTTGAAGGGCTCAAAGAAGGCGATCGGGTGATTCTTTCGGATATGTCGCGGTACGACAACGTGGATCGCGTGCGGTTAGATCCCGGACTTGGGCCGCGCTGAACGGTCAACACGATTCAAACGGGCTCATTAACCACTCACACTTTATAAGGGGGACGGAATGGCATCGAATGGCAAGCTGATTGAAATCGAAGACCTCACCAAGGTTTTCTATACCGACGAAGTGGAGACGCACGCGCTCTCCGGCATTCACCTCACCATTTCGCGGGGCGAGTACCTCGCCATGTCCGGGCCATCGGGCTGCGGCAAATCCACTCTGTTGTCGATTCTCGGCTTGCTCGATACGCCGACCGGCGGACGCTATCTTCTCAACGGAAATCCTGTGGAGAACCTCAGTTTCAGCGAACGTTCGCGCATCCGCAACCAGGAGATCGGCTTCATCTTTCAGAGCTTCAATCTGATTGGAGATCTGACGGTTGAGGAAAACGTGGAACTGCCGCTGACGTATCGCGCCGGCATGCCTTCAGCGGAGCGCAAGAAGCGCGTGAAGGAAGCTCTCGAACGGGTCAATATGGCGCACCGCATGCGGCACTATCCGGCACAGCTCTCTGGCGGTCAGCAGCAACGCGTGGCTGTGGCTCGCGCCCTCGCCGGCTCGCCCTCTATCCTTCTGGCCGATGAGCCCACCGGAAACCTCGACTCGAAAAACGGTGAGGCGGTGATGCATCTGCTGGCCGACCTGCATCGAGAAGGCTCAACCATCTGCATGGTGACGCACGATCCCCGGTTTGCCAAGCACGCGCAGCGAGAAGTGCATCTTTTCGACGGAAAGGTGGTTTCGGAGGATGAGCTGAGGAAGCTCACTGAAGAAGTGGAGGCGTAAGATGCTTCTCCAGAACGTGCTGCAGGATGCCCGCTTCGCTTTGCGGCAGTTGCGCAATGTGACGGGATTCAAGCTCGCGGCGATGCTGACGCGTGGCCTTGGAACAGGCGACCCCACGGTCATCTTCTCCGTCGTCCAAGGGTGTGCTACTGCGCCAGCTGCCCGCTGATCTTTGCGATTCTTTCGATCTTTGCGGGTGCCGGCGGCGTCAATCATTGGCCCATTGGCCGCGCAAGTTGCACCATCGAATGAGCCCATGCAAGAGCCGGGGAACGAGTAGTTGTTTGCTGATGAGTAAACGCAGGCCGAATTCGACAACGGAGACGTATTGCGATGAATCAACTGCTTCAGGATCTTCGTTATTCGTTTCGCCAACTGCGCAATGCGCCGGGCTTCACGGTAACTGTGGTGCTCACGCTGGCGCTCAGCATTGGCCTGGCGACGGCGGTTTTCTGCGTAATCGACAACGTAATTCTTCGACCGTTGCCGTACGCGCATCCTGACCGCATCGTCTCGGTTGAAAGCCGAAGCCAGAGCGGTTATACACAGCCTGCGTCCTGGCCAAGCTTCGCCGATGAACGGGCTCAGGCACACGGGTTTGCGGCACTCGCCGGATACACCGATTACATGAAAGTGACTATGGAGACGCCATCCGATGGTCCGGTGTTGCTCGACAGCGTTCGCTCTACTGACAACTTCTTCGGCGTCTTCGGCGTGCAGCCATTGCTTGGCCGCACATTTTTGCCCGGAGAGGAACTTGCAGGCAAAAACAACGTCGCAGTTCTGGGCTATGACCTTTGGCAGAAATACTTCAACGGAGATCGCAAGATACTCAATCAATCGGTGAAGCTGGATGGCCGTTCGTACACCATCATTGGCGTGATGCCGGCCGGGTTTCGCTTTCCACTCAACATGCGCAACGCCGTTTACACGCCGCTGACTCTCGACCAGCCCTGGATGAAGGGGCGCGGTAATCACTGGTTGCGCACGGTGGGGCGGCTCGGCGACAACGTATCCATCGCGCAGGCCCAGGCGGAGCTTTCGCAAGTCTTCAGCGATCTTGGCCGGTCCTTTCCCGGAACTGACCAGGGGCGCACTGTGCGCCTGCAGCCCCTTTCAGAAGACGTCACGCGCAGAAGCAAGGGGCCGCTTTGGACGCTGCTTGCGGCGGTGCTGGCTGTTCTTGCCATCGGATGCGTGAATGTTGCCGGGCTGTTGATGGCTCGCGGCGTCAAGCGGGAACGGGAAATGGCGATGCGAGTGGCAATCGGCGCCGGCCGTGCGCGACTGCTGCGTCAGTTACTGACCGAAGGAGTGGTACTTGCGCTGATGGGAGCGGCTGGAGGAATTCTGCTGGCATGGTCGATGCTCGACCTGATGCGGACATTTCTGATTCATGCGTTGGCGCGCGGCGCGGATATTCATCTGAATTTGATAGTACTTGCAACGACGATTCTGGTTGCCGTGGCAGCGAGTATTGCCGCCGCTCTGTATCCGGCGCTGCGTTTGTCGGGGATCGATCCCAATCGCGCCCTGAAGTCGGGTGGGAGCGCAGGAACGCAACGGGGACCGCACCGGCTCCGTTCCGGGTTCGTGATTACACAGGTGGCGCTGACATTGGTCCTGCTTGCGGTTGCGGGACTCCTGATTCGCATGGTGACGCGTTATAGGGACGCGGATCTCGGGTTCGATCCTTCGCACATTCTTGCCACCGATCTGAATCTTTCGCCTGCGCGCTACCAGGGCCGTGATATTGTTGCTGATTTTTATCAGCCATTCCTTAGCCGTGTGGCGCAAATTCCCGGCGTGCAGGCAGTTGGTGTCATCAATTTGCTTCCCATCCGGGAGTCGGGTTCAAACTCGGACATTCACATTGCGGGCCAGCCACCCAACCCACCGCACCAGGAGATGCTGGCGGAGAACCGTTTTGTCAGCGGCGGATATTTCGATGTGTTTGGCGTCCCGCTGCGCCGCGGGCGGCAGTTATCGGCCAGCCTCGATCGCCCGGAGAATAAAGCTTCCACCGTGGTTGTGAACGACGCCTTTGTGAAGAAGTTCGTTCCCTCGAATCTCGATCCAACCGTCCAGCGCATTGACGACGCAGACAAGGAAGAAAACTGGACCCGGATTGTCGGCGTGGTGGGCAATGTGCGACAGGACATCTATTCGCCGCCACTGGCCGAGCGCGACTGGATCATTGATGAGATTTCGCTGAAAGATCGAGCGGAGCTACTCAGCGGCATGTCCCTTGTAATTCGATTCTCCGGTGACCCGGGAGCTATCACTCCGGCTTTGCGGAGCGCATTGCACGAGGCAGACCCCACGGTCCCGTTCCAGCCGGTGGAAACGATGACTGAGGTTGTCGCGGAAACCCTGGTCTTCGAACGCATGGAAAGCTGGCTCTTCAGCATCTTTGCCGGTCTTGCATTGGCGCTCGCCATGGTGGGGCTTTATGGGCTCGTAAGCCATGAGGTCGAGCAGGCCACGCGTGATATTGGCGTGCGCATGGCACTTGGCGCGACACGGGACCGGATCCTCGGCATGATCATGGGGCGCGTGGTCTGGATGCTGGGCGCCGGGGCCGTTGCGGGCCTCGTGCTGACCTTCTTCGTCCGCAAAATCATCGGAATCGTAATTTATTTTGAGCCGCAAAGAGAAGCCGCATCCTTCGCAATGCTATCGCTGCTGCTATTACTCGCAGGCCTTATTGCCGCGCTCATTCCAGCTTTGCGGGCAGCTTCAATTGAGCCCATGCAAGCACTGCGAACCGAATAAGGAGAGGGGAAGGGAAGAATGAACGGCGCATTCCACGATCTTCGATTCGCATTGCGCCAGTTGCGCAAGGCGCCTGGTTTCACGGCGACGGCTGTGTTGACGCTGGCATTCGGGATTGGCGCGACCACTTCCATCTTCTCAATCGTCGAGGGAGTCCTGCTTCGGCCGTTGCCGTTTCCTCAGCCTGACCGGCTCGTTGTCCTGACCGACATCCTCGAAGGGGTAAAGCTCAGCGATTCGGGCGATTCCGGCGTCACAATGCCTGAGATCCTGACATACGAACGCGATACGCACGGATTCTCGAGTTTGGGAGGCTATAAGCAAACTACGTACGAGCTTTCCGGAGCCGGCGCTCCGGCGCAGATCAGTGCAGCGCGCCTGACGGCCAGCATTTTTTCTGTTCTCGAGGTTTCGCCGCTGATGGGGCGGGTTTTCACGCGGCAGGAAGATGACAGCAGCCAGCAGCTCGCGGTGATCAGCTACCAGATGTGGCACAGCCGCTTTCATGGTGATCAGCATGTGCTCGGACAGAAGATTCTGCTTGATCGCAAGTCGTACGAAATCATCGGCGTGATGCCTCGTGACTTCGAGTTTCCCCTGATTCCGGGGCAACTGAACCGCAGCGAACTTTGGGTTCCGATGAGTCCGACGAAGGTCCAGCTAGTGTCGGGAGTGGCGAGCTGGTGCTGCGGCATGGTGGGCAGGCTCAGCCCCGGGATGTCTGCCGCGCAGGTTCAGCAGGACGCGGAGCGGGTGGCGCAAGATATCATGCGCAACTATCCCGCCTTCATGACCAGCCTGCATATCCGTGCGGTCGTTCATCCGCTTGCCGAGAGTACAGTGGCCCAGGCTCGGCCGATGATTCGCATGCTGTTTCTGGCTGTCGCGGTTGTGCTGTTCATTGCCTGCGCGAATCTTGCCGGCCTGTTGCTGGTCCGCGTTATCCGGCGGCGCCGCGAAATTGCTGTGCGGCTTGCGCTGGGCGCCAGCGCCCTGGCGATCATCCGCCAGAATCTGATGGAGGCGCTGTCTCTCAGCATCATGGGCGGTTTGCTTGGGCTGGGAGCTGCGGCAATTCTGTTGCGCGTTGGGGTCAGTTTTCTGCCGGAGACGTTGCCGCGCATCAATTCAATCTCTCTTGACCGGAAAGTTGTCGCCTTCGCGCTGCTGCTGGCCGTCGTCACCGGCATCCTATGCGGGATTGTTCCTGCCCTTTCGGCGGTGCGGACGGGGATGAATGAATCGCTCAAGGAGGGTGGCCGGACCGGCTCGGCCGGCGGCGGAACCTCACGCCTTCGTTCGGCGCTTGTCGTCGCCGAAGTGGCGGTGGCGCTCGTTCTTCTGACTGCTTCCGGGCTCCTGCTGCGTAGCTTTGAAAAACTTCGCGAAGTCGATCTGGGATTTCGCACAGACCACATGCTCACCGCCAATTACGGCCTGCCGCAGCGGCAGTACTCGACCCAGGCCTCGATCGACGGATTCAACAACAGGTTATTTCGTGAACTCGAACAACTGCCTGGAGTCAAGGCGATCGGCGTCACTTCAAATCTTCCCGCAACCGGGAATTTTAACAACAGTGCGTTTGTTGTGGACGGCTTCGTGCCTCCCAAAGGCGCTGAGCTGAATCTCTCCTGGCCTTCGGAAATCATAGGAGACTATTTCGGCGCTGCTGGAATTCCGGTTCTTCGCGGTCGGGGCTTTACCGACGCAGATACCGCGACATCGCCCCTTGTTGCGATTGTGAATCACGCTCTTGCGCAGCATTTCTGGCCGGGACAGGATCCAATCGGCAAGCGACTGCGCTGGGGGATGCTTGAGACTCCGACGCCATGGATGACTGTTGTGGGCGAGATTGGCGATGTGAAGCAGAGCACGCCAGAGGCCGACACGCAGTATCAAATCTACCAGCCATTCAGCCAGAATGTGGCTTCATTCGGTTCCATTGCACCCGCGGGTTCGTTGGATTCGCAGGGTGGAACGATTGCATTACGCACCACGTTACCGCCTGAACAGATGATCG
>Ga0335072_10007822_pt1 | contig 15544 bp, 16 predicted proteins | sample Lox_Sample_21_FD_206725 | JGI IMG/M metagenome (GOLD analysis project Ga0335072, IMG submission 206725) | Soil microbial communities from Loxahatchee National Wildlife Refuge, Florida, United States - Lox_Sample_2.1 | ecosystem: Environmental > Terrestrial > Soil > Wetlands | place: USA... | reverse complement strand
CCGAAGGTACCGGCTGGCCCAACCCGAACGAAAAAAGCACATAGATGCCGGAAAAAACGATCTGCACGATGGCGAGGAATTTGATCCAGCCGGTACCTTCGGCGAGCGGCAGGGCCAATTCGGAAACATCGGCGGCCGGACCGCCATACGGAGGCGGGGCGTACTGTGACGACATGATTTTCCCCTTTGTCTGGTGTGCGCCGCGCATGGTCCTGCGGCGAGATTAAGGTAACAGCAGTTTGGTCTTCGGGGTGGCGCCCGGGGCGAAGGACCCGATGCGGTCATGATTGCGGAGTGCTTCATGAGTACAGGCAAGTCCAATTCCTACCAAAGCGGCTTCGGCAACGAATTTGCCAGCGAAGCGATTCCGGGCGTTCTTCCGGCCGGACAGAATTCCCCGCAGCGCGTGGCGCATGGTTTGTATGCCGAGCAGCTCTCCGGCAGCGCGTTTACCGCGCCACGGCATAGCAATCGGCGCAGCTGGCTGTACCGCATTCGCCCCGCGGCCATGCACAAGCCGTTCGAGCCGCGTCCGCACGCCACGTTTCACAACCGGTTCGATGAAGCGCCCGCAACGCCCAATCAGCTGCGTTGGGATCCGTGGCCGATACCGGGTCCGCCGACGGATTTCGTCGACGGGATGGTGACGGTCGCCGGCAACGGTGGTCCCGCCGAGCAGGCCGGTTGCGGCATCCACATTTACGCCGCCAATCGTTCCATGCAGGGACGTTTCTTCTATAACGCCGACGGCGAATTGTTGATCGTGCCGCAACTGGGGCGTTTGCGCATTGCCACCGAGTTGGGGGTGCTTGAGGTCAAGCCACTGGAAATCGCCGTGATTCCGCGTGGCGTGCGTTTTCGTGTGGAATTGGCGGATGCGCAAGCGCGCGGCTACGTCGCCGAAAATTTCGGCAGTTTGCTGCGCTTGCCCGATAACGGTCCGATCGGCGCGAACTCCATGGCCTTGCCGCGTGACTTCCTCACACCGCACGCGGCGTATGAGGATGTGGAAGGCAACTTCGAATTGATCGCCAAGTTCCAAGGTGCCTTGTGGACGGCGAGCATCGACCATTCGCCGTTGGACGTGGTGGCCTGGCATGGCAATTACGCGCCTTACAAATACGATCTCACGCACTTCAACACGGTCGGTTCGATCAGCGTGGATCATCCGGATCCGTCGATCTTCACCGTGCTGACCTCACCGAGCGATACGCCTGGTACCGCCAATGTGGATTTCGTGATTTTTCCGCCGCGTTGGTTGGTAGCCGAGCATACGTTCCGTCCGCCGTATTTTCATCGCAACGTCGCCAGCGAATTCATGGGATTGATCGAAGGCGTGTACGACGCGAAGGCGGGCGGTTTTGCGCCGGGCGGCGCGAGTCTGCACAACTGCATGAGCGGGCACGGCCCGGATGCGGCGAGCTTCGAGAAGGCGACGGTGGCGGACATTAGCAAGCCCGATCATCTCACTGGCACGATGGCGTTTATGTTCGAAACGCGCAAAGTCATTCACCCGACGATGCAGGCGCTCGATACGCCGCTGCTGCAGCGCGACTACTACACCTGCTGGCAAGGCATCAAAAAGCACTTTAACCCGGAGCGTGCGTGACCTGCGCATTGCTGCAAATCGACTATGTGAAAGGCCGTGCGTCAGCGCGGCCGACGGAGTGATGACATGAAACTGGGCAGTCTCAAGGAAGGCGGTCGCGACGGTACGTTGATCGTGGTGAGTCGCGATCTCACGCACGCGGTCAAGGCCTCAGGCATTGCGGCGACGCTGCAAGCGGCGCTCGATGATTGGTCCAACGTCGCTCCGCGCTTGAATGCGTTGTCGGACGAGCTCAATGCGGGCAAGGCTTCCGGTGCTTTTGCACTGGACACGACCAAGCTTGCCGCGCCGCTGCCGCGCGCCTATGAATTTGTGGACGGCAGCGCGTATCTGCCGCACGTCGAACGCGTGCGTCGTGCACGCGGCGCTGAAGTGCCCGAATCGTTCTACGTCGATCCGCTGATGTACCAGGCCACCAGCGCCGGTTTTCTGGGGCCGCGCGATCCGGTCGTGGTGCCTAGCGAAGACTACGGCATCGATCTGGAGGCGGAAGTAGTCGTGATCACCGACGACGTGCCGATGGCGGTGACCGCCGCACAGGCCGCCGAACATATCCAGCTCGTCGGACTGGTCAACGATGTGAGTCTGCGCGGCCTCATCCCTGCCGAACTTGCCAAGGGCTTCGGTTTTCTGCAATCGAAACCGCGTTCGGCCTTGTCGCCGGTGTTGGTGACGCCGGATGAACTCGACGACGTGTGGCAAGACGAAAAACTGCACTTGCCGATGCGTACATGGCTCAACGGCAAGTGGTTCGGCGAAGCCGAATGCGGCGTGGATATGCAGTTCAACTTCGCGCAACTGGTGGCGCACGCCGCCAAGACGCGACCGCTTACCGCGGGCACCATCGTGGGCTCCGGCACCATCGCCAACGAAGACACCGGCAAGGGTGCATCCTGTCTGGCCGAGCAGCGCACGGTGGAAACATTGCGCGATGGCAAGCCCAGTACGCCCTTCCTCAAATTTGGCGATACCCTGCGCATCGATGTCACCGACAAGCATGGTGCGTCGATCTTCGGCGCTATCGAGCAGGTGATCGCTCCGTTGAAGTGATGGCCGTCTGCGCTTCGCCGGGGATGCGCGCGGATGGATAGAACAGGTGACGCGCCGAAGCATCGGCGCTATCTTGGCCCGATCGCTCTCTCACAGACGCCAGGAGTTCCCCATGTCCCACGTCACTCTGAAAGGCAACCCGGTCAACGTCGACGGTCATCTGCCTACCGCCGGCGACAAAGCACCCGCTTTCAGCCTGGTTGCCAAAGACCTGTCCGACGTCACGCTCGCCAGCTTCAACGGCAAGCGCAAAGTGCTGAATATCTTTCCGAGCATCGACACCCCGACGTGCGCCACATCAGTGCGTCGTTTCAACGAAAAGGCCAGTCAGCTCGACAATGCTGTCGTGTTGTGCATTTCCGCCGATCTCCCGTTCGCACAGGCGCGCTTCTGCGGTGCGGAAGGCTTGAGCAACGTGGTGACGTTATCGACCATGCGCGGGCATGACTTTCTGAAGAATTACGGCGTCGCGTTGGCATCCGGCCCGTTGTCCGGCCTTGCTGCGCGCGCGGTGGTTGTTTTGGACGAGCACGACAAAGTGCTGCATACGGAACTGGTGGGCGAAATTGCCAACGAACCCAATTACGATGCCGCGCTTGCTGCGTTGACCTGATATTGCCGTAGGCAAAAATACCTCAAGCTAGTCAAAAAAAGCCGGGTTTCCCGGCTTTTTTGTGCCATCAGTGGCGGTCTTTGAGATGATATTCCATGTCCCCCAGCAACATCGGCACCCACGCGTAACGCAGTGCGTGGCCGCTGGATTTATCCGTAGTCATCTGGCGTGCCGAGGGCAGCAGCGTGATAGCCACGCTGGGGAGCGGTTCGGAATCCACCGGTTGCGCGTTGATGACGGTGCCGTCGGGCCCGAACGCTAATAAGTAGTCGGCCATGCCGGCGGTGACATAACGTTCGTGGTTGATCACGGGCTGGAAGTAGTGCGTACGGCTGTGCATGTCGAGATGGTTGGTCAGCCTTTCGCCGTCGATGCCGGTGCGGATGCTGGTGTCGTACACAAAGACAAAGCCTCTGACGTCTTTCATGATGCCGTCCATGGCCGAAGCATCCAGGCCATCCTTGATGCGATGGATCAGTTCGGCGAGATAGCTGTCCTCTATTTTGCCACTCTGTTTGGCGATGGGTGCGTAGTGGGCGTAGATCTGCGCCCAGTTCATGGCCTCGCGATATTGGCCGGCAGCCAGTTTGATTTCCGCCATTTTCGCCATCGCCAGCACGCTGCCGTGAATGGCGGCGTTGCCCAGATACACGACGGCCTTGGCGGGATCGGCATCGACCGGCGCACCGGGTGCATCCTTGCCCATGTGGTAGATCGATCCGAGCATGTACAACGTCTGCGGATCATCCAGATTCGGGGATTGTTCGATCGTTGCGAGCGCGCGCTGCCGATCCACAAGCGGTGTGTGTTGATCGAATAATGCAATCCAGTCGGCATCCGACAGATGCGTGTGTGTTGTCGCGCTGTCGCTCGCTTGTGGACGGTCGTCTGCCGCAGACGCGACGGTTGCTGCACAGACCAACAACAGGCACAGCGTGCTTATCAGCCGTGCGCCGATTCTCGTGCGATTCATTCGAAGCTTCCCCTGGCTAAGCTCGAACGCGAGTATCGCGTGCGTTTAGGCCCAGGCGAAAGAGGTAACCGTAGCTCACCGTGTCGCGAGCCGATCCGAGCAACCCATCGAGGGTTCAACCTTTGCTTACGATGGCAATGCCGAGCCCGCGCGTTTCCATATGCTCGGGCAAACCGAGCCCCAAACGCAGGCTGCGTCCGATGCGTTCGGCATATTCGATCATTTGCGCCGTGCCGGCTTCGTCGAGAACTTCGGGCGTGGTTTCGCGCCACAGCGCCAACCATCGCGCGAAATGCTCCACGCGAATCGGGTGCGCGCGGTGCATGGCCATGGGGTTGCCGCGATAGCTCGCGGCACGCAGCGCCACCGACGACCAAAAGGAGGTAAGGGTGCGCTTGTGCTCGTCCCAATCGTGCACCGCGGCGTTGAACACCGGGCCTAGCAACGGATCGACACGCACTTTCTCGTAAAAGCGATCGACCAGCTGGGCGATCTGGGTTTCGTTGAACGTAGGGTCCTGCATGCCGTCAATGATAGTGGCAACGCCATCGGGGGGTCTGCGGCAAGAGGACGCTGGCATAAAAAAGCCGGGCTTTGCCCGGCTTTTTTTAGTGCGATGGCGAGGATTATTTCGCCGCCATCAACGCCTTGGTCATATCCAACATACGGTTGGAGAAACCCCACTCGTTGTCGTACCAGCTCAGCACCTTCACCAGCGTGCCACCCATGACGCGGGTCTGCGTGGAGTCGTAGATGGAGGAGTGCGCGTTGTGGTTGAAGTCGATCGACACCAGCGGCTTGCTGTTCACGCCCAGGATGCCCTTCAGCGCGCCGTTCGCGGCGTCATGGAGGGCAGCGTCGATTTCTTCCTTGGTGGTGTTGCGCGCGGCCACAAAGGAGAGATCGACCACCGACACGTTGATGGTCGGCACGCGCATCGCGAAACCGTCGAGCTTGCCGTTGAGTTCCGGCAGCACCAGGCCCACCGCGGCGGCGGCGCCGGTCTTGGTCGGGATCTGCGAGTGCGTGGCCGAACGGGCGCGGCGCAGATCGGAGTGGTAGACGTCCGTCAGCACCTGGTCGTTGGTATAGGCGTGGATGGTGGTCATCAGGCCGTGCACGATGCCGATCTTCTCGTGCAGCACTTTGGCCAGCGGCGCCAGGCAGTTGGTGGTGCACGACGCGTTGGAGATGACTTGATGCGCGGCGGTGATCTTGTCGTGGTTCACGCCGTAGACGAAGGTGCCGTCCACGTCCTTGTCGCCCGGGGCCGAAATGATCACCTTCTTGGCGCCCGCCGCGAGGTGTGCGCCTGCCTTGGCCTTGGAGGTGAACAGGCCCGTGCACTCCAGCACCACGTCGATGCCCAGGTCGCCCCAGGGCAGTTTGGACGGATCGCGCTCGGCGCAGACCTTGATGCGGTCGCCGTTGACGACGAGCTCGCTGCCGTCCACCGACACCTCGCCCGGGAACCTGCCGTGGGCCGTGTCGTACTGCGTCAGGTGCGCATTGGTTTCGGCGTTGCCGAGGTCGTTGACCGCGACGATCTGGATTTCGTTCGTACGATGAGCTTCGTACAGCGCACGCAGCGTATTGCGGCCGATACGACCGTAACCATTGATGGCGACCTTGATGGCCATGAGACAGCGTCCTCCAAAGGATGATGGGGCAGCGAAGCGGCGGCCCATGGGACCGCCGAAACCCGCATTTTAGCCCGAATTGGCCGCACCCCTCATCCGGGGGCGGGTTGGAGCGTTCGGGCCGGGGTGCACATCGTGCATGATGAGTCCCGCCATCCGTACATGAAGATGTGTCATGAGCGACGAACAACAGATCGAATTGAGCCTGGAACAGACCGGCGATTACGAGTTCCGGGTGCGCTTCGACGGCACGTCGATGCCGGACATCACGACCGACGAAGCCACACCGCTCGGCGGCGATGCAGGCCCTAACCCGGCGCGCTTGCTGGTGGTCTCGGTAGCCAATTGCCTGTCCGCCAGCCTGTTGTTCGCGCTGCGCAAGTTCAAGAACGCGCCGGGCAAGCTCGCCACCAAGGCACGGGCGACGCTGGAACGCAACGAACACGGCCGGTGGCGTGTCACGCGCATCAAGGTCGATGTGCAGCTGGCCGACGCGGTGCCGGCGCTTGAACACGCCGACCGCGCGCTGTTGCAGTTCGAAGATTTTTGCGTCGTGACCCAGAGCGTGCGGGAGGGTGTGACGGTGGATGTCAGCGTGCGCGATGCCACGGGCGCGGTGGTACATACCAGCGGCGCCGGATTGTCATAACGCGTGTGGCATCATCGCGGGCTTGTCACGCTTGGGTTTCCGACATGCTTTCCATACGTCGCACCGCCGCTGCCTGCTTTGCCGCGCTGGCTATGTCTCCTGTCGCTTATGCATGGGGGCCGCTTGGGCACAGCGTGGTGGCGGAGCTCGCGCAGCGGCATTTGAGCCCTGCGGCGGAAGCAGAAGTAGAACACTTGCTGGCGCTGGACCACACCAAGTCGTTGGCGGAAATCGCAAGCTGGCCGGACGAAATCCGCAACGATCCCTCGCAGCAAGCCCTGTGGACACAAACGCGGCCGTTGCACTACGTGGATATCCGTAGCGATTCCTGTCATTACGTGCCGCCGCGCGATTGCAAGAACGGCCAGTGCGTGGTCGAAGCTATTCCGCACTACATTGCCGTATTGAGCGACCGAACCCAACCGGATGCCGCGCGGTTGCAGGCGCTCAAGTTCGTTGTGCACTTCGTGGGCGATATTCACCAACCGCTGCATGCCGGTTATCGCGATGATGCCGGCGGCAATGCCTATCAGGTGCAATTCCAGGGGCAGGGCATGAATCTGCACCGCGTGTGGGATTCGGGCCTGCTCGGCACGCGCGGTCTGGATTGGAAAGCCTATGCCAAGCGACTGGATGCCGAAGGCATTGCGCCGCTGCCGCCGGCCCTCGCTCCGTTGAACCAGCCGGTGGCGCAATGGGCACAGGAGTCCTGCCAGATCACCCGCGACATTTATCCGGCGGGACACAAGATCGATCAGGCATACATCGACGCCGAATTGCCGGTCGCCGACAGCCGCCTGCGCGAAGCGGGCAGGCGCTTGGCCGAGGTGTTGAATCTCGCGCTCCAAAACGGTTGACGTTCACGCCGCGAAGCGACCGCCATCAACGAAACGGCAAACCATGCGCGGCGGTATTGGGCGTCGCGCTGATGCGTCGTTGCACCTCCAACCAAAGAAATGGGTGCAGACGAAAGAGCCCGATTTACGTTTATCCGTCCAATCGACATGCACGCTTTGTCGCAATGCGACACGAGGATGCATACGATTGCATGGCCAGATGTTGCGGAGTCTGCGTGCAGTTCTGTTAGGCTCCACCGACTACAGTGAAAACGTGAACATGACTACCGAAGCTCCCTCCCGCCGCACCAAGATCGTCGCCACCCTGGGGCCTGCCACCGACGCACCGGGCATGCTCGAACGCATCATCACCGAAGGCGTCGACGTCGTACGCCTCAATCTTTCGCACGGACAGTCCGACGATCACCGCGCCCGAGCCGCCGCAGTGCGCAAGGCCGCGGAGAAAGTGGGCCGCGAAGTCGGCATTCTCGCCGACTTGCAAGGACCGAAGATCCGCGTCGAGCGTTTCGCCAACGGTCCGATCGAATTGCGCGAAGGCGATCCTTTTGTGCTCGATTGCCGTACCGATGTGCCGCCCGGCGACAACACGCGTGTGGGCGTGAGCTATCTGGGGCTGCCGCAAGATGTGAAAGCCGGCGATGTGCTGCTGCTGGACGACGGTCTTGTCGCGCTGACTGTGCTCGACGTCGTCGGCACCGAAGTGCGTTGCCGGGTGTTGATCGGCGGTCGCCTGTCGGATCGCAAAGGGCTGAATCGCCAAGGCGGCGGCTTGTCGGTGAATGCGTTGTCCGATAAGGACAAGGCCGATATCAAACTCGCCGCCGAGATCGGCGCGGATTTCCTTGCCGTGTCGTTCGTGCGCTCCGCCGAAGACATGGAGCAGGCGCGCCGCTTGCTTAAAGAGGCCGGCGGCAACGCGTCGCTGGTCGCGAAGATCGAGCGCGCGGATGCGATTCCCGTGCTCGGCGAAATCATCGACGCCTCCGACGTGGTGATGGTGGCGCGCGGCGACCTCGGTGTGGAAATCGGCGATGCCGAATTGCCCGGTCTGCAGAAGAAAATCATCCGCGAGACGGTGCAGCGCAACCGCGCTGTCATCACCGCCACGCAAATGTTGCAATCGATGGTGCGCTCGCCGATCCCCACCCGTGCCGAAGTGCTCGACGTGGCCAATGCGGTGATCGACGGTACCGACGCGGTGATGCTGTCGGAAGAATCCGCCGCGGGCGCCCACCCGGACAAGGCGGTGGCCGCCATGCGCCGCATCTGCCTGGGTGCCGAAAGCCAGTTCGAGCCGAAAGAGGATTTCGTCAAAGGCGGCCACCGATTGGATCGCACCGATCAAGCCATTGCCCTGGCAGCCATGGTGCTGTCGAACGAGGTAGGCGTGCGTGCCATTGTTGCGTTGACCGAATCCGGCGCCACGGCGCAGTGGCTGTCCCGCTATCGCAACGCGGTGCCGATCTATGCGCTTTCGCCGTTTGCCGATGCGCGCCGTCGCATGCTGATGCTGTGCGACGTGCATCCGGTGGCCTTTACGCACGACACCCTCAATCCGGCGGTGTCCGCGCGCGAGGCGGTGCGTCAGTTGTTCGTCATGGGCAAGCTTGCCGAGGGCGATCGCGTCGTGCTTACGCACGGCGACCACATCGGTCGCGGCGGCGGCACCAACACCGTGAAATTGCTGTCGGTAGGCGCCGATGGCATGGTCGAGAGCTTGCGCGACCTCTAAGCAGGCCGCCCTGCTTGCGCTCCGTCCGCGGCGCGCGCGGCATAGCCAACCTGCAGCATCGGCTGCCGCAGGTTGGCTAGACTTAGTGCCGTCCCCACAGCCTTGCATCGGAGATATGCCATGCGCACGACGAATCGTTTCGGCCAATTTCTGCTCGTCGCCGCCGTGCTGGCGGCCAGCGTCCCCGCCATGGCGCAGCAGGCGCGCAAGGTTGCGCCGGAGCAGCTGTCCAACGAATGGGTCTTGCTCAACCGCGACGTATCGGTCGACGTACCCAATAGCGGCGTGAACATCTACAAGCCCGGATGCGTGGCGGTGACCTACACCATCGGCAGCGACGGTGTTCCGATGAACGTGCAGGCCGTGAAAGTGGTTCCAGCGAGCGATCTCACCAAGCCGGCGGTGAGCGCCGTATCCAACTTCCGCTACGGCCCTTCGCTGAGCAACAAGAACCACGAGCCGGTGTCGACGTATTACATCGTGCCTTTCAATGCCGACACCCCCGCGCAGCAGGCCCAGATCATGGCTCCCTGCAAGCTGCCCGGCTACGCCCAGAGCTGAGGGCACGCCGGAGGGCCGGAGCTCGCCCTTCACAGGATGGGGCTATAATCGCGCGTTTCCGCCTGTCCGCCCGTACGGGTGGCCCCATCCTTGCGGCCCCGCGCCGCCAAAGTTTTACGGAGTCGTCCATGAGCATTGAAGATCTCGAGAGCGTCGCCCTGGCGATGGTCGCGCCCGGCAAGGGCATCATCGCCATCGATGAGTCGACCAACACCATCAAAAAGCGTTTCGAGTCGGTCGGCATCGAGAACACGGAAGAGAACCGCCGGGCCTACCGCGAGCTGCTGCTGACCGCGCCGAACCTCTCCGAACATATCTCCGGTGCGATCCTGTACGACGAAACGATCCGCCAATCCACCAAGGATGGTGTTCCCTTCACGCAGATCATGAAGAAGAACGGCATCATCCCCGGCATCAAGGTGGACAAGGGCACCGTGCCGCTCGCCGGCTTCCCGGGCGACGTGGTTACCGAAGGCCTCGATGGCCTGCGCGAGCGCCTCGCCGAATACGTGAAGCTCGGCGCGCAGTTCGCCAAGTGGCGCGCCGTGATCAACATCAGCGAAGACAACCCCAGCTCCACCGCCATCGAAGCCAACTGCCATGCGCTGGCCCGCTACGCCGCACTGTGCCAGGAAGCTGGCCTGGTGCCGATGGTCGAGCCGGAAGTGATCATGGACGGCGATCACAGCATCGAAGTCAGCTATGAAGTGCACGAAGCCGTGCTGCGCAGCCTCTTCAACGCGCTGTACGAACAGAACGTGCTGCTCGAAGGCACCATCCTCAAAGTCAGCATGGTCATCCCGGGTAAGGACGCCGACGAGCAGGCCAGTGTCGAAGAAGTGGCCGAAGCCACCGTGCGTGTGCTCAAGACCACCGTGCCGGCCACCTTGCCGGGCATCGTGTTCCTCTCCGGCGGTCAGACCGACGAACAGTCCACCGCGCACCTCAATGCTATGAACCGCATGGGCCCGCATCCGTGGCCGCTGTCCTTCTCCTACGGCCGGGCCATGCAGCAGGCGGCCTTGAAGCTGTGGTCGAAGGATATGAAGGCCAACTACGTCGAAGCGCAGAAAGTTGTCCACGCACGGGCGAAAGACAACGGTCTTGCCGCATTGGGTCAGTGGAAAGGCTGATAGCCCGCTACATCGACAGAAATCAAAAAAGAGCGCCTCAGGGCGCTCTTTTTTTCAACAAAGAACGGGCGCCTTGATGGCGCCCGTCGATACAACAACCGCGTGCTGGTTTTTTTCTTAGAAGCGGTATTCGACCGATGCTGTAACCGCATTGGTGTCCAGCTGCACACCATGATTGCGGTTGGAACCGTCGTAGTAGTTGTAGTTCACACCCACGCTCCAGTTCTGCGTGAGGTTGTAACCCACGCCCACACCGGCGTAGTAACGCGTGCGATCGAAGCGCCGATAGTTCGAGTCGACGCTGTCGGTCAGACCCTGACCCTGCGCATAGAACGCGCCGCCACGCACTTCGCCGTACCAATTGGGGGTGAAGTTGTAGCGCAGATTGGCGCCGAGCGTCGGACCATACAGCTTGGAGCGGAGCGAGGAATCATTCGAATAGCGCGCATCGATGCGGCCGAGGTACTGATAACCGGCCTCTACGCCGACCGACGTGTTCGGACTGATCGCGAAGCGATAACCGCCTTTGATGCCGCCGATGGCATCGCCATTGGAGTCGTAGGGACCCTTGTTGATCTGGCCGTAACCGGCTTCCGCACCCAGGTACCAACCTTGCTGCGCCGTTTGAGCGGGGGCGCTCTGCGCGAAAGCGGCGGGAACGGTGGCAAAACTCACGGCAGCGAGGGCAACAGCAAACAGCGTCTTTTTCATGGAGTACTCCTTGTTATGCATTGATCGGGACGGTCGGCGCGAAGGGGGAAAGCCGAGGCCCCGTACGCCCGCTTGAGCGGCGCGTGACAGTGAGATAGGGGCGGGGCAGGATGATTCAATACCGATCAGTACAGTATTAAGGAGGCATTAAGACTGCGGGAAAGTGCGGTGAACGCTTACAGCCGCGCGGCTGGCTCATGGGCGCGGCTCATGAGGCATTGGAATGTGCGCAAGCGGACGACAGACCGCAGCCGATCGGCGACAATAGCCTCTTTTGCGCCTGCCTTCGGAGATAGAACTGATGACGTCCCGCCGTGAACTCGCCAACGCCATCCGCGCTTTGGCTATGGATGCCGTACAGGCAGCCAATTCCGGACATCCCGGCATGCCCATGGGCATGGCCGACATTGCCGAAGTCCTGTGGAACGACTACCTGAAGTTCAATCCGACCAACCCGAAGTGGCCCAACCGCGACCGTTTCGTGCTCTCCAACGGCCACGGCTCGATGCTGCAGTACGCGCTACTGCACCTGACCGGCTACGACTTGCCCATGGATCAGCTCAAGCGCTTCCGCCAGCTGCATTCCAAGACCGCCGGCCATCCGGAAGCCAGCGAAACGCCAGGCGTGGAAACCACGACCGGTCCGCTGGGCCAGGGTCTGGCCAACTCGGTAGGTTTCGCGCTGGCGGAGAAAGTGCTTGCCGCGCACTTCAATCGCCCCGATCACACCATCGTCGACCATCACACCTACGTGTTCGTGGGCGACGGCTGCCTGATGGAAGGCGTTTCGCATGAAGCCGCTTCGCTCGCCGGTACGTGGAAACTCGGCAAGCTGATCGCGGTGTACGACGACAACAACATCTCCATCGACGGCGAAGTGGAAGGCTGGTTCACCGACGACACACCCAAGCGCTTCGAAGCCTATGGTTGGAACGTGATCCGTGGCGTCGATGGCCATAACTCGGAAGCTGTGCAAAAGGCCTTCGCCGCCGCCACCGCGCAAAGCGAAAAGCCCACGCTGATCTGCTGCAAAACCATCATCGGTTTCGGCGCGCCGCATAAGCAGGGCAAAGAAGAAGCGCATGGCGCGGCGCTGGGCAAAGACGAAGTCGCCGCCGCACGCGACGAACTCGACTGGCGCTCGCCGCCCTTCGAAATTCCCGCCGAGATTTATGCAGGCTGGGACAAGAAGAAAGTCGGTGCCGAACGCGAGCAGCAGTGGAACGAGGTCTTCGCTAAGTACGAAGCCGCATATCCCGAACTTGCCGCCGAATTTCGTCGCCGCACGGCAGGCGAATTGCCGGCCGATTGGGCGAGCAAGTCGCAGGCATACATCGACAAGCTGCAGGTCGAAGGTCCGGACGTCGCATCGCGCAAAGCGTCGCAGATGACGCTCGATGCTTTCGGCCCGCTGCTGCCGGAATTGGTGGGCGGCTCGGCGGATCTTGCCGGTTCCAACCTCACCATGTGGAAGGGCAGCAAGAACATCACCGGTCCCGACGGCAACTACGTGCACTACGGCGTGCGCGAGTTCGGCATGAGCGCGATCGCCACGGGCCTCGCCTTGCACGGTGGGTTCCTGCCCTACGACGGCACCTTCCTGGTGTTTTCCGATTACGCGCGCAACGCCGTGCGCATGAGCTGCCTGATTCCGTCGCACGTCGTGCACGTGTACACCCACGATTCGATCGGCTTGGGCGAAGACGGCCCGACGCATCAGCCGGTCGAACATCTCGGCTCGCTGCGTTTGATTCCCAACAACCGCGTATGGCGTCCATGCGATGCGGTGGAATCGGCGGTGTCGTGGAAGGTCGCGATCGAACGCAAGGGCGCACCTTCGTGCCTCATTTTCTCGCGTCAGACGCTCAAGCATCAGCAGCGCACCGCGCAGCAGGTGGCTGACATCACACGCGGCGCTTACGTGCTTTCCGATCCGGCGGACACCAAGTTCAAGGCGATCATCATTGCCACCGGTTCGGAAGTGGAGCTGGCGATGGAAGCCGCCCGTACGCTGGCGCAACAGAATGTGCCAGTGCGCGTAGTGTCGATGCCGTGTACTGAGGAATTCGACGCGCAGCCGATGGAATATCGTGAAGCGATTCTGCCGGGCTGGTGCCGCGCACGCGTCGCGGTGGAAGCGGCGAGCGTCGATTTCTGGGGCAAGTACGTGGGCCTGGATGGCGCGGTGGTCGGCATGACCACGTTCGGTGCTTCCGCGCCGGCGCCGGCCTTGTTCGAGTACTTCGGTTTCACCGTCAGCCATGTGGTCGACACGGTGAAGCGCGTCGTCGGCTAATGCCGCGCGCTATACCCTCTCCCTTTTGGGGAGAGGGTTAACGTGAGGGGCGCTCTGGCGAAAGCCGTTCTGATCCCTCACCGTCATTCCGGCGCAGGCCGGAATCCAGTATCCACGAGCTACGTTCGTGTCTCAGTCTTGATGTGTTATCGCCACTGGATTCCGGCCTGCGCCGGAATGACGGTGCGTTCAGATTGAAGTGTTCGTCAATTGAGATGGGTTCGCGCTATCAAGTGCTAACCAATGTAGTCGCGACGCCAAACGCAATCGCCATCACCACGGCAACTGCAACACACGCGCTGCCCACGCGAATACGCCGCGCATCGATGCGCGGAATCAATCGCCATAGCGCCGTCACGCCGATCAGCATCGACAGCACCAGCGACACACGAAACGCTCCGCTCGCAATCAAGGGGCCAAAAGGCGGCCGCGTTACGCCCACATGCGCAGCGGCCATCGCGCCGATCAGCAGCGTAAGCAGGCACCAGATCAGGCACGCCAGATAAACGCGGTTGAACACCACCGGTACACGTTCGCTCCAGCGAAGCACGATCCACGCGATGACCGCGGGCACAATGGCGCCAGCACTACTGAACAACACCCACCAGATCAAGCTGCTTAGCAGCGTGAGCACGCTTGTCATGCGGTTTCCTTGAAGCCGATGCGACGCAGAAATTTATCCATCAGCCACGCCGGTCCGACAAGCAGATAAGCCAGATCGGTGAAGAAACTCGGGCGGTGTCCTTCAAAGATATGGCCGATGAATTGGCCGATCCACGCGACCACGAACACGGCGATGCCAAGCTGGAGCAAATGCGCCGGACCGAGCTGCTGGAACAGCCAGAAACAGCTCAGCGCAAATACGCTCAACACCACGAGCAGCGCTCCACCAAGCCGATGCGAGCGCTTCCAATACCACGTAAACGCCAGCACGATCGCAAACACCGACCATGCACCAGGATGCAGCAACGATTCGGGCACCGGTATCGTCCACAGCATCGCAACGGCGCTCCACACGATCAGCGGTACGCAGATCCAGTGCAAGATCCGATTGGTCGGGTGTTGGTGATCACGACTGTAACTGTCGAGCCAGTCGCGCATGCTGCGTACGTCTTGCGGAGAGTCGTCGGTCGTCATCAATGGGCGTTGCTCTTGGAGAAAAGGTTGAGCACCAGCACGCCGGCCACGATCAGGCCGATGCCAAGCACGGCGGCTAGGTCTAGTTTCTGTCGATATACCACCACGCCGATCAGTGCGATCAAAGCCGTGCCCGCACCCGACCACACCGCATAAGCGATGCCGAGCGGAATCTGTCGCAGCGTGAGACTGAGGCAATAGAACGCCACGCCGTAACCGACGACAACGATCGCGCTCGGCAGCAGCTGGCTGAAGCCGTTGGAGGCCTTCAGCGCACTGGTTGCGACGACCTCGGCAAGAATCGCGAGGCCCAGGCTAAGCCACGCGTTCATCCGGTCAATCCAGTGCGATGCCAGCCAGGCGTTGCAAGGCTTCGGCGTATTTCGCTGACGTGGCCGCGATGACTTCGGCAGGCACCTTCGGGCCCGGTGCTTTCTTGTTCCAGCCCAGCGTTTCCAGGTAATCGCGCACGAACTGTTTGTCGTAGCTCGGCGGGCTGATGCCGACTTTGTATTCGTCGGCCGGCCAGAAGCGCGACGAATCCGGTGTAAGCATCTCATCCATGACATACAGCGTGCCGTTT
>Ga0335072_10007821_pt1 | contig 15544 bp, 16 predicted proteins | sample Lox_Sample_21_FD_206725 | JGI IMG/M metagenome (GOLD analysis project Ga0335072, IMG submission 206725) | Soil microbial communities from Loxahatchee National Wildlife Refuge, Florida, United States - Lox_Sample_2.1 | ecosystem: Environmental > Terrestrial > Soil > Wetlands | place: USA... | reverse complement strand
GCCGGTCTCGAGCGAAAGATTGTGCAGATGCTCGCCGAGCTCGGCCGTCTGCCGCGCCATCTCGGCAAGCCCGCCGATCGAGCCCACACCGCCCAGCCCCGCCAGCATCGGCAAAAGATCGACGATCCTTTCCCCGACCCCCGCAACCTTCTCCGCGAGCTCGCCGAACTTCCCGCGCACGTTCTCCGCATGCTCCGAGAGCCGCTGCCACACGCCCGGGTGCTCGAGCTCCTTCGTCTCGTGGCTCACCCTCGCCGCCGCCGGCACAAGCCCCTCGAGCTTCTTCCCAAGCTCAGTCAGCATCAGCGTGATCCGGTCCTGCGCGGAGACCACAACTTCAAGATTCGGGTCGGGCATCGATTAGCACCAGCAGATGAAATCAATTTTCCGTTAGGAAACGATCGAAGCTGACCCCGACACCGTGGGAAAACATGTCCTTGGCTACGTTCTGGAGCCGACATATCAGGCCGGCCGCGACCACGCTCGGCACAAAAAAACTGAGCCTTCCAAGCCCTTGAGCTGACAGGCTCAACAATTCGGCGAACCTGGACAGCCTCTGGGCTAAAGTTAGAGGGCGAGTCTGCAACTGTAATGGATCTGCCATGGTGCAATCACGGTCCATGAAGCTGATTGCGGGTTTCAGCTGAATTCTGTTATGCACCCGTAATGGGATGACCAAAGTCCCTGAAGCAGGGGGGTAACGATGGCGCCGGCACGAATTGTGCTGCTGCGGCACGCGGAAAAGCCCGACGACCCGCGGGACCCTGATCTTAGCCAAGCTGGGGAAGCACGAGCGAAAATGCTCGCCACGCTTATTCCTAAGCGGTTCGGCAGACCCGATTTTCTTTTCGCTGCGGCTCCGTCGACCTATAGCAATCGTCCGGTCGAGACGCTCCTCCCCTTGGCAAAAACGCAGTGCCTGGAGCTTCGCGACAAGATCGCCGACCAAGACTATCCCGTACTGGCCAATGACCTTCTGGCAAAAGCGAAATACAAGGACGCGGCCGTGGTGGTGTGTTGGCATCACGGACACATTCCGGATTTCGCTTTGGAACTCGGCGTTGACCCTAAGGCAATCCTTGCCGCACCAACGATGATCGGAATGCATTGGAATCCTGAAGTGTTCAACTTGTTTTGGGAAATCGTGTTTCCTAAGTCAGACTCCGCCACCCTCGCAGTCACTTCACAGGACACCCGACAATGACAACAACAAAACTGGCTGCTTCCTTGCATCGCGACAGAGGGCGCATCACAGCCGCTGCGTCTACTACAACTGAAGGGGTGGCGTCCGATAGGACGATGTCTGGTGGTACAGGAAAAGTGGTCTGTGCGGCCTATCTTTCGCCGACGCTTGTCTTGCTTGCGTTTGATTGGTCAGGTGCGGAGGGCGAAGAGGACTTCCTCGGCTTTGCGATTGAGCGTTCACCCGGTTTTGACGGAAGGACCACAGACTGGCTGCCCAACCGCATCGGTTTTAATGGACCACCCCCAGGAGGAGGCGACTTACCCAGCAATGAGGCGCCAATCCAGAAATTCTATTGGTGGGACGCTAGAATCGATACCGGCGACCGCGGAAAGACATTCACGTATCGTGTGGTGCCTGTCACGGGCGTACCTGAGAAGCTGAAATGCCAGGAGCCCAAGGCAGGCAAGATCTCCGTCACTATCCCTCAGGTCGAGGAACACGGGATCTCAACATGGTTCAATCGCGCTGTGGTTAGTTCCCAGGCTTTCTCGGTCCGCTTTCCTGATATTTCCACTCCATCGCAACAGAAGGCGGCCCGAGCATGGTTGGCGAATGGGCTCGAGCAAGCGGTTCCCAAGTTCCTGGACCAGGCTGCTGGAAAGGATGTCGAGGGCGCAATCTACCACCTCACTGACGAGATTTGGATCATTCCCGCGATGATCAACTACGGCGGCGCGCTTTCGCTGGCTTATAACCATCGTAGGAACGATACTGCGTCGGACGCCGCAATCGATCAGCTAATCCAGGCAGGCCGTCCGGAGACCGCGTTCGCGCAACGGACCAAAGCCAACATCATGCACAACAAGTTTCTCGTGCGAGTCGGAGAGGCCGATCATGCAGAGGCTGTGCTTACTGGCTCTACCAACTTTACCAGCGAAGGGCTGTCCGCTCAGGCCAACGTGTCACACATTTTTGAATCCCCGGAGCTCGCTTCCCTTTATCTTGCCCGCAAGCGACTACTCGATGGGGATCCCTCACTGACCCATACTCAGAAAGACCAGGAAGGCTGGTCAAATCCAATCGCGGTCGGGGATGCAACGATCCGCGTCTTTTTCCCACCAGAGCCAAGGACGAGCCGAGTCTCGCTGGATGCTATCGTGGCAGCGATTAACAACGCCAAGCAATCGGTATTGATTTGCGCCTTCGATCCGACAGACGGAGATCTGCTTCACGCTGTGTTTTCAGCGGGGGATCGAGACTTGATGATGCTCGGCTTAGTAAATCGGGTACCAGCCCATGCACCTGCGGGGAATCCAGCGCGGGCAGACGTGGCAGCGAGCATCGCGATCATGGATCGCGCAAACGAAAATCACGATTTTGCTGGCTTCGGTGCCTTCAAAGCCAACGAAACACCAGATGGCTTCGAGCCGGAGAGAGTGCTCTGGCCGCACGAGAATCCCAAGACTTTCGTTCGTGTGCACCACAAATTCGTGGTCATCGATGCGGAGGCCAAAGATCCCGTCGTGTTTACTGGCTCCGCAAACTTCAGCGGCAACTCGCTCCACAACAACGACGAGAACTTGCTCGAGATTACGAAGTGCCCCCGTCTCGCTCGCCTGTACTTCGCCGAATTTATGCGCTTGTTCGAGCACTATCGGGCTCGCGACGCGTTTCAGGCACGAATGGGGGCAGGTGGTGAGGAACCTGACCACGCGCGATTTACGCTGACTAGTGATGATGCCTGGACAAAAAAGTACTTCCAGAAAAATTCGCCTGAATTCAAGGCTCGCGTCGCAATGGCAAACCCAGCTTAGGTTTAGTAACGAGATTACCTTTTTGAGCCATCTCGACGATTGGATCACAGAATCATGAACTCTTCCGTCGTCGCCCCAGCCCGCGAGTGAATGCCTCTGTGCGCCTCGGGGTCAAGGTAAAGCGCGCTTTTTGTGGTGAGATTTACCCTTGAGTCAAGTGTCCGGCTTCGACGAATCTCAGGGCAGAACGTGGAAAAGCTGCTTCCTCGCCCGAAATCGCGCATCCTCCGAAGGCCCTTCACCCTACCCCCGCTCCCACAGCGCCCGGATCCTGGCCGCCTGGCGGTAATAGAGCTTCAGCTCGGGCACGGTGAGGTCCATCACGTGGGCGATGTCGCCCCAGAGGGCGCCGCACTCGAAATACTGATCGAGGATCTCGGAGCCTGCGCTCCCAAAAAACCCAGCACCGCCGGCACCAGGGCGTTCCAGTCCTCGCCCGAAAGCTGATCGATGGTCGAGGTCGGCACGTCCGCGAGCTCGCCAATCGAGCCCTCGCCGCCGCAGGCACCAGCCCCTTGAGCTTCTTCCCAAGCTCACTCAGCATCAGCGTGATCCGGTCCTGCGCCGAGACCACGACTTCAAGGTTCGGATCGGGCATCGATCACCACCGGGGTTTAGGGTCGAAGTTCACTCAGGACAGGGGCGATGGCTGGCCGGCTCGACCTTGAGCCGTCCGATCGGGTGATTCCGTAAGCGGACATTCAGGAACGCCGAGCGATGGGAAACCGGCCAGTATATTTGTGTCTTGCGCTTGTGCTCGATTGAGCATATTTATTGCTCAATGGAGCAATGTCATGTCTCATTCAAAACCCTCTTCCCAGGCCACGCCCGCACGCGCGGTTAAGGGGACAACTGCGGCAGTGGCCAAGCGCAAGATGGCCCTCCCAGGAGCGGCCAAACGTAAGTTCGCGCTGCCGAAGCACACGGATTGGAAGCATTCGTACTTGAGTGTGTATCGTGCATCGCCGCTGGAACGCATCTCCTGGATTAAAAAGGGTATTCCAGCCGTTGAGGCGAAGCGTCTTTTCGTTGACTTGCCTATCGGACAGGGTGTCGCCTTCAAGGCGCTGAATCTACCCATAGCCACCGTGAACAAGAAGGCGAAGCAAGGCGAAACTCTTTCGCGTGAAGAAAGCGAACGCGTTGTCGGTTTCGCAAGGTTGGTGGGCCAACTGGAGGCAATAATCCAGGAATCCGGTGATCCCACAGGCTTCGATGCCCGCGCGTGGATGGCACGATGGCTTACAGAACCTTTGCCCGCTTTCGGAGGTGTGCGCCCAGTCGATCTGATTGATACGATGGAGGGTCAGGGCCTGGTGTCCTCCGCGCTCGCAATGCTGCAAAGCGGCGCTTACTTTTGAACAGGACGGTTTGGCGGATCGCGACCGATATGCCGGCTTACCAGGCAGACGATCTTTCAGGGGCTGGCGCGAAAGAGACCGGTGGTCGTTGGAATGAAGCAGGCATCTCGATCGTCTACACTTCGGATACACGCGCCCTTGCGTGCTTGGAGACGGTTGTCCATCTGAATGCCGGTGGCCTGCCGCTCAACCGCTACTTGGTCGAGGTGACGATCCCAGACGATGTTTGGGCAAAGGCGCAGGCAGAGACACCCACGAGTCTGCCTGTCGGATGGGAAGCCGAACCCCCAGGCCAGGTCAGCATTCAGTTCGGCACCAGTTGGGCGCGTTCGGGAAGCTCGGCCCTTCTCGTGGTTCCTTCGGTCATCGTGCAAGAGGAGTTTAACGTCCTCATCAACCCAGCCCACGCCGATAGCGCACGGATTGCTGCCGTCAAACGACGCAGATGGCTTTACGATCCGCGACTGACCAAGCTCGTTTGACAATTTCGGCACGCTGAAAGCCGGACAATAGAGTGTATTTCGTCTGCGCCAGCTCCTGATTTCGTCCTCCTGGCTGTCAAGCGGCTTCCGGCGATAGCCGATTATGGATCGGTCATGCCGACTCAGGGGGGATCGAAGACACCAAAGCCGACCGTCGCGGGTTCCCGCCCTCTGGGCCATCCGCTGATTCCGCTTCCAACCTACCCCCGATCCCACAGCGCCCGGATTCTCGCCGCCTGGCGGTAGTAGAGCTCGAGCTCGGGCACGGTGAGGTCCATCACATGGGCGATGTCGCCCCAGAGGGCGCCGCACTCGAAATACCGATCGAGGATTTCGAAGCCTGCGCTCCCAAAAAACCCAGCACCGCCGGCACCAGGGCGTTCCAATCCTCGGCCGCGAGCTGATCGATGGTCGAGGTGGGCACGCCCGCGAGCTCGCTTGCCAGCCGCGCCACCGCCTCGGTATCGACGATCTGCCGCCCGCCCTCGATCTTGAACGGATAGCCGCACTGCCGCAGCTCCTTCCCCGTCAGCGGCCGCAGCACGAGCTCGCGAACCGTCTCGCCATGCGCCTGCACCGGCTCGGCCAGGCTCACCACCACCTTTTCCCTCATGACGAAGGCACCTGCTCGTTCATCGTCATCCCCTCGAACTTCACCTTGATCTTGCCCATGGTCGCATCGAGCGAGACCATGCCGGACACCCACGCGCCGCCCAGCACATAGACCTTCCCGTTGGCGAGCTCGGCCGTCACGGTCGAGCTCGTGATCTGCTGCAGCGCCTGGACCGAGAGCGATCCGATATCGGAGATCTCGGCCTCGATGCTCGGCACGATCGGCTTCTCGGTATAGCCATGCACGCCGTCTTGCCCAGCAACGCCGGTCTTCTCCGTCGTCAGCGCGCCGATGGCGAAGCTGCCGAGCAGCCGGTACTGGTTGCCGTCCACCTTGAGGTAGGCGACCCCCGCGATCAGCACCGAAGCCATTCTGTTCCTCCGCCTACTGGATTGCCGTGAGCGCGCTCACGAGCCGGAACTGATTCTTGAGCGCGACGACGCGAAGCCCGCCGATCAGGAAGGGCGCCCACAGCACATCCACACGGTTCGGATCGGTCGCATCCCGCTGCACGATGGTCGCCGCCGCCATTGCCGAGGCGTCCTCCACGAGCCCATTGAGTTCCATGTCGGCATATTGCGCGACGATCTCCGCCTGCAGGATATTCGGCGTCACCACCGCCTGGCCGGCCGCGAAGGGCGTGCCGTTGTCAGCAAGCTTGCTCCGCGGATATTTCTGGGTGATTGCCGCGGTGAGCTGGCGCGTGATCGCCATCAGCGTGTAGAGCATCTCGGCGTCGAGATAGCTCTGGTCGGGCTGCCCGAATTGATTGACCTGGTAGGTCGTCACCGAGCGCAGCACCGCGACGGTCCCGCCCTGGCCGTAGCTCGAAACGGCGATGCCACCCGAGAGCAGCGTCTGCCATTGCGTCTTGGTCATCCGGTTCGCCGCCAGGGGCGGCAGCACCCCTGTCACCTGCAGCGTCTGGTTCGGCCGTGCCGGGTCCGCCCGCGAGGCCGGCGCGATCGCGCCTATATGCGCCGCCGCCCACTCCCAGGGCGGCGTCGGCCCGCCCTCATAGCCGAAGATGGTGAGATGCGGATCGTTCAGGCTCGCGCCGAGCGTCTCGAGCGCGGCCTCGGTCCCCACTGCGGCCGACCAGACATGCCCATAGATCAGCCGCTCCGGGCTCCACCGCCCGGCGGTATTGTTCATCATCGCCGTCAAGGCCGTGGTCGCCGCGGCGCCCGTGTAGGGCGAGCAAATGAAATCGTAAGGCGTATCGCCGAGGATCGCCGCCACGCCCGTGAGGCTCGGATCCGTCGCCCCGCCCGCTATCGGCGTCACCGCAACCGTGATGCCGGCCGGCGTCTGCTCGTTGTTCGCAAGTCCGAAGTAATTGAGCTCGGTATCGATGAAATTCCCGAGCGTGCCCTTGTTCAGCGCGGTCAGGGTGACCACGCCGGCCGCCGCGGCGGCGCTCACCGGCAGGGTCGGCACGGCATCGAGCGCGGTGACGACATTCGCCGCGATCGTCGCCGCCGTGTCCCCGGCATTCACCGCGACCGGCACGTTCTGCCCGCCGATATAGAGCGCGAGCGAGCCCGCCGCGCTTGCCGTTCCGGTGATGGAGATCGATCCCGTCGCCGCCACCGCGCCCGGGTCATCGGCGAGCGGAAGGCACCAGAGCGTGCCGAAACTGTCATTGGCGATGTACTGCACGGCCATCCGCGCCAGGATCGAGCCGGTACCGAAGAGGCTCTCCGCCTGCTGGGGCGAGGCGATCAGCACCGGCGCTGCCGGCTGCGCCGTGATCGTCTGCCCGATCAGCAGCGAAACCTGGTTCTGCTGGTTGACGCCCGCTTGCGTATTGTCGAACTCGACGGAAACCAGCGGGATCCGGATATTGGGCGGGATCTGCGAAAAGCTGATCGATCCACTCATTCCTCACTCCGTCGGCAGGGTGAGCGTCGTGCCCACCTCGATGCGTCCGTCCGGCCCGATCGTGCGCGGTGCCGGATCATTCGGGTTGTAGGCGCCGGTCGGATCGAAGGGCCGGCCGGTATCCACCGTCAGGGCAACGGTCTCGAGCACGTTGGGAATCACCGGCGCATATTCGTCGGAATACTGCATGCCCATGGTAATCAGCGCCCGCCCGATATGCTGGTCTGCCTGCGCCGTGATCGCCTGCTCCACCGAGCATTCGCCGATATGCTCGAACATCCTGGTGAAGACGGGATTGGTCAGCAGGGCATTCTGCACCTGGTCCACCAACGTCTCGAGACGGGTCTCCACCGTCTCGACGCTCGTCCCATCCACACGAAGCTCGATATGCATCGTCAGCGTCGCGGTGAATCGCGGATCGGTTCCGGAGGGACTCTTCGTTTCCTTCCGTTCGGTCGGCAGATAGATCACCACCGCCGGCAGCTCGTTCTCCTCGAGCGGTGTATCGCGGTTGCTGTGCACATTCTTGCCGGCGAGCGTATTCGCCGCGGCGATCAGGCTCACAGCCTGCTGCCGCACGGTCGCTGGATACCAGGTCAAGAGCTACTCAGCCCGCAGCAGGAAGAGCCGGAGATGCCCCATCCCGTCGGGCTCGATGGGCGAAACGATCCGCCATGTCTGGCCCCGCAGCGTCACGAGATCGCCCACGATGGGAAGGCCGCTCGGAAACCCCGAAGCCCGCACGCCCAGCATCGGCCGCGTGCTCGCGACCGGCGCCTCATTGTGAAACGTCACCTGCTCATAGTTCTCGTTGAAGATGCCGGTGATCGGGAAGCTCGCACCTCCCTTTGGCTGATAGGTCGCCGTCTCTCCGAACGCGCCCTCGCACGCCGCAAGCACCGTTGCGTCCCAATCGATCGGTTCTATCACCCTAAGAATGCGCGGGCGATGGCGTGGCAGGCGTCGCCGGCACCGGGATCGTCTCGACATGCCCGGCCGAAACGAGCGCTTCGACGTGCGCCGCCGGCACATCGACCTCGCTGCCCGGCGGAAATCCGCCCGCGCCATGCGAAACGTAGAGCGTCACATTCGCGCCCACGCGCACTCGCGTGCGCGCCGGCGGCTGCGGCAGCTTCCGCGCCATACTCACGCCTCCAGCCGGCCGGACTGCAAAACCTCCGGCCGCGTGCACATGAAAAGCGGATAGGAAGTCGTCTCCATCCGCCACCATTCGTTGCGCTGCGTATCGAAGATCGGCTGGACATACATCTTCTTGCCGAGCGTATTGACCCATTGCATCGCCTCGGCCGGCGCGTAGCTCACCTTGAAGACGCCTGGCGCCTTCACCGGGAAGAGCTTCACCTTGTCTTCCGGGATCGCGATCGTCGTTCCATCATCGGAACCGCGATAGTTGAACCAATTGATCCCGCCGAAGCGCATCGCCTGAAAGGCGGTTCCCTGCCGCAGCTCGGTCGCCGCCGCCCAGTTGTAATAGGTCCGCGTCACGTCGGGATGGCTCACCAGGGCATCCCAAAATTGATCGCCGCAGAGGCCATAGACCTCCGTCTGCTTGGTGAAGGCGCCCTTGCTCGCCCGCGCCATCGCCCGCACGACCTGGTTGCAGATGGTGCGCAGCGCGCCGTCGGGCGGGTTCGCCTGGTCGAGATTGAAGCCAACCTCGGGCGCGGGCGGGATATTGAATTCCTCGAACCAATTGAAGAGCGTGCTGCCGTCGGCGTCGAGCACGATGCCCTGGATCGCGCCGAGCCGCATGTTCTCGAACGTGTATTCAATGTCCGCCTGCAGCCCCGTCGGCCCGGAGAGCCGCCGCGCCACTTCCGACTGGATCTGCATCAGCTCGGATTCACTGCCGAACTCGCGGACGGACTGGATCTCGTCGGCATAGATCGTGTCGCCCATGCGGATGCGCGGATTCTCGAAATACTGCGCCGTGCGCTTTTCGGTGACGCGCTCGGTGCCGGCGGCGCCGCGCGGCGTCGTCTTGATCAGCGTCAGGACCCCCGCGCGCTCTTCGATCATCGTCGCCTTGGTCCGGATCGGAAACGGCTCGAAGATATTGAGCTCCCCGATCCCCGTCGGGTTGAAGGGGTTCCGTTCCACCGCCTCCGTCATCGAGATCATCGTGAACGGATCCTGGCGGAACACATTCAGCGTCGCCATGCGCCTGCTCCTCGCTTTCTTTCTAGAGGGTGTTGGGAATTCTACTTAAGGTTGTGTTCGGGCCGAGCCGTCTGGATACCGAACATTCGCCGCAAGGCCATGTCTGGCCGATTCCAGAATGTCAGCTTACGAGCGCCAAGCTAAGGAAAGTCGCCTTCCACTTGCTCAAGGTGAATGCTTGTGTCCGGACCATCGCTTCGTTTGGCCGGGATGGCGTAGCTCCCGGAATCGACCTTACAATCCGTCTAAACTCGGAAATTTCGATGCTATTGAACGCTAATCCCTTTCGGCAGCAGATTTTCGATATGAATTCATTGCATTACGTATCCAGGTCGTTACAAATTGAGCTAGGATGACTAACGGACCGGTCAAATCGATGTCTCGCTTTTCTAGCTTCTACCACGTTCCGAGTGAGACGCGGCGGATCCTGCGGTGTCGATTCGCCAGCAAGCTCCATGTCCATCAGCAGGGGCGGTTTCTCAATCCGGACCTAAAGGTGACACCGGACCAGATCGTGCTACGGTTGCTGGCAGGCTTGAAGGTTTTTTCAAACGCCGAGTGGTCGACAGCCGAAGCCGCCTATGTCCGTACCGGACCGGCAAGTAGTGAGCCTCCGGATATACAGACGCTTGCGAATTTGGGCTGGCTACGTCGGATTTGGGGCCGCGCTAAAATATCCCTAAAGCTTCGCTTAGCCGCGCAGCGCGCTCCGGCTGGAGAGCTTGCCGCCTTCAAGGTCCTGCTTAGTGCCATTCACGAGCGGCGCTATGAGGTCAACTTCGACGCCAGGTCGGCTCCGGGGCTGGCAGACATCGTCGAAGCCATTGAAGCAGGACGCATCGATCCAACCGAGATCGTGAGTCGAACCCCAGAGTGGATCGCCGCTAGGCTCTGGGAAATGAACCTGGCGGCCGACGCTACTGCAGACAGTGCTCTCGGTCGGTGGAGGGATTTGTGGGCGCTGTTGCAGTACCCATCATTCGTTCCTGGAGTAGTGTGGAGCACAGCGGACGCCAAGGCGTTTCAGGAAGCCGCGATCCGTGTTGTCTCGACCGATCCGAGTCTCGGCAGCTGGATCGAAACGCGGAACCTATATGCTCGCCAAGCGGCACTGGAGCAAAACGTAAGCGTGGAAGTAGCCGACTCGCGGTTTCGTCCGCTTCCCGATACGTTAGTGGATCGAGCACTTTGGGCTGAGTCTCTGCTGATCGAGGAGAGAGCCAACGATTCACTGGATATCTGCGGGGACCTATTCGGCTTGGTAGGACTTCTTCTTGCCGACGCAAATGCTGAGAATAATTCGCCGGCTCCTCACCCAGTAGTGGCTCAGATTATCGATATGGCGATCTGCCGGGCCGAGCTTTTCATCGACCTGCTTTGGCGAGTCCGGGTCCGGCCGAAGTTACTCGCAGACCTTGTTATTCATCCCCCAAGCGCAGGGCTTGCGTGCCTCCTGATCGCTAGTTGGAGGTCTCCGGCGGGTGCGTGGGATCGCGCTCTCGTCGAACGTGACCACCAGATGGGCAAGGCGGAGGCGTTCGCTGATGCGGTTGCGATACTCGGGGAACATCTGCGTGCCGGAAGGACAGACGCCAGTGAAGTGGCAGCATTGCTCAACTGGCTGCATAGACGAGCCGGACCCGGCTTCATTGACGATGTCGTTGGGGCAGATTCTCTGATTGCGGCTCTCCGTCGAGAACTCGCCAGCTGCGCTGGTTCCACTCTACTTGCTATTGCCCAGTCACTCGAGGGACCGGATCTAGGTCGTGGTGTGGGGACATCCGAGTTTGCCTCCGTTCTCGATCTTTCCGTCCTCGGCGGCATTGAGGACAAGGTAGACGCCGACACAATTGTGACCGCCTACGCACGCTCCATCGCTAGGGGCGACTATTCATTGTCGGCCCATCGGATAGGGGTTGCAGGCGCAGCGGCGCTAGCCCGAATGGCTGGGCGCACGCCGGCGCTTCGTCACCAGTTCCTCTATCCGATGGAAGTTCGCGGCCGGTTCGCAGCGGCGGCCCCTCAAGAGAACGAGCTCATTTTGGCGGACTCCATCGGACGGTCGCTGCGAACACACATCCGCATTCTCTGCCGCGCAGTCATAGGTGGAGCGACCGACGCGGCCGCCGATTTGTTTGATGCGCTCGTCGCCGCCGTCCGAGCCGGCGCGTTGGAACACAAGGAGAAAGGGCGTGTCGCTGCATTCGCCCCTCGGTTCGAGAACCGCATCGGAGCGCCCGTCTCCGACCGGCCCCTGGCCGCTGACCTAGCGTCTGCCCTCGCCTCCGTCGACCGGCCGCGGCAAGAGGCTCTATTGGCGGTGATTCTCGAAACCGATGAACCGCTCATTCTCGCGCAGTTGCTTTCGAAAAGTCCGCCCAATCTCCGCTCCGACATCGAACGGCGCATCACGGCGCTTGCGCCGATTGACGCAGCGGCGATCCGCTCTCTTCCGGAAATGCAGGCTCGCATCGACGCGCTGCTGACTGCTGGCGCAGCAGATGCTGCCGCGAGCTATATGACCGCCGAGGTTAGTCTCAGGACGTTGGGGAATCCGGCAGGGCGCGAGCTCGTTCAGTTTCAAAACAAGCTCCGTCTCGATTTCCTTCGGGAGGACTGGGTGGCGATCGCGGCCACGGCCCATCCCAACTTCTCTGCGCCAATGGAACAGGCTGCGGCAGTTGAGGCGTTGCACCAATTTCATGCGCTGGCGGCTCTCAAGAGGGAAAACCGAAGTCCCGCGTTTGCGAAGGAGGTCTTCGCGAGCCTCTTCGCCAAACGTCCATCTCTTATTTTCGCCGCCAATTGGTTTGCGGCCGAGATCAGTGATCTGCTTCAGACAGATAGTTTCGCCTTGCTGAAAGGAGATCAAATCCGCCAGGGGCAAAAGGCGATCGACGAATTGGAACGAATGATGGAGCAGCTTCCAGCGCCCCTCATCGACGAAGGCAGGGAGTGCAATCGGGCGCTGCTGTTGCTTGCCCTGGGAGAACCTAGTCAAGCTCTTACCGTCCTGTCGACCGTAACCTTGGTTCGCCTGCAGGATACGGCCGCAGCTTACCGCGCCATAGCACTAGCTAGACTGGGCAGGCAATCAGAGGCGACCGCGGCGCTTGATGTCGCAGAGCATACCTTTGGCAGGACCCCGGTACTTGCGGCAGCACGAAGTCACATCGCCAACGGTGCATCCTTCCTCTCGGTACCCGAAGTCTCTGTGTTTGAAAATCTGGTCGATAATGTCGCTTCAGCGATCGCCCGATTCCGGACGATGAATCCGGATGACCAAGCCCGAGTGCTTCAACGGCAGGTGGATCCGTTCGAAGCGCTGCTAGTCGACTATGTCCGAGCGGCCGCCGACGCCGTCGTATCCCTCGTCCCGATGATGAAAGGAGTTCGGATCGATTCCATCGAAGATGACCTGACCGCCTTTATCCAGCACCTTCTGGCGGCTCGCATTCAGTTTCTGGGGTGGTCGGCCGGTGATCAATCGAGAGGCGGCTATAGTGCCAGAGGCAATCCGGGCGAGCGAGACCTCCTCATCACCTGGGGAAGCTCGGTGCTGGCCCTGATCGAGGCGGTGATCTGCGATAAGCCGCTCACGCACAGCGTGATGAAGGCGGACCTTGAAAGCCATTTCCAAAAGCTGCTTGGGTATGGCAACCCAAGAGTCTTCTTTCACCTGACTTATGCTTACATCGAAGACAAGGTGGGGCTTATGCAGGCCTTGGAAATGTTGGCCGAGATGGCCAGTCCTCCGGGGTTTACGTACCTCGGGCGCGAACCGATCCCTCATGACGACTCTCGGCCACCTGGATTCGTGGCTCGATACTCAGCAGATTTTGGCGAGGTAAAGGTCGTCTTTCTCGTCCTAAATCTCGGTCAACAACGACAACGACAGGCGGCAAAAACCGGCGCCGCCACAAAGGCTCGTCCCGCTCAAAAGGCTCGAAGCGCGCCGAGAAAGCGCAAACGCACCGAAGTTAGCAAACAGCGCCGACCTACACGCTGAAACTCACACTCCCAATGTCCCGATCGAGCTATGACATCGTCGGTACGTCGGCAAGCAAGGCCCCGTCGGAAACCTGATTCGGCTGCGTTAGGCAAGCCGAACGAATGATCGGTATCGGGAGCAGCTTCCTCGCTCCTGATGAGGTACTTGGGTCGAGCACGGAACTCCAATCGAGAACGGGCCGCTTAACCATGCCAACCATTGGTAAGCCTCAAAACACCCCTAGCGTTACCGCACGATGATGCCGAGGGCGGCGAGCTGCTGCTCGGCCGCCGCGATCAGCGCCGGGCTCATCGAGCTATCCCATTTGAGCTCGCCGCCATTCACCTCCGCCTCGTGCACGATCACCGTCACGGTGCTCTGCCCCTGTGCCGGCACCCATTGGGTATCGAAGAGCACGCCGGCCGCAGGCCCGGGACTCGAGGCCGTCAAGGCGGAATAGATCGGCAGGCCGGAGGGCACGGTGATGGTGAAGCTGTCGCCGGCGACGAAGGCGGTCTCGCCGGCGCTGATCAGGAAATCGACCTGGCCGACATAGGGCGTCCCCGCGGTCGCCGCAGGCAGCGTGTTGCCATGCGGATCCTTGACCGAGAAATTGGTCGCACTCGTTGCCGTCAGCACATAATTGCCGAACTGCTCGCCCGTGCCTGGGCCGATCTGCAGCACCTCGCCGGTGCCGGTGTTCGCCCCCGGCGTCACCTGCGGCTGGCCGAAGCTCGGCGCCGGCGGCGGCACGGTGATGGTGAAGCTATCGCCCGCGGCGAAAGCCGTGACGCCGGCAGTGATCAGAAACCCTAGCCCGCCCTCCGCATATTCGGTCCCGACCGTCGCCGGCACGAGCTCGGTCCCGTTCGGCGCCTGCACGGTGAAATTGGTGGCGCTCGTCGCCGTCAGCACATAGGTCCCGATCTCGGCGGCGCCCGAGGCCGCGAGCGAGCCCATCGTCCCGTTGCCATGGTTCGCTGCCCCGGCCGTCGCCGTCGGCGTTCCCTCTACGGCCGTCGTCAGCACCAGGCCGGCATTCATCAGCACATCGATGCTGCCCGGGTTCTGCACCACCCCGGTCGCGCGCGAGCGAAGCCCATTGGCCTCGCTCACCATGAATTCCGCCGTGTATTGCGTCTCGAAAAGCGTGACCATCGCCATCCTCTCCGATTTCTTGCGTCAGCCGCGCGCGGCTTTGAAGGCGGCGTCCCAGCTCTTTGCGATCTGCATCTTGCCGTCGCCCTGCAGTGCCCCGCCCGGGCCGAGCCGCGGCGCATAGCCCTCCATCCGCGCCGCGAGACCCGACACACCAGGCGCCGCTTTCCCAAGCGCAGAGATCGCCTCGTTGCGGGTCAGCCGCGTGTTGAAGGCGAGATGCGCCGCGAGCGCGACATTCTTTGCCGCCGCCGGGCAGGCAAAGATCGCCGCGCACCGGGCCCGCTCCCTGCGCCGCGCCCGCGCAACGATGGAACGCCCGCGCATCTCGGCCGCGTCCCCGTCATCGTCTCTGTCGCCATCATCGGCCTGGGGCTCGCCATCGTCTTCCTCGTCCGGGTCGGGCGCGTCCGGATCGTCCTGCTGGTCGTCCGGCGCATCGCCGGTATCCTCGGCCCGCCGCTTCGCGCGCTTTTTCTTCGCCTTCTTCGCGCGCCGGGCGCTCTCCTCGGTGCCGTGCTCCTCCGGATCGCCCTCGGCATCGTCGCCGCCTTCGCCGCCCTCTCCGGCCTCGTCGGGATCGCCTTCCGCATCGTCCTCGGCGCGGCGCATATCCTCATCCTCCTCGGTCCGCGTCTTCGCCGCCGGCTTGCCGAGCCCGAGCAGATGCGCGAACGGCGCCGCCGCGAGCAGTCGCGTCGTCATCATCACGTCCCCTTCGTGTCTGGTGTCAGATCGTGCGCGCGAGCGCGCGGAACGCTTCGTCCGGCGCCATCACCCCATCCGCGAACCCGGCCGCGACGCCTGCGGCGCCGAGGAACGTCCCGGCTTCCGTCACCTGGACTTTCGCGGCATCGAGCTTGCGGTTCCGCGC
>Ga0335072_10007820_pt1 | contig 15545 bp, 8 predicted proteins | sample Lox_Sample_21_FD_206725 | JGI IMG/M metagenome (GOLD analysis project Ga0335072, IMG submission 206725) | Soil microbial communities from Loxahatchee National Wildlife Refuge, Florida, United States - Lox_Sample_2.1 | ecosystem: Environmental > Terrestrial > Soil > Wetlands | place: USA: Florida... | reverse complement strand
GGCTGTCGATGTCGGCGATCTTCAGCCGGGCGATCTCGGCGCGGCGCATGCCGGTGCCATAGAGAACCATCAGCAGCGTACGCTCGAACAGGCTGCTGCTGGCATCGATCAGACGCGCCACGTCTTCCCGGCTCAGGATGTTGGGCAGTTTTTGGCGAACCTTGGGATAAGGCAGGAACTCGCGGAACTGGTGCCGGTGCAGGGTGCGCACGAAGAAGAAACGCAGTGCGGCCACGTGGTTCTCGACTGTTCCCGGGCAGAGTTTAAGCTCCTTGAGCAGATAGGCATGGTAACTGCATAGATGATCCGGACCAAGCTTGTCGGGCGACTTGCCGAAGTGTTGTGCAAACCGCTCGACGAAACGCAGGTAGCGCCGCGTCGTGCCTTCGGAATAGTTGCGACGCTCAAGTTCTTCGAGCATCATTTTGCGAAGACGAGTCACAGTGGGATACCTCCTGTGACTCACACCCTGTCCCCGCCACCAAGCTACTCGGAGCCCACTACCGCAGCGACCGCGGCACCTGCGGCTTCGTTCTCACCGGCTTCGCGGACTAGTGACTGCTGCATGTCCCTGGTACGGGCACGATCATGTTGCTTTGGCGGTCGCTTGATTTTCCGAACTTAAACCTCATCGGATAGCGTCATTTAAGATTGGGGTCTCGTGTCCCAGTGGATTTACAACCGTGACTTATGTTGAATCCCGCGAGCTTTCCCGCGACCTACCGTTTGCCAGCTTTCACAGGGCGGCTGGATGACGTAACTTTCGGGAATCGGATAGTTGAGTTACGCACGATTAGTTTGGGCTGGAGAAGGATCGTCCTCGGTGGCTGGGTGTTGTCCTGATCAAGGCTCAACGCTAACTCACCGGCGATTCGTCCGAGTTCGGAAATTGACTGGTCAATTGTCGTAAGAGGGCATCGCAGATACTCGGAATACCCAATGTTTCCGCACCCGACATATGCGATATCTTCAGGAATTCTGCGTCCGGCCTCGAAGGCTGCATGCATCGCTCCGACGGCTGCCTGATCGTTATAACAAAACACAGCGTTGGGTGGGTTTTGCAGCTTCAGCAGCTGCCGCATGCTTCGGTAGCCCACGATGTCTCCTTTCTCCTCCAGGCTGTCCTGCAGCACGACGTAGTCTTCGGGCACCTTGATGCGGTGATTTGTCAGAGCGCTCCTGTAACCGCGCAAGCGTTCCTTAGAGGGTTGAATTTCCTTGCCAGCGATATGGGCAACGCGCTCTTTTCCTGATTCAATCAAATGCTCGGTGGCCATTTCACCTGCGCGGAAATCGTCGATGCCCACGAAATTGGCGGCCAGATGAGGAACGTTACGGTCTACCAGAATGTAGGGAGTGCGTTGATCTCCCAGCTGATAAAAATTTCTTAAGTTTCGCTGGCATGATGCGATGAGAAGAACGTCTACGCCCCGCGACAGGAGCGTACGGATCTCGCTGTGCTCTATCTCGGGATCGTCTTCGGAGGAAGCCAAAATGAGAGCGCGATTGGCCTTGCGCAAACTGCCGCTGATCGACTTCGCGAGTTCAGCAAAGTAGGGCTGCACCAGATCCGGCACGACAAGGCCGACCGTGTATGTGCGTCCGCTCGCCAGGCCACGCGCCATCATATTCGGACGGTAGTTCAGTTCCTGCATTCGCCTTAATACGCGGTTACGCGTCTTCGCGCCGATATCAGTGTTGCCCCGCAGGACCTTTGAAACAGTGACCACGGAAACACCCAGATCGCGCGCAATATCTTTCAGTCGGACAGGCACAGAAAAGCACCTCCGGAGATCTCAGGCTGTTTCATCATGCGAGCAGACGTGAAAATAACGCAGATCAGGGTTGTGCTGAATCATGTCGTTCAGCAGGCCATCTGTGGGCTCCCATTCTCCGATCGGAGGATAGAGCAGCATAGCCTTGCGAGCGACCATGATTGATCCAGAGATGACGGCCTCGATCGCGGCGCGCTCATAAGCCTTGACCGCGAGCACCAGCCCTCTCACTGCCTCGGGCAGTGGTCCGCATGCTTCAGGCTGTATCGAGTCGTTAGCAATCGTGCACGGAGCCTCTACGATATCCGCTTCGCTGATTTCGGTAATGGCGCCATGATTCGGCACATTAACAATCAACCGGCGAGGCTCCAGTCCACGAAGAGCCTTCATGACATCGAGGGCGATACGATGATAGCCGGTGGCGGCACGAAACGGGTCTTCCTGCAACGCATTGCTTTCGTCAAATGCCGAACCTGCGCTCGCCTCGAGCTTCATATATGAGCCCGAGCGCTGGTTAAGATAGCGGGTGTAAAGAGCGATCGCTTCATCGGGATTGCCGTTCTGCAGATGATTCGCAAGGTCTGCTATCAACCGGTCATTCAGGCGGCTTACTTCCTCACCTCGCGTAGCGCCTGCTGTCTGCTGGTTAGCAAGAGCACGGCGGCGGCAATAATAAAAGTAAAGGTATTCGGTTGGAAGCAATTCGAGGCTGCGAAGAAGGTCGTGGTCAAACAAGCCGGCATGATAAAGCTTATCAAGCGCAGCATCGTCCCTGAGCAGGCGAGGCAGTACATCATTTCCATCCAGAAGCACGCGCCGTATCCAGCCCAGATGATTAAGACCAAGGTAGTCGCAACGCACGCGTTGCGAAGAAACCTTGAGCGCTCCGGCAATGCGGTGAAAAAGTTCGTCCGGAGTATCGCAGATTCCAACGACACGCACCCCGGTGTGTTGAGAAATAGCCTGAGTGATCAACCCTGCCGGATTGGTGAAGTTGATGAACCATGCATTCGGGCTCTGTTTCTGCACGAGGCGCGCATATTCGAGTGAAGGGCCTACGGTGCGCAGGGCCATTGCCACTCCGCCGGGTCCAGTCGTTTCCTGTCCGGGGTATCCGTGGTCCAGTGCTGTGCGCTCATCCTGCGCCCGCGAGCTGATTCCGCCGACGCGTATGCTGCTCAGCACAAAACCGGCATCCGCAACTGCATCTTCCGCAGATGCTGCCACGCGAATGTGCAGACTGCCTCCTTCGCGAGCCACGATTGCTCGACCTAATGCAGCCATGATGCGCACGCGCTCCGGATCGGGATCATACAGAGCGAGTTCCTCAGCACCAAGCAGGTGTGCAGATTCGTTAACGCCAAAGATCACCAGCGGAGCGCGAACTCCGCCCCCGCCAATCAAGGCGAGCTTAAGATTGCCTGATCTGCTCATAATAGAAATCCAGTTCCTCTCGTCCTGGAAGAGCGCTGATTCCACCCACCCGGCGCGTAGAAAGAGATCCGCAGAGACAGCCTCTCTCCAGTGCTGCAGGTATCGGCTGTGAGTCGAGAATCGCGTCAATGAATCCGGCATCGAAGGCGTCTCCGGCGCCAGTGGTATCTACGGCGTTTACTGCTGGGGGGCCTACACGAACCGGCTGGTTATTTAGTATGGCCGCTGCGCCGTTTCGACCCAACTTCAGGACAGCACCACGAATACCAGCGGACGCAAGCTCGCCGAGTATCTCCTCAGGGCTTTCGCGACCTGTCATGATCTCTCCTTCCTTTTCATTCGGAAGAAAAAAATCGACTTCCCGGCAGGTGCGCCAGTTTTCTGCCTTCGTGAGCCAATCGGGGTGATGGCCAGGATCGATAGAGAGCGTGCAGCCGTTATTCTTGAGCCGTGGAAAAAGCTCTATAGCTAACGCGCGATCCAGTGCCACGGCAAAGTGCACGTGTCTCGCGTGCGCCAGTTGCGCTTGTGTTGTAGGATCACGCAGATATTCAGGCAATTGCCTGTTCGCGCCCGGCCATGTAAAGAAGGAGCGATCATCACGAGTTGATAGGCTGATGGTAATCGCCGTGCCCTCTTCTAACAGTTTGAGGTTTTCATCAATAACATTGCAGCCGCGCAGGCGAGCTCCCATCCACGCATCTTCCCGACCTGCAACTGCAAAGAGAGCAGACCTCCGGCCCAATCGCGCCAGAGCGCATGCTGTAATGGCCGCACCTCCGCCCACCTCGCGCACATAGTTATCGGTAAAGAGTTCCTCCCCCGGTGAGGGCCATCGCGAAAAGCCTGAAAGCACATGATCGGCGAATATCTCGCCCGCCACTGCGACATCCCATGCTGTGTTCATGCCACACCAAAAGGCCATTCGTGCGCGCGAAACGAGCGCAGCAGGAACGCGGCTACACCGATCACAATCAGCAGCACGCCGATTCCAATGTATCGCGTACCACTAGTCATAACGATGTAGATCCAACCGCTCAGCGCCACTAGGGCAGGCAACGGAAATAGCGGCATTCGATAGGACAAAGAATTCTTGTGGGAACCACGGCGTAACAGGAACACCGCAACGCATTGCGCGATGAACTGCAGCATCGTCTGAACGACGATCAGCGTGTTGATCAATTCGGCGAGGCTGAAGATACAAGCCACGGCCGACAGCAGTCCCATGGTCAAGACGGCGACGATGGGATACTGTCCTCTTGGATGCAACCGGGCAAAAACCGAAAAAAAACGCCCATCCGCGGCCGCCGCAAACGGCACGCGGGAATATCCGAGAAGCACGGCAAAAACCGAACCAAAGGTCGCAACCAGGATCAGAACGGAAACGAGCCGTGCACCCGCCATGCCGTAAATCCGCCTCATGAAGTCAGCCACGATCGCGTCTGAATGCAACGCATCGCGCCAGGGAACGACACCCAGGATTGAGACATTCATGGAAAGATACAACAGTCCCACTACCCCGATGCTGATCAGGATAGACCGGGGAATAGTCTTCCGCGGGGAACGCACTTCTCCGCCGATAAGGCAGACGTTGAAATAGCCACCGTAATCGTAGAGTGCGATCAGCGTCGCCGCTCCTAGACCAGTCCAGAATCCACCCGCCGGATGTGAGCCCATGTGGGGAAAATCGAACGCCAGCGCGGCATGAAAATGCAGCAGACCGGTCACAAGAATCCAGCCGCCCGTTCCAAGAACAATGATGGCGATCAATACCGACAGCCCGCTGATCGTCCGAATTCTGCGAAGAAGCAGCAGCGTATTGAGCAGGCATACAGCGGCGGCAAGGACGGGAAATTGCCAGCCGTGAATCGACGGGACCAGGTACTTTGCGTACTGCATAAAGCCCACAGCTCCCGAAGCAATCGAAAGGGGGCCCACGAGCATCGTCTGCCAAAGAAAAAGGAAGCTAAGAAGGCGTCCGAAGCTTCGCGGACCGAACGCTTCGAGCAGATAATGGTATGGTCCTCCGGACTGTGGCATGGTTGAGCCTAGTTCGGCCCAAACCAGTCCGTCGCATAGTGCGATCAGTGCGCCAAGAATCCAGCCCAGCATGGCCTGCGGCCCGCCCATGGCAGCAAGAATCAATGGGATCGTAAGAAAAGGCCCGATACCGACCATATTCAAGACATTGGTCGATATCGCCCCCCAGAGTCCGACACCTCGCTCCAGCTCCGGCCGCCGCTCTTTGTGCACAGAAACCACGGCTGGTTGTGTTTCAGGACCGTTCATCGCGCTGTTGCTGGTCAAATGAGAGCTCTTTGCACTCGAAAGAAGCATTTTAGTTTAGCGCTAACTCTATATTTTCCGCCAAGCGCCACGGAGCGCCACAATCCCGCGTCACACGCGTTGTCCTTTCTGACAGCCGCTCCTGCACTGATGCAATCTAGCACGCCGTAGGGCGCTACTTCAAAAAAGCTGCGAGCTTCCCGATAAAAGTCCTTGCGTTTTCGTTAATGCTAACGTAACTTTCTGATCAATCTATTTTCGTCGGCTTCATCTGGACTTGCACCGATGCGGGAACAGTCCACAAACCGGAATGGTTGTACCTCTCAAAAGACTGTTTCCCGATGTCCCTTCGGTCGTCACGAACGAGTAATTCGGCTGTTATTCTTTCACGCTCGGGGTACCCAGGAGGCAGTCCATGCAACCCAGAAGTGCATTCAATAAAACATTTGCGATCGACCTTGGCAAGCGCGCAACCCTGACGGTCACAGTTGCGCTCCTCTTGTTAGCTCATGCATTCGCCCAGATCAATACTGGCTCAATCGTGGGGACTGTGCGCGACGCGAGCGGCGCAGTCATTGTCGGTGCGAAGGTTGAAATCACGGATACCGAGACCAATGTCACGGATTCCGTTCTAACGAATTCCGACGGAACCTATCAGAGACTAGCACTGATTCCAGGCATCTATAGCGTGAAGGTGTCGTTTGCCGGCTATGCGACCGAGGTGCAGCCTGCCATACATGTCAATGTGCAGACTAGGGCGCAAACCGATTTTGTGCTTCGCGTCGGGAATCTTCAACAGCAAGTGACGGTAACTGCAACCACGCAGGGATTGCAAACACAATCTGCGGACGTTGGAGGGTTGATCGACAGCCGCCAGATCAACGATCTTCCGCTAAACGGGCGTAATTACGATCAGCTCGCACTTCTGGAGCCTGGCGTTTATCACAATCCAGATGTAGAAGTGGCAAACCCAGCGGAGGGACGTTTCAGTGCCAACGGCAATCTCGAACTGCAAAATTACTTCTCTCTCGATGGCGTCGACAACAATACCGGGTCGGAAAATCTGCAAGAGCAATCTGTGCAGGCTGTCATTCCACCTCCGGATGCGCTCCAAGAGTTCCGCATACAAACGAGAACTTACTCGACGGAATTCGGAACGTCAGCTGGAGCGGTCATCAATGCCTCCACAAAATCGGGCAGTAATCATTTTCATGGAGACGTCTGGGATTATCTGCGAAACAGCGCATTGGACGCAAACACCTATTTCAACAACTACACGGCAACACCCAAGGGCCATTTCGACCAGAATCAGTTTGGAGGCACAATTGGCGGGCCTATCGTTCACGACCGCCTCTTTTTCTTCGCTGCCTATCAAGGCTTGCTGAGCAGCCAGGCCCAGAGTGTTTATTCGACAGTTCCCACCCCGGCGATGAAAGCGGGCGACTTCAGCGCATTGTCGGGAACCTATAAGCTCCAGGCTGTAGCCAACGGACAGACGGGTTGCATCGTCAACAATGTCATCCAGCCGGGCTGCATCGATCCTGTGGGGGCGAAGCTCATGGCTCTCTATCCAAATCCTAATATTGGAACAGCATATACCGGCGCACCAAATTATCAGTTCGTCACCTCTGTACCGACAAATACAGAAATCGCGACTGGACGTGTAGACTACACGTTGAACAAACAGAACGCGATCTTCGGACGCTACAGCTATGACTGGTCCAAGTACCAGTCGCCGCTTTGGACGTCGAATCCGTTAGCAGGAAATGGCGATTTTTCTACCCAGTACATATTGCACGATCAGTCCACAGCGCTGGGATGGACTTACACTCCATCATCGGCGCTTGTGAATGCTGCTCATTTTGGATTCCTGCGTGATTACTCACATAGCGACCCCATCGGGCTGACGCTTGGTGAATCTGCGGCTCCGGACTTTGGCCTGAGTGGTATTCCAGTCACTCCGGAAACCGCCGGCCTTCCCCCGATGTACATCTTCGGTTTAACCACACTTGGATCATCGATCTACCGGCCCCAGTTTCAAGTAGCCCAAGTATGGCAGTTTGTCGACGATGTCTATCTTCTCAAGGGCAATCACAGCCTTCAGTTCGGGTACGAATTTCATGAGAACTCGCTTAACTTCTTCGATTTAGAGGCGCCGCAAGGTGCAATTTTGACTGAGGGTATTTATACAAATACTCCGGGCTTTGCGCCCGCTGACTTTCTTCTCGGCGATGTCACTGAGGCTATCTATGAAAACGCCCTGGAGGTAAATAACTACATGCGGGGTAATTCTATCTATGGCCAGGACACTTGGCGCGTTTCGCCGAACTTCACCATCAACTATGGCCTCCGGTACGAGCTATATCCGCCATTCTGGTTAAACCGCACGAATAAAACATCTAACTTCAGCCCGGCCAACGGCGGGGAAATCATCTCCGCAACCGGAAACAATGGATGGTATGGCCGCACGCTCATTCATCCGGATAAGACTAACTTTTCTCCGCGCTTCGGTTTCGCCTACCACATAGCGCCACCTTTGGTATTTCGGGGCGGGTTCGGCATCTTCCACCAGTTCATCAACCGCATCGGATCGGAAGCAATGCTGCAGCTGAATCCTCCATTCCTGATCAACGATTCAGTTTCTCAGCAGCTTGGTAGCACCACTCCTGTTTTTCAACTCAAGAATGGGTTCCCGTCCGAGCAGCTTGAGGAGCTTGGAGTCGATCTGCCTCAGTTGCAGATCAGGGCACAGGATCCAAATGAACGCACCGGCTACGTCGAGCAAGCGAGCTTCGGCCCGCAACTGCAGGTGAGTAATGACACCGTGTTTAGCCTTACATGGGTTGGTAACTGGGGGCGAAAGATGAACCGTCTCCGGAATGCAAATCAGGGAGTCGTGACCAGCTACAGCGGCGGCTTGCCTGTCGTAACATTCCCGTATCCCAACCTCAACACTATAAATGAATCCGTGCAGGGGGCCGGCCAACACGCATTTCTGGAGCTCGGCACAAATGATGGAATCACCGACTATGAAGCGCTAGAAGCCAGCCTTAGGCGCCAGTTATCGCGTCGGCTTATGTATCAGGTCAGCTATACGTGGTCCCACAATCTGGCGGACTACGTCGATAATCTAACCGGAGATGCATTCCCCCAGAATGCCTACGATTACTACCATGAGTTCAGCAATTCGCAGCAGGATGTCCGTAATAGGTTTGTGGCAAATGCTATGTGGGAGCTGCCGATCGGCAAAGGAGGGTGGGTGCTGAATAGCGACAGCGTTGGCTCACGCTTGCTTGGAAACTGGCAGTTCAATACAATTCTAAGCTTCCAGGGTGGCATCCCGTTCGACGTTACGGCTCCGGATGCGAGCTTTACCGGGCCCGACCATCAGTCCTATCCGGACTGCACTGGAAATCCATTCGCCGGAGCTTCCAAAAATCCGCACGACTACGCGGGCAGTTTGTCCTCGGGATTCTACATTAATCCGGCGGCCTTTACTCAGCCTGCTCCAGGGCAATTCGGCACCTGCCGGCCACGCATGTTCCACGGGCCCGGAATTCAACAAGTGGATATGAGCTTGTTTAAGAGCTTCCCTATAAAAGAGAGCATGCGATTCGAATTTCGCGGCGAATTCTTTAATGCGTTCAATCATCCCAACTTCGCCAATCCTTCTGCGGATACCTCTTCACCGGGATCGTTTGGAAAGAGCACGAATACGGTGATAGATCCACGTGAAATTCAATTAGCTGCGAAGTTCTATTTTTAACTGCATGAGTCAGTTCGATTTCAAATTCTGCGACCAGACAACTTGATCCCGGCAAACTTAATCAGGATCACCTGAAAGTCTTAACCGGTACGGACCTTTGTTTCGTATCTTTTCCGACCTAGGACAGGCCAAAAAGGGAAATGGGTGGCTATGATTCAAAAACTTAGGCTCACTTTCATATTCTCGCTAGCCTGGATGCTCTGCAGCCTGCTGGTGCAGCAGTCCTTTGCGCAGTCGTCATGTCCGGTGCAAAGCGGCGCTCGCCAGGACCATCGAGCGATTTCTGAAAATCGTGGTGCGACGGCGCTCTTCGAAGAGTTACAGAAGCTTCATACTCGCGCCAGCATGTTGATGGTGACTGCGCATCCGGATGACGAAGATGGCGGCACTCTCGCGTACACCTCGCGTTTTCTGGGCGCACGCGTCACCTTGCTGACTCTCAATCGCGGCGAGGGCGGGGCCAATGTCATGTCCTCAGATCTGTGGGATGCCCTCGGCCTCGTTCGCACTGAGGAACTCCTTCAAGCCGACCGCTATTATTGCGCCAGCCAATATTTCACCATCGCCGCTGATTATGGCTTTTCAAAGACCCTCGATGAGGCACTGCAGAAATGGGGTCACGATCGGGTCTTCTACGATGTCGTGCGCATTGTACGCCTCACGCGTCCATTGATTATCACCTCCGTCTTCGTAGGCGGGCCCTCTGACGGTCACGGGCACCATGCCGCTGCAGGACTCTTCGCACAAGAGGTCTTCAAGGCGGCTGGTGATCCGACGGTTTTTCCGGATCAGATCAAAGATGGGCTGCAACCATGGAACCCTCTGAAAGAATATGCGCGCGTACCTTTTTCGTTGGAGAAGGGGACCGTTTCTCCCAAAGGTCTCTATGACTACGCAACGCATCATTGGCTGCCGGCCGGTGTGCAGAACTATATTTCCGGTAAGTTCGAGCCGGGAGCTGTAAGCGCGACGGTGGAGGTGCCAACTGGCACTTACAGCAGTGCAAGCGGATTGAATTATGTGCAAATTTCCCGCGAGGGTCTTGGCTTTCAAAAATCTCAGAATGAAGGCGCTGCCATTCCCGCCGCCGGACCGCAAAGCTCTCCCTACCACCGCTTTGGATCGCGCATCCCCGCGAAGGATGAGGAGAAGTCATTCTTCGATGGCATCGATGTATCTTTGGCGGGGATCGGAGATTTGGCGAACGGTGAAGATCACGCTTTTCTCACGAAAGGGCTAACCACGATCAATCGACTGGTCGAAGAGGCAATCAACAACTACTCGATCAGTGACCCAGGAAAAATCGCAGACACACTCGCCAAGGGTCTCAAAGCCACCAACGAGCTTGTGGACGCAGTCAAGAGCAGCGGGCTGTCTGCAAGAGCAAAATATGATGTGCTGCATGAGTTGAAAGTAAAGCAGGATCAATTTAATGACGCTCTCGTGCTGGCTCTTGGTCTTTCTGTCGCATCCAATATCACTCCGCCACATCCTCCCACCGGGATGTTTGCGCGTTTTTTTGGCGACCCTCCGACGTTTTCGATGGCAATTCCTGGTCAGAACTTCCCCGTTAAGGTCCATGTCGCGGAGTCCGGTCCATTGCCAGTCAAGATCGACAATATAGAGTTGAAAACACCCGGAACAGATGGCTGGGGACTGCAGGCCAGAGGCAACACCTCTGGTCAGCTCAATGGCGACACCACGCTTGATGCGGTCTTTGACGTCCATATTCCGGATAACGCAGGCTACACCAGACCGTACTTCGAACGTCCCAGCATCGAGCAGCCATATTACGACCTGCACGATCCGCAATATCGGGAGATGCCGCTTGCCCCGTATCCTCTCGAAGCGTGGGTGACTGCTTCCTACGGGGGCGTCCAGATCCACCTTGGTGAAGTAGTGCAAACCATTCAGCGCGAGGTCGGACCAGGAATCGTCTTTCATCCGATGCCCGTCGGCCCGGCAATTTCCGTGACCATGTTGCAGACTGCAGGAATCGTGCCGCTGGATCAGACCTCTTTTCCTGTGAGCGTGAAGATTCACAGCAATGTGAAAGGTCCAGCGCAGGGAACTGTTCATCTTGAGATGCCCGATGGCTGGCGGTCAGAGCCAGCGACATCGAGCTTCGCCCTTGCCCAGGATGGTGAGGAGCAGATCACCAGTTTTCGCGTGTTTCCCAGCCATCTTGCAGAGCAGCCCTATAAGCTCACAGCCGTCGCAACCTATGGCAATCACGATTACAAAGAGGGCTATGTAAAAACCGGATACCCAGGGCTTAGACCGTATTTTCTTTATCGTGGCGCCGACTATAAGACCACAGGAACGAACATAAAGATAGCTCCCAATCTCCAGGTAGGCTACATCACGGGCAGCGGTGATGATGTGGCCCAGTCGCTTCAGAACTTAGGCGTTAATGTGCACTTTCTGAATCAGGAAGACCTCGCAGCCGGCGAGCTTGGGAAGTACAGCGTCATCGTGGTAGGCATCCGAGCTTATGCCGTTCGCGCGGATTTACGAACTTATAATGGACGCCTGCTGGACTACGTCAAGAATGGGGGCGTCGTGATCGTTCAATATCAGACGCCGGAGTTCGATCATAATTTCGGGCCTTATCCGTACACAATGACATCCGATCCGGAAGAGGTCACGGACGAGAAATCCGTCGTGACTCTTTTGGATCCGTCCAGTCCGGTATTTTCCTGGCCTAATAGGATCACGACGGCTGACTTCAACGGTTGGATTGAAGAACGCGGATCAAAGTTTATGCAGTCGTGGGATCCGCGTTACCAGGCCCTGCTTGAAACACATGATCCTGGTCAGGATCCGCAAAAGGGCGGCATGCTCTTCGCTCGTTATGGAGCAGGAGCATACATATACACGGCCTATGCGTTCTACCGTGAGCTACCCCTGGGAGTACCCGGCGCATATCGATTGTTCTCGAACCTTATAAGCCTACCCGCAAATCCCGCCATGCAGAGACAGGCTGCCCAACACTAGACCAGAAACTTACATAGCCCAGGTAGCCAATCACAATGCCGATCACAGCATGCCTTAGATTGTTATTAGTGCCGCTGATGTTGGTGAGTTCGACCTTCGCATTTCCAGCATGGCCGCCCCCTGGCGGCGAAGGACCATGCACTGTCAGCAAAGAAACAGATGTCCCCGCGCGCATGCGAGACGGAGTCATTCTAAAAGCGGACGTCTACCGCCCGGCAACCAAGGAACTGGTTCCGGTGATCCTGATGCGGACGCAGTACGGAAAAATCGCCGCGCAGGTGCAGCCATCGCGCTTTCAGACTCCAGCATGGTTCGCGTCTCACTGCTACCTTGTCGTGATCCAAGACATTCGCGGACAGTATGCGTCTCAGGGGGTTTTCTATGAGTATGCAAACGACCGCGACGATGGCTACGATTCGGTGGAGTGGGCAGCGCATCTTCCCGGCTCTAACGGCAAGGTCGGGATGTACGGCTCTTCTTATGTCGGAGCGACCCAGTGGCTTGCTGCCACCGCCACGCCGCCTTCCCTAAAGACGATAGTCCCCTCCAACACAGCGTCTGACTATTACGACGGTTGGACTTACGAGGACGGAGCCTTTCGCCTGGCCTTCATCGAGAACTGGATGATGGAAACGATTGTCAGCTCCGCCGCCGCGAACCGTGGAGACGCGAAGTTAAGTGCGTCGCTCCGTGAAGAAGGCAAAGATATAGCAAAATGGATGCACTTCCTGCCGTACGACCAGTTCCCTCCGTTTCATCCGGGAGATCCAGCCATCGCGCCTTATTACTTCGACGCGATCAAGCACTCGTCAGATGACGCGTATTGGAAGGCATTCAGCATTGAGTCAAGGTACAGCAAGGTCGATGTGCCAGTACTGGCATTCGACGGCTGGTACGATGCCTTCCTGAACGGTGCCCTGCGAAACTTTAACGGAATGCGCACGGAGGGGGCCAATGAACTCGCGCGGAATGACCAACGCATCGTGATCGGCCCGTGGGAGCATCTGGGATGGGGACGTCCGGACAGTCCAGTGAGTCCACGGCTCAAAGCTATTGGTCCGGTTGCCAACAGCCCAGTCAATGAACTGATGCTCGCATGGTTCGACCACTTCCTCAAAGGTAAAGATAACGGCGTTATCACCGGACCTCGCGTGGACTATTTTGAGATGGGAGAGAACAAATGGCATAGCTCTGCAGAGTGGCCATTGCGAGATACGCAATATCAGAAATGGTATCTGGCGAGCGGAGGACATGCCGCATCCGTGATGGGCGATGGAGTCCTGACTACGACGCCTCCGACAGGCGACCACGCGCCCTCCGGTGATGTGAGCGGACCGACGACAGCGAACGCAGAATCCGATGAGTTCGTCTACGACCCGTCGAATCCGGTGCCTAGCGTCGGTGGCCATTCCTGCTGCTCATGGACAAGTGGTCCGCAAGGGCAGTTTGACCAATCCGCGATAGAGCAGCGCAGCGATGTTCTTGTCTACTCCAGCCAACCCCTAAAAGATCCGCTGGAAGTAACGGGACCGATAACCGTCACACTCTATGCCAGATCTTCGGCGCCAGATACCGATTTCACAGCCAAGCTGGTCGATGTCTTTCCCGACGGCACCGCCGTAAATTTAAACAATGGAATCCAGGCTGCGCGTTTTCGCAACTCGCTATCAAACCCGTCGCCCATTGAACCGGGCCGCATTTACCGATACCTTATTCACGTTTGGCCTACCAGCAATCTCTTCCAGCGTGGTCACAGAATCCGTCTGGAAATTTCGTCGAGTGATTTCCCTCAGTTTGCTCCCAATCCAAATACAGGCGAGGTGTTTGGCACCAGCACAAAATGGCATGTTGCGAATCAGTCGATCATCCATGACAGCACGCATCCGTCTGAAATGACGCTACCAGTTATTCCGTCGGGCGCCAGCGGCCGAGGTCAAGTTTCTCCTCCTCAGACCTGACCAGTAGTGAGAGCACCTGGCCGATCCAGTCAGCAGGAATTGGCCGGACTGGCGTTTCCGGTCGCGTGAAGCGAGAGCCGGAAGGACCTCTTTATGGGCAAGATCGTCGTCACCGAGTTCAGCCAGCAACTCGTGAAACGCCATCGCTGGCGGTGCGGTGTAGAGCCGCAGCATGGCAGCCTTCCATGATTCCGGGTGCTCTGTGCGTAACGCCGTGGCTAGTTCGTAAGACTTCTCGTAATTGCCGCGCAGCAGGTAGGCATGGGCTTCGGTCTCGCGAACCTTGATGTGTTCGGGAGCATGGGTCACTGACTTAAAGAAGAGCCGCGCGGCCTCGTCCACGGCGCCTTTCGCCGCTTCGATGTTCCCTAAATTCGCAAGGACTTGGAATCTCTGGTACGGTGTTAGATCGTTCCAGCGCTCTGCTCGCAGCTTGGCGGGTCCGCAGTTTCTCGGCGGATAGGATATTGTTGCGTCGCAGTTCGTGCCGGCGATAGTGCATCGGATGCTTGCCGACCGTGAGTCCCGTTCCGGCGTAGTTGGCGACGAGGCGCTCCTCGACGTTCATCTGCTGCAACGGACGCGCATCGGAATCTTCCCGCAGCGATTCATTGTCGCGGAGTAGCGGTCCTTCAAGTTTCCCGGCACGCTCAACTTGCCAGAGCGCATCGCGGCGATGCTGAATGCCGCCGAGTTGATTCAGCGCGCCGACCTGGGCGAGCCTCGTCAGGTCTCGCCGGTTCAGTGACGGCACGCGCTGGGCAAGGTGACCTGCCCCCAAAATCCGTACAGGTGATTCTGTAAATTTGGCCCGCCGCCGGGGCTGTGGGAAATGTATGGTCCGCCGTCCGATTGCAAGCAGAATCTTTGGGGTGGGTGGATTGGTCTGCGCAGATGTATCCGACCTGTTTGTGGAGCTGAGCCCCTGGCCATGATGGAGTCCGCGCGTCGCTGGTCTACAAAGTGGGTCGAACTTGGATGATTCTCATTCCCACACAGACTGGAGCTACGCCGGTTGCGACCGTTCCTCTCACTCATTAGATTTGTCTTGCAAACCCGAAGGTGTGAAAACATCGCCGCCGCCGCAGGGTTGGAAAAGTGGGAGTCGCGCGGTGTTTGCGGGATTTCCAAACTTCGTGGGAAAGTCGTTTTTGACTTTTCCATGAAGTGACTTTTCCAAGCCCGGGTTTCACGCAACTACCAGTTCGGAGGCGCGATAGCGAATGCCCTTGCTCAGAATGGCCCATGCGATCGGTGCCATCTTATTGGCCAACGCAACCACGACAACATTACGGTGCGTGCGTCCAGCCAGGTCAGCGAGCCACGTAG
>Ga0335072_10007818_pt1 | contig 15552 bp, 12 predicted proteins | sample Lox_Sample_21_FD_206725 | JGI IMG/M metagenome (GOLD analysis project Ga0335072, IMG submission 206725) | Soil microbial communities from Loxahatchee National Wildlife Refuge, Florida, United States - Lox_Sample_2.1 | ecosystem: Environmental > Terrestrial > Soil > Wetlands | place: USA... | reverse complement strand
GCGAAGCGGGCCATGGGCACGCGGTCGACGATGTCGGCGTCGGTGTAGCCGCCGGATGCCTGGTCGGCGGCGTCCATCTCGGTCTTCACCCACCCTGGGCATACAGCATTGACCCGCACCCCGCGCCCGCCCCACTCCGCGGCGAGGGTCCGGGTTAGGCCGATCAGCCCGTGCTTGCTGGCGTTGTAGGCGGCACGGTCGGCGATGCCACCCAGGCCCGCGATGGAGGCCACGTTGACGATCGAACCGGTGCCGGCCTCCAGCATCAGCCGACCCAGCGCCTTGGACAGCAGGAAGGGTCCGGTGAGATTGACCTCCAGGACCCGCCGCCACTGCTCGGCTGTGGTGTACTCGGCCGGGGTCAGGAGCGAGACGCCTGCGTTGTTAACCAGGACATCGACCCGGCCGAACCGTTCCCGGACCTGGCCGGTCAGACCGGCCACGTATCCCTCCGAGGCAACGTCGCCGACCGCCGCGAAACCCTCCGCTCCCGCATCGCGTACGGCGGCCAGCGTCTGCCCAGGCTCCCGAAGATCGGCGAGGACCAGCGCGTACCCCTCGTGGGCGAGCACCTGGGCCACCGTGCGTCCGATGCCCTGGGCCACCCCGGTGACCACGGCCACGCGCGTCGCCGCGCGATTTGCTTCCCTGCCCACGCCCATGCCGTTGAGTCCTCGTCCGTCCGGGTTTCGTTATGCCTCTGGCATAGCGCACAGCGCGCCGGGTGGCCAGGCTCAGTAAACCCCCGCTATTGACGATCACACTTGTATCAGCGAACGCCGGAGGACGCTGACGCGCCGCCGAATCGGGCGCGTAAGCGGCTGGGGGCCTGGTCGCGCTACTGGGTGCACCTATCGGCCGGTTCTGCTCCCGTCGACTGCGCCGTATCAGGTGTGTGCGGTGGGTAGGCGGCCTGTTCCGCAAGCACCGCGATCAGGGGCGCAACGGCTGGCAGCCGCTAGGACTTTGGGCGGCCGGCCGCTCGGGGGCCGTCGTCGGCGAGGCCGGCCCGGTAGGCGATGGCTGCTGCCTCGGTGCGGCTGGCGGCGTGGAGCTTGGCCAGGATGTTCGATACATGGACGCTGGCGGTCTTCGCCGAGATGAAGAGCTCGGCGGCGATGTCACGATTGCCGCGGCCCTCGCTGACCAGGCGTAGCACCTCGATCTCTCGTGCCGTCAGGCCGAAGCTCCCCTGAGCTGGGCCTCCGGTCGGCTGGACGGGGAGGCTGAGGCGGGCCCGCCTGGCCAGCGATCCGATCTGTTCGCGCAGCGGGACGGCGGCGAGGCCGTCCGCCAGGGGGGCGGCGCGCGCCAGCCGCTGCGCTGCGCCGTCGCGGTCACCGCCGTCCATTGCTGCCTCGGCGGCGCGCAGTAGTGCACAGGCCTGCGGGTAGGGACAACGGAGACGATCCCAGGCCTGCGCCGCCGCATCCCACCGGGCCAGCGCGTCTGCGCCCGGTGCGCCCCCTGCGGTGCCCGCCCGCGCGGACTCCGCGGCGAAGGTTAGCCGGTCTGCCTCCTGGACAGGTCCGATGACGTCCATCGTCTCCGCCAGGGCATGCAGCCGGTCAAGCAGACGATGTGCCCGGTCGGCCAGGCTGTCGTCACAGGCAGCGGCCGCGAAGGTGAGGGCCGCGCCGCAGGCCCGGGCGCCTACCACAAGCAGGGGCCAAGTGTAGCGCGGGCTGCGCCGGACGTCGGCGCGGTCGAGCGGCTGGCCGGCGATCATCAGTGCATCCCCGGGACGGTCCTGCGCCAGGCGTAGGCCGGTCTCGAGCCGGGTCAGCGGCAGGTGGGTCTGGTCCCGGTACCCGAGCCGGGTCAGTGCGCCGCGGATGGCTGCGGCTGACCGTGCTGCTCCTGCCAGGTCGCCTCGGGCCAGCGCCATCTGGCCGGCGAACAGTAGCAGCACGGCGCGCGTGCCCGGCGGCGGGGACAGTTCCAGGGCGTGCTCGATCACGTCACCCGCCTCGTCCCAGCGGCCGAGCGACATCAGCGGTTCCGCCACGTTGGCAGCCAGCAGCGTGCCCGGGGCCCGGGCGAGCCCGTATTCCCGCGCGCTGATGACACCTTGCCGGGCCACCTGTGCGGCCCGCTCGTGCTCGCCCATCCCCTCCAGCAGGTCAGACTCGGTGACGGTCGCCTGAAGCAGGGCGTCATACGCCTGCGCGCGCTCGGCAAGGGCACGCGCCTGTGCGAGCATTTCCAGGTTCTCGGCGTTCAGCTCGTGCCCCGGGGCATGAGCGACCGTGATCAGCGCGTACGCCTCGGTCGCCGCGTCGCCCATCTGGCGAGCGAGCGCGAGGGCCTCCTCGGCCATGGCGTAGGCACCGGGCTCGTTGGACGTTTCCATCCGTTTAGCGCACGTGGCGAGCATCCGCGCCCGCGCGGCACTGGGCGGGCTGGCCGGCATCAGCCGCACCGCTTCCCTCAGCTCGTCGATGCTGCCGGCGCGGCCCAGACGGAACTTCATCACGCCGCGCCGCTCCAGCAGCGCGGCAGCGCGTGCGGGATCGCTGCCCGGGTCGACCTCCTTCAGCGCGGCGGTCGCGAACTCGATGCCCGTCTCATCCTCGCCCGCGGCATACGCGGCTTCGGCCGCCGATTCGAGGACATCCAGGTGGCTGGCGCCAAGGCGCTCCGCGGCATCGGGCAGCGCGGGCCACAGTTCGAGGATCCTTTCCAGCAGGGCGAGTCTCTCGGCGTGGGCGAGGGAGCGCCCGGCCACCGCCGCCGCCCGCCAGGCGCTCTCCAGCGCCCGGGCGGCGTCGTGTGCCAGGTACCAGTGATGCGCCTGCTCGATCACCGCACGGCCCGGCGGGAGCAGGGACGGGTCAGCAGCCAGGATCTCGGCCAGGCGGGTGTGCAGCCGGGTCCGCTCACCCGGCAGCACCTCGCCAAGAATCGCCTCACGGATAAGCGCGTGCCGGAACCCATACCCGTCACCGGCGGGCACCAGCACGTTCGCCGACACCGCCGGTTCCAAGGCTGCGAGCAGCGCCCTGTCGCCGAGCCCGGTGACCGCAGCCAGCAGCGCGTGCCCGCTCCGCTGCCCAGCCACGCCCAGCGCCCCCAGCACCTCCTGCGTCTTGTCGGGGAGCTGCCGCACGTCGGCGAGCACCAGATCACGCAACGACTCTGGCAGCCCAGGGCCGAGCAGGTCGCCGCCGCGCAGCAGCGCTTCCATGAACAACGGGTTGCCCTCGCTGCGCGAGAACACGCGATCTGTCAGTTCCGGCTCCGGCTCTCGGCCCAGTAGGCCGGCCGCGAGCTCACGGCCCTCCCGGCGGGTCAGCCTCGGCAGCTCAAGCCGCAGCACCCAGCCGAGCCTGTCGAGTTCGGCGAGCACCGGCCGCAGCGGGTGGACCCGGTACAGCTCGTCAGAGCGGAACGTGACCACGATCAGCACGCCATCCAGGACCCGCTGATTGCCGACCAGGAAGGAAAGCAGATCACGCGTGGACCGGTCGGACCAGTGAGCGTCCTCGATCACCAGGACAACCGGCCCGCCCTCGGCCAACCGCCCGAACAGGGCGAGCACCTGCTCGAACATCCTCGCCCGCGCCTCACCCGGATCTCCATGCAGGTCTGGCTCCCCAAGCTCGGGCAGCAGCCGGGCCAGCTCCCGGGCGCCGCGGCCAGGCAGCAAAGCCGCGACACCACCGGTGCCCAGGTCGCGGACAAGCTCCCGCAGCACCCCAGTAAACGGAGCGAAGGGCAGACCCTCGGCGCTCAGCTCCAGGCAGTACCCGTACAAGACCCTGGTGACGCCGACGGCCCGCGCCCGCGCCGCGAACTCGCTGAGCAGCCGCGACTTGCCGACCCCCGCCTCACCGCCGATGAGGACAGCCGACGGCTGGCCCTGCCGGACCCGATCCAAGGCGGCATCCAGCGCGGCCAGTTCCTCGGCCCGGCCCACAAACACCGGGGCTCCCGCGCCCAGGCTCACGAACTCCATCATGTCTCCGCACGAGGCAGGCAGCCAGGGCTTCAGCGCGGGACACCCACACAAAGGCCACTCCCTGCGGCCGTTGACCCGCGATCTGCAGGCGCGCCCGGCGCCAACCCCAACCGCCGGACATGCAGGCTCGCACTTACGCGCTCGGTCTGCCACGGCACGGCACCTGTGAGCGGATGCCCCCGTTCTGCGCGGCGGCACAGCCGAACTGACGCTGCTATCGCGGCATTAGATGAGGGCGGTTGGAGGCTCGCAGTCGGCGGCAGCGGTGATGATCTCCGCGAACACGGGTCACATGACGCTCGCGGAGCCGCCCGGACGGCGGGGACCCGTGAGTAATTTCTTCTGGCAAAGCGATGGGATCCGGGCGAGTCGTTCGTCTATGAGTCAAGACACGGCCGGAGCAGGCCGCCGGGACAACGGAGTCGTGGATGACGCAGTACCTGATCTCGTTCGGCGCCCACGCGATGGACCACATCCCCGACGAGGACGCGCCCGCCGTGGCCAGGGCCGCGCACGCGGCGGTCCAGGAGGCCATCAACGCCGGCGTGTACGTGTCCGCCGGCGGCCTGGAAAACCAGCCGGCGAGCATCGTGGCCACCGACGGGGCGGCCACCGACGGCCCGTACCCGGAGGCCATCGGCGGATTCACGCTCGTCGACGTGCCCTCACGCGAGGAGGCGCTGCAGTGGGCGGCCAAGATCGCCATCGCCTGCCGCTGCGCGCAAGAGGTCCGGGAGATCGGGGCCGACCCCGAACTCGACGCGATGCTCCGCCAGGCTGATAGCCGACGGTGACGTCCCGGCTGCGCCTGATCGAAGGCGGCCCGCAGCGCTGCGCTTCGCCTGGATCTAGGGGCGATGACTCAGCGTGACCCGACAGGCATGTTGCCGAGTTTCCGATCGCCGACTCGGCACGCAAGCCCGAACTTGGCTCCTGATGAAGAATCCGTCTCAGAACATCCTGTTCGGCACTGCCCTGGTTACATTCGATTCGTGCGGTGCGTTTCGTGCGGCCAGGAGAATCCGGCCGGATTCCGGTTCTGTGGTGGCTGTGGCGTGCCGCTCGCCGAGGCGGCGCCAGTGCGGGAGATGCGGAAGGTCGTCTCCGTCGTTTTCTGTGACCTGAGCGGCTCTACCGCCCTCGGGGAGCGGACCGATCCCGAGGCGCTGCGGAGCCGGATGCGCGGCTACTACGACCGGATGCGGCAGATCCTCGAACGGCATGGCGGGACGGTGGAGAAGTTCATCGGCGATGCGGTGATGGCCGTCTTCGGCGTGCCGGTCGCGCACGAGGACGACGCCATGCGGGCGGTCCGCGCCGCCTGGGAGATGCGTGCCGCCGTGCCCAGGCTCGGGTTGCAGGCACGGATCGGCGTCAACACCGGTGAGGTCGTCGCGGGCGGCGGCGACACGCTCGTGACGGGAGACGCCGTAAATGTCGCCGCCCGGCTTGAGCAGCTCGCTGAGACCGGCGAGGTCCTGATCGGCAGGGAGACGCGGCAGCTGGTGCGGGATGCGGTGCAGGTCGAGCCGGTGCAGGTAGCGGCGAAAGGGAAAGCGGAGCCCGTGGCGGCTTACCGGCTGCTGAACGTGGACCCGGCCGCGGCCGCGGTTGCCCGGCGCCTTGACACGCCGCTCATCGGCCGCCGCCCCGAGCTTCAGCAGCTCCGCCAGGCGTTCGAGCGCTCGGTCCGCGAGCGGCGCTGCCACCTGTTTACCCTGCTTGGCGCGGCCGGCGTCGGCAAGTCGCGGCTGACAGCGGAGTTCGTCTCCGGGCTCGACGCCACCACGCTGTCAGGCCGCTGTCTGGAGTACGGCGAGGGGATCACGTTCTGGCCGGTCGTCTCGGCCCTCAAGCAGCTTGGCGAGCCGGCGGAGGGAACTCTCACGCGGCTGGCCGATGGTGCCTGCAGCAAGGGCGAGCTGTTCTGGGATGTCCGTAGGCAGCTCGAGAACGTCGCGCGCGAACGGCCGCTGGTGGTGGTCTTCGACGACGTCCAGTGGGGAGAGGAGACGTTCCTCGACCTGATCGACCACGTCGCCGACCTATCCCGGGGTGCGCCCCTCTTGCTGCTGTGCCTGGCGCGGCCAGACCTGCTCGACAAGCGGCCGACCTGGGGCGGCGGGAAGCTGAACGCGACTACGATTCTGCTCGAGCCGTTGACAGCGCAGGAGTGCGCCGAGCTGATCGACGCACACGGCGGCACCGAGCCCGGCACGCGCGAGCGGATCGTCACCTCAGCCGACGGCAACCCACTGTTCGTGGAGGAGATGCTCGCGCTCGTCCGCGAGGGCGGCGACGTCGGTACGCCCTCGACGGTGCGGGCGCTGCTGCAGGCGCGCCTCGACCAACTCGCCCGCGGTGAGCGGACGGTGATTGAAGGCGGCGCGATCGAGGGAGAGATCTTCCACCGCGGCGCCGTCGTCGAGCTGGCACGTTCGCCTGACGTCGAATCGCAGCTGCTGGGCCTGGTGCGTAAGGAGCTGATCCATCCAGCGGCACCGACGCTTTCCGGGGATGAGGCCTTCCGCTTCCGCCACCTGCTGTTCCGCGACGCCGCCTACGATGCCTTGCCCAAGGAGACGCGGGCCGAGTTGCACGAGCGCTTCGCGGACTGGCTGGAGCTGCATGCACAGGAGCTGATCGAGCTCGACGAAATCGCCGGCTACCACCTCGAGCGGGCGGCTCGCTACCGGCGCGAGCTTGACCACGCCGACCCGGAACTCGAACGCCGCGCCGGCCGTCATCTCGCCGCTGCGGGGTCGAGGGCCACGCTGCGCAGCGACGCCCATGGCGCCGCGAATCTTCTCGGGCGCGCGCTGGCGCTGCTTCCGCCGGGTGATCGCCGGCGGCTGTCCGCGGTGCTCGATTGCATCGGGATCCTTGAGGAGCTTGGCGAACACGAGCATCGGCTGCGGCTGATCGAGGAACTCGAGCAGGCTGATGACCCTACCGTGCGGATGCGTGGTCGGGTCGCCAGGTCGGTGTTCCGGGTCGCGACCGAACCGGCGGAAGCTGTCGAGGAAGCCGAGGCGGTGGCGGCGGAAGCGCTCACGGTATTCGCGGCGGCGGATGACGACCTCGGCGCGGCATACGCCTACGACCTCGCCGCGAATACCAGCTGGCTTCGCAGCCGGGCGGTACCGACCGTCCGCGCACTGGAGGCGCTGCTATTGCACGCCGAACGGGCCGGGTCACGACTGCTTGCCGGTCGCGCGATGATGATGCTGACCGGGCCGCTGATGTATGGACCATTCGAGACCGAGCTGATCCGCGCCAGGCTCGCGCAACTGCCGGCGGATGAATCACCGCTCGCGAGGGTAACCATGCTCTGGGTCGAGGCGGAACTCGCCCGCCGCGAGAAGCGCTTCACCGATGCGCTGGGCGTACTGGAACAGGCATCCGCAATCCCACGCGAGCTCGGACTCGAGGTCTTCACTGCGCTCCATACGCAGCGGCGTGCGCAGATCATGCACGATCAAGGCAGGCTCGACGAGGCGGTCAGAACCTACCGCGAGGCGATCAGCCGACAAGAGGAACTCGGGCTGACAAGCTTCCGGTCGACGACGCTCATCAACCTCGCGGAGGTACTCTACGAGCGCGGTCAGGCCGATGAAGCCGCGCGTCTCGCTCTCGAAGGCGAGCAGACCGGCGCTGCCGAGGACGTCGTCAACTTCGCTTACGGCCACGGCCTCCGAGCGCGGATCGCAGCAGATCAGGACGCGCGCGACACAGCCGGCGTGCTCGCACGCGAGGCACTCGACCACGCGTACAAGACAGACTTCCCCGCCGTGCATGCGACGGCACACGAAGCGCTCGCTCACGTGCTGGCCGCAGCAGGCCGCCCTGGCGAGGCACGCGCCGAACTGGAACGCGCGCTCCAGCTCTGGCAGCGTTACGGCTATAGCGCCCGAGCCGAGCAGACCCGCACCCGGCTCACCAACACTCGATAACCCCGGCCCGGCGACTAACTCACAAGTGCTCGCCAAATGCGAGAGGCTAGCCGAGTCAGCAGGGGCGGCTACCGCGCCCCAGCGACACATCTCCCAGCCGCGCACGTCAGGGCGAAACGGTAGGTGCTCGAGAAAAAGCAGGCGGTCAACTGGGGTGACCACCCAGCCCGTCGCCCACCGACCAACCCGATCTGCGCGCTCTCGACAGCTCGATCGGGGAAGCAGGGTCCGCGACAGATCGGTTCTCGTTCACCTTGGCGTCGCGCAGGCTTGCGGTCATCACGTGCCAGGCGCCGACCAGGCACGTGACCGCCTGTGACTAGGCGCCGTCCCGGCCAGATATGCCAGGCAGCCCGCACGGCCCGGCCCGGGCCGAGACGGCCGGCACGACCGCCGCCTGCCAGTGGAACCGGGCGCATACTGGGTACATGGGCCGGATCATCGGGACAATCATCGGCGCGGTCCTTGCCATCTGGCTTGCCGTCACGGTCGCGGGCGGGATCTTCGCAACGCTCAAGACGTTCCTCATCATCGCGCTGATCGCGATGGCCGTCTTCATCGTCGTGTGGCTCGTGGCCAGGGGCCCTCGCCGCGGCTAGCAGGCGCAGCCACCGCGCGGCGGCACCCGGCCGGGCCGCAGGCTCCGGGCAGCAGGCCGGGTAGCCGCATCAGCCCGGGGGCGATCACCCGGACCGGGGATGAGCATGGCCACGAAGGACACCGCCCGGCGGTGATGGCTGACAGCGGGTCCCCTTCCGGCCCGGCCGGGCCCTGACGTCGGCCTCCTCGCTCACCGGCCGGCGCTCCGGCCATCATGGGGGCCACGGCCCGGGCCGGCGGGCAAGGCCGTGCGCAAGCCTTACCGGACCTGCCCGCTGCGGCGCGCGCTGAACGGGCCGGATCGGCGGAAGGCGATCCTCGATGCGGCCGCCTCGATGCTGGTCGCCAACGGGCTTGCCGGGACATCGGTCGATGCCGTGGCCCAGCGCGCCGGGATCGCCAAGGGAACGGTCTACCTGTACTTCGAGTCCTGGTCAGACCTGCTCGCCGCCCTCCGGAGCCGATACGCCGAGGGCCTGGCTGATCGGGCCCGATCCATCCTCGAGCACGCCGACCCGGCCGACCCGGGCTCGGTGATCGACACCTTCGAGCGCCTGGCCGCTGAGCTTCTCGACTACGTCCACGCCAACCAGCGCCTTTACCACGTCCTGTTCCACGAGGCTCCAGGACACCAGGAACAGACCAGGGAGCCGCTGCGGCACCTCGTCGCCCGGCTGCTCGGCCAGGCGATGGACCAGAGCGCGCTCACCCCCGTCCGCTGCTGACCCCATATGGCGCCAGTACCTGCCGTCTGGAAGCGCATGCTCCTCGACGCGAGCGCCGCGGCGCAGGCGCAGAAGAGCGCCGATCTCGGACCGCGGGGTGGCGGGGATGCCGCCGGGCGGGATCCGCCGCCATCGCGGCGTCTCCGCCGGACTTACCTCGAGACCGCAGAACATCGCAATGCGGGTCTGCGGGTCCAGCTCGCGGCAGTTCTCCAGCGACACCGCCACTTCAGGAAGCTCAGCGATCCCGCGCAGCTCCTGGTCTGAAGTCAGGTCCGCTACTGCACGGATGTCGTCGCGGAACTTCTCCGTCAGGGGCGTCGTGGTGTCGTAGACGCCGCCGGTCCGCCCGAGGACGTCGGCAAGAACAACGCCCGGGAGGCCGCCGCCGACCCTGGCCCGGCCTCATCAGCGGGTGATCAGGCGTGAGGACCTCGGCGTACGTCCTGAACGTTGCCATCGGCCACCGCCCCGGCTACTGCTCTCACAACCAGGCAGCAGGCCACGCAGCCCTGCACCTGCCGCCATTGCTCAGTCTGTCATGCGCATGCCGGACGCTGAAACCCCTGCCGCATATGCCAGCTGGTAGATCACCAGCCCGGATTGTTCCTCTCGGCTGATGCCAGCAGACACCACTCGGTGGTCTGCAATGCGGCCCCGCGCGGGATCGCGGCGACAGACGCCACCGACGAGGCGTGATCGGGTAAGCCGCTTATCGCCAGCTGCCAGGCCAGCAGACCTCGGCCTTTCAACATCTGTATCGCATGCTCTCGCTCTTGCAAGATAGGCCAAGAACCTGTATCACATCTGATACAATCAGCGTGATCACAGGAGGTGTAAGGATGGCCGGACGTGAGTCTGACGCCCCAGGGCTGGCGCGGTCCGAGTTGGTCCGCGTACTTGAGTCAGCAGCACGGCTGCAAGAGGTCGTTCCCGATGCCGTTCTGGTAGGCGGCTCCGCCGCAGCTCTGTGGGCCAGCCACCGCACTTCCTTCGACCATGACCATGTGCTGCAGGATCTCGGTGATCGGTTCGACGCGGTGCTTGAAGCAATCGAAGCAACGGATGGATGGGTGACGAACCGGGTGAGTCCGGGAAAGATCATCCTCGGTGAACTGGGTGATATCGAGTCTGGGGTCCGCCAGCTGATCCGGAGCAAGCCCCTAGAGGTCACAGAAGTGTCACTGCCATCCGGGCAAGTGCTCCGGGTGCCGACGCCAGACGAGACGCTGCGGATCAAGGGTTACCTGATTGTCCGGCGCAACCAGGTACGGGATTATCTTGCCGTGGCTGCCCTGTCCGACAAGTACGGGATCGCACACGCCGCGGACGTGCTCCGGCACATCGATGACTATTACTCCGATCAACGCGGTCCCGGGCCAGAGGGCGTCGCGAGCCAGCTCGCCCGGCAACTGGCAGACCCCAAGCCGGCCGACGCTCGCACCATAGGCCAGCTCGGCCGATACAAGGGCCTGGATGCACGTTGGGCGGACTGGGGGAGCGTGACCGGCGTCTGCCGCTCGCTGGCTGTGGAGATGGTGCAATGACTACTGCCCTGAAGTTCCGCAACATTGACACCTCGCCGGATGACCCGGTGGAGACGTGGCCCTTCGAAGGCATCCTCGCGGCGGTTGAACGGGGCACCCTTCCGGACTGGCGCAAGCTCGCTGCCGCGATCCGGGCCGATCCCTGGGGCCCGGTAGCCCAGCAGGTACTCGAAGCCATCCGCCTGTCCCACCCCTACGGCACCGCCGAGTTGCTGGAGGGAGTAGTGACCCGCGCCCGCGAGCTGGCCATCGATTCAGAACGGGAGGAGGTGGCATCCGAGGTGCGGGACCTCGTCGCCAGATCGGGGCTGTCCAAGCAGGATTTCGCAGAGAGAATAGGAACCTCGCGGTCCCGCCTGTCGACCTACATGTCCGGGAAGGTCGTACCCTCGGCAACCTTGATCATACGGATGCGACGGGCAGCGAATCATGCCTCCGAGGTGGCCGGTCATGCTTCGAGTTAAGCGTGGTCGGCACAACGCCCCGCAACACGCCGCCTTCGTCTCACCATACGGGAGCAGATAATTATCCGGACCTCGCTCCGAGCTCGGCTTTCGGACTTCTGTGTTAGCCGGTGATCAGATCATGACGGCAAGGTGTCCCCACCTGGCTGATCGTTGACGGGTTTCAGGCAATGCCTCACGGTTTCCGGGACTCAGGCCTGTTACCGGATGCCAGGGGTGCTTGCCAGGACACCGCGGATCTTCCGGGCGATGCCCAACGCGTTGATCGGGAACTCGGAACTGGTTCCGCCGGGGCGGATCCGGATGACGGTCTGCCCCGAGGGCCGGGTCAGCGTCACTTGGGCGCGGAAGAACCGGTTGGAGAGCCGGCCGGAGCCGATGCTGACCAGGATGGTGTCGGGGTTCTGGTTTGGCTGTGCCGCGAAGAGACAGGCCTGGGGCATGCGCATCCCGGGGACCACGTGGTAGTGCGGCCCCAGGCCGGCGCGGAGCGCCCTGGTGACTTCCTCGCTGGTCAGATCAGCTCGGGGGATCGTGATGGTTGGCAACGACAGCTCCTTCCTCTCAGATGGCGACGTGCGGCCAGGCCGAGCTCGGTGGCGACAGCTTCACCCCCGCCGTTCTCGATCTCGTCCACCATGGCCCGTGCCCTATCTCGCTCGCGGTGGTAGATCACCGTGACCCGCGCCCCTTCCGAACCGAACAGCAGCGCGGCCGCCCTGCCGGTTCCCTATGAGCTCCCCGTGACCACTGCCACCCGTCCTGCCAGGCCGAGGTCCATGAGCCACCTCCTGTGGCCGTCTCCATTAGTTGGAGTACTCTTCCAGCTAATCGAGGATGTCATCATGCCATAAATTGGAAGGATCGTCCAGCTATGCCCCCTCCCAGAGCCGCAGGCAACGATCCCCGGGGACAGGCGTCCGCCCGGCGCCGCGACGGCATCCGGCGCCGCGACGAGCTGCTCGACGCAGCCCTCACCTGTTTTTCAGAGCACGGGCTGCTCAACACGCGGATCGAAGACATCCGCCGGGCGGCGGGCGCCAGCCCGTCCAGCGTCTACAACCTCTTCGACGGCCTGTCGTCGCTCACCGTCACCTTGCTGGCTCGCACTCTCGAGCGCCTTTTCGCTCACGTGACCAGCCGGGCACTGGCGGAAGACCGCCCAGATGGCGCCGTCCGCGCCCTGGTCGACGGGCACCTGGAGTGGGTCCTCGGCCACGAGAACGAAGCCCGGTTCATGTATGGGGCCATGGCACTGGAACTTGCCAGGGCCCAGCGGGAGGACCTGGCCGAGCTCAAGGCCACGCTGGCTGTCCCGGTGATGGAGCACCTGGCATCTGTTGCCGGCCAAGGTGCCCTGCCGGCCTGGCCTGCCTCCACCCTGGAGTTCATCGTCCTTGGCCCCGCCCACGAGGCGTCCCGCCGCTACCTGGCGGGCACCCCGGTGGACCTGGCGGGGTTGCGGGGGCTGCTGCCGGACGTGGCCTGGGAGTCTGTGAGCGCGTTCGCGACGGCGCCGCCAGCCCGGGAACCAGCAGCTGGGTGAGCCGACGCCGGTCACCAGCGCGCGACACGCCGGATCTGCGCGGCTTTGGCGGGTGATCCGGCGGGGGGACGGCCCTGCCTGCCTCGCTGCTGGAGATGCTGGCCGTGCTGCGGCCGTGTTTCACCGCGCCGGGGTTTGTCACGTTCTGCGGGCTGGTGGCCGGGCTGGCCGGGCGGGTGCGGCGCCGAACCGTGGTGGCCTGCTGCTGGGCGGCTGCCTGCAGCATCTGCGGCCGCACGACCGGGCGCATTACTTCTTGGCCCGCGCCCGCTGGGAGCTTGATCAGCTCGGCCTGGCCGTCGCGCAACTGGTCGCGCTGCTTGCTGCGCCGGACGATGATCGCCGCCCGTTTCTCGCCAAGCCGCCCTGGTCAGGCCGCACCCGGGCAAATCCGCGCTGTCCTCGCAGCCCGGAAAGCAGCCGCTGCATAACTACGAAACTTCAGCCCCGAGACGATGTGCCCTAACGCTGGCCTTCCGGGTGACCACCTACATCCCGTAGGAGATCGCGAGGGGCACCGGGCTGCTCCAGGGCGAAGTGCCGCACCAGTTCGGCATTCACGGCATCCTGGAGGACCAGTACCACGCCATGACCCGCCTGCGGGAGGAGGTCAGCGCGCTTATGCCCCGGCCGGATGATCTGGGGATCGGCGTTCTTGTGGATCAAGCTCGCGGACCGGGGGCTCTCCCCCGTCGAGGTCACGCTGGCCCGGCTGGCTCTGGGCGCGGCGGTGCTGATCTTCACCCCCGTGGACCACGGCGGGCGGGCTGACCTCAGCCGGTGCGCTGGAATGCCTGGCCGCCTCGGTCAGCTACGCGGTCAGCTACATTTACATGGACAAGTTCCTGGCCCGCCGGGGGTCGCGGCGGCGGTGACCGAGTTCCTGACCGGCCCGCTGCTGGACAATCCGCAGCGGGTAGGTAAGCCGCTCGCCCGTGAACTCGCCGGGTACCACTCCGCCCGCCGCGGCGCGTACCGGGTGGTCTACCGGATCGACGAGCCCGCCAGGACCGTCCACGTGGTGCGCATCGAGCCCGGTCTTGCCGCGCTCGCCTGCAGGTCCTCGAGCCTGACCGGTGGTGCCGCCGCCGCGGGCACGTGTAGCGTCAAGACACGCCCAGGGCTGCCGAGCCCCGCGCCAAACTGTCCCGCCACGGGTTCACGGGGTTCAAGACCGCAGTCGTCGTTTGCGGCGGATCTCCTTGCCCGGCTATTGTTCGAGCTGAGTTCGTCGAGGAGCGCTGTCGCAGCGCGCGGTCCAAGGAGGTGAGTCCGATTTTCGTTCACAGTCGGGTGCTCGCCCCTGCACGCTGGAGCCGCTAGGGCTTCGTCGTCATCGGTCCCTGGGCGCCCGCATCCCGGATGCCCTGAAAGGGACCAAGACATGGTGCAATTTCGCGAATCGCTCCCGCCGGCCGGGGGCAAAGCCCAATCGTTCACGCTTGACTCGGTTGCTCTGGTTCTCGGTGGTGGCGGGGCTGCCGGAAATGCGTGGGAGATCGGTATCATCGCAGGCCTGGCCGAAGCTGGTCTCGATATGACGGAGGCCGCCGATCTGGTGGTCGGTACCTCGTCCGGTGCCACCGCGGCAGCGCAGGTGCGCAGCGGTATACCGCCGGCCGAACTGCTGGCCTCGGTGCTGTCCCCGCCGGTTCAGCCGGCCGGGCAGAGCCGGGAACGGCCGCCGTCCCTGCCGATGGCCACGGTGTTCGAGCGGATGAGGGCGATCGGCGCCGCCGCCACCTCGGCAGCCGATCTACAACGGGCGATGGGCGCGTTCGGGTTGGAGAGCGACTCCATGCTCGGACCGGGAGCGGGACAGCGGCGCGCAATAGTCGCCGCCAGGTTGCCTCGCCCCGAATGGCCGGACAGGCCGATGATCGTGACGGCCGTCGACGCGCATACCGGCGAGCTGGCTGCGTTCGACCGCGATTCCGGCGTCGACCTGGCGGACGCGGTCACCGCGAGCACCGCGCTGCCCGGTCTGGTCCCCACGCACAGCATCAACGGCACTCGCTACATCGACGGCGGCGTGCGCTCCGCCGACAACGCCGACCTGGCCTCGGGCTACGCGAACGTCGTGGTGCTCTCGCCGCTGGGCGGACGGAGCCAGACACCACCGGAACCGGGCGCGGGCCCGGCAGCCCAATTCGAGGGCCTGCGCAGACTACCGGAATGGGGCACGGACCTGGCAAGCCAGGTCGAAGCCCTCCGCAGGCAGGGCAGCCACGTCGAGGTGATCACACCGGACGCCGGTTCCCGAGCCGCGATGGGTACGAACCAGATGGATCCGGCAACCCGCATCCCCGCCGCCCGCGCCGGTTTCGCCCAGGGCAAGCAGGAAGCGACCCGCGTGACGTTCCTCTGACGATTGCACGCCGCCGCCCAGCGAGGACGGAGTAGGCCGCGCTGGGGTCGATCGTCTTGCCGGTGATGGTGACCACCGCCACCGGGGTGCCGATCGACGGCGCCCCGGTCGCCGGGTAGAGCAGGTTGGCGCCCGCGGCCGTCGCCGAGACCGGGCCGCTCTCGGCGACCACCCCCACGGCGATCGAGAACCTGACCCGGTACGACGACACCCCGCAGTTCCGGTACCTGACCAAGTAGCCAGCGGGCCATCAGCGGCCGGCTGAGGCGCGCTAAGCCAGGCTAAGCCGGTTCCAGGCCCGGCTAAGACCCATCTCAGCAGGCAAAATAGGGATTTCCTCCGACGCGCCACACGGGGCCTTACGGCCAGACTCAGTAGTGACCGGCGA
>Ga0335072_10007817_pt1 | contig 15554 bp, 17 predicted proteins | sample Lox_Sample_21_FD_206725 | JGI IMG/M metagenome (GOLD analysis project Ga0335072, IMG submission 206725) | Soil microbial communities from Loxahatchee National Wildlife Refuge, Florida, United States - Lox_Sample_2.1 | ecosystem: Environmental > Terrestrial > Soil > Wetlands | place: USA... | reverse complement strand
CCTCGTCTACGCCACCCTGCTGATCCCCCAGAACATCCTGCTGGAGGCGGCCCTCTCCTTCCTCGGCGTCGGCGTGCGGCCACCGACCGCCAGCTGGGGCCAGATGATCGCCGCCGCCACCCCGATCTTCGACACCGCCTGGTGGTACATGGCCTTCCCGGGCGTCGCTCTGCTGCTCACCGTGCTGGCCTTCAACCTGCTCGGCGACGGCCTTCAGGACGCATTGAACCCGAGGCTCGCGCGATGAGCGCGCAGGCCCCAAACCGCAAACCAGCGAGCCGCGCCACCCGCGCGGGGGCTCGCCGCAGGGCAACGAAAGGGGGACTCGCGATGAGCTCCACGCGACGGAACACCAAGAACGCGCTCCTCGCGGGCGCCTTCACCATCCTGGCCGCGCTCGGACTCGCGGCCTGCGGCTCCGGCGGCGACGCGCCCCTCGGCGCCGGCTCGATCGCGGCGCCCGCCGGCGTGCAGACGCCCGCCGGCGAGTCCCTCACCGGAGGCACCCATGGCGGCACCCTCACGGTGCTCAACCACCAGGACTTCGAACGCCTCGACCCCGGCCAGGCCTATTCCTCGGTGGACTACGAGGCGATGTACGCCACCCAGCGGCCGCTCTACTCCTACAAGCCCAACACCTTCGCGCAAGCCACCCCCGACCTCGCCTCGGGCCCGCCTCAGATCTCCGCGGACCGCAAGACGGTCACCGTGCACATCCGCTCGGGCGTCCACTTCAGCCCTCCGGTGAACCGCGAAGTGACCTCCGCGGACGTCGCCTACGCGATCGAGCGGGGCGCCAACCCGAACGTGGCCAACCCCTACTTCTCGAGCTACTACGGCGCCGTGGAAGGCGCGAGCAAGGCCGACGGCGGGCCGATCCCCGGCATCGTCACGCCCAACTCCCACACGATCGTCTTCCACCTCACCGAACCGAAGGGCCAGATTCTCGCCGCGGCGCTCGTGCTGCCCCTCAGCGCGCCCGTGCCGCCCGAATTCGCCAAGCCGCTGGACGCCCACAAACCGACCGAATACGGCAACTACCTGGTCGCCACCGGCCCCTACATGTTCAAGTCAAACGCCCAGGGCAAGGTGCTCGGCATCGGCTACGAACCGGGCAAGTCCGCCACCCTCGTGCGCAACCCCAACTGGAGCGCCTCCACCGACTTCCGGCCGGCCTACCTGAACCAGATCGACATCCAGATCGGCGGCGACCCCGACGTGATCGGCCACCAGGTGCTCGAAGGCTCGGACATGGTGCAGAACGACGAAGTCGCCCAGCCGATCGTCCAGCTGGCCTACGAAAAGTTCCGGTCCCAGCTGGAGATCTCCGCGGGCGCCGGCAGCAACTACATCGCCGTCAACAACAAGCAGGGGCCGTTCGCCAACGTGAACGTGCGCAAGGCCCTGTGGGCGGCTGTGGACCGGGTGGCCCTGAACAAGGCCCGCGGCGGCGAACTGGTGACGAACGTGATGACCCACTTCATCTATCCCGAGATCCCCGGCTTCGAACAGGCGGGTGGCCTGAAGGGTCCCCAGGTGGACTACAACGAGCACCCCGAAGGGGACATGGAAGTCGCCGCCAAGTACATGCGCCAGGCGGGCTATCCGAGCGGCAAGTACACGGGCGGCAAGACCATCCAGGTGGTGGGCGCCACCGGCAGCCCCAACTCCACCGACGCCGAAATCGTCAACCAGACGCTCGAGAACCTGGGCTTCAAGACGAAGTTCAGCCTCGTGGACTCCTCGGTGATGTACGCCAAGTTCTGCGGCGTGCCCGCGGAAGAGATCGACGTGTGCCCCAGCGTCGGCTGGGTGGCGGACTTCGGCGACCCCCAGGCGGTGCTCGACGTGCCCTTCAACGGCGAGCACATCGAAGCCGAAAACAACTCCAACTACGGCCAGGTCGACGACCCCACCATCAACCGCAAGATGGCCGCCGCCGAACTGCTCGTGGGCGAGCAGGCGCGGGCCGCCGCGTGGGCGAGCATCGACCGCGAACTGGTCGCCCAGGCCGCCGCGATCCCGATGTCGTGGGCCAAGCAGCCCCAGATCGAGGCCAAGGACGTGGCCGGCGTGGGCGACATCTGGAACCTCGGCGCCTGGGACTACAGCTTCACCTCCCTGAAGTGAGCCGATGAGCCGCTACATCCTCAGGCGCGTTCTGTGGGGGCTGCTGCTGCTGATCCTCGTCTCGGCGCTCACCTTCGTGCTGTTTCGCATCCTGCCCACCGCCGACCCCGCGCGCCTGCGGGCGGGCCGCAACGCGAACCCCAAGGTGATCGCCGAGATCCGCGCCAACCTCGGTTTGAACAAGCCCCTGCTGGACCAGTTCTGGCTGTACATGAAGGGCCTCTTCCTGCACTTCGACCTCGGCTACTCCTACTACTCCGGCGCCTCCGTGCGCAGCCTGCTGTTCGACCGCCTCCCCGCCACCCTCTCGCTGACGATCGGCGCCGCCATCCTGTGGATGGCCATCGGCCTGCCCGTGGGGATCGTCTCGGCCCTGCGCCGCCGCTCGCGCCTGGATCGCGCCTCGATGGGCGCCTCCCTGCTGCTGGTCTCCGCGCCCGAATACTGGCTCGGCCTGATCGTCCTGTACCTGTTCGCCTCCGACATCGGCCAGCTGCGGGTGTTCCCCGGCGCCGGCTCCTACGCCGGCCTCACCGCCGACCCCACCAAATGGCTCACCTCCCTGATGCTCCCGTGGATGGTGCTCGCCGCCGGCTTCGCCGCCGTGTACGCGCGGCTGATGCGCACCAGCCTGATCGAGACGATGGGCGAGGACTACATCCGCACAGCCCGCGCCAAGGGCGTGCCAGAGCGCCAGGTGGTGCTGCGCCACGGCGTCCGCGCCGCCATCACCCCGATCCTCACCATCTTCGCCCTCGACGTCGGCGTGCTGCTCGGCGGCGCCGTGCTCGTGGAGACCGTGTTCGACATCCCCGGCATCGGCCGCCTGAACTACGACGCCATCACCCACGCCGACTTCCCGATCATCCAGGGCACCGTCCTGCTCGCGGCCCTGTTCATCATCGTCGCCAACATCCTCGTGGACATCGTCTACGCGTACCTAGACCCCCGGGTGCGCTTCTCGTGAGCCGCGGTCCCGGCAGCGGTGATTGGGAGCCCGAGCCACGGGCTGGCGCCGGGCGCGACGCGGCGTTCTCGGTGTCCGCCGGCGGCGCCCGCGCGCGCGTGCGCGGAGACGGGGAGCCGCTGCTGCGGGTGCGGGACCTGCGGGTCGGCTTCTCCGGCGAAGAGGGAACCGCGTGGCCCGTGGACGGGGTCTCCTTCGGGCTCGCCCGCGGCGGCGCGCTGGGCATCGTGGGGGAGTCGGGCTCGGGCAAGTCGCTCACCGCGCTGAGCGTTCTCGGCCTCACCCGCACCGCTCCCGGCGCGCACGTCAGCGGCTGCATCGAGTTCGAGGGCCGCGACCTGCTCGCTGTGCCCGAGCCCCGGCTGCGGGAGATCCGCGGCAACGAGATCGCGATGGTCTTCCAGGACCCCCTCTCCTCGCTGCATCCCCTCTACCGGATCGGCGCCCAGATCGTGGAGGCGATCCGCGCCCACCGGCCGCTGCCCAAGGCCAGGGCCCGCGCGCGCGCCATCGAGCTGCTGGAGCTCGTGGGCATCCCGGACCCGGCCCGCCGCGTGGACGCCTACCCGCACGAGCTCTCCGGCGGCCAGCGCCAGCGCGCGATGATCGCGATGGCCCTCGCCAACGAGCCCAAGCTGCTGCTAGCCGACGAGCCCACCACCGCGCTGGACGTCACCGTCCAGGCCCAGATCCTCGACCTTCTCGTTCGCCTGCGCCGGGAGCTGTCGATGGCGCTGGTGTTCGTCACCCACGATCTCGGCGTGGTCGCCGAAGTGGCCGACGAGGTCCTGGTGATGCAGAGGGGCCGGATCGTCGAGCGCGCGAGCGCCGCCAAGCTGTTCGACTCCCCCACCCACCCGTACACCCGCCGGCTGCTGGCGGCGATGCCCACGATCGACGGCCCCCCGCCCCCGCCCCTGCCCGCCAAGGACGCCGAGCCGCTGCTGCGGGTGCGGGGCCTGGTCAAGCACTTCCCCATCACCCGCGGCGTGATCGTTCGCCGCCGCGTGGGCGCCGTGACGGCGGTCGAAGGCATCGACTTCGAGGTGATGCCCGGCGAGACCTTCGGCATCGTCGGCGAGTCGGGCTCGGGCAAGACCACCACCGCCCGCCTGATCGCCCGCCTGCTGGCGCCCACCGCCGGCGAGGTCAGCTTCCAGGGCCGTGACGTCGCTGCCCTGCGCGGCCGCGAGCTGAAGGCCCTGCGCCGCGAGCTGCAGATGATCTTCCAGGATCCCTACTCCTCCCTGAACCCCCGCAAGACCGCCGGCTCGATCGTCGCCGAGCCGCTGGCGGTGCACCGCGTGGAGCCCGATCGCGCGCGCCGCCGGCGCGCGGCGGAAAGGCTGCTGGAGACGGTCGGCCTGAACCCCGGCGACCGCAACCGCTATCCCCACGAGTTCTCCGGCGGCCAGCGCCAGCGCATCGGCATCGCCCGCGCCCTGGCCCTGGAGCCGAAGCTGATCGTCGCCGACGAGCCCGTCTCCGCGCTCGACGTTTCGATCCAGGCCCAGGTCCTCGAGCTGCTGCGCAGCCTGCGCGAGCGCCTCGGCCTGACCCTCATCCTCATCTCCCACGACCTCTCCGTCGTCAGGCACATGTGCGACCGCATCGCCGTCATGCACGAGGGCAGGATCGTCGAGCTGGCCGCCAACGAGGACCTCTACGGAGCCCCTCGCGACCCCTACACCCGCGAGCTGCTGGCCGCCGTTCCGGGGGCACGCCAGCTCGATCGGCGTACGATCCACGCGTGAGCGAGGCACAGGTCGAGCAGCAGGAGCGTCTCGGCGCCGAGGCGGTTGGGCTCTTGCGGGAGCTGATCCGCTTTCACACCGTCAACCCGCCCGGCAACGAGCGGCCCCTGCAGGAGCGCCTGGCGGCGCTGCTCTCGCAGGCCGGCTTCCAGTGCGAGCTGCTCGGCGCCGAGCCCGACCGCCCCAACCTCGTCGCCCGCCTGCCGGGCCGTGCGGAGGGCCCCACCCTCTGCTACCTCGGCCACGTCGACACCGTGCTCGCGGATGCCGCCGAGTGGTCCCGCGACCCGTGGTCGGCGGACCTGCACGAGGGCTTCGTGTGGGGCCGCGGCGCGCTCGACATGAAGTCCCAGGTCGCCGCCGAGGTGGCGGCGGGCGTCGCCCTGGCCCGCTCGGGCTGGCGGCCGGCGCGGGGGGATCTGCTGATCGTGGCCGTCGTGGACGAGGAGACCGGCGGGCGCCTCGGCGCCGAATGGATCACCCTCAACCACCCCGAGAAGGTCCGCTGCGAGATGCTCGTCAACGAGGGCGCCGGCGCCGTCTTCGAGTATGGAGGCTCGCCCGCCCGGCGCCGCTATGGCGTCTGCTGCGCCGAGAAGGGCGTGTTTCGCTTCACCATCACCACCGAGGGGGTGGCCGGCCACGCCTCGATGCCGGGCATGGGCGAGAACTCCCTGCTGAAGATGGCCCCCCTGCTCGCCCGCCTGGGCGAGCGCCAGCCCTCCTACGAGCTCACCGCCGAGCCGCGCGCCTTCCTGGCGGCGATCGGCGAGGACCCCGCCGACCCGGCCGCCTCCGTGGCCCGCCTGCGCGAGACGGACCCGCGGCTGGCGATCATGTTCGAGCCGATGCTCGGTGTCACCTTCGCTCCCACCCGCATCGCCGCCTCGGAGAAGATCAACGTGATCCCCAGCCGCACCGTCGTCAAAGTCGACTGTCGCGTGCCCCCCGGCCTGGGCGAGCCGGAGGTCCGCCGCGCGATCGCCGAGGTGCTCGGCCCCGAAACCGACTCCGACCCGCCCTTTCGCGTCGACTTCACCGAGCGCATCGTCGGCAACCGCTCGCCGATCGAGTCCCCCCTGATGGACGCCATCTCGCAGTGGGTCGCCGCCAATGACGAGGGCGCCGTCACCGCGCCCACGATCCTGCCCGGCTTCACCGACTCGCGCCACTTCCGCGCGGCCTTCCCCGAGTGCGTCGCCTACGGCTTCTTCCCCCAGCGCCACCAGTCGCTGCTGCAGAGCACGCCGCTGATCCACGGCGCCGACGAGCGCATCGATGCCCGCGACGTGGCCTTCGCGGCGCGCTTCTTCGCCGATCTCGCCCCCCGCCTGCTGGGCTGAACCGGCGTCTCGCCGGCCGGCGAGACGCCGGACTGGACAACGTGCTTCCGCGGGGCAAGCGATCTGTACAGGCTTGACAGCGCCGCCGCCGTGCGCATAATGTCGTGCAGCAGGGGTTTTTGCAGGCCACGGACGGCTGAGGGAGGGAGTCAGGGACGATGACGGTTCTAGCCAGTTCCTTCGTTCAAGAAGTTCAAACGTGGGCGTACAACTGGTCTCCGGTCGTGATGATGCTCTTCTTCGCGGCCCTCATCTACCTGATGTGGCGCACCTTGAAGGTGATGCCCAAAGTCAAGCCTCAGCAGATCAAGCCGAGCTCCGGCCAGTCGGTCTCCTTCGCGGACATCGCCGGCGTGGACGATGCCAAGGGGGAGCTGCGGGAGATCGTGGAGTTCCTGCGCGACCCCAGGGAGTTCGAAGCCCTCGGCGCGAAGGTGCCCAAGGGCATCCTCCTGCACGGCCCCCCCGGCACCGGCAAGACGCTGCTCGCCAAGGCCGTGGCGCACGAGTCCGGCGCCCAGTTCTTCGCCCAGTCCGCGGCCGCCTTCGTAGAGATGTTCGCCGGCCTCGGCGCCGCCCGCATCCGCCGCCTGTTCGCGATCGCCCGCAAGCACGAGCCGGCGATCATCTTCATCGACGAGCTCGACGCCGTCGGCGGTCGCCGCGGCTCGGACATCTCCGGCGAGAAGGACCAGACGCTCAACCAACTGCTGGTGGAGATGGACGGCTTCTCGGGCGGCTCCGGCCGGCTGGTGGTGATCGCCGCCTCCAACCTGCTCGACAAGCTCGACCCCGCGCTGCTGCGACCCGGGCGCTTCGACCGCCAGGTGTTCGTGGCGCCGCCCGACGTCAAGGGCCGCGAAGGCGTGCTCGCCGTGCACACCCGCGACAAGCCCCTCGGCGACGTGGAGCTCGGGCTGGTGGCCGCCCAGACCAGCGGCCTCACCGGCGCGGACCTCGCCAACATCTGCAACGAGGCCGCGATCTTCGCCGCGCGCCGCCGCGCGCCCCAGATCTGCGCCCGCGACTTCGACTCCGCGATCGAGCGCGTGATCGCCGGCGTGCAGTCTCGGCGGGTCCTCAACGATCACGAGAAGCGGGTGGTCGCCTACCACGAGGCCGGCCACGCCCTCTGCGGCGAGCTGCTGCCCTCCGTCGATCGCGTGCACCGCATCTCCATCGTCCCCCGCGGCCGCGCGCTCGGCTACACGCTGAACCTGCCCGCCGAGGACCGCTACCTGAAGACCCGCGAGGAGCTCCTGGACTACATGACCGTGCTGCTCGGCGGCCGCGTGGCCGAGCGGGTGGTCTTCGGCCAGGTCACCACCGGCGCCTCCGACGATCTCAAGCGGGTCGCCGAGATCGCCCACACGATGGTCCACGACTTCGCCATGGGCACCGCCGGCCTCGGCCGCTCGCCGGACGGCGGCGTGCGCCTGTCGGAGACGACGCTGCGCATTCGCGACGAGGAGCGCCAGGACCTCACCGAGGAGGCCCGCCGGGCGGCGCAAAAGCTGATCGTGGCCCACAGGCCTCAACTCGACGCGCTCGCCGGAGAGCTGCTCGAGCGAGAGGTCCTCGATCGCGACGCGATCGACAGGGTCATGGCGGGGGTGCCGCGCCTGGAGAGGGCACCGGGGGTTGGGCTGCGCGTCGTCGCGGCCGCGCAGGCGCTCGAGGGGGCGCCGGGAGTCGCGGTCACGCACGACGCGCAGCCCGAATAGACTGCGGGGCGTGTTCGACCGCATCGACCACGTAGGCGTGGCCGTCGAGGAGATCGACGCCTCCCTGGCCCTCTATCGCGACCTGTTCGCGCTCGACGTCGCCCACCGCGAGATCGTCACCGAGCAGGGCGTGGAGGCGGTGCTGCTCGACGTCGGCGAGAACCACGTGGAGCTGCTCGCCCCGCTCGCGCCCGACACCCCCGTGGGCAAGTTCCTGGCCAAGAAGGGCCCGGGCCTGCACCACGTCGCCTACCAGGTGAGCGACATCGACGCCGCGCTTGTGAGCCTCAGGCAGGCGGGCGCCGAGCTGATCGACCAGCAGCCCCGCACCGGCATCCGCGAGTCCCGCGTGGCCTTCCTGCACCCCCGCTCGACCGGCGGCGTGCTCACCGAGATCGTCCAGCCCGCGGAGGCCCACTGATGGCCGACCGCGCCAAGTCCCCGGGCATGCGCCGCATCAGCGTCGGCTTCCAGGCCGGCCAGGTGCTCGCCCTGCGCGTCAGCGAGAGCCAGCTGGGGGCGCTCGAGAAGGCGCTCCCAGCCGGCGGCTGGCACGAGCTCGAGGCCGAGGACGGCACCGTGCGCCTGTATCTCGGCCAGGTCGTTTACGTGCGCGCGGAGGACGAGGATTCCCGCGTCGGCTTCGGCGCCTAGCTAGGGCGTCGCCCTGGGCATGGCGGCTGAGCTCGACACGCGGCTGCTGCGCTTCGCGCGCACCCGCGGCCACACCCCCGGCGCCGAGCGCGCGGTGGCGCGCTTCTCGCGCCTGGGCGAGCACGGCGCGGTGTGGCTGGCGATCGGCCTGAGCGGCTATGCGCTGGATCGCTCCCAGCGCGATCGCTGGCGGCGCACCACCCGCACCGTGGCCGCCACCTACGCGCTCAACACCGCCCTCAAGCTGCTCGTCCGTCGCCGCCGTCCCGACCTGCCCGGCCTGCCGGCCCTCACCGGCACGCCCACCGCGCTCAGCTTCCCCAGCGCCCATGCCTCCACGGCCTTCGTGGCCGCGCCGCTGTACCGCCGCATCGGCCTGCCCGCCGCGCCGCTGTACGCGCTCGCCCTCGGCCTGTCCCTCTCGCGGCTGTACCTGGGCGTGCACTACCCCTCCGACGTGCTCGCCGGCGCGCTGCTCGGGGGCGCGGTCGCGGGGAGCGTGGCGGTGGCGCATCCGCTGGGAGCGCACCCCCGGCGCGGCTGAGAGTCATCCAACGCCTGGGCTATGTCGCACAGGTGCTACGATGGTCTCGTGCGCGAGATAACCCAGCGACAGCTGCGCAACCAGAGCGGCGAGATCATGCGGGAGCTCGATCGTGGCGAATCGTTCCTCGTCACCCGCAACGGCGCGCCCGTGGGTGAGCTGCGTCCGATTCGCCGGAGGCGGTTCGTTCCGGCGGAGGTGGCGATAGCGGCGTTCTCCGGCGTCGGCCACATCGACTACGAGCGGTTCCGCGCGGACGTGGACCGCTACGTCGACCAGGATCCGACGCCGCGCGCTTGGGATCGAGGCACGAAGCGCGGGAACGGTGACTGAGACCGAACGCCGTCCCAGGGGTCTCATCGACACGTCGGTCGTCATCGCTCTCGAGCTGCTCAGCCCAGCCGATCTGCCGGTGGAGCTGGCGGTGTCGGCGGTCACGATGGCGGAGCTGGCGACCGGTCCGGAGGCCACGGAGGACGCCGAGGAGCGCGCGCGGCGCATCGGGCTGATCCAGCACGCCGAAGACGCCTTCGATCAGCTCCCATTCGACATCGCGGCGGCACGCGTCTACGGGCGCGTGTACGCGGCCGTGACCGCCGCGGGCCGCAAGGCCCGGGGGAGGCGAACGTTGGACCTGCTGATCGCGGCTGTCGCACTGTCCAACGGACTGCCGCTGTACACCCAGAACGTGGACGATTTCGTGGGCCTGGAGAGTCTGCTCGACATCGTCGCCATACCGTCGCCGCCCGATCCATGAGCACGCGCATCGGCATCGTGGGCATGCCCAACGCCGGCAAGTCCTCGCTGTTCAACGCCCTCACGAAAGCGGGCGCGGAGGCGGCCAACTACCCGTTCACGACGATCGAGCCCAACGTCGCGGTGGTGCCGGTGCACGACGAGCGCCTGAGCCAGGTGGCCGGGACGGTGGGCGCCTCGGAGATCGTGTGGGACACGATCGACTTCCACGACATCGCCGGTCTCGTCGCGGGGGCTCACCAGGGAGAGGGCCTGGGCAACCGCTTCCTCGCCAACATCCGTGAGACCGACGCCATCGTCCACGTCGTGCGCTCGCACCGCGACGAGGGCGTCGTCCATCCCGAGGGTCGCGTGGACCCGCTCGCGGACATCGTCACGATCGAGACCGAGCTAGCGCTGGCGGACCTCGAGCAGGCGGAGCGCCGCGTGGAGCGGGTGGCCAAACAGGCGCGCGGGGGCGATCGGACGGCGGCCGTGGAGGAGGCGTGGTTGCGGGAGGCGATCGAGGCGCTGCGGGGCGGCCGGCCGGTGCGCACCGTGGCGGTGCCCGAGGAGGCGCCGGGCGCGGCCCGCGACCTCGGCTCGCTCACCGCCAAGCCGGTGCTGTTCGTGGCCAACGTCGACGAGGGCGCCGGCGAGGAGGTGCCCGCCGAGATCGTCGCCCACGCCGCGGCCCAGGGCGCCCGCGCGGTGGCGGTCAGCGCCCGCATCGAGTCAGAGCTCGCCGAGCTCGACGAGGAGGACGCCGCCGGCATGCGCGCGGAGCTCGGAGTCAGCGAGTCGAGCCTGCAGCGTGTCGTGCGCGAGGCGTTCGCGCTGCTCGAGCTGATCGCCTTCTTCACCGCCGGCGAGGCCAAGCCGGCCCAGTCCTGGCACCTGCGAGAGGGCCTCACCGCCTGGCACGCCGCGGGGGAGATCCACACCGACATCCAGAAGGGCTTCGTCCGCGCCGAAGTGATCGGCTGGCGGGAGCTCGTGGAGGCGGGCGGCTATGCCGGCGCCCGCGAGCGGGGGACGCTGCGCCTCGAGGGCCGCGACTACCCGATGGCCGACGGCGATGTGATCACGGTGAAGTTCACACCGTAGCACCGTTTCGCCCTGGCGCATGAACCCATCCCCGGCGGCGAGACCCGATGCTCGTGCTCACGGGGCGATCTTCTCAGGCGGCGAGGCCGAGGACGAGCGCGAGAGCGTCGTCGACAGCGGCCATCTCGCCGGTGTCGAGGTGGCCGAGGCTTGCCTTCACGGCCGCGGCGTCAATCACCCGCACCTGGTCGGTCAAAACGTGGGTCGGAGTACCGCCGAGCTCGATGGTGGGACGGAAGGTAGCGGGCGCCGCCGAGCGCGAGGTGGGCGCAACCAGCACCGTGCTGAGCTCCAGCAGCTCGGTTGCCTGCACCACGACAGCCGGTCTCGCTCCCCGCTGCTCGTGGCCGCGCGCACGACGCGGCGCGGCCAAGCGCACGACTTCGCCGCGCACCATCACTCGGCCGGCCAAGCCGGCGAGAGCTCCTCGAGCTCCTCGCGCAATACCGCGAGCTCGGCGCGATCGTCGGCGTTCGTCGCCAGGCGTCTGGCCTCCTCCCGCAGCGCGGAGCGCTTGCGCCGGTGCGCTCGTGCCTCCGCGAGTGCGCAGCGCACCGCCTGGGAGTCACTCAGACCCTCGGCTCGCAGCACCGCGAGCGCCGCTTCGGAGTCGGCGTCCAAACGCACGTGGAGGGCTCGTGACATGGGAATATTGTAGCATAAATCATGCTACAGACTCAACACGTCTCGTGCTTGATCGTGTAAGATGGTGCAGTGGCTGGAGCAGCGCATCGCCTCAACGTAACGCTCGACCCGGAGCACGCCGAGCGCTTGGCACGGTTGGCCGAGCGGATGCACATGCAGGAGGGCACACTTGCCAGGTCGCTGCTGTCCTCCGCGCTGGAAGAGGCAGACCTCGATGCCCGCAACGTGACCCAGTTGCTCGACGGCATTCCAGACGCGTTCGAGCGGGCGCAGCTTGGTCTGGAGCGTGCCCTCCAGGGGGACACGGTCGCTCTGGACGATCTCTAGGCGGTGGCCGAGGTTCGGCTCAGCTCGGTCGCCGTCGAGGACCTCGAGCGCATGATCGTCACCCACAGCCTGCCCGCTGACACCAAGGAGCGCGTGGCCCGGTCAACGAGGAGCCTCACGCGCTTCCCGCGCATCGGGCGCGAGCTCGAAGGTCGCTGGCGCGGCTTTCGCTTCGTCCTCGGGCCCTGGCGTTGGATGCTGATCATCTACGTCTACGAGCAGCCCGGTGATCTCGTCCTGGTGGTGAGCGTTCAGGATGGTCGCTCCGCCCGAGGTCTGGGCAGAGTCGAGCTGATGAGCGCAGCCGCCGAGCGGGGCCGTTGAGATTGGCTTCTACACCATCCGCCCAAGCCGCTCCGCCAACCCGTTCATACCGAGCGCCCGCGCGGCCGCGGCGCCGGTGCGCCAGTCGCTCGCGCGATCGGGCGGACGCTGCACCTCGATCCGCCGCAGGGTGGCGATCTCCTTGAAGACCCGCAGTTGCGCGGCGTTCTCGCGCAGGGCGGCGGCGATCCGCGGGCGCATCTCCTGGGCGGCGCGCACCGCCTGAGCGGCGTCACCGCCGGCGCCCGCCGCCTCCAGCACGGCCTCCAGCGAGCCGTGCCTCTGGAGCAGTTGCGCGGCGGTCTTCGCGCCCACGCCCGGCGCGCCGGGGATGCCATCCGAGGGATCGCCGCGCAGGGCGATCAGGTCAGGCACCTGCGCGGGATCGATGCCGTAGCGCTCGCGGACCTGCGCAGGGCGCACCTCCCCCGCGACGCGTCCCTTGGCGAGCTCCACGATCGCCACTCGCTCGCCCACCGCCGCGTAGAGGTCGCGGTCGCCCGTCAACAGCAGCGCCCGTCCGTCCGCCAGCGCCTCGGCGCGGGCGTGGGAGAACATCGCGTCGTCGGCCTCCAGCTCGGCCGCGTCGCACACGCTCCAGCCGAGGCTCTGAAGCAGCGCCGGCGCACGCTCCCACTGGGCGGCGAGCTCCGTGGGCATCGGCTCGCGATGGGCGTGGTAGGGCTCGTAGAGCTTCACTCGATAGGTCGCCTCCTCGGCGCCGAAGCACGCCACCACCGCACGCGCGGGGCGCTCGGCCAGCACCGTCAGGAAGGCGTTCACCGTGCCGAGCAGCGCGTTCACCGGCTGTCCGTCCGCGCCCACGATCGATTTGGGCAGCGCGAAGTAGGCCCGGTAGAGCAGCCACGGCACGTCGGCGATCAGCAGCGGCGGCTCGGACACGCGCCCAGGCTAACCGGCGGTGACGCCTCCGTCCTTCATGCTGGCGCCGCCACCGGGCGCCTGCGATCCGCCCTGCACGCCCGTGGGCGTCGTCGGCGCGACGGTCGGAGCGGTCGCGGTGGCCGGCGGGGTTGGCGCCGCCCCCTGTGTGGGTGGCGCCTTCCAGCCGCTGCGGTCGGGCTCGGGCGCCACCGCGCCGGCGCCCGTGCGCACGCCGAAGTAGGCCCAGGTGGACTGGAGGCCCAGGCGGGCCTCCAGTTCCGGTCCGCTCACCGTCGTGCTGCCGCCGCTGCCGAGCACCGCGGCGCTGAGGATCCGCGGGGAGTAGCCGCGCGCCAGCACTTCGATGCCCTGAAAGCCGCCCTTGACGAGACCCTTCAGCCGCGCGGCGGCGGTGGCGAAGCCGAGGCTCACCTTCCAGCTCGACCTGGAGGTTTCGTAGGCGTCCTGCACGCCCTGCAGCCACGGCTCCGGTTCCGCTCCCGGGAAGCCGTTCTGCACGCTCTCGGTCATGCCCCCGGAGCTCGCGTAGAAGTAGGTGATGGCCGGCTTGCCGGCGTAGGTGACGATCTGTCCGGCGGTGGCGGAGATCGCGGAGTTGGTGCGCGCCGTTTCCGCCGCCTTGCCGAGGTAGACCTGCGAGCGGGTGTCGGCGTAGACGTCGAAGCGAGAGCCTCCCGCGTCCGCCGTGAGCGCGTAGGTGCGGCTCGCGATCGCCTGCGCCTCGAGCGCCGCCAGCGGCCATTCGGCGGGCATCTCCGCGGAGACCACACCGCGCACGTAGCGTTCCAGCGGGATCGCCTGCACCTTCGAGCCCACCAGCACCTTCACCACCGCGTTCGCCGGCGCCTGGCCGAGCGCTGTGCCGGTGTAGTAGTGGGCAAGGATCTGCTGATCGCTCCAGCCGTGCTGCGCGTATCCGTAGGCGCCGTCCTGGCTCATGCCCACGCCGTGGCCGTCCCCGGCGCCGGAGATCACGAGCGTCTTCGCCGCGCTGGCCGTGCTCGTCGCGGCCGCGCTCGCCCCGTCCATGCCTCCCAGCGTGGCCAGCATCGACAGAGCCGCGCCCAGCGCCAGCAGGGCCGCCCGGCGGGCGCGCGGGGGCACGATCGATTGCATGTCTCTGGAATCGGTTAGATATGGCCTGGGCATGAGCCCTGAACGGCGAGCCCTCAACGGTGGGGCACAGCGGTCCCCACACCACGCGCGAGCGGAAGGAGCTATCGAGATGGCTGGAGCGGACAGCGAGCGGGCGGTGCTCGAGGCGGTGCCACGCGAGCTCTACATCGCCGGCGAATGGCGCTCCGCCGGCGGCGGCGAAACCCTGCCGGTGGAGGACCCCGCCACCGGCCAGACGCTCACGCAGGTGGCCGATGCCCAAGTGGAGGACGCGCTGGCGGCGCTCGCCGCCGCCCACGAGGCGCAGGCGCAGTGGGCTGCCAGCGCGCCCCGCGAGCGCGGCGAGATCCTGCGCCGGGCCTACGAGGAGATCGTCGCCCGGGCCGATGAGCTGGCGCTGCTGATGACGCTCGAGATGGGCAAGGCGCTCGCCGAGTCCAAGGCCGAGATCTCCTACGCGGCGGAGTTCTTTCGCTGGTTCTCCGAGGAGGCGGTGCGGGTTCACGGCCGTTACATGACCAACACCACCGGCAGCGGCCGCATCCTCACGCTGCGCCAGCCAGTGGGCCCGTGCGTGTTCGTCACCCCCTGGAACTTCCCCACCGCGATGGGCACCCGCAAGATCGCCCCCGCGATCGCCGCCGGCTGCACGATGGTCGTCAAGCCCGCCAAACAGACGCCCCTCTCGATGCTGGCCCTCGCCCAGATCCTCGAGCGCGCCGGCCTGCCTGGCGGCGTGCTGAACCTGATCACCGCCTCCGCCTCGGGCGCCGTGATCGAGCCGCTGCTGCGCGACGACCGCACGCGCAAGCTCTCCTTCACCGGCTCCACGGAGGTGGGACGCACGCTGATCGAACAGTCCGCCCAGCAGGTGCTGCGGGTGTCGATGGAGCTCGGCGGCAACGCCCCCTTCCTGGTGTTCGAGGACGCCGATCTCGACGCCGCCGTGGAGGGCGCCCTGATCGCCAAGATGCGCAACGTCGGCGAGGCCTGCACGGCGGCCAACCGCTTTCACGTGCACGAGTCGCTCGCGGGCGAGTTCGCGAGCAGGCTGGCCGCGAAGATGGCCACGCTGAAGGTCGGCCGGGGCACCGACCCCGACACCGACGTCGGCCCCCTGATCGACGGCGTCCAGCGCGAGAAGGTCGCCGAGCTCGTGCAGGACGCCGATGCTCGCGGCGCCTGCATCGCGCTCGGCGGCGAGGCGCTCGACGGGCCCGGCTACTTCTTCGCGCCCACCGTGATCACCGACGTGCCCGAGGACGCGCGCGTGCTCGG
>Ga0335072_10007816_pt1 | contig 15554 bp, 14 predicted proteins | sample Lox_Sample_21_FD_206725 | JGI IMG/M metagenome (GOLD analysis project Ga0335072, IMG submission 206725) | Soil microbial communities from Loxahatchee National Wildlife Refuge, Florida, United States - Lox_Sample_2.1 | ecosystem: Environmental > Terrestrial > Soil > Wetlands | place: USA... | reverse complement strand
GCGCCACCGCGGCCTGAACAACTTCTCTTCTCCGCACCGCGCCGACCACCTCCTCGCGCGCGCCCACGTGCCCCTTTGGACCAGGCATTTCACCGGAGGATCTGATACGACGCGAGCATGCTCCGCCGAGGTTGGGAACGGCCGTTTCGAAGCTGTCGGAGGAACACAGCCTCACGACGCCGCGCCAGCCGCGAACCGAATCGGCAACCGGGCCGGCCCCCAAATCCCGAAGGTCGACGGCTTCCACTCGATTTCGCCCGCGCGGCACAGCTGGGGCATCCGCCGCGCCAGGAGCGGCAATGCCTCTTGGAGCTCGGCCCGGGCCAGAGCGGCGCCCATGCAGAAGTGGATGCCCGACCCGAACGTCATTTGCGCGGTGGCGCGCTCCCGCGTGATGTCGAAGGCATCCGGATCGTCGAAGGCCTCGGGGTCGCGGTTCGCCCCGGCCAGTGACGTCACCACGACCGTCCCCTGGGGAAACACGATGTCGCGGTAGACGATGTCTTCGGAGGCGAAGCGCACGGTGCCCCGTACCGCGCCGAGGTAGCGCATCGACTCCTCCACCGCTCTGCCCGCAAGCTCGGGCTTCTCGGCGAGCAGCGTCCACTGGTCGGGATGCTCGGTGAAAAGCGCCACGGAGCAGGCGAGCTGGTTCCGGGTCGTGTCGGTGCCGGCCATCAGGACGGCCTGCGCCAGCATGGTCATCTCCTCGGTGGACAGCCGGTCGCCCTGTTCCTCGATGGCAATGAGGTCACTGAGGAGGTCGTCACGGGGGTCCGCCCGGCGTGCGGCGATCATGTCGCTGACGTACGTGGTGAGCTCTTCGCCGGCCTTGGCGATCAGCGGGAGGTCTTCGACCAGGTTGTTGTTGAAGATCCGGAAGATGTCTGTCGCCCAACCAGAGAAGAGTTTCCAGTCTTCGGGGGGCGCGCCCAGCAGTTCGCAGATGATCGGAATGGGGTAGGGCTCGCACACGTCAGCGACGAGCTCGCACTCGCCCGTCCCGGCGACCGAGTCGACCAACGAGTTCACGACGGCGCGCATGGTGGGTCGCAGCCGGTTGGCCGATGCAGGTGTGAACGCGGGGGCTACCAGGCGACGAAGGCGGGCGTGCTGCTCCCCCTCCATGGTGAGGATGGATTCTCCGCGCGGGCCGCGGAACTCGGTTCCCTCGAGCTCGGGCGACTGCTCGATCATCGACAGGCCGGAGTGGAATCGCTGGTCCCGGAGGACCGCGGTCACGTCTTCGAGACGCGTCACGCAGAAGCCCGTGTCGGTCCGTGCCAACCAATGCTGCGACCTCGCCTCGGCGATGGCGTCGACGGCCTCTCTGCGCTCGAGGCCGATGGTGTCGAGATAGGGGAGATCGAGGTCGTGTGCGTCGTGCGGCATGGCGAGACCAGGTCCGTTCAGGACCGAGGGTCCTCTTGGAGGGAGGGATGGCGCTGGGCCATCAACGGGAGGATCAGCGACTTGGGCGCGAGATGCGCAAGGGCAGCGGCCGTGCGGTTGGCCGCGCCGGGGATCACGACGGCGCGGCCGGCAGCGAGGCCGTCGACTGCTGCCTTGGCCACGTCCACGGCGGGGACCCACATGAACTTGGGGAGCGCTTCGCTCGCTTCCTCGTCGGTCATCCCGGCCGCCTCGGCGAAGCCGGTTTCGACCGGTCCCGGGCACAAGGCGGTGACGCTCACCCCCTTGCCATGGAGCTCCGCGCGCAGCGCCCGGGTGTAGGACAGGACGAACGCCTTCGACGCGCCGTAGCAGGCTTGCCCGGGCAGCGGCTGGAAGGCGGCGGTCGACGCAGTGTTGAGCACGGCGCCGCGGTGGCGCGTCACCATCCCAGGGACGAACAGCGTGCACAGATCCACGACTGCTTCCACGTTGGTGCGGACCATGGCGGACTCGACTCCGTGGTCGGCCCGGTGGACGGGTCCCATCGTCGTAAACCCCGCGTTGTTGACCAAGATGTCGGCTGTGAGTCCCCGCTGTTCGAGGAGCTCGGGCAGCTCGGACCGTGAGCCCGGATCGGCGAGGTCCGCCGCGACGACTTCGGTCCGGACGCCATCTGCGTGTGCGATCTCGTCAGCCAGACTCTTGAGGCGGTCCTCCCGGCGGGCCACCAACGTCACCCCGTGACCTCTGCGCGCAAGTTCGCGAGCGATCTCGGTGCCGATGCCCGACGAGGCGCCGGTGATGAGAGCGGTCGTATTTGCTTTCGGAGTCGGCAGAGCCATGCATCAGAGCGTAGGTGACCTTGCCCGCTCGCGAACTTGCCCTGGCGGCGCTCCGAGGATCGACCCGGATCACGAGAATGTGAAGTTCGTGCGACCTGAGGTCGGTTCACCTGGGTCTTCGCGAATACCCAGTTCGCGTGGGGTTCACATGCTCGAGATCGAGGGAGATACTTGGCAATAGCGAGCGGCAACTGGAGCACCCGCCGTTGCCACGAGTGAAAGGAGCTGCCGATGATATCGACACGCTCGACCGAGGAGGCCGGTCCGCCGGGTTGAACCGGCGTCGCCGATGTCAACTTCGGTGGCGCTCAAGAACGGCAGCTGCTTGGCGTGAAGCCCGGCGTACGAATCGAGGCCGTGCTCGCGCCGGTGCGTGTGCCGGCCGGCCGACAAGGCGGCCCCCGCACCTACGGCGCCGAAGGCTGGAGCCACAGCGTCTGCCCTACAGACAGAACGAATCACTAGCGAGTTAAGGACCGGTCCTTGTGGCCGGTCCTTCTCGCGCCTCACGTCAGCCTTCGTGCACGCCCAAACAGGGCCGTGCGATCGTTGAGTATGTCCCGGGCCCGGCTCCCGATGTTTCCGCTCTCGACGGTCCTGTTTCCTCGGGCGTCCATGCCGCTTCACGTCTTCGAGCCGCGTTATCGCGCCTTGATGCGGGACTGCTTGGACGGCGACCATCGTTTCGGGGTGATCCTGATCGAACGGGGTTCCGAGGTCGGGGGCGGCGATGTGCGCGCGACGCTCGGGACCCGGAGTCGCATCACGAAGGCGGTCGAGCTGCCGGACGGACGGTGGCTGCTCGAGGTCGTCGGCGAGAGCGTGGTCGCCGTCGACCAATGGCTGCCCGACGATCCCTATCCGGTCGCCCTCGTGCGTGAGCATCGACCAGACGGCGCTGAGCCCGGCGACCCTGTTCCCTCCGTGGGCGCTGCTCCGGCGCCGGATGCGACCGGGACGGCCGCGCTCCTCGATGCTGCAACGCAGCGTGTCCGCCGGGCCAGAGCGCTCCTGGCCGAGCACGGAGGAGCGCCTCCGCTGCCGCCGGAGCTCTTGCTCGATGGTGATGGGGACCGCGAGGCCGCCGCCTGGGACCTCTGCGGGGCAGCACCGGTCAGCGCCTACGACGCCCAGCGGCTGCTCGCCGCTCGCGACGTTGCGACGCGCGCCGGCCTCCTCGTGGAGCTCATGGAGGACCTCGAGCTCGATCTCCACCGCATGCTCGCCTCGGAGTGACCCCGGTTGGACCTGCTTGCCCCGGGTACCAGTGGCATGCTCAGGTCCTTCGGCCGACAGATTGCCGGAGCGGGAGGGAGTCACGTGGCCATCACGCCGACACGGGAACAGTTCAGCGACTTTGCACACGGCACGCGCGATGGCGAGGTGGTGATGATCAACCTCCTGCACTTCGCGAAATCCGACCGTGACCAGGGCGACGGGCAGAACAAGGACGAGGACGCGACCGAGCGCAGCGGTGCCGCTGCCTACCGCGACTACAGCGACCAAGTGGTGGCGATGGTCGAGGCGCGAGGTGGTCGCGTGATCTGGACCGGCCGTCCCGAGCACGTGCTGATCGGGGACACCGACGCCGACGCGTGGGACCTGGTGGCGTTGGTCTCGTACCCCAGCAGGTCTGCCTTCATCGACATGGTGACGTCGCCCAAGTACGAGGAGGCGCACACCCACCGCGAGCGAGGGCTCGACCGCACGGTGCTCCTCGCGTGCGAACCGCTGCGCAGCGTGCTGGCGGCGGACCAGACGGACGGAGCAGACAATGCCTGAAGAGGAACCGGCAGTGGGTTCTCGGCGTCGGCGCAACATCCTTTTCATCACGACCGATCAGCAGCGCTATGACAGCCTGGGCTGCAACGGCGGCACGGTCGCGCGGACGCCGGTGGTCGACCGCCTCGCGGCACAAGGCGTCAACTACCGGCGGGCGTACAACCAGAACACGGTCTGCATGCCGGCACGTTCGACGATGCTGACGGGACAGTACGTGCGCACGCACGGCGTCGTCGCCAACGGCATTCCGCTCCCGGTCGACGCACCCTCGGTCGCGCAGTACCTCCACGACGTCGCGGGCTATCGGACGGCGCTGCTCGGGAAGGCGCACTTCGAGCCCGGTTTCGATCCGCAGAACCAGTTCGAGGAGAACGCCCGCGTCGCGCGCGGTGACATCGGGCCGTGGCGCGGGTTCGAGCGTTCCCAGCAGGCCATGCACGCTGCGGCCTGGGGTGACCATCCGATCGCGCACTATGGACGCTGGCTGAAGGAACATCACCCGGAACATCTGCATAGCTTCGCCGGTCTCCTTCAGGCCGAACCTGGTGGTGACACGCAGGCTCCTGAGACAAAGAACAACCCGATCCCGCGTGCGTGGTACCACACGGACTGGGTGGCGGACCTCACGGTGGACTGGTTGCAGTCACTTGATGCTGACGAGCCGTGGTTCTGCTGGATGTCGTTCCCGGACCCGCATCATCCCTGGGATCCGCCGGAGTCCGAGTTGGACCGCGTCCCATGGCAAGAGCTCGGGCTGCCGCCGGGTCACCCGGGGTCGGACGAGGCCATCCGGGCGGTGCTCGGTCGCAAACCCGCGCACTGGTTGGCCTTCTGGGACGGGACGTTCCCGAACATGGAGGGTGGTCCGGCCACCTTCGTTCCGTCGCGCCTGACCTACGACCAGATCCGCGAGATCAACGCCAAGGTGCACGTCATGAACGAGCTGATCGACGATGCATGCGGGCGCGTCCTCCAGACGATTACCGCGCGCGGGTGGCTCGACGACACCGACGTGATCTTCACCACCGATCACGGGGAGATGCAGGGGGACTTCGGGCTTCTCTACAAAGGTCCGTATCACACTGACGCCCTCATGCGGCTCCCGCTCGTGTGGCGGCCGGCCCCTTCTGCCGGCATCGACGCGGCGGCCGTCACCGATCCCGTCGGCCAGGTCGACCTCGCGCCGACGTTCTGCGCGATTGCCGGGATCGACCCGGCGCCGTGGATGCAGGGCAGCGCGCTCCCGGTCGCCGATGGTGCAGCTGGCCGCGAGCGCGCGCTGTGCGAGTGGGACAGCCAGTTCCCCGGCTACGGCATGCATCTGCGCACCGTTTACCGCGACGGGTGGTTGTGCACCGTCTACGAGCCGTCGACCGCGGGACAACCGAACGGCCTGGAAGAGGTGTGGGGCGACTCGGTCCTGCAGCCGTGTCCTGTGGTGTACGAGCAGGTGACGACGGGACCCGGGGGCGTGGGGATCGCCACCGGTGAGCTGTACAACGTCGACGACGACCCCTACCAGTTCGAGAATCGCTGGGACGACGCGACGTGTCGTGCCCGGCGCGAGGACCTCGTGGCTGACCTCTACGACAGCCTGCCCACCGAGGCGCGGCACCTCAAGGTCATGGCGCCGGCCTGAGGAGGCGTAGGCCGGAACGGCCGCCCCCGCGTGTCCTCACTCGAGGCCAGGGAGCACGGCGTCCAAGAAGCGCTGGGGCGCTTCGACCATGGGGTAGTGGCCGACCCCATCGAGGCGCTGGGCCGTCGCATCGGGGCGCGCAGCCAGCAGGGTGTCGACCATGGAGGGGACGGCGATGGGATCGTCGAGCCCCCAGACCACGTGGAGCGGGCTGGGATCCGATTCGATCGCGCCGGTGAAACGCCGTTCGTTCGCCCGCCGTTCTTCGATGTAGCGGATCAGACGCGGCAGCAGGCGGTTGCCACCGTCGTGGACGACCTGGGCTGCTGCGGCGGGCACCGGGTCCTCGGGCCAGCCGTCGGGAACGGGGGGAGTATCGGTGCTGAAGGTGTCGCGCAGGCTTTGGGTGACTGACGCGTTGTCGATCGGGACGCCCTCGGGCAAGAGCTCGTCGGGCAGTCCCAACAGCAGCAGCTGCCCGTTGGTCAAGTGCGCCTGCTCGATGTAGATGCTGCCGTTCGTCACCACCCGTCGCGTGACGTCGACTGGCCACGTCCCCTCGGCGCGACGCGCCAACAGTTCGCCACCAACCGTGTCGCCCATGTCGTGGGACAGCAGCGAGAGGCGGTCGATGCCCAGCGACGCCACGTACGCGGCCGCGATGTCGGCCTGCAGCGCCATGGTGTAGGAGCGGTCAGGTTTGGCGGACAGCCCGTACCCCAGCATGTCGAACAGCAGCACGCGGCGGCCCGCCCGCAAGCCGTCGAGCACGGCGGCGTAGTCGAACGAGGACGTGGGGAAGCCGTGCAACACCAGCAGCGGTGGGTGCCGCTCCGGGCCGAGTGCGGGGGCGTCAACGGTGAAGATCCGTGCGCCGCACAGATCCTGGTGGGTCCCGATCCCCTCCCACCTGGTGCTCGTCGTGATCGTCACGTGCCGGCCAGCTTGCTCACGACGGGCGCCAGGGTCTCCCACGCGTCCGACTCGATGGACCAGTAGGAGATCCCGTACTCGGACCGGCGCCACTCGAGTTCCTCCGCCATCTCGTCCAGCGTGCCGATCAGCGCGAGCGGCACATGGAGCGCGTCGCCTGGGTCGATCCCAAAGGCCGGTGCCATTTGCCCCGCCAGGCCCGCGGCGTCGTCGGTCACCATCACGAAGCCGATGAGCGAGTTGAGCTCGATGTCGTCGAAGCGGTCACCCGCAGCTTCTTTGACCCAGCCGACCTTTATCCGGGTGCGCTCGGGGGTGGCGTCCGCCGCCGTCTCGACGCCGCCCGTGCCCTCGCGCAAGTTGACGTTGATGCTGACGATGTCGGCGTGCTGCGCCGCAAACGACAACACCCGCTTCCCGCCGCCGCCGATGATCAGGGGAGGGCCCGGCTGTTGGACGGGCCGGGGCAGCAATGTGTGACCGATGACCTCGTAGAACTCGCCGTGAAAATTGAAGGCGCCGTCGGTCCGGAGGAGGCCCTGGACGACCTTGACCGCTTCTTCGAAGCGAGAGACGCGCACCGCCGGGTGGTCGTAGGCGAGACCGGCCTCGTCGTAGTCGCTGCGCATCCAGCCCGCACCGAGGCTCAACTCGAGGCGCCCCTCGCTCAGCACGTCGAGGGTCGCCGCTTCCTTGGCCAGCACGAAAGGGTGGCGGTAGTCGTTACAGAAGACCAGTGAGCCCATGCGTAATGTCGTTGTCGCACTCGCGACGGCGGCCAGTGCAGGCACCGGTGCCAATTGGTCACCGAAGTGGTCGGGCATCAAGAGCGCGCTGTAGCCAAGGTCCTCTGCCTTACGGGCTTGCTCGGCCCACGAGCGTGCCGGCCCGTCAGGTCCGTCGGGTGCCTTGCTCAGTTGGGCGGCGAAGCGGAACTTCCGGTCGTGTGCCATGGCGACATGGTGCCAGAGAAACCGCGGCGCCGGCTTATGACGCCGCGATGCTCAGCCGGCGAACTTACCGGTGACGAACCGCTCGAGGAGGAAGTACCCGCAGGGCAGGAACAAGAACAGCAGCGCCCGTTCGCGCCATTGGTGGCGGGCTACCCACACGCCGAGCGCCGCGAAGAACGGGAAGAGGACGAGCACTTCTCTGCTCTCGGAAAGCAGGATCGTCTGAAAGGTGAAGACGCACCACACGAGGGCGAGCAGCACGCCGTAGGAGGGCCGGATGCGAATCCAGGCGACCACGGCCGCGAGGGCGATCAGGACCACCGTCACCAAGTCGAACAGCTCGACGACCGATGCCGTTGAGGTGTCGAGCAGGCGCCAATGCACGAGGTCGGAGACAGCGTGCCCGATGGAGGTCCAGGGCCAGCTCACGTGCCGGTGCCATTGGGCCTGGGAGCGCAGGAACGCGGTCCACTCGCCGAAATGGGCTTGTTGGTACGACACCCAGGCGACGAACACGAGCACGGTCGGGCCGAGCACAGCGGCGAGCCGCCCTGCGGTGACACGAAGAGGTGAAAGCCACGCGAGGTCTCGTCCGGCACGCCAGGTGGCGCGTTGATGCGGCGCCCACCACACTTCGAGCGCCAAGGGCACGACGAGGAGCACCAAGTAGTACTTCCCCATTGCCGCGGCGGCAGCGAGCAGTCCTGCCGCGACGTAGTGCCCCCGACGGGCGGCATAGAACGCCAGCGTCGCCACCGCGAGCGTGACCGACTCGGGATAGGTGGTGACCAGGAAGAAGGCGCTGGGCCAGGCCAGCAACATCACGCACGCGGCATCTGCCGCCCTGCGGCCGACTTCGAGGTCGACCAGCTTCCAGAGCGCCGCCAGGGCGACGACGAGACCGAGCGTGCTCACGATTTCGCCACTCGTGATGTACCCGAACCGGAGGACGTCGTGGGTGATCCGGACGAGGAGCGGATAGAGCGGTCCGAACGCATAGAAGGCCCGGTTGCCCGTTTGTGCAGACGCCGCGGCGGCGTGTGCGGGGTAGCCGTGCGCCGCCAGCGTCAGGTAGTAGCCGGCATCCCACTGGGCGAGAATCTGTGTGAGCACTCCGGGATGACGGGCGACCAGGTGTGGGAACTGCACACCGTTCGCACTCACGAGTGCGATCCAGGTGACGATGAGGCGGAAGCCGAGCGTTGCGCTGATCGCGATCGTCAGCGGCCTGCGCCATTCGAGCCAGAGACGCTGCAGGCGCGACGGAGCCTCGTCGCGTTCGGGGGCGGTCTCCTGTTCGGACTCGCCGTGGGCCAGGCCGCCTTCGTCGCTGGGGTCGCTGCGGGCGCCGGTGAGCGACTCGACGGGTTCCGCTACGTGCCCGGGCGCAGCGGCGATGCCGTTGCCTTGCCCCGCGCCGCCGTCCGCTCCCAAGGCCTGCTCAGTCACGTCTGGGCCAAGCTACCCCAGGCGACCCGCGCCGACCCGGGTTTGTCGGCGTTGCAGCGCCGCCGAGCGGGCGGACTAAATGAAGCTGAAGTCGGGCACGCCGGAGCTGATTCCCTTGAAGAGCTCGCCCTTGTTGGCGACGAGCTCCTCGGGCGTCCACGCGGACTGTCGGGCGACCTGCCCGACGGCCTTGAACGCGCTCATCACGTAGATGTCGCCGCCGAAGACGACGAAGATCTGCCCGTTGACGTCGGCGGAGGCCGGTGCGGCGAGGAAGGCGACGACGTTGGCGATGTTCTTGGGGTCCCACGCGTCGAAGCCGTCCTTGGCTGTCATGCCGTCACCACCGAAGATGGTCTCGGTCATGCGAGTTCGTGCGCGTGGCGCGATCGCGTTTGCCGTGACGCCGTAGCGGCCGAGCTCACGCGCCTCGACCCACGTCAGTGCCGCGATGCCGGCCTTGGCTGCGGCGTAGTTGGCTTGCCCGGCGTTCCCGAAGAGGCCGGCTTCGGACGAGGTGTTGATGATGCGCCCACTCACGTCTTCGCCCGCCTTCGAACGGTTGCGCCAGTAGACCGATGCGTGGTGGGTCGCGGCGAAGTGGCCCTTCAGGTGCACACGGATCACGTCGTCCCAGTCCGACTCCTCCATGTTGAACATCATCTTGTCGCGCAGGATGCCGGCGTTGTTGACCAGGATGTCGAGCGAGCCGTAGGTGTCGATGGCCTGGTCGACGACCGCCTTGCCCCCGGCCCAGGTGCTGATGTCGTCACCGTTGACCGACGCGTCGCCGCCGTTCTTCTTGATCAGCTCGACGACCTCTTCCGCCGGATGGACGTCTGCGCTCCCTTCGCCGTGCAGGCCGGCACCGAGGTCGTTGACGACGATACGCGCGCCCTCGCTTGCCAAGACGAGCGCCTCTTCGCGTCCGATACCTCGCCCTGCGCCGGTGACTACGGCCACCTTCCCGTCGAGCAGTCCCATCGTCATGCCTCCCTGTACGAGTTGCTGCCGCGCCAACGCGTCGGCCCGGTCGCTCTGAGCGTGAGGGTCCGGCGCTCGGGCCAGACGGCCGTCGCGCAGCGCAAGCAGTGTGGCCGATGGCGGCGCTCAGGGGCAAAACGGAGCGAGCGATTCGGCGGTCACCTGCTCGATCAATGCTGCTGTTTCCGACCGCGCCCTGGCCCGCCCAAACCGCGCCACGAGGCTCACGACCGCAATCCCGTCGGGTGGTTCGACGAGCAACGCCGCGTCGACCCCACCGGCGACGCACAACACCGGGAGCGGTCGACCGCGTCCGGAGCGGCCTCGAGCAAGCTCGAGGACGCCACCGGGCACCTTGCCGTGGAAGGAAGGTGGGTCGACGTGGCCCTCACCCGTCATGACAAGGTCCGCTGACTCCATTCGTGCGGCCAAGCCGACCAGGCCGGCCACGAAGCCGAACCCAGGCTCGATCCGGGCCCCCAGCGCGACGAGCCCGCCGGCCAAGCCGCCGGCGGCACCGGCGCCCGGCACGGTCGTGACGTCGACGCCCGCCTCATGTCGGTAGCGCGCTGCGACCTCCACGAGACGGTCGCCGAGGAGCGCGACCTGCGTCGGTGTCGCTCCCTTCTGCCGACCGAACACCGCGGCCGCCTCCAAGAACGGCGTCGTCACGTCGGAGGCCACCACGAGCTCGACGTCACGCAGGGCACTAGCTGACCCGACAGCCTCGAACGCGCCCACGCCACCGTCGGTCGTCGCCGAGCCTCCGCAGCCGATCACGATGCGCCGGGCGCCGGCGTCACGGGCGGCAAGCAGGAGTTGGCCGACCCCGGCCGTGGTGGCGCGGACAGGATCGTCGCCACGTGGCTTCGGCACGAGGGCACGGCCGGCCGCCTTCGACATCTCGACGACGGCGGTGAGGGGCACGTTCGTCCCACCGGCGACCAGGGGGACGCCGGTCTCGAGCAGGCGCCATTCCGCCTCGACGGGCTGGCCGAGGGGGCCGGTCACGGTGGTGAAGCGCGGCGAGCCGCCGCAGGCATCGAGCAGCCCTTCACCGCCGTCGGACATCGGGACTTCGTCAGCGGTCCATCCCATCGCCCGTGCGCCCCTGGCCGCCGCCGCTGCCGCCTCGGGCGCCGACGCTGTCCCCCGGAACTTGTCGGGGGCTGCGACCAAGTGGGGCATGGCGGCGAAACCTACTGGGCGCGGTGCACTTCGTCGGGTGTTCTTGGCGGCGCAGACGGCAGTGCTTGAGGCATTCCAGGGCCGACGTGATGTCTCACCTGTGCGGGCGAGAGGACTCGAACCTCCACCCCCTCGCGGGGACCGGGACCTAAACCCGGAGCGTCTACCAATTCCGCCACGCCCGCAGCGGTCCCCGCAGTGCGGGTGACCTGGCAGTGTACGGCGATGTGCCTCCCGGAGCGGGCTGCGGCAACTAGCCTCGTGCCATGGCTACTACACCCGACGCAGCCCGAATCATGGCTGCAGGCGCCGACCTGGACTCCAGCGGGCGCATCTTCCAGCAGCTGCTCAAGGAGCGCATCGTTTTCATCGGCAGCGCGATCGACCAGGTCACGGCGAACCTGGTCTGCGCCCAACTCATTCTCCTCGAAGCCGAGGACCCGGAAAAGGACATCTCCCTTTACATCAACTCCCCTGGGGGATCGGTCACCGACGGCCTCGCCATCTACGACACCATGCAGTACGTCCGACCGGACGTCTCGACGATCTGCGTGGGCCTGGCCGCGAGCATGGGCCAGTTCCTGCTCTGCGCCGGAGCACCCGGCAAGCGCTATGCCCTGCCCCACTCGCGCATCCTGATGCACCAGCCATCAGGGGCGATGCAGGGGCAGGCGGCGGACATCGCGATCCAGGCCGAGCAGATCATCTACCTCAAGCGGATGATGGCCGAACGCATCGCGTTCCACACCGGACAGACGCTCGAGCGCATCGAGATCGACTCGGACCGTGACCGCTGGTTCACGGCCGACGAGGCTCAGGAGTACGGATTCATCGACAAGGTCATCGACCGCTCCGCGGCCACGGCAGCGGCGGGGAACCAATAGACGTGGCGCTTGACGTCCCGGCCTCATCATCGGACGCAGACCGGAGACTCGTGGAGGCAATCGAAGACGAGGTGCGCGTGGCGGACCGCTCGCCCATGGCCGCCGAGGCGTCGGGGGTCGATGTCCGCGACGCGCGCCGTGCCTCCGGGACCCGCATCGTCACCCCGACGACCAGTGTCCGGAAGCGACTGCGCGAGATCTGGCTCTCGCGTGAGCTGCTGATCTACCTGGTCCGTACCGAGATCAAGGTCAAGTACAAGAACTCAGTCCTCGGCATCGTGTGGTCGATGATCGCACCGGCCATGACGCTGGCCATCTACTGGTTCGTCTTCGGGGTGGTCCTCAAGAACGGCATTCCCAACTTCGTCATCTTCTTGTTCGCCGGGCTGCTGCTGTGGAACCTCTTCCAACTCGGCGTGCTGACGGGCACGGGCGTCATCGTGAACAACGCGGGCATCGTGAAGAAGGTGTCGTTCCCCCGCGAGATCCTCGCGCTCGCGGCCGTGGGCTCGGCTTGCGTCTTCTTCTTCTTCCAGGTCATCGTCATGGTGATCTTCATGATCGTCCTGCACCACGGCCCCGACTGGTCGTACCTCCCGGTGGCGTTGCTCGCGCTCGTGGCCGGCGTCGTGCTCGCCTGTGCCATCGGCGTGCTGCTGTCCTCCATCAACGTCTATCTGCGCGACACGCAACACCTGATCGAGGTGATCCTCACTGCGTGGTTCTGGGCCTGTCCCATCGTCTATGCCTTCCAGAAGCAGATCGCGAGCCGGCTGGAGGTCAAGGGACTCACGTGGGTCTACTTCTTGAATCCAATGGTGCCGCTCGTGCTCTCGTTCCAACGCTGCATCTACGCCGACACCACCGTGACAGTGGGCAATGCCCCGTACCCGATCCTTCCTTCGACCGGGATGTTCTGGTACGTCAGCTTGGACCTCGCCGTGCTGGCGATCGCCGCGGTGCTCTTCTTGATTGCGCTCGCGGTCTTCGGCCGGCTCGAGGGCAACTTCGCCGAGGAGCTCTGAGGTGAGCGGCTTCGCCATCGACGTGCGCAACGTCTCCAAGCGCTTCCGACTGGCTCACGGGCAGTACAACTCCGTCAAGGAGCGCATCATCCACGGCGGCAAGCGCAAGTCCACCGAGGACTTCTGGGCCCTGCGCGACGTCTCGCTCACGGTGAAAGAGGGCGAGACGGTGGGCATCCTGGGCCGCAACGGCTCGGGCAAGTCGACCCTGCTCAAGTGCATCTGCGGCGTGCTCCAGCCGACGCAGGGCGAGGTCGCGGTCCGGGGCAAGCTGGCGGGCCTGCTCGAGCTCGGGGCGGGGTTCCAGCAGGACCTCACCGGCAGGGAGAACATCTATCTCAACGGCTCGTTGCTCGGCATGTCCAAGCGTGAGGTCGACCGCGTGTTCGACGCCATCGTGGACTTCTCAGAGCTCGAGGAGTTCATTGACGGGCCCGTGAAGTTCTACTCGTCGGGCATGTACGTGCGGCTCGGGTTCGCGGTCGCAGTGAACGTCGATCCCGACATCCTTGTCGTGGACGAGGTGCTCGCCGTCGGCGACGAGCGGTTCCAGCGCAAATGCGTCGACCGCGTCAACCAATTCCAAGAGGAGGGGCGCACCATCCTGCTGGTGACCCACTCGGCGGACGTGGTGCGCAGCATCTGCGACCGGGGGGTGGTGCTCAGCCACGGGCACCTCGTCGCGGACAGTGAACCGGGTGAGGCGACCCGCATCTTCCGAGAGCGCCTGATGGCCGAAGGGGCGGGCATGTCGGTGGTCGACCCGGCAGTCGTCGCGGTGCCGGCCACGCCCGGATCCATCGGGGGCGGGGACTTGCCCGACGCCGAGCGGCCGGTGCGGTTCCGTTCCGTGCACCGGGTGTACTCGGGCGACAACACGGTGCCCTATATGCGCACCGGGGACGACCTGACGATCCGCGTCGAGTTCGAAGCCCTGTATCCGACAGAGGACGTGGTCTTCTCGCTGGAGATCCGCGACGAAGGCGAGAACATGCTCTTCCGGACCGACACCTCGATCATCGGGATGCCCATCGACGCGCCACGCGGGACCAGCGTGATGCACTTCGGGATCGTGGACATGCCGCTCTTGGACGGCTTCTTCAACTTCGCGCTCGGGATCCAGAGCCGCAGCGGCATCCTCTACGACTGGCAGGAGCACGGCGGCTCCTTCGAGGTGATGAACCCGGGCAAGGCCACGGGAGCCGTCCGCATGAACGTCCACGCCGCGCTGATCGGGACTGAGACCGCCGACGAGACTTCGGGTGCCTTGGCCGGGCCCGCCTGAGCGGGAGTCGCGCCTTGGAAGACAGCGAGCTGACCATGCCCGAGGATCCGCAGGCCTACGTGGACCAGGTCATGGCCGAGATCGCCGAGGAGGTGCGGCTCCGGCGCTCCTCCGGTGACCTGCCTCCGAAGCTCGAGCGGGAACTGGACGAGCTGTTCCTGGCCCACTCGCCGGTCGCGGGCCGTGGCGGCGACCTCGGCGACGCGCTCCGCATGGTCGACGCCGCGACCTTCATCGACCCGGTCGTGCCAGTCGAGTCCGAGAAGGCGGCGGGCGCCTTCGTCAAGAAGGGCATGCGCTCGATGATGCTCTGGTACGTCGGCTGGGTCACCCATCAGATGAGCCAGTCGGCGTCCGCCGTCAGCCGCGCCCTGCACATCGTCGATCAGCGTCTGCTCGAGCTGGAGCGCCAGGTCGAGGTCCAGCGCGTGCCCGGCGCAGGCATCGTGGAGTTCCCCGAGCTGGACGGCGCCGATGCCTGGTGGGTCGAGCCCGCCGTTGCCGCCGTCGCCAAGGCACCCGGGCGCGTGCTCCACGCCGCCTGTGGGGACGGCTGGTTGGTGCGCCGCATCGTCGCAGCCGGCGGGGACGCCTACGGGATCGATCCGCGGGCGCACCTGGTCCAGGCGGTCGAGCTGGGCACGCTCGACCTGCGTGAAGAAGGACTGGCGGAGCACCTGCGTGCAGTCGCTGCCGCCGGACTGGGGGCGGTCGTCCTCAGCGGCGTCGTCGAAGGCATGGCGAGCGGCGAGCGCGCGCAGTTGCTGAGCGCGATCGAGACGCGGCTCGCGCCGGGCGGGACGTTGGTCGTCCATTCCGTGAGCCGGGACAGCTGGGAGTCGGCCGATGCGCCGCCCGAGGCCGACCTGGCACCGGGCCGGCCTCTGCGTCCCGAGGCGTGGTGCCGGTTGCTCGAGCAGAGCGGCTACGAGGCAGTCGCGCAGGTGGGACGGGGCGGGGCGGACTACGTCGTCACCGCCGTGCGCGACATGATCACCGCGCCGTACGCACCAAGGCAGCAGTGAACGCCGCCGCCGGGAGGCCGGTGGCCGTCCACCAGTTCATCGCCACGCTCAACCCCCACGACGCGACGGGCGCACACACCCTCTTGCTGCGCGACGCCTTGCGAGCGGCGGGCTGGCGCTCCGAGATCTTCGCCGAGGCAATCCATGACGATCTCGCCTCCCTCGCGTAC
>Ga0335072_10007814_pt1 | contig 15554 bp, 11 predicted proteins | sample Lox_Sample_21_FD_206725 | JGI IMG/M metagenome (GOLD analysis project Ga0335072, IMG submission 206725) | Soil microbial communities from Loxahatchee National Wildlife Refuge, Florida, United States - Lox_Sample_2.1 | ecosystem: Environmental > Terrestrial > Soil > Wetlands | place: USA... | reverse complement strand
GGCCACGACCTGTGAAACGGCCACGCTGGCCACCGCGACCGGCGGTGGAACCTTCCTGCGCTGCAGGAACCGGATGTTCAGCGCGACGCCCCCGACGGCGGCGGGCGTCACCAGCGTGACGAACGAGCCGGCTAGCTGCACCAGCGTGGTGCGCAGGAAGCCAAGCCGCTCGGCGACGTACCCGGACAGCGACAACGTTGCCCCCGCGTAGGTCACCGCCGACAGCGCCAGCGCCGCCAGGCACCAGCGCCAGTCGGCCGACTTCAGCAAGCTGCCGATGCTGGCCTTAGCCAGCTCGCCGGCCAGCAGGTATACCGCGGCGACGCTCGCGACCAGCGTCACCAGGGCGCGAGGCCGGATCCGGGCCAGCGGCACGGGGGTTACCTCATCGCCGGGCACGGCTGCGAGCAGCACCTGCCGGATAGCCGGCAGGACTCCGCGGCGACGGCGCAGCTCATGCCGGGTGGACCGGGCTAGCGCGACCGGCTGCAGCAGCGGCAGCACGGCCACGAGCCCGTTCGCCCCGACCTTCTCGATCGCCAGCTGGGCCGACTTCTCGGGGCCGACAAGCAGGGCGAGCTCGGCGATCAGCTGGGCAAGGTCCAGGCGCTTTTGCAGGTCGCTGGCGGCCACGTCACCGTCACCCGGGTCGAGCAGCATGACCCGCCCGTCCGCCGTGAGCAGCATGCGGTCCGCGGTCAGGGACCGATGGGTGACGTGATGGGCGTGCAGCCGCAGCACCGCGTCCCATGCTCGCCCCAGTTCAGCGTCGGTGCTGGCCAGGCCCCGCTGGGCCAGGGTGACCCCGTCTGCGTGCTCATAGGCAAGCGCGACCGTGTCCGCGCCGACCCGTACCTGGGAGCGCAGCCTGGGCGTGGACACGCCCGCGTCGTAGGCCGCGTAGGAAAGCAGCGCCCGGCGCTCGATCGTCCGGTCAAGCGACAACGGTGCCTGGTGCGAGACCTGACCTCTCACCCGCAGCCAGCGGTAAATCCGGTAGAACGCGCCCGCCGCCTGCTGGTCCCAGTCGAAGACGACCACGTCAAGCTGGCCGTTGTCCTGCGTTGCCACCGAGTAGTGCCGCGATCCTGCCGCGTCAGGGCGAGGCGGCAGGACCCGCCATATCGCCGTCACCGCCAGGCTTCCCACGGGCTTTTCCACGGCGAACACGTACCCGGCCGACGGGTCTTCTGAGGCGGGCGCGGCCCCGGTCGGCGGATCCTCGGTGCTGAGGGCGGCGGCGATGTCCCGCGCCGAGGGACGGTGCGATGCCGAGCCGGCCGCGTACCTGACGGCCATGCCGATCGCGCGCCCTCCGAGCAGGGTCAGCAGGATCGTCAGGACGGTGGTGCGGGCCGTGGCCAGTTCCACGACCGCGTATGTCCCGATGGCAAGGCCCAGGGCGTTGCGCCAGCCCGACCGCCCGGTCAGGCCGATCATCGAGGCGTAGGCCACGAGGCCCGCCAGGTAGGGATCGAGGGCGTCCACGTGGGTGACGCCGGGCCGCGACATGATGATCGCGTAGTAGAGCCGGCCGACGGCCGGGCGCAGCAGGACGGCGTTGGTGACGGCCGCGGCGAAGCCCGCGAGCAGCCCGGTCGCCACCGCCTCAACGAGCCGCCGGACCTGACGCCGGATGAGCTGGGCGGCGGCGAGCCCGACCGGCAGGATGAACAGCGCGAACAGCACGATCGACGGCGCGACCACGATCAGCGAGTGCGGCAGCCGGTCGCTGGCGCCAACGATGTCAGTCTCGACCCCCGACGTGATCGCGCTGGCCGCGACCGCGGCGACCAGGATTACGGCGATCCACAGGCAGGACACGACGCAGCGCAGAGCGTCGACCGGCCTGCGGATCCGGCGCTCTAGCTGATCGTTGACACGGATCGCGCGAGGCTGCGTCACCCGACGATCGTGCCACCTTCTCCCCGGCGACACATAATTCGCATCCGCGTTAAGCGCATCGGCGTCGCGCCCGCGCCAGGGCGACGCCCACCGCGACGGCGGCTACCGCGGGGATGACGCCGCAGGTGATCATCCCGGCCCGGGCGCCAAAATGGCTGGTCACCGAGCCGATGAGGGGTGCGCCGATGGGCGTGCCGCCGACGAAGACCAGCATGTAGAGGCCCATCACCCGGCCACGCATCTGCGGCTCGACCGCCAGCTGGACGTAGGCGTTCGCCATGGCCTGGAACATGAGGTTGACCAGGCCCATGATCGCGATCACCGGGAGGAAGGCCGCCAGGCCCGGCATGAAGGCCGCCACGGCCTGCAGGACGCCGAAAGTGGCACCGCAGGCCACGATGGCCCGCAGCCGGGGATGCCTGGTCGCCCCCGCAAGCAGCGCGCCGGCCGATGAGCCGACCGCGAGGATGATGTTGAACAGGCCGTAGGTGCTGGCGCCACCGTGGAACGCCTTGGCCATCGCGGTCAAGACGATGGGAAAGTTCAGGCCGAAGCTGCCGAGCATCCCGACGAGGAAGATCGTCCACCCGACGTCCGGGTGCTGCAGCACGTAGCGTGCGGCCGCCCGCACCGCTCCTGGCTCCCGGCGAAGCGGTGGGACGGGCCGCAGGTCGGACGCTCCCAGCAGCAGCAGGCCGGCGGTCGGGCCGAGGTAGCAGGCGGCGTTGAGCGCGAACACCCAGCCGGTGCCCACGCTCGCGATCAGCACGCTGGCGATGGCCGGGCCGATCAGCCGGGTCGCCTGGAACACCGCGGCGTTCATCGAGATCGCGGCGCGCAGCTGAGCGGGTGGCACCACCTCGGTCACGAACGCCTGCCTGGCCGGGGCGTCGAAGGCGAAGATGATCCCGACGGCCAGCGCGAAGCCGTATACGTCGGCCGGGCGGGCCCAGCCGCCGATCGTGACGACGGCGAGCGCCGCCGTGGCGACCGCGTTCAGCAGCTGGGTGGTCAGCAGGATGCGCCGCTTGGGCAGCCGGTCGGCCACCGCGCCAGCATGCAGGCCGAGCAGGAGCATCGGCCCGAACTGGAGCGCCATCGTGACGCCCACCGCGACCGAGCTGTGAGTGAGGCTGAAGATGAGCCAGTCCTGGGCTATCGACTGCATCCACGAGCCGGTGTTCGCCAGGCTCTGCCCGGTCAGGTAGATCCGGTAGCCGCGCGAGCGAAGGGCGGCGAAGGCGCCCCCAGGCTCGCGGGCGCTTGGCTTGGTCGTGCTAGCGCCCGCCGGAGGCTGGCGGGCGGCGGGCTGGGGAGCCATGGAGTGGGGGGCAGTAGGTTGACGGGTCGTGGGCTGCCGGGGTGCCTCGGCAATCGTCACTGATCGGCCTTCCTTTTGCCTGTTTGTCCTCCACAATCCTGTGCCCATCGCGGCTTATATGGAACCGCGATGATATGCCTAACAGTTATTATTAAGCGCTATGACCGGTTATGACCCCCAGCTGCTGGCCACCTTCCTGGCCGTTGAGCAGACCGGCAGCTTCACCCGGGCCGCCGCCCGGCTCGGCATCCAGCAGCCCACCGTGAGCCAGCACATCCGCCGCCTGGAGCAGCAGGTCGGCCGGGCGCTCGTACTCAGGGACACGCACTCGCTAGCGCTGACCGCCGACGGCGAGGTGATGGCGGGGTTCGCGCGCAACATCCTGGCCCTGAGCGAGCAGGCCACCGCCTACTTCACCGGGGCGAGGCCCAGCGGGCGGCTGCGCATCGGCATCGCCGATGACCTGGCGCTCACCCGGCTGCCGCAGATCCTGCGCGACTTCCGCCGCGACAACCCACTGGTTGACTTCGACCTGACGGTTGACCAGAGCGGCCTGCTGCACCAGCGCCTTGAGGGCGACAAGCTCGATGTCTTCATCGGCAAGCGCCCGAGCGGCGAGCAGCGCGGGCAGCTCGTCAAGCGGGAGCGCCTGATGTGGGTGGGCACGCCCTCGACGCGACTGGACCTGGCCAAGCCGCTGCCGCTCGTCGTCTACCCGTCGCCAAGCATCTCCCGCACCGAGATGCGCGCCGCCTTGAACCGCGCGCGCCTGCCATTTCGCACCGCCTGCGTCTGCCGGGGCGTCAACGGCCTCATCGCGGCCGTCGCCGCCGGCGTCGGCATCTCCGCCATGGCCGACAGCCTGGTGCCCGCCCAGCTCGCCACGCTCGCTCCTGGCCACCGGCTGCCCGAGCTCGGCACGATTGACCTGATCTTGCGGGCTAACCCGCGCCGCGACGCGGAGCCCGCGGTCCGTGCCCTGGTCTCCACCGTGCTGGCCAGCGGCTCACGCTCGCTCGCCGCCGACCGTTCCTGAGCGAAGGCCCCGCGGTTCGGCTAGCTGGCCACGGGCACCACGGGATTGTGCGGGGTCACGGAGAGTTTTGGAATGCAAGGGTTGGCTGGCGGGTGCGGGGGCGCCGGATGGTTAGTTCCGTGGAGCGGTTGCGCTTGATCCACCAGAAGCTGAACCCGGCGAGGGCGAGGGCGAGTGCCAGGTAGACCGCGGTCTCGACCCACTGGAAGGCCCAGTAGCGGCTCGCGGGCTGGTAGGTCACCGTCTGCCGGAGGTGAAGGCTTTCGACGTAGTCGTTGCACGCCTGGGCTGCGGCCGGTGACGGCGAGCCGCAGGGTCCGGCTGGCTCGCTAGCGGAGGCGTGGCCGTCCGGGGTGGTGAGCGGGCTGAAGGAGATGACCCAGGCGCCGGGCGGGGCCGTCCCTGGCCCCGGTGCCAAGGACAGATGCCCGTTGAAGGCTCCAACTGCGGGCATATTGGCGATCGCGGCCCGGCTGAGAGTCGAGGTGGCCTGGACGGGCGGGATGAGGTGGGGCCGCACCCAGATGGGGAAGGCGATGATGACGGCGGTGTAGAGGGCCAGGGTGACGGCCATTGCGGGCAGGGTGCGGCGGATGAGCAGCCCAGCCGTGACACCGAGGGCGAATGCGAACGCGGCGTACCCGGCTGGCGCGATGCCCGTGTGGAAGCTGCCGGACACGAACGGGGTATTGCCCGGGTTCGCCTTGTGGATGGGGCTGGACCACCAGTTCACCATGAGGGTGAACAGCTCGCCGGCGGCGATGGCGGCCGCCCCGGCGATGGCCAGCACGCCGGCGCCCACCAGGGCCTGGGTGCGGAACCGGGTCCAGGCGAAGCGGATTATGATGCGATCTCCTGCAGCAGGGTGGTCTTGCCCGCGCCGTTCGGCCCGAACAGCCCGGTCACCCGCCCCGGCGGGGACCGCCAGGGTGCAGTCGGCGAGCGCCCAGCGCCGCCCGTAGCGCTTGCCGAGCCCGCTGGCCTTGATGGCCGTGTTCATGCGACTCCCTCCGTAAAGCAGCTGCGGATCGCGGTTCGGTAGATCGACTCGATGTCGTCGGGTCCCAGCCCCGCCGATCGCGCCGAGCGCAGCAGGTCGGTCATGGCGGCGAGGCACCGCCGCTGCGCGGCGGGATCGGTGCCGGGGAGCGACCCGATCACGAACGTCCCCTGGCCTGGGCGGCCCTGCACCAGGCCCTCTCGCTCCAGGTCTCGGTAAGCCTTGAGCACGGTGTTCGGGTTGATCGCGAGCCTGGCGACGACCTGCTGCGCGGTCGGCAGCTTGTCGCCCGGCTCCAGCAGGCCGAGCCGCAGCGCGTCCCGGACCTGCTGGGCCAGCTGGAGGTAGGTGGCGACACCCGAAACAGGGTCGAGCTGGAACTCGATCATGATCACCCCTTTCACTAATTATTTAGGGAAAGATGGTATTCACGGTGGCCGCCGGATGCAAGCCCTCGCGCGCGGACGACACGTGGCCGCAGCAGCGGCCTCGGCACGCAACGGCAGTCGCCGTGCTGTGGCGGCGGCACCGGGAAACGCAGGGCCAGCGCGCCGCCCCCGGGCTGGCCAGCGCGGATCGCCGCGCATGGCCAACTACCGACAACTGGCCAAGCAGTGGCCAAATACGCCGGCGAGTGGCCATGTACACGCGATCCCTACAGGCCCGTTGTTCGGGGCGGCCCCGTCTCCTGCGCCCGCCTGCTATGCCGGTGCATCCGGGAACTCAGCCGACTGCGCCGGCCGGGCCTTGAATCTGGCATTATCGCGAAGCATTTCCCGGTTTGGAAACATTGAGTACGCGATAACGGGGCGGATCTTTCGCAACCGGGAAATCCTTCCCCAAACGCAATGAGGGTCTACTTAGCCTATGTCGGCCGCCTCGATCTCGCCCGCTGAGGTCAGGACTGGCTCCCGGGTCGGGGGTTGGCCACGGGCCTGGGAGGGCTGGCTCGCCCCGCTTCCCGCCGATCTCGTCGAAGGGAACGAACGCGAGGTGAAAAACCCGCTCGCGGTCCTGGCCGTCAGCGAGGATCGCATCAAGGTCCGTGCGAACCATTCCCGAGTTACGCAGGATGAACGAGGACTCATCGAAGTGGGTGAACCGGAATGGGCGGACTAGTAGTACGCCCAGTTACCCTTCCCGTGCACCGCCAGCCGCGTCATGAAGCCGACCCCGGTACCCGTCGTCGCCGCCCCGGGTCGAACAGCACCGCCCAGCAGTGGCGCACCGGGCCGTCGATGTCGAGGGCCATGCAGGACCGTTAGGCGGCCTGCGGCTCAGCCGCTGCTACCGCCGCATAGACGGCCAGCGTCTCGGTGGTGATGCGGTCACGGCTGTACCGGGACTGGGCGCGGTCGGCGGCGCCGATGCCGCAGGCCTCGCGCAGCAGCGGGTGGGAGAGCAGGTGGCGGATCCGGGCGGCCAGCATGTCGGGACGGCCGGCCGGGACCAGCAGGCCGGTGGTGCCGTGGACGATCATGTCGGTGTGGGCGCCGCCCGCGGAGGCGATGACCGGGACTCCGCACGCCATCGCCTGCAGGCACTCGGTCCCGCGCGGGCAGTACGCGGGCACGTGCACGAACAGGCTGGCCGAGCGAAGCAGGGCGGCCCGCTCGCTGTCCGAGGCGCCCGCCGGGCAGGCGACGAGCTCCGCGCCGGGAATCGCGGCCATCGTCCGGGCCAGGGTGGCCGACTGCTCGTCGTCAATGCCCGCGTCGGTGACGATCTGAGGCTTGACCTTGTCCGCCCGGCGGGCATGCGGGCTGACCGGGCCATCGGGGCAGTACACGCTGGTGTCCACGCCGGCCGGAACCACGTGCACGCGACGGCGGTTCACGCCCATCTGGACCAGGTCGGCGGCCTCCTCGGAACTGGCGGCGATCACGGCGCGGGACGCCGCGCCGATGGCGCGCTCCATCCGGGTCCGCTCCAGCTCGTCCTCGCTCAGCCCGTGCCGCCGCTCGGTCATCGCCAGCGACCCGAACGACGTCACGACGGGCAGCCCGGCATCCCTGGCGCTGGCCACGGCGGCCAGGCCGCCCGTCCAGCCGAAGGCATGCACGACATCAGGACGCTGCCGCGACCAGGCGGACTGCAGTGACCTCGCCAGGTCGGGCACCGCCGCGCGCACGTCCGCGTCGCGGGTGATGTCCATCGCTGGCCGCGACACCTCATGCCCCGCCTCGATCAGGGTGGCGGCTAGGTCGTCCGCTACTTCATTACCTGCAACCAGGGCTATCTTCACCGGGGGTCTCCTCGCCAGAAAGCTGGATGCGCCACGGCGAGCCCACTCGGGACCAGGAAAAAAAGAAAGCGGCCGCGCGAGCACGCACGCCATGACGGCGTGGAACGTGCCTGCGTCGTAGGCACCGCTTGGCCTAAGCATATCCACCCGGGCACCCCGCTAAACCACTAATCCGCCCCGGGCCCGCCAAGACGGCATCCGCGGCGACACCGCGAGCGGGCTGACGGCCTTACTGCAGCAGCTTGTCGAGGGTGATGGGCAGGTCCCTGACGCGGACGCCGGTGGCGTGGTAGACAGCGTTGGCGATGGCGGCGGCCGTGCCGACAATGCCGAGCTCGCCGATGCCCTTGGACCCCATCGGGTTCACGTGCGGATCGCGCTCGTCCAGCGTATGGACCTCGACCGCGGCGATGTCGGCGTTGGCGGCGATGTGGTACTGCGCGAAGTCCTGGTTGGCCACGTGCCCGAACCGCGGATCCAGGACGCTGTGCTCATGCAGCGCCATCGACAGGCCCCAGGTCATGCCGCCAAGCAGCTGCGAGCGCGCGGTCTTGGGGTTGATGATGCGGCCGGCGGCGAACACGCCGAGCAGGCGTGGCACCCGCACCTCGCCGCTGTCGGCGCGGACGCGCACCTCGGCGAACTGGGCACCGTAGGCATGCATGGAGAACCGCTCTGTGTCCGGGTTGCCAGGCATGTCGGCGGTCACCTCGAGCCCTTCAGCGGGCACCACGCCGCCGTGCTCTGAGGCCAGGCGCGCCCGCAGCCGGTGGGCCGCCTCCACGACCGCCGACCCCCACGAGGTAATGCCCCAGGAAGCACCGGCCCCGGTGGCCACGGGCAGTGCGCTGTCTCCGATCTGGAGGTCGATGTTCTCGACCGGGACGTCCAGGGCGTCGGCGGCGATCTGGGTCAGGGCCGTCCAGGTGCCCGTGCCGATGTCGGCCGCGCCGATCAGCACCGCGTAGCGCCCGTCCGCTCCCACCCGGATGGTGGCCGCGGTCCGCGTTGGCCCGCGGTAGGTCGGGTAGGTGGAGGCGGCCACGCCCGTCCCGACGAGCCAGCCCGCCTCATGCCGGGTGCCTGGGGTGGGGTCGCGCTGCTCCCACCCGAACCGCCGGGCGCCCTCCCGCAGGCAGGCGACCAGGTTGCGGCTGGAGAATGGCAGCCCGGAATCCGGGTCGACCGCAGGCTCGTTGCGGATGCGGAGCTCCACCGGGTCAAGGCCGCAGGCGATCGCCAGCTCGTCCATCGCCGACTCGAGCCCGAACATGCCAGGGGTCTCACCGGGTGCCCGCATGATCGTGTTGGGCGGCAGGTCCAGGGCCGCCAGCCGGTGGGTGGTGCGCCGGCTGGGCGCGGCGTACATCGTCCGGGTCGCGTTCGCCGTCTGCTCGGCGAACTGCTTGACTCGCGCGGTCAGCTCGACGACATCGTGGGTGACCGCGGTCAGGCACCCGTGCTTGTCGGCGCCGAGCCGGATCCGCTGGATGGTGGGGGTGCGGTAGCCGACCTGGGAGAACATCTGCCGCCTGGTGAGCGCTAGCTTCACCGGCCGGCCTGCCATGACCTGGGCGGCCATCGCGGCGAGGATCACGTCAGGGTGGACGAAGGCCTTCGACCCGAAGCCGCCGCCCACGTGCGGGGAGATCACCCGCACCCGCTCCGGGTCCAGCCCGAGCGTGGTCGCTACCACGATCCGCACCGTGTGCACCCCCTGGGTGGAGACGTGCAGGGTGAGTCCCTGCTCAGTCCAGAGGGCGATGGTCGAATGAGGCTCTAGCGGGTTGTTGTGCTGCATTGGCGTGGTGTAGGTGGCGTCCAGCGTGATGGCCGCGGACGCTAGCGCGGCCTCGGCATCGCCGGAGGCGGAGTCGGCGGGGAGCCCGGGACCGATCGACTCCGGCGTGTACAGGTCCTTGCGGTCGGGATGCAACTCGACGTCGTGCGGGTGTTCCTGGTAGTCGACCTGGACCAGGCTGGCGGCGTGGCGGGCGATCTCCAGGGTGTCGGCGACCACGCCCCCGACTACCTGGCCCCGGTAGGCCACCTGGCCGGACTGCAGGATCACCAGCTCGCCGTCCTCGGTTGAGGCCAGCCGGGGTGCGTTGTGGTGGGTGAGGACGGCCAGCACCCCCGGCTCGGTCTCGGCGGCGCTGGTATCGACGCGGGTGATCCGCCCGGTGGCGATCGTGGCTTGCACGGGGTAGAGGTACACCGGCCGGTCGGCGGGCTGCTCAAAGGCATACCTGGCCGTCCCCGTCACCTTGGCCGGGCCGTCAAGGCGGTCGACTGGCGCTCCGATGGCCCTGATGGTCGTCATGGCTGCCCGCCCGCCAGCTCAAGCAGCACCGAGACGATGAGGTTGACCGCCAGCGGGACCTTGAAGGCGTTGCCCGACAGCGGGCGCGCGTCGGCGAGCTCAGCGGCAGCGGCATAACGGAACCGCTGCCCGGTCGCGGGCTCACCTCGCAGCGCGTCCTCGGCCCGGGTGGCCCGCCACGGCCTGGGCGCCACCCCGCCGAGGGCCAGGCGCACGTCGCGCACAAGCCCGTCGGCGACGTCAAGGGCGGCGGCCACCGAGACCAGCGCGAACGCGTACGATGCCCGGTCGCGGACCTTGCGATAATGCGAATTGGCACCAAACGATAGGGCTGGCAGGTCCACGGAGGTGATCAGCTCCCCATGGCCGAGCACGGTATCGCGCTCGGGGGTGTCGCCCGGCAGCTGGTAAAGCTCGGTCACCGGGATCGCTCGCTCGCCGTCGGGTCCGTGGGTCCGCACCACCGCACCTAGCGCGGTCATCGCCACCGCCATGTCCGACGGGTGGGTGGCGCAGCATTCCCGCGACCAGCCGACAATGGCGAGTTCCCGGTTGTAGCCGTGCAATGCCGAGCAGCCGGTTCCGGGCGAGCGCTTGTTGCACGGCGTGGTGAGGTCCTGGAAGTAAGCACACCGGGTGCGCTGCAACAGGTTGCCGCCCGTGGTGGCCATGTTGCGCAGCTGGCCGGAGGCACCAGACAGCACCGCCTGCGACACCACGGGATACTGCCGCCGTACCCTTCGGTCGGCGGCCAGGTCGCTGTTGGTCACCGCCGCGCCGATCCGCAACGCCCCGCCGGGCAGCTCCTCGATCCGGTCGGAGGTCAGCCGCCGCACGTCAACCAGCACATCGGGCGTTGCCACCCCCAGTCGCATCAGGTCGACCAGGTTGGTTCCGCCGCCGAGGAAGGTCCCATCCGGCGCCGCGGCCAGCATTCCCACGGCCTCGAGCACATCGCCGGGCTGCTGGTAGGCGAACGGCCTCATCGGCCTGCCGCCTGCGCGATGGCCGGGACGATGTTGGCATACGCCGCGCAGCGGCACAGGTTCCCGCTCATCCGCTCGGCGATCTCCCCGTCGTCGAGGACCACCTTCTCGGCGTCGAAGTCGGTGCTTACGGCGCTGGGCCAGCCCGCCTCCGCCTCGGCGAGCATCCCTACCGCCGAGCAGATCTGGCCCGGCGTGCAGTAGCCGCACTGGAACGCGTCGTGGGTGATGAACGCCTGCTGCATGGGATGCAGCCCATCGCCGTCGGCGAGCCCGGCCGCGGTGACGACCTCCGCGCCCTGGTGCGCGACCGCGAGGGCCAGGCAGCTGTTGATGCGGCGACCGTCGAGCAGGACGGTGCAGGCACCACACTGGCCGTGGTCGCAACCCTTCTTGGGGCTGGTGACGCCCAGTCGCTCGCGTAGCGCGTCAAGGAGCGTGGTGCGCGTATCGACGGCTAGCCGACAGTCCCTCCCATCCACCCGCAACGCGATCTCCACGTCCATCGCCCTGTCCCCCCGTGTCCGTCTCGGCCCTGGTCAGCTGGAGCATTCCCCGATCACGTGACCAGTCACCCACCCAGAAGCGAGCCGATCGGCTGGCCGGGAGGCCGGGGCCGGCAGGGGTAGGGGTGGTCGCGCATGACTAGGCCGTCGCGCGGCAGGCCCAGCGGGTGGGCGTGCGGCGCGACGGCCGGGTGTCGGTCAGCTGGACCTAGGCGGCCTCACTGGCGTCAGGAACCAGCAGGACAGGGCAGGGGGCCTTGCGCAGCACGTACTGGTTCATGCTGCCGGGCAGCGCCGAGCTGGTGCCGTTGCTGGTCAGGACGAGCAGGCCGGCCTTGACCGCGTTCGCGGTCACGACCAGGCTCCGGCCAGCCGGCCCGGGGACGGTGCGCTGCTCGACCCCGCCGGCCTGATCGCCGAGCGCGTCAACGACCGCATGGTGCAGCGCCGATTCCGCGGTCCGCTGCTTGTCGCCAGAGGAGTGGTAGCTTCCCACCGGACGCGCGGCCGGTGCCCCGAGCACCGGATTGGTGTTGTAGGCGGCGACCGCGATGAGCGGCGCTCCCCGGAACTGTGCTTCCTTGGCGGCAAGCCTGATGGCGTTGCGGGAGTCCTGGGTTCCGACGGCCACGACGACGGCCGAGCTTTGCGGTGATTCGGTCATGATTCCCTCCTTTCAGGGCTGGGGGCTTAGGACATGCGCGCTGCGGGCGTTTCCTGTTTTCCCGTCAATAGCGGGAGCGGGACTGGCCGGGCTGGCGGGATTCGCTGGTCTGCTCGTGCTGGGCCTCGGCTGCGGTTAGCGGCTGGGCGATGTCCTCCAGGCTTCGCCGTTCCGCCTTGACGCCAAGGAAGATCTCCACCAGGCCGGCGATGATCATCAGGGCGGCCCCGATCACGAAGGCGATCGCGGTGTCGAATACCTTGCCCGTGCTCACCAGGGAGGAGAACAGCAGCGGCCCGGAGATACCGCCCGCGCCCGTGCCGATCGCGTAGAAGAAGGCGATGGCCAGGGCCCGGGTCTCCATCGGGAAGACCTCGCTGACGGTCAGGTAGGCGGAGCTTGCCCCGGCTGAGGCGAAGAACAAGACGCCGCACCAGCAGGCCGTCATCGTGATCGCGGTCAGGTAGCCTGCGTCGAACACCACGGCGGTGATCAGCAGCAGGATCCCGGAGAGTATGTAGGTGCCCGCGATCATCGGCTTACGTCCGACCGTGTCGAACAGGCGGCCAAGCAGCAACGGGCCGAGCAGGTTGCCCACGGCGATCACCGCGAAGTAGTACCCGGGGCTGGTCTTGACACCGAAGAACGTCTGCAGGATCTGGGCGAAGCCGAAGGTGATCGCGTTATAGAGGAACGCCTGCCCGACGAACAGCGAGAAGCCGAGAATGGTGCGCCGCGGGTACAGCGTGAACATGGTCTTCGCGATCGTCACGAACCCGATCGTCTTGCGCTGGCGGATGGTGATGGACCGCGCGGGAGCGGGCAGCGGCCTGCCGGTGTCCTTTTCGACCCGCTCCTCGATCCCGTCGACCAGTCCCTCGGCCTCACGATTGCGTCCGTGGATGAACAGCCAGCGGGGGCTTTCAGGAACGTTGCGCCGGACCAGCAGCACCGCAGTGCCGAGCACTACGCCGACGCCGAAGCACAGGCGCCAGCCGACGTCGACCCCCAGGTCGCTGGTGGCGGGGACGGTGAGGAGCGCGCCGGCCGCTGCCCCGGCCCAGTAGGTGCCGTTGATGACGATGTCGATGAGGCCTCGGTGGCGGCTCGGGATCAGCTCGTCAATGGCGGAGTTGATCGCGGCGTACTCACCGCCGATGCCGAGCCCGGTCAGGAACCGGAACAAGAAGAACCACCACGGGGCGAACGACGCGGCCGTCAGCGCGGTAGCCGCCAGGTAGGTGCCCAGGGTGATCATGAACAGCTTCTTACGGCCGAACCTGTCGGTCAGGTAACCGAACAGCAGCGCGCCCACGCACGCACCCGCGACGTACAACGCGGCGGCCAGGCCCGATATCTGCGCGGTCGTGACGTGCAAGCCGCTGCCTGGCTTGGAGATCTGCGTTGAGATGTTGCCGACGATCGTGACCTCGAGGCCGTCGAGGATCCACACGGCGCCAAGGCCACAAACGATCATCCAGTGCCACCGTGACCAGGGCAGGCGGTCGAGTCTGGCCGGAACCTGTGTGGTCACGGTTCCCGTCGATGGATCGCTCACGCTGCTGCTACCTCCGGTGCCGGGGGCTTCGGCCGCGGTCCACGCCGGGCCTGTTGGTTGTGCTTTGGGAGGCTGCCCGGCAGCCGACCTGTCAAACGCAAGTGACTCTGGGTGAGCGAGGGATATGGGTGATTAGGAGTGACTCGTTCCCGAAGGCTGTGTCCGATTACGGAAATTTGCCCGTTACTGGCATAACGTTGTCCGTCGCGGGAAGCGGCGCCGTCATGATCGACGACACCGAGCCGGACTGGCGCGCCGAGGGCGCCTGCGTGACCGCTGACCCTGACCTTTTCTTCCCGTTCGCGGACGGTGCCCACGGCGCCAGGCAGGCTAACCAGGCCCGTCGGATCTGCGCTCGCTGCGTGGTCAGGAGTCAGTGCCTGCAGTTCGCCATGAGCGTCCCCGAAGCGCACGGAATCTGGGGCGGCACCACGCCGGCGGAGCGGCTGCGCGAGCGGCGGCGGGAAAGGGAAAGGGACCGCAGGCATGCCCGCGGCGTGGCGTCGGGGCTGGCCGCGTCCTGACGGGCAGGCGCGAATCCCGGTCAGGGCGGCCGGCCTTGCTGTTGCCGGTCGCGCTGGTCGGCCAGCCTGCGCGGGAGGGCCAGGGCACAAGCGAGCGCAGCCGCGACGAAGAACAGGTTCACGACGGTCGCTGGCTGAGCCGAGTGGACCAGCGCGGGCATGGCCTTGCCGGCACCTCCCGAGCCGCTCGAGCCGCCTGATCCGAACAGTGCCGTCCCGACGGCCGCGATGCCGATGGCCGCCCCGAGTCGCTGCGCGGTGATGAGGGCGCCGCCCGCGGTTCCCGCCTGCTCCCGCGGAACGGAGCCGAGCACGAAGTCCTGGTTAGGCGCGATCACGAGGCCGTTGCCGAGGCCGGCGATCAGCAGTGGCCCGACCAGCGCCCAGAAGTCCGGCCGGGTGCCGGACAGCACAAGGACAAGCAGCAGCAGCCCCTGGCCGGCCAGCATCCCGCTGATGCCGGCGACGATCGCCAGGCGGCCCAGGCGCCGGGAGAACCGGTAGCTGTTCGCGGCGGTCAGCAGGCTGCCGCAGGCGAACGGCAGCACGAGGAACCCGGTCTGCAGCGCGCTGCGACCCATGCCCTCCTGCCACAGGATCGACAGCGTGAAGAACAGGCTGGTGAAGCCGGCGAAGTACAGCAGGGCCAGGGACTGCCCGACACCGAAGGCACGATGCCGCCTCAGTAGTCCGACCTGCAGCACGGGCTCTCCGCCCCGCCGCTCGAGCCGCCGTTCCCACCAGATGAGCAGGGCGGCGGTCGGCACTGCCAGGCCGAGCAGCAGCCAGCTCCACGTCGGCCAGCCCGATACTCGGCCCTCGACGAGGGGAAACAAGATCAGCAGCAGCACGCCGCCCAGTGCGGCATTGCCCACTGGGTCCAGCCGGTGCCGCTCGGAATGCCGGCGCCTTGGCAGCCGGAAGAAGGCGACCGGGATCGCGGCCGCCCCGATGAAGAGGTTGACGAGGAAGACCCACCGCCAGCCATCCTGCTGGCCGGCCAGCTCCAGGATGACCCCGCCAAGCAGTGGTCCCGCCGCGGTCGAGAGGCCGACGACTCCGCCGAGGTAGCCAAACGCGCGGCTGCGGTCCCTGCCGGTGAACCGCCGCTGGATGATCGCGCTGATCGCCGGGTAGTAGATCCCGGCTCCAAGCCCCTGGACCAGGCGCGCGATGATGAGCTCTGTCGCGTTGGTTGAAAGGCCGCAGCCTAGGCTGGCCACGGTGAAGACGGTCAGCCCGGTCAGGAAGAGTCGCCTGAAGCCGATGCGGTCACCGACCCGGCCGGCGGGCACCAGGGCTAGGCCGAATGTGAGGGCGTACCCGGAGATCACCCATTCCAGGGCGTCCGAGCTCGCCGATGCGCCCCGCTGAATGCTCGGCAGGGCCACGATGACGATCGTGGTGTCGAGAATCGCCATGAACGACCCGGTCAGCACGACAGTGAGGGTCTGCCATGAGCTCCTCTTGGCGTCGTTCACCGCGG
>Ga0335072_10007813_pt1 | contig 15555 bp, 10 predicted proteins | sample Lox_Sample_21_FD_206725 | JGI IMG/M metagenome (GOLD analysis project Ga0335072, IMG submission 206725) | Soil microbial communities from Loxahatchee National Wildlife Refuge, Florida, United States - Lox_Sample_2.1 | ecosystem: Environmental > Terrestrial > Soil > Wetlands | place: USA... | reverse complement strand
ATACCGTAAATCCGGGCGAGCGGGAAAAGATCTATCAGGACATCGCCGTCATTCCCCTCGATTTCGGCATCCGCCAGCTGACGACCAGCTGGAACCCGGTTACTGGTAGCCGTCAGCTGGAAGTCAACGGTCAAAAGATCTTTATCAAGGGCGGCAACTGGATCGTCTCCGACGAGCTGTTGCGGCTCAGCCCCGGGCGCTACGACGCCGAGATCCGCTTCCACCGCGACATGAACCTTAACCTCATCCGCGTCTGGGGCGGGGCGCTCACCGAAAGACCGGAATTCTATGATGCCTGCGACAAGTACGGTTTGCTGGTCTTCCAGGACTTCTGGAATTCCGGCGACTGCAACGGACGCTGGGAAGATCCGAAGAAAAAAGAAGACCAATGGACGCGACGCAAATATCCCGATGACCACGCGCTGTTCATCGGGTCGGCGGCCGATCAGATCAGGCTCCTGCGCAACCATCCGTCCCTCGCGTTCTGGTGCGGCGGCAACGAGATCACGCCGCCCGAAGATATCTTTCATGCGCTCAAGGATTCGCTGATGCCCCTGCTGGACGGAACACGGTATTTTTTCGACTATTCCAATTCGGACAGCATGTCGCGGAATACGCTGGGTGGGAATGGCGACGGGCCGTATGGGTTAGAGGATATAAGAACCTTTTGGGCCAGGCGGACGTTCCCCTTCAATTCGGAAGTAGGGTCGGTGGGGATGGGGGATTATGAGTCGCTGGAACGGTTTATTCCAAAGGAAGATCTCGTGCCCCCCTCCTACCCCGGTAAGGGAGGGAAAGGTGAAGAGGGCCTGGACCCGGTTTGGAAATACCACAAATACATCGGTTACGATTCAGCTGTTTATGCTTATGGCCCCGTCAAAGACCTGCGGGATTTTGCCGAAAAAGCGCAGCTGGTCAATTATGACCAATACCGCGCGCTGGCGGAAGGCTTCAGTTCGCATATGTGGGAGTGGTATACGGGCGCCATCATCTGGAAGACACAGAACCCCTGGACGGCGCTCCGCGGTCAGATGTACGATTGTTATCTCGATGTCAACGCGGGTCTCTATGGACTGCATACCGGAAGCGAACCGTTACATATTATGTATGACCCCGTCCGGGGGATGACCATGATCGCCAACAATGGTTTTCGCACCCGCCGTGACCTGATGATGCAGGTGCGCGTCTTCGATATGGATGGGAAAGTCACTTCACTGGGCCAGCAGTTCTTCGAGGTCGGGCCGACGACCTCCAAATCCTACCTGCCGATCGGGCGACATATTGACGCCCTGCGCCGGAAAGAAGGTCTTTTCCTGTCGCTGCGCCTGCTGGACACGGCGCGCAGGGTGGTCAGCGACAACTTCTATTGGCTTCCCGACTCCGCAGGGGTTTATTCGGGGCTCCAACGGCTGGGGGTAGCTGCACTGACGGCAGAGACCCATCGGGTCTTGTCATCGGAACCGGGAAAGGAACGCCTGCAGGTTATCCTGCACAATCCCCCGGGCGGCCCGGTGGCTTTTTTCATCCGCCTTTCGCTGCTCGACCCGGTGACCCATCTGCGCCTGCTGCCGGTCTTCTATAGCGACAACTATCTGTCCATCCCGCCGGGCGAAAGCCGGACAGTGACGTTGGAATGGAACTCAAAGCCGCATGGCCCTGCCTATGCCCCGACCCCGCTCCTGTCGGTGCAGGGCTGGAATGTACCGGTGAAGACCTGGCCCGTTAACTGACTTTAACAAATTCCAGCGGTACCTTTGCCCCGTCTGTTTCGTATAGTTAAATAAACCAGGTATGAAGCCATTGGGATTCAACATACTGAGTATCGCGATATTATTGCTGGCGGCAGGATGCAGTTCCTCCCGGCAGAGTCAGGGATCGGATAAGTCTGACAAGTCTCAGGCAAAAGCGATCTGGCAGTCGAAACCGCTGACGATCGACGGTAACGACCAGGATTGGGTCAAGCCGCTGCCGTACGTAGTGCATGAAGAAAATGTAAATTATTCGATCAGCAACGACCAGCAGAACCTGTATATCCTCCTGTCAACCTCCAGCCGCCAGGAACAGCAGAAGATCATCCAGGGCGGGATGTCGGTTTGGGTAAATACCAAAGGAGATCAAAGCAATGGGGATGCCGTCGGAATCGGCTATCCGCTGGATGAACGCAGTGACCCGGACCGCAAGTTGATGGAAGAAGCCCAGCCGCAGCGGTATCAGAATAAGCCGGTCACCCTTGCAGACAAACGAACTTATTCGCTCTACGGATTCAGCAAGGATTCGACCATCAAAAATTATACCTACGGTGATAGCAATTCCGTCGGCGTGATCATGCGGCTCGACTACAACAACAAGGGTGATCTGATCTACGAAGCGTCGATCCCGCTCCAGGCGCTATATCCGGGTCACGATCCTGCCACTCCCTATACTACCCGCGATTTGGCGGTGGGTATCTTTATCCAGGCATTGCCGCCGTCGGCGCGTATTCCGCGGGAAGGTGGCGGGGGAGGCCGCCCGGGTCTCGGGTTCGGGGTCGGCGGGGGAATGGGTGGCTTTGGAGGTCCCGGTCTGGCGATGTCGGGGATTGGAATGGGGGTCGGGATCGGCGGCGGTCGCGGCGGCATGGGACGCACCAACCGAAATCTCTACGACGACGCCCAGATCTGGCAGGAAGTACAATTGGCGCGGAAATGACCTGATCCCCGGTGATCTAATTCTCCGGCGATCTAATTCTCCGGCGATCTAATTCTGCGGCGTAAAAGAAGTCACCGCCTGCTCGAATGCGGGGCGGGACCCCAAAAGCCGGCCTTTCAGCGTCGAACACGTCAGGATATAAACAATGCCTTTATCCGGGATGAGATAACAGATGTTCTCCAGCCGGGTGCCATCGCGGTTCTGGGTATAATGTAGCCACCGGGACGGCCGCGTGCCGAATGTCCGCTCACCCTTTCCAATAAGCGAAAATTGCGGGACATATTGGGCGAGGCTGCCAATGGTCCCCCGCATATAGTCATCCACAGACATTCCACGAAGGGAATCACTTACAATGCTGAGGTTGATGCGGAAGCCGGCAAAGGTGGAAGGGGTATCCAGGATAACGGCCCGGATATTGCCCAGCAGCGTGTCAACCCGCCGCCAGCCGGACGGAACACCAATCACGAAGCGACCCGCGCCGGCATTGATACCCGGCATGTTATTCGCCCGTTGGACCAGGACCGAGTCGGCCAGGCGTTGTGCGGCCTTCATAGAATCCATATGCTTGAGCTGTTCCGTGTCAACGGCAAATTGCAAGCCGCCGTCCTTCTTTTCGTCGCCCGGCTGTCCCTTGCAGGCAGATAATAACAAAAATCCCAGAGCTATAGCTGTCATCATTCGGTACATAGCGAAAAATTACGGCAAAAATAGTCCAATTGTGCCGGGGAAGACCCTATTTTTGCAGCCATAACAAAAACCTTACATGTCATTTTTCCAGGATAAAGTAGTCGTGATCACGGGCGGCAGCGACGGCATCGGAAAAGCGCTGATCGAAGCCCTTATCCCGCTGGGCGCTAAGGTCGCCACCTGCGGCCGCAGTCACGATAAACTTTATGCCCTGCAGATGGAATATTCGCAGGTGATGCTGCATGCCGTCGCCTGCGACGTCAGCGACGAGTCGGAATGCAGGGAATTCATCGAGTCGACGATCGAAACCTTCGGGCGGATCGACGTCCTCATCAACAACGCCGGGATCTCGATGCGGGCCCTCTTCCTGGACTGCGATACGGAAGTAACTCGTAAGGTAATGGAAATTAATTTCTTAGGGGCTGTATACTGTACAAAGTACGCCCTTCCTTCGCTGCTGGAGAGCCATGGTACGGTCGTAGGCATTTCTTCCACCGCGGGCTATCGCGGGCTACCCGGCCGGACCGCTTATTCGGCCAGCAAGTTCGCCTTGCAGGGATGGCTCGAAGCGTTGCGGACGGAGCTGCTCCACAGCGGTGTCAATGTCATGTGGGTATGCCCGGGATTTACTGCATCGAATATCCGCGTGGCCGCGCTCGATCAGCATGGCCACGCCCGGGGTGAAAGCGTACTCAATGAAGGAACCCTGATGTCGGCCGCCTCCTGCGCCCGTCATATCATCCGCGCTATTGCCCGGCGGCGCAGGACAGTCGTGCTGACGCTGCTGGGGAAAGTGACCGTCCTGATCAATAAGGTCGCGCCCGCGCTCGCGGACCGATTAACCTACCGTCATTATTACAATAAAAAAGGGGAGTTCGTCAAATAGCTGCAATGGCCCTACTAACCCTCACATCGGATATCGGCCATAAAGACTATCTGGTAGGGGCCGTTAAGGGCGTGTTAATGCAGGTCAATCCCGAATTTCATATCCTGGATGTCAGCCACGAGTTGTCGCCCTTCAATTATCCGCAGGCGGCATATGTCTGCCGGAATGCCATTCGCCATTTCCCGCCCTTTACTTACCATATCATTCTCGTCAATCTTTTCGAGAAAAAGCCCGAGCAGTTGTTGCTGGCCTTTCACCAGGAACAATATCTCCTTTGTGCGGACAACGGGCTGCTGACCATGATCCTCGAAGGCCGGCCCGAGATGGTGATCGGGCTGCCGCTCGAGAAAAGTGCGGTCAAGAACACCTTATATTGCGTCCGGGTGATGGCCCGGGCGATCCAGGGGCTGGTGACGGGCGGCAGTCTGTCGGGGATCGGGGTGCCGGATGTCCCGATCGTTGAGAAGAACCATCTGCGGCCCGTGTTTGGCGACAACTGGATCGAAGGCCAGATCATTTTCATCGACCATTTCGAGAATGTGATCGTCAATATCACGCGGGAAGAGTTTGAAGAGCGGCGGAAGGGAAGATGGTTCAGGATCGTTTTTAAGCGGGATGAGATCATCGAGCGCATCAGCGAAACCTATGCGGACGCAGGCGAAGGGGAAAAGCTGGCGCTGTTCAATTCGGCGGGCTACCTGGAGATCGCGATCCAGAAGGGGAATGCGGCGGGACTTTTTGGGCTTCGCGATTTTACCGAGCAGTCGCAGAATCAGTACCTCCAAAGCCGCCTGTTTTACCAGACGGTGCGGGTTTATTTTGAATAGATTAACTAAATTCGACAAATACTATGAAGTTCGACCGGGTGAATAATATCGTGGGCTGGATCGTGGGATTGGCTGCCTGCACGGTTTTCGTCATGACTGCAGAAGCGACCGGCAGCTTCTGGGACTGCGGTGAATTCATCTCCAGCTGTTACAAGATCCAGATCCCCCACCCGCCCGGCGCGCCGCTGTTCGTGCTGATGGGGCGGTTCTTCATCATCCTGTTCGGTGATAGTCCGCATACCGCGGCGCGGGCGGTGAACTTCATGAGCGCGATTGCCAGCGGACTGTCCATTCTGTTCTTGTTCTGGTCCATCACTCATTTTGCCCGGCGGATTGTTGTCCGCACCGATCCCGGCACGGGACCCGGCGGGGAGCCCGACCGGCGGCAGGTCTTCACGATCATGGCTTGCGGCGTTGTCGGCGCGCTGGCGTATGCCTTTACCGATTCCTTCTGGTACAGCGCGGTAGAAGGGGAAGTATATGCTTCTTCAGCCTTCTTTACAGCCCTGGTCTTCTGGGCCATTCTAAAATGGGAGCGGCAGGCCGACAAACCCGGCGCGGACCGGTGGATCATCTTTATCTTTTATATGATGGGGCTTTCCATCGGTGTCCACCTGCTGAACCTGCTGACGATCCCCGCCATCGTAATGGTGTATTATTTCCGGCGTTACAAGCCGACCACGTTGGGAACGATCATCGCGTTTATCGTGGGCTGCGCCATTACCGGCATCGTACAGAAATTTGTGATCCAGTATACCATCGAGGGCGCTGCTGCATTCGACGTCTTCTTCGTCAATTCGATGAACATGCCTTTTTTTGTGGGTTTCGGGTTCTTCTTCGTGGCGCTGACAGCCTTGCTGGTAACCGTCAACCGCTGGGCGGTGCGGAAAAAGTACTATTACCTCAAGATGGCCGTTTGGTGCGCCGGCTTCATGCTGCTGGGCTATTCCACCTATTTCACCACGATGATCCGCAGCAATGCCGATCCCGGCGTGGACATGTACAATGTCGATAATCCCGTCAGCCTGGAAGGATATCTCAGCCGCGAGCAGTATGGTGACTGGCCGATCGTGTACGGACCGGATTTCGAAGACCCGGCGCCGCGGGTCGATGCCGGACCGCTCTATGTAAAAGGGAAGGAGAAATATGAGGTAGCCGGCAGGGTCTATGCGCAGGACTGGGCCAATACGCCATCGTCCCATATCTTCCCGCGGATGTGGGACCCCGGCAATGACCGGGGCCAGCATGCAGCCTATATTGCTTATTCGGGTATGAATGAAGGAGATAACCCGACGATGCTCGACAACATCAAATACTATATCGGCTATCAGAACTGGGAGATGTTCCTGCGGTATTTCTTCTGGAACTACTCCGGGAAACAAAACGATGTCCAGGGCTTTGGCAATGTCCGTGACGGCAACGCCATTACGGGCATCCCCTTCATCGACAATTTTTTCCTCAAGGCAGACCAAAGCAGGCTTCCGGACAGCATCCATAAGGACAACAAATCCTACAACCGGATGTTCCTGCTCCCTGTCATCCTGGGGCTGATCGGCTTTTTCCTCCAGGCCAACCGCAACCGCGGCGACTTCCTGGTCACGCTGCTGCTGTTCTTCTTCACCGGGTTCGCGATCGTCATCTATCTCAACCAGGCCGGCTGGCAGCCCCGCGAGAGAGATTATGCCTTTGCGGGCGCCTGTTACGCATTTGCGATCTGGATCGGGTTGGGCGTCATCAAGATCGAAGAATGGATGGGGAAGCTGGCCTTCAGAGACCGGGCCGATCTGGCCGGGTATGCCGCTGCGGGACTTTGCTTTCTCGCCGTACCGGTGCTCATGGGCAGCCAGGAATGGGATGATCATGACCGCAGCCACAAAACGCTCCCCCGTGACATCGGGAAAGACTACCTCGAAAGCTGTCCGAAGAATGCCATCCTGTTCTCTTTTGGTGACAACGACACCTATCCGCTCTGGTATGCACAGGAAGTGGAAGGTATCCGGCCGGACGTCCGGGTCATGAATTACAGCCTGCTGGGCGAAGCCTGGTATATCGACCAATTGCGCTACAAAGTGAATGAAAGCGCCCCATTTGACGTACTCTTCACGCCTGAGCAGATCCAGGGCAACACCAGGGATGCAGTAGTGCTGAGCCCCATTCCCGGCTTCGATCAGAACCAGTATTATGACGCCTACACCATGTTCAAGGACGTCGTAGGCAGTGACGACCCCAGGTATACGCGCCAGGGGGACGATGGCCAGACTTACAACTTCCTGCCTGTCCGGCATTTATCGGTCCCGGTTGACCCGCGCGTTGTCCGGGCGAATGGCACGGTGAATCCGGGTGACAGCGTGGTCAGCGAGCTGCATATCGATATTTCGAAAGACAAGAATTACCTGTTCAAAAACGAGTGGGCTGTGCTGGCAATCATCGCCGCCAATAAGTGGCAGCGGCCGATCTGCTTCAATTCCACCTATGAGATCGAGCCCCTGGGCATCGCTAAATATGTGCGCCAGAACGGTCTTGCCGGCCAATTGGTCCCCGTGGAGCCAAAGGACCCCACCTATGGCGGTTACAATAATGACCTCGCCTACACCAATATGATGACGAAATTCGCATATGGGAATGCCAATATCCCCGGCGTCTATTATGATGAGGAGAACAGACGTCATCTCAATACGCTTCGCGCGGCGCACGCGCAGCTGGCGTTAAGCCTGATCGACGCAGGCAAACCGGATTCCGCCCGCAACCTGTTGGAGCATTTCGATAAGAACGTGCTGGAATCGAATTTCCCGTATGGGATGACCAGCCGCGAGAACGAGCAGGACCATATCTCCATGAGCTTCCTGCTGGCCTGTTACCGGTCGAACGACCTTAAGCTGGCGGCAAAGGTGGCGGCTTCCGTCCGGAAAGACGCGGAACAGCAGCTTCGCTACTACAATGCTCTTGGTGAAAGCCAGCTGAATGACCAGCTGGCGATCAATGCGCAAATGTACAAGCAGGGTAAGGGCGGCAACCTGAATGACCAGCAGCAAGGTTTTGCGCAGGATATCCTAGACTCTTATTCGGTGCTGCAGGAAATCGACCAGTGGGCCAGGCAATACGGAAAAGCGGCGGCATCACCCTCAAAAGTCGCCGGACCTCCGAAATAAGACCGGCGGGGCTGGTAAAGGGTCCGGGCAGGAAAGGCCCGTAGCCGATCAAACAAAACCCCGGCAAATCTGTTACTCTTATTGGAAATACTTATATCGCAAACAGTTCCCAAATCGGGGACTTTTTTTTAGTAACTTACCAGCATGATCGGTTTTCATTTTAAAAGATATGACCCCAACGAGGAAGGCAGGGCGAAGTTCGACCAGCTGCTGGACATTTTCATGCAGCTGCTGAGTTACACGAACGGTGATGTCGGGGAAGCGCTGCAATGGATGAGCCAGCTGGATAAAGAGTATCAGCTGACGGACGATGAGTATGGAATGGGAGACTTTATCGATGAGCTCAAAGAAAAGGGATATATCGACGACAACAAACAGACCGGCGAGATCAGGATCACGCCAAAGACCGAGCAGGGCATCCGGCGGCGGTCACTCGAAGAGATCTTCGGCAAGCTCAAGAAGACGAAGCAGGGCAATCACAACACATTCAAGCCGGGAGCAGGCGACGAGACCAATCCCGAGACCCGGCCCTTCCGGTTTGGCGACCAGCTGGAACAGATCGATTTCACCGAGTCCATCCGCAACGCGCAGATCAATCACGGGATCGAAGCGTTCAATATGCAGGAGGATGACCTGAAGATCCGGGAAACGGATTTCAAGGCGCAGACGTCGACGGTGCTGATGATCGATATCAGCCACTCGATGATCCTGTATGGTGAAGACCGGATCACTCCGGCCAAGAAGGTTGCGATGGCCCTCAGCGAGCTGATCACGACCAAATATCCCAAGGACACGCTGGACATCGTCGTATTCGGCAACGATGCCTGGCCGGTAGAGATCAAAGACCTCCCCTATCTGCAGGTCGGCCCTTATCATACCAATACTGTGGCAGGCCTGGAACTGGCGATGGATATCCTGCGCCGCCGGCGGAATGCCAACAAGCAGATCTTTATGATCACCGACGGCAAGCCCACCTGTCTGAAAGTGGGCAAGCGTTATTATAAGAACAGCTTCGGCCTCGATCGCAAGATTACCAGCCGGTGCCTGAACCTGGCCGCGCAGTGCAAGAAGCTGAAGATCCCCATCACCACTTTTATGATCGCCAGCGATCCCTATCTGCAGCGGTTCGTCAATGAATTTACCGAAACCAACAACGGAAAGGCCTTTTTTGCATCTCTCGACCGGCTGGGCAGTTTTATCTTCCGGGACTTTGAATCCGGAAAGCGCAAGACGGTTTATTGAGAAAATTGAAACACTAAAACGAGCAAATGGACATTACAAAGATCAAGACGCTGGGGGAACTGAAAAAAGCCGGTTACCGTAACAGATCCGTAAAAGAGGAGATCCGTGGAAACCTTATCTGCAAGCTGAGGAGCAAGGAAACGACCTTCCCCGGCATCCTGGGCTATGAAGATTCCGTCATCCCCGACACCGAGCGGGCGCTCTTATCCCGTCACAATATTCTTTTCCTGGGTCTTCGCGGACAGGCCAAAACGCGGATGGCCCGGCAAATGACCGAGCTGCTGGATGAATATATCCCTTATGTGACCGGCAGCGAGGTCAATGACAACCCGTTTTCCCCGATCTCCAAATTTGCGCGGGACCTGATCGCCACCCGCGGCGACGATACGCCGGTCAGCTGGCTTCACCGCAGCGACCGCTATGGCGAAAAGCTGGCTACGCCCGACGTCAGCGTCGCGGACCTCATCGGCGATATCGACCCGATCAAGGCCGCCAATCTCCGGCTTAACTTTGCCGACGAGCAGGTCATCCACTTTGGCATCATTCCCAAAAGCAATCGCGGCATCTTCGTCATCAATGAAATTCCCGACTTGCAGGCCCGGATCCAGGTATCGCTGTTCAATATACTGGAGGAGGGCGATATCCAGATCCGCGGCTTCAAGCTGCGGATGCCGCTCGATATGCTGTTCGTCTTCACGGCTAACCCCGAAGACTATACGAACCGGGGCTCCATCGTGACCCCGCTGAAGGACCGGATCGAGAGCCAGATCCTCACTCACTATCCAAAAAACCTCGAGACGGCGCTGGCCATCACCGAGCAGGAAGCCGACATTCACGAGGAGCAAAAGGGGATTGTCATGGTCAGCGACCTGGTCAAACGGCTGATCGAGCAGGTATCGTTCGAAGCCCGGTCCAGCGAATACGTCGACAAGAAAAGCGGGGTCTCGGCCCGGTTGACGATCGCCGCCTTCGAAAATGCCGTCAGCGCGGCGGAGCGGCGTGCGATCCTGAATGGCGAACGGCAAACCCAGGTCTGGATGAGCGACCTGGTCGGGATCGTTCCCTCCATCACCGGCAAGATCGAGCTGGTCTATGAGGGCGAGCAGGAAGGGCCGTATCAGGTAGCGTTCAACCTGCTGGAAAAGGCATTCCGTTCCCAGTTCGTCAACTACTTCCCCAACCCCGACCAGTTGAAGAAGCGGAAAGCGGACTCGCGGGAAGAGAATCCCTTCCGGGCCATCACTCACTGGTTCGACAAAGGCAATCATCTGAACCTGTTCTTCAACACCCCTGACCCGGAAAAGATCCAGCAGTTGTACAAGGTGGACGGTCTCCATGCGCTGGTCAAAAAATATTTCAAGCATACCAACGAACGGGAAGCCGCCCTGCTGATGGAATTCGTACTCCACGGACTGGCATCCTACTCGCTGATCAGCAAGAAAGTGGTGGAAGGGAAGATCGAATTCAAGGATCTGATCGGATCGATGGTAAATCTCGGGTCTTCGGGAACGAGCTTCGGGAGTGAGGAGGAAGAAGAGGGAGAGGATTTCAATTAAGGCGGCTCGCGGTCTCCTGCGTCAGATGATATTGACTTCCCGTTCCAGGGCGATACCGAATTTTTTCCATACGGATTGCAGGATCTCTTCACTCAGGTCATAGATCTCGCGGCCCGTCGCCCGGCCATAATTGACGAGTACCAGCGCCTGCCGGTCGGAAACGCCGGCATCGCCGCGCCGGTAGCCTTTCCAGCCGCATTGTTCGATGAGCCAGCCTCCCGCCACTTTGGTCATCCCCTCTGCGGGGTCCGGATAGCCGACGATGTCGGGAAATTGAGTTTTTAGCGTGGCAAACTGTTCGCCGGGGATCGATGGATTCTTGAAGAAGCTGCCGGCATTGCCGATCAATGCGGGGTCCGGAAGCCTGGCCTTGCGGATGCGGATCACCGCCGCTGAGATGGCGCGGATGCTCAGCTCGCCTCCATTCATCTTGGCCAGTTCTTCCCGGATCGCGCCATACTCGGGATGAAAGACAGGGTCGCGATTGAGCCGGAAGGTAACGTTAAGGATGATGTACCGGCCCTTATATTCCCGTTTGAATACGCTTTCGCGATAGCCGAACCGGCAATCGTTGAGCGTGAACATCCTGACTTTTCCGTCCTGCAAATCCCAGGCTTCCAGCTCATGAAAGACATCCTTCAACTCGACCCCATAGGCGCCGATATTTTGCATGGGCGCCGCCCCGACGCTGCCGGGGATAAGGGATAGGTTCTCGACACCCGCCCAGTCCCGGTCAAGACAATATTCGACGAATCCATGCCAGTTCTCCCCCGCGCCGACCCGGACGTAGAAATAACGATCGTCCTCATCGACCAGGTCGATCCCCCTGATGCCGTTGATCAGCACCCAGCCGTCGATATCCCCGCTCAGGAGTATATTGCTGCCGCCGCCGAGCACAACTGGCGACACCGGGATCTCTGCCAGCAGGGCCGCCAGATGATCGGTGCTGGTGAACCGCGAAAAATAACGGGCCTTTGCCGCTATCCGGAACGTATTGTATTCCTTCAACGAAAAATATTCTTCCCAGGTTGACATCGGAACTATTTTCAAGCGAAGGTATATTAATAGATTACATTTCTGCAATAGATTACATTTCTGCCAATCGTGGAAAAGACGGAAATTGAGGTAACAAAATTTTCCGCTATGCAATCACGCCGCGACTTTTTACAGAAACTTACCGGTTCCGCCCTTGTCCTGTCTGCTGCCCCCGGCACGCTGATGGCCGGCTGCGTCAATTCGCCTTCGGCGTTTGACGGCCAGGTGCTCCGGGTGGCCATCCTGGGGCTGGGCAGCTATGGCACCCGGGTGGCCAATGCCATGCAGGCCTGTCAAAGGGCCAAACTGGTCGGCGCCATCAGTGGCACGCCTTCCAAACTCCCGGTCTGGCAGAGCAGGTACAATATTCCGGCCCGCAACTGCTACAACTATCAAACGATGGACCGGATAAGGGACAATCCCAATATCGATGCGGTCTATGTCATCACGCCCAATGCGACGCATAAGGATTTCGTGATCCGCGCCGCCAAAGCCGGCAAGCAGGTCATCTGCGAAAAGCCGATGGCCATCAGCCCGCAGGAAGCGCAGGAAATGATCGATGCCTGTAAGGCCGCGGGAGTAAAATTGCTGGTGGGATACCGGATGCATTTCGAGCCGAAGACGCTGGAGGTGATCCGCATGCGGCAAGCCGGCGAGCTCGGCAAGATCCGATTCTTCCAGGGGCTTTCCGGATTTGTCAGCGGCGACCCGCATCAATGGCGGCGTGATCCCAAGATGGCCGGCGGCGGCGCCTTGATGGATATCGGCATCTATTCCGTCAATGGCGCTCGTTATATGGTGGGGGAAGATCCTGTATGGGTTACCGCGCAGGAGACCAAGACCGAACCGGAACGTTTTGTGCCCGGTATCGACGAGACGATCCAGTTCCAGCTGGGGTTTCCCGGCGGGGCTGTCGCTTCCTGTCTCTCGACCTACAATATGGATAATCTCGACCGGTTCTTCCTCGACGGCACGGCCGGTTATGCGGAGCTGCTGCCCGCGACCGGGTATGGACCAACGAAGGGCCACACGAATAAAGGCGAGCTGACCCAGCCTGATGTCGTCCACCAGACCGTGCAAATGGATGCCATGTCTGATATTCTGCTTCGCGGCGGCAAGCCGGTGGTCCCGGCCGATGGAGAGGAGGCGCTGAAAGATATGGTGATTATCCAGGCGATCTATGAGGCGGCGAAGACCGGGCAGAAGGTGATGTTGAAGACCTAAATAAATTATGAAATACCCATATACAAGCCGCCGGATCGGGGCAACCCTGGTCGATTACCTGATTATTTTCTTCTTAACCTGGGCATATATCTACCTGACCGGCGATCGGCTCGATGACGGAAGATACCAGGTCACGGGTCTTGCTGCCCTGATGCCCCTGGCATTCTGGCTTATCTATTTCGTGATCGCGGAACGCTATTGGCACGGCACTTTCGGCCATCAGCTTTTTAAGCTGAAGGTCGTATCCATGGACGGAAACGACTTGAACTTCGGACAGGTGCTGGTTCGGCGGATCTTCGACATCATGGATATCGTGTGGTGCTTCGGTTTGGTCGGGTTCATCCTGGTAAGGACTACCCCGGACAACCAGCGATTGGGTGATCAATTGGCGAAGACCCGCGTTGTAGGGGTAAAAGACCGATATCCATACCTGGATGTCCAGTTTGATTTTGAGCAAAGATGAGCCGACCGTCGCTACAGCGCATCCACGTCGGGAATAACCACGACGCTACGGAACTTCCGGTCGCTGTGGAGGATGGCGGTCTGCTGCCGGATGACATGTTTGGCAAACGCGATCGTCTGTCCGTCCTTCGGCAGCTTGAGCATCAGTTCCATCAGGTATTGATTGCGGATACGCCCGATCACCGGCTCAGCGGGGCCAACGAGGTAATTGGGGAATTCCTTTTTCAACGTGATCGCAAAAAATCCCGCCGCCGATTCGACGACCTCCTTTGCCGTATGCCGGAATGTGACGCGAATGATCCGGGTGAACGGCGGATAGCCGAATTCCTGGCGGAACGGCAGCTCATGCTGAATAAAAAGGGAATAGTCATGCGCTTTGACATAGCCGAGTACCGGATGTGCGGTATCCGCCACCTGGATCAGAACTTTACCCTCTCCATCCTTGCGGCCGGCGCGGCCGCTCACTTGCTCCATCAGCTGAAAGGCGCGTTCGGTGGCCCTGAACTCCGCAAAATGAATGATACTGTCCGCATCGAGTATCCCGACGAGGTTGACATGCTCGAAGTCCAAACCTTTCACCACCATCTGTGTCCCGACCAGGATGTCGATCTTTTGCTGTTCGAATTGCTGGATGAGCGTGTCGTGTGCGGTCTTACCGCGTACACTGTCGATGTCCATCCGCGCGATCCGTGCCTTGGGAAAGGCCGATCCGAGAAACTCTTCGATGCGCTCCGTTCCGAAATTTCGTTGCACGAATCGATGATTGCCGCAGGCGGCGCAAATGCTGACCGGCGGGTATACGGTACCGCAATAGTGACAATGCAGCTTATTGGTCAGCTTGTGAAAATTGAGTGAAACGTCACAGTTCCGGCATTGCGGGATCCAGCCGCAGACTTCGCAGACCTGGTGGGGGGAGTAGCCGCGGCGGTTCTGGAAGAGGATGATCTGGCGGCCGGCAACCAGTGACTTTTCGATTTCCGAATGGAGCGCCGGGGTGAGAATGGGTTTGCCATAATCGCGCGATCCGGTGAGCGGGTCGTCGGTGGAGGACGCCTTCTCCGCGGTTGGCGCGCCGGGAGTCTGCGCGTCGGCGGGTGGCGCATCGGCGGGTCGCGCGTCGGCGGTTGGCGCGTCGGCGTTCACCGCAGCCGGTTGGACCTTGAGTTTCCTGAAGGGGCGCGTCACCTTCGAGTCGACAACCGTGATCTCCGGCAACGGCACATTCCCAAAACGTTCTTTCAATTCTACCAGCCCATATTTTCCGGTCATCGCATTATAATATGACTCGACGCCCGGGGTGGCGCTGCCCAGCAGAACTTTCGCGCCGAAAAGCGATGCGTAATAGATCGCCGCGTCCCGCGCATGATAGCGGGGGGCGGGTTCCTGTTGTTTGTAGGATGCGTCATGCTCTTCATCGGCAATGATGAGCCCCAGGTCGGCAAAAGGAAGGAAGATCGCCGAACGCGCGCCCAGGACGACCTTGATCTCACCGGCACGGATCTTGTTCCAGGTCTCCAGTCGTTCGTTCTGGCTGAACTTGCTGTGATAAATTCCGACATAACCGCCAAAATGCCGTTGCAGCCGCCGGATGATCTGGGATGTCAGCGCGATCTCGGGCAACAGGTATAGTGCCTGCCGGCCCTGCCGGATCACGGCTTCGATCTGCCGGATGTAGATCTGGGTCTTCCCGCTGGACGTCACCCCGTGGAGCAGGCAGACGGCCCGCTGTTGAAAGCTCGACTCAATGGCATCGAAGGCTGTCTGTTGGGCAGGCGTCAGCTCGAAGTCAATGTGGATCT
>Ga0335072_10007812_pt1 | contig 15555 bp, 14 predicted proteins | sample Lox_Sample_21_FD_206725 | JGI IMG/M metagenome (GOLD analysis project Ga0335072, IMG submission 206725) | Soil microbial communities from Loxahatchee National Wildlife Refuge, Florida, United States - Lox_Sample_2.1 | ecosystem: Environmental > Terrestrial > Soil > Wetlands | place: USA... | reverse complement strand
GAGTGGCCAGGAAGCTGCACGAGGCTGGCGGCAAGGTGGTCGGCGTGCCGAAGACGATCGACAACGACCTCGGCGGCACTGACTACACTTTCGGCTTCGACACCGCCGTAAACATCGCAATGGAGGCCATCGACCGGCTGCACACCACAGCCGAGAGCCATCATCGCGCTCTGATCGTCGAGGTGATGGGCCGCCATGTGGGCTGGATCGCCCTGCACGCGGGCATGGCCGGCGGGGCGAATGTCATCCTCATCCCGGAGAAGCCATTCGACGTCGACCAGGTCTGCGAATACGTGGAGCACAGGTTCCAGACCAGGTACGCGCCGATCGTCGTGGTAGCCGAAGGCGCGCACCCGAAAGTCTCGGTCGAGGCAGCCGACGCAAGCGGCGACGAGGTGGACGCATTCGGGCACGTCCGGCTCGGGAATCGCGGCATCGGCCAGCAGCTTGCCGATGAGATCGAGCGGCGGACCGGCAAGGAGGCGCGCTGCGCCGTCCTCGGCCACATCCAGCGCGGCGGCACACCGACGGCCTTCGACCGGGTGCTGGCGACGCGGTTCGGCGTGCAAGCCATCCGCGCGATAGCCGACGGCGCTTTCGGCTCGATGGTCGCACTGCGCGGGACTGACATCGTCAGGGTGCCGCTTGCTGAGGCAACTGCCGAGCTGAAGCTCGTTCCGCAGGAACGCTACGCCGAGGCGGAAGTCTTCTTCGGCTGACAACATCAAGATCAACATCTACAGCGGGAACGACACCCAGGGGCTGTCAGCAGCCTGTCCGCTCGCGGTTGGCGCAACGGGTGCCCGCGGCTACAGTGCGGTCAGGACGACTGGCCCGTCATCAGTAATGGCGATGGTGTGCTCGCTGTGCGCGGCTCTGGCTCCCGTCGCCGTCCGGAGAGTCCATCCGTCGCGGCAGGTCACGTACTCGTCGGTTCCGTCCGCGACGAGCATGGGCTCAATGGCTATGACCAGGCCCGGGCGCAAGCGGTAGCCGCGGCCGGGGCGGCCTTCGTTCGGCACGGACGGGTCTTCGTGCATGGCCCGGCCGACGCCGTGACCGCCGTGGTCCGCGAGGAGACCGTAGCCATCCTTGCGCGCCGCGACGCCGATGGCGTGGGCAACGTCACCGAGCTTGTGTCCTGGCTGAGCTGCGTCGATCCCTCGCTGCAGGGCGGCGTCTGTCGCCATGATCAGTCCGAGATCCCGCGGGCGTGGCCTGCCGACGACGAAGCTGATCGCGGCATCAGCACACCAGCCGCCGACGAAGGCTCCGCAGTCGATGCTCACCAGGTCGCCGTCCGCCAGTCGGGTTCGGTCCGGGATCCCGTGAACGACCGCGTCGTTGACGCTGGCGCAGATGACCCCGGGGTAGGGGGTGGGCGCCCATGACGGGTGGTAGTCCAAGAACGCGGGGACGGCTGCAGCCTTGTCGATGATCGTGGCCGCTACCCGGTCCAGCTCGGCCAACGTGACGCCAACCTCGGCCTTCTCCCTGACCGCGGCGAGCGCTTCGGCTACGACGCGTCCTGCCTCGCGCTGGAGCGCGATCTCCCGTGATGTCTTGAGCTCGACCATGGTGTCTTTGGCCTCCCGGCGCAAGTTGCTCGAATTATCATACCGGTATTATTATTCGAGCATGGTCCGGGACCCGCTGCAGCCATGGGAGATCGAACGAGGGCGACGCCTCGGCGCTGCCCTCCGCCAAGCGCGCAGTTCAGCCACCCTTGGTGAGGTGGCGGCAGCTGCGGGCGTTTCTGTCGAAACGCTCCGCAAGATCGAGACGGGACGAATGCCGACTCCGGCTTTCTTCACGGTCGCCGCCCTCGCCCAGGTGCTCGGGCTGTCGCTGGACGAGCTGTCCGCCGGGCTCGCCGCCACCGGTGGCAGGACGGGCAGCCAGGCATCCTGACGTCGGGCCGAGTGACTGTGCGCGCAGGAATTACAAGTGCGCAGGCTGGCTGAGGTTGCTGTCGGCTGGCGTTCGCAGGCCCGCGACGTAAATTCTCCCGGGGCTATGACGCGGAAGATCCTACGTGATCATGGACTGGCTAGCCGTGGCGGGCGCGGAAAGCTGCCGCCTTGACCCTGTTCTGGCAGGTCGTCGAGCAGAAGCGGCGAGTCCCGTTCCTGGAGACGTCGACGTACACGCGATCACAGCGGGACGCGGTGCACACGCCTAGGCGCTTGTACATGTCGGTGCCGAGCACGACGGCTAGCCCGGTCGCGCAGCCGGCCGACCAGCCCTGAGCGAGCGAGTCGTCCCGGCCGTGGAAGTGCAGGTGCCAGGGCTCCCCGTCATGGCGGTCGAGTTGCGGTCGGGCTCCGGTCTCGGCCAGCATCGCGTTCAGCAGGCTGGCGGCATCGTCTACGTGCTCAGCCTCAACGGCGTCGAACACCGCGCGCAGCATGCTCGCGGTGCCGGCGAGGTCCGTCGCTTCCGCAGTGGTGACCTCGCGCGCCGATCGCTGCCCGGTCCGCAGTGCCGCGGTCACTGCGGCGCATGCGGCCTCGCCGGCCGGCGGCTGATAGCTGCGGCCGCGCGCTTCGCCCGGTGTCAGCGTGTTGACAAGGCTCACTGCGACCGAGATGACCGCGTCGAGGTGACTGTTGAAATTCACTTGACCAGTTATGTCCAGCATCGTAGGTTGTGACTGCTGAAACTGTACACGACAGTCACGTAGCCGGCACGCCCATCGCGTGCCGCGGGAAGCGAGTAGCCATGCCCGAAGCAGGTAGTCAGACGGTGCCCCAGCCGGTCAGCCCGGCAGTTGCGCGCGGGTGGATCGACCGCTGGGACGCTCAGCAGCAGCGCTACCTGCCGGACCGGGAAGACAGGTTCACCGCGCTGATTGACGCGGTCGAGGAAGCGGCCGGGCGCCCGGACCCGCTAGTGCTCGATCTCGGCAGCGGACCGGGTTCGCTCGCGGTCCGGTTGCTGCGGCGCATCCCGGCCGCCACTGTTGTTGCAGTTGACGCCGATCCGCTCACACTCGGCCTCGGCCGGGCTGCGTGGCGCGAGGTGTCCGGGCTTCGCTTCGTGGATGCCGACCTGCGTGCCCCCGGCTGGACGGCTGGTCTGGCCTTGGAGCGCGCGCCCGATGCCGCGGTCAGCACGACAGCGCTGCACTGGCTGCCCGAGCGCGCGCTGGCAGCGCTGTATGCCGAGCTCGCCACAGTGCTGAGGCCGGGGGGTCTGCTGCTGAACGGTGATCACATGCGCGATGACGACTCGGAGCCGACGCTCGTCCGGCTGGGCCGGGCGCTGATCGAGCGCGAGGAGCAGCGGCGGTTCCCGGAGGGCCTCGCTGAGACGTGGACCGACTGGTGGGAATCGGCGGCGGCTGATCCGGCGCTCGCGGCCCTCGTTGCCGAACGGCAGGCACGGCGAGTCGATTCTGAACACCACGGCTCGCCTGCCGGATTGTTGCGCGTGCACGTGACGGCGTTGCAGTCAGCGGGCTTCGCCGAGATTGGCACGCTCTGGCAGCGCGGGGAAAGCCGGCTGCTCTGCGCCGTGCGCCAAGCAGGCACTGCCGAGGTGGCAGACTGAAAAGATGTCCGCGCCAGCGCTGCCCGTTGCCCACCCAGCTGATCCTGACGCTGCAGGGCAGCTCTATGAGCCGTGCGTGTTGCTCAAGCTCGGTGAGATCGTGCTCAAGGGCCGCAACCGCCAGCAGTTTGAACGGCTGCTGCACGACAACATCAGGCGCGCGGTGCGCGACCTCGGGATCGAGGTGCGGGTCTGGCAGCGCGAGGGCGTGATCGTAGTCCGCGTGGCCGGCGCGGACCTGGGCGGCTTGGTCGCCGAGACTGCTGTCGACCTGGTCGCGCAGAGACTGACGTACGTCATGGGCGTGGCCCGGGTCTGCCGCGCCCTCCGGGTCGCGAAAGACCCGGATGCGGCCACCTCCGCGGCGGTCGGACTCGTCGCGGGATGCCCGGGCTCGTTCGCGGTTCGCGCCCGGCGACGGGATAAGCGCTTCCCGGTTACCTCGGCCGAGCTTGCCGTGCAGATCGGCAGCCGCATCCAGGCGGAGTATGGCTACCCGGTCGATCTCCGCTCGCCGGACACCACGGTGTTCGTGGAGGTAGACCAGCGCGAGGTCTTTGTCTTCACGGAGGGCTGGGCCGGCCAGGGCGGGCTGCCAGTCGGGATGAGCGGCCGGGGACTGGTGCTGATGTCCGGCGGGATCGACTCCCCGGTGGCCGCATACCGGATGATGCGACGCGGGCTGCGCTGCCATTTCCTGCATTTCTCCGGAATGCCGCTGACCGGCCCGGAGTCGGTGTACAAGGCGTACGGCCTGGCGCGGCAACTCGACCGCTACCAGACCGACTCACGGCTGTTCGTCGTGGCGTTCGGGACGGCGCAGCGGCGGCTCGCCGCGTCGGGCGCGGGCCGGCTGCAGATCGTCGCCCAGCGACGGCTCATGCTGAAGACCGGCGCTGCCCTCGCCAGACGGCTGCGGGCTACAGCTCTGGTGACCGGCGACTCGCTCGGTCAGGTGAGCAGCCAGACACTGGCAAACATCACCGCGCTCGACGACGCGGTCTCGCTCCCGATCCTCCGGCCCCTGATCGGGCTCGACAAGTCGGAGATCATGGCCGAGGCACGGCGGATTTCCACCCTGGCCATCTCCGAACTGCCAGACCAGGATTGCTGCTCGCTGCTAACGCCGCGCCAGGTAGAGACCAAGGCGCGAATCGAAGACTTGCGCAAGATCGAGGCCCGGCTGGACGCAGAGGACCTGGCCGAGGAGCTAGCTGCCGCTGCGCAGGAGCACACACCGGAGCGCAATTCCGGCGTCAGTCATCATCGTCAGCAATCCGGTGATGCTTCGACAGCGTGAGCCGGCCCTCCCAGATGACGGCATCCCCGCCGAGCCTGGTCAGGACGCCGCCGCTCGCCAGCAGCAACCTCGTGCCGCGTAGCAGCGCGACAGCACTGACGCCGCTGCCCAGGCCGGACCGGATCGCGGTAACACGGTCTTCGCCAGCAGCATTGACCTGCAAGACCAGCCCGGCCGCCGACGCCTGCGCCGGAGTCGCGGTGACGAGCACGGTGCCGTGCGCGCCAGGCGACAGCCGCCCGGCGAAGGCGGTCACGCCTGTATTGATCCGCCGCCAGCGAGCGCCGTTCCAGTGCGCCAGGACGAGTCGGGTGGCTCCTGCTCTGACCTCGTTGCCCAGCACCCAGACGTCGCGCTTGGACGTAGCCAGGATGTCACTTGCCACAACACCGGTCAGGACGTGACCGGTGCGCACCGGCCGCCACTGCTTGCCGTCGTAGCGCAGAACGGAACTGGTCTTCGTGCCGGTGGTAACGGCCCAGATGTCGCGCCGCGAGATCGCGCTGGCACGGTAGATCGCCCCGGCCGCGCCCGCGACCCGACGCCAGGACCGGCCGTCGAAATGCCACGTTCCCGTGCCGTTGCCGTCTGCGCCCGCGCCGAAGATCCAGACATTGTCCGCTGAGACCGCCGTCAGGCCGGTGATCGTGCCGTCCCAGCGCTTGGCGAGGTACCACTGCGTGCCATTCCAGTGCAGCAGGTACCCGCCGTACTCGCTAGCGGCCCAGATGTCCGTCGCGGACGGCGCGCTCGCGTCGCTGATGAAGCCGGCGAGCCGGGGCGGCAGCGCGGACCGCGTCATGGCGGCGCCCGTCCAGTGCTCGGCCACCGGTCTGCTCGGGCCGCCGGGGTTGGTCCCGCCGAAGACCCATGCCTGCCGCTTGCCGGTGGCCACGACGGCTGAGTAACCCGACGCATTCCCCGGCTGGCCGAAGTGGCTGATGGCCAGGATCCGGTACGGCGACACGCTGCCCCGCACGGCAGCCCGGGCATGCTGCGCGGTGCTGACCGTGCCCGCTGCTGCTTGCCGCGCCAGAGCCGGGCCGTTGGCACTGGCCAGCGCCAACACAGGCACCAGTCCCGCCACAGCCGCAGTCGAGCGGATCCTCAGCATCGACGTCCCCGCATTTTCAGCCCGGGTCTATTGCCGCATGCGTGCAACGCTCCGGTCAAGGCTTTCCCAAGATACCTGGACGAAGCAGGTGCCGGGACCTGATCAGCTGAGCCGGACAGCGGCTGTGACATTCTTGGTTGCCGGGGTGAGCGACGTGCGAATTGGCTTGCAGATTCCGGACTTCAGCGGCGCAGGGGGCGCGCCGGAACTCGGCAGGAAGCTGGCCGCGGTTGCCAGGACTGCCGATGACGCGGGTTTCGACAGCATCGCGGTCATGGATCACTTCTTCCAGATTTCGATGATCGGGCCGCCCGAGCAGGACATGCTCGAGGCCTACACGACGCTCGGATACCTGGCCGGCTGCACATCGCGCGCCCGGCTGCTGACACTGGTTACCGGGGCGGTCTACCGGCATCCAGGCATCCTGGCCAAGATTGTCACGACGCTCGACGTGCTCTCCGGCGGCCGGGCCTGGCTGGGCATCGGCGCTGCCTGGAACGAGGAGGAAGCCCGCGGGCTTGGCATCCCGTTCCCGCCAGTGGCCGAGCGGTTCGGGCGGCTTGAGGAGACGTTGCGTATCTGCCTGCAGATGTGGCAAGGGGACGAGAACCCCTTCAACGGCGAGTACTACCAGCTTGACCGGCCGCTGAACCATCCTCAGGCCTTGTCGGCTCCGCACCCGCCGATAATGATCGGCGGTGCAGGCGAGCGGAAAACTCTCCGTCTCGTCGCCCGCTACGCGCAGGCGTGCAATCTCTTTACCGGCCCTGACCTGGGCCGGAAGCTCGACGTCTTGCGCGCGCACTGCGAGGCTGAAGGTCGCTCGTTCGACGAGATCGAGAAGACTTGCTACTTCACATTCGACGTAGGTGATGGCGGCAAGCGAGCCGGGGAGGTCGTCGATCAGCTCGGCGGGCTGGCCGAGATGGGCTTCGACATGGCGATCGGAGCTGTCGCGGGAGTCTGGGACCTGCGGCCGCTTGAGATCATCGGCAGCCAGGTGATCCCGGCGGTCGCCGCGCTGTGACGCATCCCTGGCCGGCGCGCGCCGGAAGCTCCGTTGCTCCCGGTGCGCGTATTGCTTTGGCGGTCAGCCCCGGCTCGCGTTCCCCGCGCTCGCGAGCTTTCCGGCGTGTGCGACAGGCTGCGGCGCGGGTGTGAGCGTCCGGCCAAGCAGCCCAGGCAGAGTGTTGACCATCTCGGCAAGCTCGCGGATGTCCTCGCCGGTCAGCGCCTGATCGCCATCGCACATCGCGGCGGCCGGGTGCGGATGCACATCGACGATGATGCCGTCGGCACCGACCGCGACCGCGGCCCGGCTCAGCGGCAGCACCAGGTCACGACGGCCGCCGGAATGAGACGGGTCGATGATGACGGGCAGGTGCGAGAGGCGCTGGGCCACCGGCACCGCGCTGATGTCGAGAGTGTTCCTGGTGGCGGTCTCGAAGGTCCTGATGCCACGCTCGCACAGCACGATGTCGAGGTTGCCGCGCTGGGCGATGTACTCGGCAGCCATCAGCCATTCCTCGATGGTGGCGTTCATGCCGCGCTTGAGCAGCACAGGCTTGCTTGCGGAGCCGACCGCCTGCAGCAGCGTGAAGTTCTGCATGCTGCGCGTGCCGACCTGGAGCATGTCCGCGTACGAGCTGACCAGGTCGACTGAAGCCGGGTCTATGACCTCTGTCACCACCGGCAGGCCGGTCTCGGCCCTGACGTCCGCCAGGATGCGCAGCCCGGCCTCGCCGAGTCCCTGGAACGCGTACGGCGACGTCCTCGGCTTGTAGGCGCCGCCACGCAGCAGCGAGGCGCCGGCGGCCTGCGCCATTCGCGCCGAGGTGAGCGTCTGCTCCGCGGTCTCCACCGTGCACGGTCCGGCAATGACGGTGAGATGACCTGGTCCGATGGGCACGCCGCCAACGGTGATCACTGACCGGTTCGGATGATGCTCGCGGCTCACCAGCTTGTACGGCACCGAGATGCGTACCACATCGCTGACGCCGGGGTAGCTACGCAGGTTCAGGGCGCCGAACTGCTCGACATCGCCGACCAGCCCGATAATCGTCCGGGACACGCCACGGCTGACGAACGCCTCGCCGCCGGCCGCGGTCACCAGGTCGACGATTGCTTCAATGTCACTCTCGGCGGCCTCGGGGGCCATCACCACAACCACTGCGTTCTCCTCGTCCCCATCATGACGAAAGCCCCGGACCATTCGGGCCCGGGGCTTAATTGAGTGTCGCCTTGCGTCAGCGCAGAGTCTGGCGGGCGACCGTCCCTGGGCCGGGCCGGTAGCCAAATCCAAACCAATAGCTGCTTCGCACGAGCGCTAGCTTAGCGCACTGGCTTGGCGGCCGCGCTGCGCGGTGGGCGCGGCCAATGCATCGCCGGCCGGGTGGCAAGATAGCTGCACTTGCGGCGGCAACGGGTCGGCGTCGCAGCGCGCACTGGCGCGACATCGGGAAGGGGCAGGTCAGCGGGATATGATGCAGCCCGATACTGGTGCGCGCGAACGTGGCGAGCGCGAGGAGGGCTTGCTGGCAGCGGAGCCGGAGCAGACTGACGACCAGCCCGGCGCGGGCGGAGACAGCACCCCGGTCGGCCCTCAGGCGTCTGGTCAGCAACCGGCGCTCCCCCCCGGCCAGTACCTGCCGCGGACCCTGCCGGTGCTCCACTACGGCCCGGTCCCCGTCTTCAATCCGGCGACCTGGGACCTGCGCATACTCGGATCGACGGAGTCAGGGGCGCAGACGATACTGCGCTGGGATGACGTCGCGGCGTTGCCCGTCAGCCAGATCACGGCGGACTTCCACTGCGTGACGAAATTCACCGTTACCGGAATCCGCTGGGCGGGCGTGCTGGCTGCCGAGATTCTGCGCCGGTACCCGCCAGACCCCGCCGTGACGCACGTGATGATCTGGGCCGAGTTCGGCTACAGCGCCAACATCCGGATCGGCGATTTCGCAGCGGAGGACACGCTGCTGGCCACCCACCGGGACGATGACCGGCTGACCCCCGAGCATGGCTACCCGCTGCGGCTGGTAGTGCCGAGCCTGTACGGGTGGAAGAGCGTCAAGTGGATCCGCGCGGTTGAGTACCTGACCGCCGACCGGCGCGGGTTCTGGGAGGAACGGGGCTACCACAACGTCGCCGACCCGTGGCAGGAGCAGCGGTACTCATATCAGGAACGAGCAGGCGAGGGTCCGCCGCTCTGAGCCCGTCGCGGCCGGGACTACCGGCTCCTAATCGCCGAACCCGCCGAACAGGCCGACATTGATGGTGATGGTCGACCCCTGCGGAGCCTGACCGGTCGGTGAGTAACTCCCCACCGTGTTTCCGGGGCCCATCTGGTTCACGTTCACTCCGAAGCCGGCCTGGGTGAGTGCCTGCTGGGCCTGGCTAGTGCTCATGCCGGTCACATCCGGGACGTTCACCTCCTGCGGTCCTGACGACACCCAGACCGTCACGACCTCGCCGCTGGTGATCGGCGTGTTGGCACCCGGGGACTGCCGGATGATGGTGTTCGCTGGCTGCGAGCTGTTGGAGACCGAGACTGGGTCGATGCTGTAGCCGCCGGCCGCCGCGGCCCCCTGGGCCGCGGTTACCTGCTGGCCGACGAAATTCGGCAGCGGCTGGCCGCTGCTCACCACCAGCTGCACCGGCTTGTTCCTCGGCCAGTGCTGGTAGGCGGCCGGGTTGGTCGAGAGCACCACGCCGGCCGGGATGCTGGTAGAGGTCTGGTAGGTCGGCCGGCCCGGTGTCAGTCCGGCTGCCTTGAGGCTGTGGTCGGCCTGCGCCAACGGCTGCCCGGTCACCGACGGCACCGCGATCAGCACCGGCCCGAGGGACGGGATGATCGTGACCGTGCCGCCGTGGCTGATGTGAGCTCCGGCAGCAGGGACGCTCGCGATGACCTGGCCGGCCTGCACCGTGTCGCTGTGCCGCGGCGTGCCGACGACGGCGCCGAGGCCGGCATTGGACAGATCGCCCCGCGCGGTGCTGACTGTCATGTCGGCCAGCGACGGAACGGTCGTGTACTGGCCCTTCGCCAGCCACCAGGCAGCGATGCCCACGACGATGACGACGAGGACGATCAGGATCCGCCGGCTGAACAGCCACCGCTGGAGCATCGGCTCGTGATACCGGCGCTGCGTGCGGCTGCGACTGCGGCCGGAATATCCGCTGCCATCGGCGTAGTCCGCGCCCAGGCCAGTCGGGACGATGAGGGTATGGTTCCCGCCGCCGGACTGGGACGGGTAACCGCCGGGCGCGGGCAGCCTCGCGGTACCGTCGTGCAGCGGCCCGGTGCTGTTCATGTCGTCGGCGGCATTGGCGTGCGCGCCTGACCCGCTCCTGGTCAGCCGCTGAGTGGCCGGCTCGTGCCCCGGCAGCAGGATCTCCCCGGTCACCGGACCGTCCGCGGCCCCACTCGACGAGACGTCGTCTGCTGCCCCGTCACCGCCCCCTGGCGCGGCCAAACCCGCCGCCGGCCAGGAGTCGTGATTGACCGGTTGCTGGGCGCTGGCCGCAAGGCCGGGCAGCGGCATGCCCTTGCGTACCTCGGTGATGGCCCTGAGGTAACGGCGAGCGTCGGGCGGCCGCAGTTCCGGGTCGCGCGATGTGGCGAGTGCGACCAGGGTGTCTACGGCCGCGGGCAGCTCCGGGACCAGGCTCGACGGTGCCGGGACAACCGCGTTGACGTGCTTGTAGGCCACGTCCAGCGGAGACTCGCCGGTATGTGGCTGTACGCCGGTGAGCATCTCGAATAGCATCACGCCGGCCGCGTAGACGTCGCTCCGTTCGTCCGCGGAATTGCTGGCCACCTGCTCAGGTGCGAGGTAGGCGGCAGTTCCGATGAGCAGCCCGCTCTTGGTGTTACTGGAGCCGGACGCGGCCCGGGCCAGGCCGAAGTCGGCTACCTTGACCGACCTGCCGTTGCCGAGCAGTACGTTCTCAGGCTTGACGTCGCGGTGGATGATGCCTGCGTCATGCGCTGCCGCCAGGCCGGCCAGGACCCGCTCGATGATGTCCAGCGCCTCACGAGGGTTAAGCCGTCCGCGGGCGACAATCAGGTCGCGCAGCGTAGGGCCGGGCACGTACTCCATGGCGATGTAATGCAGGTCACCGGTCGAGCCCTGGTCGAAGACAGCGACGACATTCGGGCTCGACAGTCGGGCTACCGACCGCGCCTCGCTGATGAACCGCCCGACGAAATCCTGGTCGCGCGCCAGCTCCTGATGGGCGATCTTCAGCGCGACCGTCCGCTCCAGCCTGATGTCGCGCGCGTGGTACACAGTTGCCATGCCGCCACGGGCAATCTGCGACTCGACCAGGTAACGCCCGTCAAGCAGCTGCCCTATTGGTGCCGACACCGTCGTATCCATCGGGAGAATTCTAAGGTGCCCGTGACGCTGCGCGTCCAAATTCGACGTGCCTGAGCCCGCTGGGCGTATTCCTAGCCTGCGCGGCAGCGGTCACGGCCTGCCGCGGACGGGCCTGGCGTAGGCCTGCGGGCGGCGATGGTGCCTGCGCGCACCGTGCGGCGCGGGACCCGGCGGGGCGCGGTCAGCCTGCGGGCGGCGATGATGCCTGCGCGTACCTGCGGCGCGGGACCCGGCCAGCGAGAAATGCCAGCCGGCCAGCGGTGACCGCTAGCCGCATCGACTCGGCCATGAGCTCCGGGCTTCGCGCTCTGGTCACCGACGTGGCGAGGAGCACCGCAGCGCAGCCGAGCTCCATCGCGATCGCCGCATCGCTGGCGGTGCCGATCCCGGCGTCCAAGATCACCGGCACCCCGGCCGACTCAACGATCAGCTCGATGTTGTGCTGATTCCGGATGCCGAGGCCGGAGCCGATCGGGGAGCCGAGCGGCATGACGGCGGCGCAGCCTGCCTGCTCAAGGCGCCGTGCCAGGACCGGGTCGTCATTGGCGTAGGGCAGAACGACGAAATCGTCGGCAACAAGTTGCTCGGCCGCCGCCAGTAGCTCAACCGGGTCCGGCAATAGGGTGCGCTCATCGGCGATCACCTCGAGCTTGACCCAGTTGGTGCCGAGTGCATCGCGGGCCAGCCGTGCCACCCGGACTGCCTCGGCCGCGGTAAAGCAGCCAGCGGTGTTCGGCAGGACCCGGATGCTGCGCTCGGCCAGCAGATCGAGGACGGACCCCGCCGAGGAAGGCGCCACCCGGCGCATGGCGACCGTGGTCAGCTCGGTACCGGAGGCGACGAGCGCGCGGTCCAGTACCTCCAGGCTGGGCGCGCCGCCAGTGCCCATGATGAGCCGCGAGGTGAACGTCTCGCCGGCGATCAGCAGCGGATCGTCCACCTCAGCCTCCCTGCACCGCAGTCAGCACTTCGACCTCGTCTCCGTCCGTGAGCGACGTGCTCTGCCAGGCGGTACGCCGCACGACGTCACCGTTGACCGCGGCGGCCACGCCGGCTTGTGCGCTGGTCAGCAGCGCTACTGCTTGCGCGAGCGACATCGGGGCCGGTACCTGGTGAGATTCGCCGTTGATGATTACCCGCATGCCGCAGCCTCCTCTGGCACGTCCTGATGCTGGCGCGGGCCGGCAGCGCGCGGCGGGAACCGGCCGGCGCCGAACGCGGCCCAGATCGGGTCGGGCGTGCCGGTCCGCAGGTACGCGGCTACGGTGTCCGCGGTGACCGGAGCGAGCAGCACCCCCGCCCGGAAGTGCCCAGTCGCGAGTACGAGGCCCGGCATCTCGCTCGGGCCGATGACCGGCGCGTTATCCGGCGTTCCCGGCCGCAGTCCCGCCGTCACGTCGTGCAGCTCTAGCTCGGTGATGCCGGGTACGAGCGTCCGCGCGTCCCGTAGCAGCTCCCACACACCGCCAGCCGTCACCGTGGTATCCGGCCCGAGCTCCTCTTGCGTAGCGCCAATCACGAGCTCGCCGCTGTCGCGTGGCACGAGGTACACGGTCGATCCGCGGACCACGCCGCGCACGGTGCGCACCAGCAACCCGGGCGGGAGCCCTGCCGCTCTTGTCGCGCTGGTCATTCGCAGCCGGATGATCTGGCCCTTCACCGGGCGGACTGGCGGTGCCACGCCAGCAGGCAGTCCGGGCAGCGCCGCCGACTCCCAGCCTGCTGCCAGGACGATCCACCGGGCCGCGATCACGTTGTCGTCGGCCAGCCGTGCGCCACTGGCCCGTCCCGCTGCACTGCGGATCTCGGTGACGGGCTGTCGGACCAGGCGAGCGCCACCCGCCTGAGCTGCTTCATGCAGGGCTATGGCCAGCAACCTGGGGTCGACTGAGCCGTCGCCGGGCGCCAGCAGGCCGCCGCGGACTGACGGGTCGAGCATGGGCTCGGCCTCGCGGCAGTCCCGCGCGGTGAGCTGCTCCAGGTGCACTCCGAACGACTCCTGGAGTACCCGGGTCTCGGCCAGCAGCGCCAAGTCGTCGCTGTCGTAGGCGACCTGGAGCGTGCCGGCCTGCCGGAACCCTGTCGGCAGTCCGGTCACCTTGTGCAGTTCGGTAATGAAATCCGGGTACCGGCGCAGCGAGTCCTGGCCAAGTCTGAAGATCTCCCGCTCGGCGTAGGCCGCTTCGGCGATCGGCGTGAGCATCCCCGCTGCTGCGTGGGTGGCGCCCTGGCCGGGCTGGGGATCGGCGAGGACGACAGACAGTCCCTGCTGAGTTGCGCGCCAGGCAATGCTCATCCCGATGACTCCGCCACCCACGATCAGAACGTCGCATTGGGCAGGTACCGGACTGCTCAAGTTCGGCTCCCTTCGCCGGCATGACCCGGATCAGGTTCCTGCGGTCGGCGGCTCACCAGCTGCCCTCTCAGTCCGGTCACACCGGACTCCCGCGCGATAGGCATAGCTTAGCCGCCAGTGATCAGCGCGCCGCGCAGAAGCGCAGCCCAGTTGTGGCCCGCGCTTAAGGCGAAGACTCTTGTGCCTGTCAGGCGCAAAAGTCTTCGTGATCATGGTGGCTAGCTCAGCCGCGGAACAAACGATGCCCAGGTTCGCCCGGAATCGGAAGTTCGGTAGAGCCGCAGCGGCGCTGCCGACAGGTCCCCGCCCGGATTTGTCCAGGCGAACCCTGCGCGCTGGCTGACGAAATCGAAGTCGTCCCAGTTCCCGCCGAAGCGCACTCCCTGGCGGACCGCAGTCCAGCTCATGCCGCCGTCGGTGGTCAGATAGAAGTCCCGGCCGATCGTGCCCTGCGAACCGGCCGATATCGCGATCCCGTCGTCCGCGGAGAAGAAGCGGATGCGCGGATAAGGTCCGGCGCCAGCAGGCATCGGGTACGCCTGCCAGTCTTGCCCGGCGTCATTGCTGCAGAGGAGATACGCGCCGGTCGGATAGACGCCGATGACGAGGAACACCGCGTGACCGGCAAAGTCCGGCGCGGGGATGTCGCAGCCGTTCTGCTGGCAGTCCTGAGCAGCCGGGGGCAGGCTCGCTGACGCCCAGTGCGCCCCGCCGTCCGTCGATGCGAGAACCGCGCCCTCGACGGCCGTGCAGGAACCGGTGATCCAGCCGACTTGGGCCGACTCGAAAGCGACGCCGTCCTTGTCACACGCGACCGGCAAACCGCTGCTCGTGGCGGGGTCCGCCGCTGTGCGCGGCGATTTGGCGACAAGTGACCAGCGCAGCCCGCCGTCGGTGGTCCGGTACAACGCGACCGGATTCTGGTTCATCGCCGCGCCCGGGCTGTTGAGCAGCCATCCGCGTCGCGGGCCCGCGAAGTCGATCGCCACCGGGCTTCCGCCGCCCACCGCGGACGACTCTCGCCACGATTGGCCGCCATCGGTAGTGCCGAACACGTGGGTCGTTGCCCGGCTGCCTCCGGTTCCGGTCGTGACCGTGAACCAGGCCCGCCGGGCAGTGGCCGCCTCGAGCAGCGCCTGGCCCGGCGCGAGTCCAGGAACTGCCGACGGGGGAGTGACAGCCGTCCACGTGCGCCCGCCGTCTGTGGTCCGGGCGACGGCCAGCGCGCTGCTGTGATTCGGGTTCGATGGCCAGAGCAGTGCCCAGCCGGTGGTCGCCGACACCATCTGCAGCGTGTCAAGCCAGACCGGCCCTCTTTTCGGTACCTGGGCAGGTGCCGCGTCCGACGGTGAGGCTGCCGCTTCTCGTGTGGCTGCCTCACCGTTGGGCTTGGCGCTAGCCCCGCCGCATCCGCTCGCCATGATTGCGAGCAAGAGGATCAGCGCCGCTGCCGCACTGCTGCGACTGGAGGGCCAATGCAACGGGATCATCTGACTCGCCTCCGTTTGCGGCACGATGTACTGGGCCAAGCGGCAGACCTGCGCGGCTCACTACCGAGACTGCGGACGGGCTCGTGCGGTTGCCGCCGGCTGTGCTGGTTCGGTGGACAGCGCTGGTTGGGTGGCCGTGCTGGTTGGTCGCCGTGCTTATTGGTCGAAAGGGGAGACATGATGCGGGCATGACCGAGCTGGCGAGTGTCGTTGTGGTCGGTGCCGGGCTGGCCGGGCTGCGCGTCGCCGAGGAACTGCGAGCCAGGGGTTACCGCGGTGCGCTGACCCTGATCGGCGCTGAGCGGCGGCCGCCGTACGACCGGCCGCCGCTGTCCAAGAAACTGCTGACCGGTGAGCTAGAC
>Ga0335072_10007811_pt1 | contig 15555 bp, 16 predicted proteins | sample Lox_Sample_21_FD_206725 | JGI IMG/M metagenome (GOLD analysis project Ga0335072, IMG submission 206725) | Soil microbial communities from Loxahatchee National Wildlife Refuge, Florida, United States - Lox_Sample_2.1 | ecosystem: Environmental > Terrestrial > Soil > Wetlands | place: USA... | reverse complement strand
TTGCTTGTGAGTTCGCCCATGGTCATAGGCTCCTATAGAGGCCGGAGGGGACGGGGAAACGGCGTTCGGCGAGAACGCTACCGAGCAGGGAAACGTGGGCCCGATTCAGCTGCTCTTTCACCTGGGCCGCAACGAGGCGCCTGGTCTTGTTTGCAGTGAGCACCAACACCAGCCCATCGCAGTTTTGACCGATTCTGGCCGTGAGCCAGGAGATCGGACGGCAGTGCAGGATGGAGAAATCAAACTCGGAGACATAGTCGCGAAGCAGCTCGAGATTCCTGTGGCTTAAGGGCTGCTTGCCGAGGTCGTTGCACCAGGACTCCCGCGGCACCAGCCAGAGCCGCTGTGCCACCCCCCAAGGGGCAGTCGGATTGGCGGGGGACGGAATTTCGAGCTGATCCGCAAGCGGGACGCGGCCGAGGCTCGCGTCGATGAGACCGACATCATATCTGCCTTCTTCAACCAGAGCCCTGGCAACGTCAAAACAAAGTCGCGCGGTTTCCGTCCCAATTTCGATCGGGGTAAAACCAACGCTGCGCACCGGCCCCGATATGTGCTGAAAGAACAACTGATGCACCAGGGCACAGATCTGCTCATCGCGGGTTGAGAGGGAGAATTCCTGATCTGAGGTGGAGAATCTTTCCACGCGCAGCGGAGTCCTCGGCGTATCCACCGGGTGCGTTTCCTTAAGCAATTCTCCAAGTGAGGTCATTGGATGATTTCTCCGGGATTTCTGGAGCGCGATGTGCGTGGAAGGAGGATTTCTCGCTCCGAAGCGGGCAGCCACGCCAGCACCGGGACCTCGAGCAGATTGTGCGCCTCGTCGGGCGTGCGAATGCTGGAATCAAAATACTCAGCCCCAAATGCTGTTCCGATGGTGAAAACGAGCGACAATCCAGATGCGAGCAGAAGATAAAGCAGTATGGAGTGGTTCGGAAGCGTGGCCGGAACCGGTGGCTCGACGATGGCGACATTCAGGATGCGCTTCTGGTCGAGAGCGTCTCCAATGCGCGCCTCTTCACGCTTGTGAAGATAAAGCAGGTAGGCATCCTCATCAGCCTTGGCCGTGCGCATCAGGTCCTGCTGATCGACGGAACTGGCCTGGAGCTGTTGTGCAAGCGAACGCAGTTGCGCGACCTGAGCCATGGAATCTGCTTCACGGGCTTTCAGCGCGTCACGCCGGACTTGGGCTTTCTCCAATTCCATGCGGGCCCATTCATAGTTCGGATCCTTATCGCTGGTCTCATCACGAGTCGGCGTCAGCGCCTCGGCCGCAATCGCCGCTTGAGCCTGTTCGATTTCGTGGTCGACTTCCTGCACGAGCCGATAACTCGGTTCGAATCGGGTGAGCAGTTCGGTGCGCTTGAGTTGAAGGTCCAGCAGATGCGTCTTTAGCTTTTCGAGCAGCTGTGGATTGTCTGCCCAGTGTTTGAGCGTGACAGAACGAGAGGGGAACGATTTCAGCTGCTCACCCAGCACTGCGATGGTGCGTTCTGTTTCTACACGGTCCTGGTCGATCTGCCGATAAGCGGCGTCCGCCTCGCCGAGCCTTTGCAGGGCGATATCGCGTTCCATTGCGGCCGAAACTACGCCTCGAGCACGCGTAAAGTTGACAAGCTGGGCTTCCGATTGATGAAGCCTGCGTTCTGTTTCGGTTGTCTGCTGATCAAAGAACTCGATTTCCCCAGAGGGCCGCTGCAGGTTGGTGTGCTTGTTCATATACACGGCGCAAAGTGCCGAGAGCACACGAGCGGCCCGGTCGGGGTCCGTATCTTTGTACGAGACCTGGATCAGGTTCGACTTTTTCAGAGCTTCAACATCAAGCCGGCGCTCGAGTTTCCGAGCGGTATGCTCGATTGCGGCGGCCCGCTCGGAAGCGGCAGTATCTGGAGAGATCAGACCTGCCATAGTTACGACTTGCTTGAGCAGATCGTGGTCGCGAAGGAGTTCGACCTCGGAGTTCAGTTCCTCTTCGGTGATGTCAGGACGAGCGACATCCATGGGACTCGTTGGTTCGGCGGAGATCATGGCATCGAAGCGTCCTCGCCTGAGAAGAACCTTGAAGTGAGATTCATACCGCGCCGAAAAGAAAAAAAACGCCATGGTTGCAAGCAAGAGCAGGGTGAAGGACCCGAACACGAGCCGCGGACGCCGGAAGAAGGTCGCGGCCAGCTCCCGAGGACTGGGAGCCACCGTGAGAGACACGTTTCCTGTCGAAGTCGGCGTCATCGCAATTACTAGGCGATCACATCAGGCGGGCTTGGGGGATACTCGCCGCTGTTTCTCAAGACACGATCAGTGTGGCCGCAACTCCTTCCCGAAAATCTGGTCGTGCAAACCGTCAGTACTGTTGTAGTGGGTTCATGTACCAATTCATGGAGTTGGTGGGTACAAACCTGCGAATCTTCGAAATTCTGCTTTGCGGCACGTAAACAAAATCGCCGGGACGAAGATGCAGATCCTCGCGCACGTCTCGAGAATCGAGCATCTTCTTGATGTCCAACACGTGAGTTTCGGCGGCGTCGGCAGAAATCCTACGAAAGACCACGACTTGTGAATGTCGTGCCTGTTGTGTGAATCCGCCGGCAATGGCAATAGCCTCATTGACGGTCACGTCGCCGCGAAGTTCGTACTTTCCTGGTTTTGCTACCTCGCCCGAAGCCAGGAAATAGGGCTTATCAAAATCTTTGAGGGTGAGCGTGATTTCGGGTTGGTTCAATGTATTGCAATACGCTTCAATGATTGCCTGTTGCAACTGCGGTAAAGTGACCCCTTCGGCCAGAATCGGCCCTGCACCTTTCAATACAACAAAGCCATCGGGCTGGACCGTCAGACTCTGGTTGTAATCGGGGGAAAAAGTGAAATTGACGTCGATCACGTCCGACTTGGTAAGCCGATAAAGCGGATGGCGATCCCCTCCGAATTTAGGATCTCCCGTGCCACCCGCTTTCTCGGATTGTGCGATCGGTCCGCCTGGGGGGGGGCCATTGCTGACGCTAGCCGGGCCCTGCGAGCTCTCCGCTGCCACGTGGGCTGGCGAAGCAGAGGTCCCGGATTCGGTGGCAGTATCTGGCGGTCCTCCCTGTGCGAGCGCGATCACGACCAGCTGCAGGATGAGCAGGCCTGCAACTCTCATAACGGTTTGGCGCAATCTACCAGTCATCTCCCTACTCTCGCCGCCGCTCAACGGCGAACGATCAGCTCGGGCGTTTGAGCTGTTTGCCCGAAGTTACGTTTTGAGGGAAAGGAAAAAAAGACTCGGAAAGTGCTGCCTACTGCAGTATGGTGTGCCGCGCGAATGGCTCGAACGTGGAAGATTCTTCACTCAGCTCTTGATAGGACGACTGTTACCGCGGGCGAGAAAGCAGGATTCGGTTCCGAAAGACTGACTAAGAAGTCCACAGGAGTAGGTCTACGAAAGTAGCCCCGAGGCTTCTATTCATCACAAATTTGGTGTGATCGTGCCTACATAGGGACACCTACACTTTCGGGCATCATGTTTCGCGTGAAAGCCAAGATGGTTGCTAAACCTGTTAATGGCGTGTCCGCAAATCGCGACAACGTGCGGGTGCTGATTGCCGATTCCGGCCCACTGCAATCCGATCTGCTGGCGCGCGCGCTGCGCAGCCGACGCGACTTTCAGGTGTTCGTGGTCCCGCAGAAGACCTCGACACTCGATGCCTTTTTGCAGGCGAATCCCATCGACGTCGCCTTGATCTCGGGGAGTGACCCGCCCGATTTCGGCCTGCTGCGGTGGCTGCGCATCTCCCATCCGACGATTGCGCCGGTCCTGCTGGCGGAAAGCCAGGACCGCGACTTGGTGATCAACGCACTGCGCGTGGGCGCGCGGGGCATCTTCCTTTTCTCGCACGCGCCGTTTCGCATGTTATGCAAGTGCATCACCTGCGTTGCCCGAGGAGAGGTCTGGATCAGCAACGAGCAGATGCGCTACGCCCTCGACGCCTTGGCGGAGGTGCCCACTCTGCGTGTGGTGAATGCGACCGGAAGACCGCTGCTCACTCCCCGTGAAGAACAGGTGGTGGCGCTGGTTGCCGATGGATTGACCAACCGTCAGGTGGCGGATGAACTCGGGCTGAGCGAGCACACCATCAAGAAGTATCTCTTGCGAATCTTCGACAAAGTGGGAACTTCCAGCCGCGTCGAACTGGTTCTCTACGCGATGTCGCACGGCACCAATCGTCCGGCCGAATGGATGCCAGGTAGCGCCTGAATTATTGCGACGAGGAGTAGCTTGGATACAATAGGCCTATGCAAAAAGGCGTGGAGGGGGCCCATTGACGGATCCGGGCTCGGGAGTTGCTCGTCGATGGACGGTAATCGCTTCCGGACTGTTGATCCTCGCGCTCGCGCTGGTTGTGATCTTCACGCGGCGTAATGCCTTCCTGAGCCCGCTCGCCCTGGTAGTGGTTGCTGCGATCGGCTTGGCAGCTCTTTTGCTGCAGGTGCGCTTCCGCCGCGATCTGCCGGATATCCACTCGCCCTTGTGGCTGAATGTTCTGGGGCTCGCCTTCGCGAGCGCATCCTTGCTGGCGGATTATCTGCATGTGAGGAATCCGATGCTTCCTGTAGCCGCGTTTGGCGCCGTCTTCTGCTTCGGGATCAGCGGGGCGGTCATTTTGCAGGCTCTGCGGCGCCGCCGGCCGCTTCCTTCGCCGAAGGTAGATTCACATCCGTGAGTCTGCATGTTGTCTGAGGTCGGGCGAGCGACACGCACATTTGCGATGACGCGCCACATAGCCTCGCGGGAAAAACTGTGCCTCCCTGAGTGTCAGCGTGATCTAAGTCGACATCAGGCGCTAGGCTAAGGATGGGGTGGGGAATGGACGCGAATCGCCCAGCCACGTGGAAGATTCTGCTGGCCTTCGGAATTATCTACTTCGTTTGGGGCTCGACCTTCCTGGGCATTCGTGTGGGCGTGCGCGAAGTGCCTCCCTTGCTGTTCGCCGGGATGCGATTCTTCGTGGCTGGGCTCGTACTCTATGGCTGGACGCGGGTGCAGAAGGCCGCGCGGCCGACCGCGCGTGAATGGCTGGCAGTGTCAGCGATCGCGGTCTTGATCTTCGGCGTCGATTACGGATGCCTGTTCTGGGCCGAGCGGCGTGTTCCCTCCGGCCTTGCGGCGGTCATGCTGGCGACGATTCCGCTGTGCATGGCTCTGTCGGAGATATTGCTACTTCGCACGCAGCGGATGACACCGCGGCTCGCGACGGCGCTGCTGATTGGCCTCGGAGGAGTTGCGGTGTTGATGAGTCATTCGCTGAACCTGGGCGAGGAACCGATTGATCGCAGGGGCGCTATCGCGCTGGTGGTGGCGTCGATCAGTTGGTCGATCGCGTCGGCCCTGATGCGGAAGCTGCCATTGCCAGCGTCGAAGATGGTTAGCTCCGGCGCACAGATGCTTGCTGGCGGAGCATTCCTCTTCCTTGCGGCAGGTGTCGCGGGAGAATTCCGCGGTTTTCGTGTACAGGCAGTTTCGGGCAAAGCATGGTTCGCGCTCGCGTACCTCATTGTTGCCGGATCGATCATCGGTTTCACAGCTTACGTTTGGTTGCTGCATCACGAATCGCCAACGCGGGTCGGCACATACGCATACGTCAACCCTGTTGTAGCGGTTGCGATCGGATATTTTCTCGGTGGCGAATCGGTCGGGCCCCGAACTCTGCTTGGAAGTCTACTTGTGCTTGTCAGCGTGATCGTGATTACGACGATGCCCAAAAGAAGGCCGGTTGCGGTGCGACTGGAAGAGGTTCCGCAGGCAGCAGATTAGACCCCAGTTCCCAGAAACCTAGCTGCTAGCTTGTGGCCGCTAGCTCCTAGCAACCAATCTGCATCTCGATTCGGATCGCTAGAGGCTAGTAGCTCGAAGCTAGCGGCTTAAACGGGGAACCTAGAACTGAGGCCTGTTCCCTACTGCGCTTTGCTGCGCGGCATGATCAGCCATTGCAGGATCGAACTGACTAGACTCAGCAGAATCGCTCCGATAAACGCGGGCAGAAATCCGCGCACGTAGAATCCTTGGACGAACATTGAAGCGAGCTTCAGCATGAGCGCATTGATGACGAACCAGAACAGGCCGAGGGTGAGGATCGTCAAAGGGAAGGTCAGGATCTTGAGCAGCAATCCGAGGGTTGCATTGACGAATCCGATGACGAGCGCGGCGATCAGTGCCGCGACTGGGCCGCTGACGCTGATGCCGGGAACGATATAGGCGACGATCCAAAGCGCGACCGCGCTTAGAATCCAGTGGAGAAGAAGACGCACGTTGGACCTCCTGGTTAGACGCTTGGAGAGTGAAGGATACACGAAGTTATGACAAAAACCGATTCTTCCAAAGCGACGGCGAAGACGAATGCCGCGCGGCTGCTCGATCAAATGGGGATTCAGTATGAGCTGCGGGCATATGAAGTCGATCCCGACGACCTGGCGGCGGAGACGGTGGCGGCGAAGATCGGGCTGCCAGCAGAACAGGTATTCAAGACGCTGGTGGCGCGGCTGGTGGGGGATGTCGGCCACAACGGCGTCGCAATGGCGGTGATTCCTGGCGACCAGGAGCTAGACCTGAAGGCGCTGGCGGCGGCAGCGGGCGTGAAGAAGATGGAGCTGGTTCCGGTGAAAGAGCTGCGGGCGCTGACCGGCTACATTCGCGGAGGCGTGACCGCGCTGGCGGGGAAGCGGGAGTATCCGGTGTTTGTGGATGAGACGATTGAGCTGTTCGATGTCGTGTCGGTATCGGCGGGGATGCGCGGATTGCAGTTATTGATTGCTCCAGGAGATTATTTGCGGGCGGTGAAGGGGACGGTAGCGGAGATCTCGGCGGCGAAGAAATAGTGCATCTGAGAACTTTCTAGGTTTCGATTTTAGTCGTCACTTAGACGTCGTGGGCGAAGGCGTAACCTTATAAATAACGCCTGCGTTGTACTTACCGCCATACCAAGTTGTTCCGTAAAGATTTCCCTTGGCGTCGCGAGTCACTCCGCCATAAGGCACCTCACCATCGGAGCCTCCTCGAAAGCTATGCAGCGTTGTCAGGTGACCAGTTGGTGTGAAGATGAAAACGGCCCCTAGTCCATATCGCGAGCCGCCGAATGTAGTGCCATAGAGGTTGCCCGCCGAATCGATGATTAGACCTGAAAGCGGCGACGCCCCGTCCGACTTACCCGTAAAGCTGTGGAGCACAGTCTCGTTGCCATACTTGTCGACCTTAAAGATTATGCCAAAGCCATGCGCGCCACCCTCAAATGTTGTGCCATAGACATTCCCTTTGGTATCCCTCGCCAACGAACCGGTGGGTGCCATGCCGTCGGGGCCGCCGGCAAAGGTGTAGAGGATCGAGAAGTTACCTCCTGCGTCTATCTTGTATACGCACCCGCCTTTGCTCGCGTTGGGTACTGTACCGAATACGTTGCCTTTGGGATCTATAATCACTGACCCTTGTGGAAAAGCTCCTTCCGCACCTCCGAAGCTATGGAGAATGGTCTCGGCGCCTTCGAGATCAATCCTGAAAACCGTGCCGGCCTGCATAGTGCCGCCGTATCTGGTCGTTCCATAGAGGTTTCCCAGATGATCTCGGACTAGATTGTCTTGCGGGTTGGCGCCATCGGGAGTGCCCAGGAAGCTGTACAACAACGACTCGCTGCCGCTTTCAGTCAGGCGAAACACCGTCCCGGCATATGCGTCACCGCCGCCGTACGTTGTCGTTCCGTAAATGTTGCCCGAACCTTCGAAAAGCAAGGCTCCAAAGGGACCGCTGCCATTCGGGTTTCCCGGAAAAAGATAAATTGTTGTGAAGGCGCCAGTTTCGCTGAGTTTGAACAGGGTGCCCGAGTCGAGAATTCCCCCGGCCACCGTGCTTCCGTAAACGTTGCCTGCCCCGTCCACAGCCAGAGATTTACCCGGATAACCACCAGTTGCATCCCCAATAAACGTATGGACGACGCGGTATGTTTGCGCTTGTGACGTAACCGAAGAGAAAACCAAAAGCAGCAAAACTATAAGGGAAGTGGGACAGAGTCGCGTCGTGAGCTTCATGAGCGCCCCCGCGTCAGTGTGCCACAATATATCTGAGGTGACCACTCTAGGTTGGGCTATTCCGATTGGCGCAGTTAGCTAAGAGACGCCTACGCCTCTCCGTCCTTTGTCTTTCTCCACGCTTGCAGGTTGAGGGCGCTCATGGCGATGCAGAAAACGTTCGCGGGTATGAATCCAAATTGCGCGGTGCGAATGCCGATAACGCAGATAATGACGGAATTAATAGTTGCCAGCGCCCAGCCTTCCCAGCAACGGCGTCCGACGAGGACGGTGGACGCAATGGTCAACAAACAAGAAAGATAGTCGAGCCGTAATACTCCAGACACAGCGAGAAACCTCCTGACCCTGATTGTGGAGTCAGGAGGGCTTAACTTCGGTGATTTCCGTCATAGACGAGTTGACCGAAGTCATCTTGTTTTGGCGTGGAGAGACGGGCGTCTCGCCCGTCGACTCGGCATCTAACGAGGCCGTGCCCCGGCGCTCCATGTCCGCGAGGTTCCAGTATTAAACTGTTTAGTTGTCTTAATCCGCGTTTTCCGTGTCGATCCGCGGGAAAGAAGTTCATGCGGAAAAACTTCAGGTCCGACCGAGGAACTCCGATGCCCACCGCTACCCGCACCAATCCGCTCTCATTTCTCACCGATCAAATCGAGGAACTCAAGGCTAAGGGCACGCATTTCAAGCTGCGCGTGCTCGAGGATGAGCAGGCCGCCGTGTGCACATTCGACGGGAAGAAGGTCATCAACCTGGCGTCGAATAATTATCTGGGGCTGACAACGCATCCCAAGCTACGCGAGGCGGCGCTTGAGGCGACGCGCAGGTTTGGCGTGGGGTCGGGTGCGGTGCGGACTATCGCCGGGACGATGCGCATCCACATGGACCTGGAAGAGAAAATTGCGCGCTTCAAGAATGTCGAAGCCTGCGTGGTTTTTCAGTCGGGATTCACGGCGAACGCGGGCACGGTTTCGGCGATTTTGGGCAAAGACGATTTCATTATTTCGGATCAGTTGAATCATGCTTCCATCATCGATGGGGCGCGGCTCTCGCGGGCCAAGATTCTGGTCTTCAATCACAAAGATCTGGCGCACGCTGAAGAACAGCTTCGCAGCGTCAAGGATCAACCGGGGCACAAGGTGGTGATCACCGATGGCGTGTTCTCGATGGATGGAGACATTGGCGCGCTGCCGGGGCTGTGCGAGCTGGCGGAAAAATATGGGGCCATCATGATGGTGGATGATGCGCATGCTTCGGGGGTGCTGGGACGGCAGGGGCGAGGTACTGTCGATCATTTTGGCGTGCACGGGCGGGTAGATATTCAGGTCGGGACGCTCTCGAAGGCGATTGGCGCGCTCGGCGGATATGTGTGCGGGACGCGGGATCTGATCGACTTTTTGTATCATCGCGGGCGGCCGTTCCTCTTTTCAACGTCGCATCCCCCTTCCGTCGCGGCAACGTGCATTGCGGCCTTCGATGTTCTGCAAAACGAGCCGCAATGGATGGAACAGCTGTGGGCGAACACTCGCTTCTGGAAAAAAGAGCTGGGGCTGCTTGGGTTCGATATTGGTGGCAAGACCACGCCGGAGAGCGAGACTCCGATCACCCCGATCATTATTGGCGACGGCCGACTGACGATGGAGTTTTCGCGCGAGTTGTTCAAAGAAGGAGTGCTCGGGACCGGCATCGCATTCCCCACCGTGCCCGAGGGCAAGGCGCGCATCCGAACGATCATGACGGCGACGCATACGAAGGAAGAGTTGCAGCAGGCGCTCGAGGTGCTGGAGCGGGTCGGTAAGAGGATGGGGATTCTGAGCTAACCGTTCCAATGCCGCGCACCGGGACTAAGCCCATTACTTGACTGTTCAGTAACGCGGCCCTAAAGGGCCGCTCTTCCACGGTAGTCCAAACAGTTCGGTCTAGAATAACGGCACTGCCGTCGCAACATAGCAAAGCGACATGAGGGCAATTTTTCAGTGGAAGATCGGGACTCGCGTGCTGGAACTGGGGCGGCGCACGCTCATTATGGGCATCGTGAACGTGACGCCGGATTCGTTTTCCGACGGCGGCCAATATATCGACGCGAGCAAGGCGGTGGCTCACGCGGAAAAGCTGCTCGATGAGGGGGCGGCGATCATCGATGTTGGCGGCGAGTCGACGCGACCGGGGACGGTCACCGACGGAAAAGGGACGGCGGGCAGTGGCGCGGTCTCCGAGGAAGAAGAGAAGAAACGAGTGCTGCCGGTGATTCGCGATTTGAAGAAACGGCGTCCGGAGTCGGTGGTCAGCGTCGACACGTATAAAGCAGGCGTAGCCAGGGCGGCGATAGGGGAAGGCGCGGAGATTGTCAACGACATCAGCGGATTCCGCTGGGATTCGAAGATAGCGAAGACGATCGCCGAGTTGAAGGTGGGGGCGGTGCTGATGCACTCACGCGGGAAGCCGGAGGAGTGGAAGAATCTGCCGCCAATTGGCGACCCGGTGTTAACCGTGAAGCGAGAGCTGCGGCAGTGGGCCGAGGCGGCGACGCTGGCCGGGATCAAACGCGATTATCTGGTGCTCGATCCGGGATTTGGATTTGGGAAGAAGATGGAAGAGAACTATCCCTTGCTGGCGCACTTTGCCGAGTTGCAGCTGATGGGTTTTCCCTTACTGGCGGGTGTTTCACGCAAGTCATTTCTGGGCCGGGCGCTGGCTCATGATGGCAAAGACGCGGTAGTGGAAGAGCGAGGGTTTGGGACACTGGCGGCAGAGACGATTCTCATTCTGAAAGGCGCGCATATTCTTCGGACGCACGACGTGCGGCAGGCGGTCGAGGCGGCGCGCGTCGCGGACACGATTGTGGCCAGCGGAGGATGAGAAACCCAAGTCAGAAGTAAGAAGTCAGATTGAAGAAGTTGAGGCGTTTTGCGGGCGTGGGTCGTTCGAGCGAAGCGACACGAGTGCTATAGGGCAGAGACGAGAAGCTCAAACTCCAGGGCGCACAGGGTTTCACAGCTGTGCTTTTACTTTTTCAATCTGACTTCTTGCTTCTGACTTTTGTTTTAGGCGTGGGCAAGCTCGGCGGCGGCGCTGGTGGGTTTATACGCGGGTAGGCGAATTTCAAAAGACGCTCCGCCTTCGGGGCGATTGAAGCAGGTGATCTGGCCTTTGTGGTCGAGGATCACGCCATAGGTGGCGCTGAGTCCGAGACCGGTGCCCTTGCCGACCGGCTTGGTGGTGTAGAAAGGATCGAAGACGCGCTCGGGGTTCCGCACTCCGGGGCCGTTGTCGGCGAACTGAACCACCACTTCGTCGGACTCCTTCCAGGAAGAAATTTGCAGCTTTCCGCCGCCCATTTCCTGCAAGGCATCGACGGCATTTTCGACGATCTGGACGAAAGCCTGTAGCAGCTGGTTCGAATTGCCCAGCACGCGCGGCACGGGACCGCCGCTCTCGACGGTAAGAATAATGTTGCGGTTTTCGAGCTTGAATCCCTCCATCTGAATTGCCCGCTGCAACAGCGGCTTCAGTTCGAGTGGGACTTTTTCTCCCGGGGTCTGCTGGGCGAAGCTCAACAGGTCGTTCACAAGTTCGCGAGTGCGGCGGGCCTGCTGTCCGATCTTTTGGGCGTTGGCGAGTTGTTCGCGGGTCAGATTGCTGCTGGCCGCCATCTGTTCGGAGCTATCGAGAATCGCGGAAAGAGGATATTCGAGTTCGTTTGCGGCCAGAGCCACCAACTCGCCAAGTGAGGCCAGCTTAGCTTGCTGCACCACGCGACTCTGCAGCCGTTTCAGATTATCGAAACTCTTGCGAGAGCGGTTGAGCAGGTGCAGCAGGCGATGGTCGAGCAGATATTGTTTGAGGAAGACGAAGAAAGCCAGAATCGCCACCCCGCTCATTGCCACCGTAAAGCGAAGCCAGGAGAGATACGGCGGATCGTTACTGAGAAAGAGAGCCCAATATCCCATAGCAGGAAGCGAAAGCAATGCCAGTTGGGCCAGTAACGGAGCGAAGGGACGAGACTGGGCGGGAATGGGCCCCAATTCCTCCATTTGTTTGAGCGACCGGCGGCCGCTCCAGGCGACCCAGAAAAATGCAAAGATCGAGATCAGAAACGGAACGTCGTAGATGCCGCCGGTGCGATACACGCCGCGCGCGATGGCCGCATTCAAAGTCTGAGAGGCGAAGGTGTAAAGCACGCTGGCGATGGCGATATTTCCGTAGAATCGGCGCCACACTCCCGAGGCCGAGAAATAGGCCGATGTCGACGCCCCAATCAGGATCAGGTTTTCGCCGAGATACAAAAGATCCCAGCGCAGGGTATAGACGGCCACCTCGGTAAAAACGAATTCCTGCGGGAAGACAAAAAAGGCGTACACGATCACCCACCAGACCAGGAGGATGAGGACGTTCAACCCGCTCATCAGTGTGCCTTCTTTTTCGTCGGCCTCATTGGGGCGAATGGCGATGGCGCCCATGATTGGGACGACATGGAGAAAGAGAACCACGTCTCCAAGAAAAGGATCGGGGAGTGGCTTGCGCGCGATCAGTTCATACCAGGCCCAGCCCGCCTGATTCAAGGTCCACATGGCGAAGCCGGCGGTCATCAGGCTCCAGAACATGCGCATGTGGCCGCGGCAATCGAGCGCGTTCTTGAGAGAAACCACGGCCGCGGCGCCGAGGATCACGAGCGGGAGCAAGTCTCCGACGATTAAACGCGGGAGCGGGCTCGTAAACAGGACAGGGATCAGCGCGAAAACAACCAGGATCGACAGGCCGCTAAGAAACGCCGGGATGTGCCAGCGAGACACTCACCGCACATCATAGGATTATTCGAACGTTATGTTTAGATCACCGAGTGGTTACCGTCGGTTACTAGAGTAACGATTCGTAATTGTCAGATTGGACTAGTCAAACTGCTTATTGGGGCGACGGCCTGCCCGCTTGCGGTATCCTGCCCTCCAGTGACCGCCATCACAATGGAATGTGACCCTGCCGACCGTGGCGGGGCTATGCGCCGCTGATAGAATCCGTCTCATGGCATTTCCCGCAAATCGCATGCGACGGTTGCGCCGGAGCGAGACCCTGCGCTCGATGGTGCGCGAGACCCGGCTTACTCCCGAGGCGCTTGTTTATCCCCTGTTTGTGTGCCCCGGCAAGGGGGTCCGGAAAGAGGTGCGCTCGATGCCGGGCGTGTTCAATCTTTCGGTGGATGAGGCGGTGAAAGAGGTGCGGGAGGTGCGGGGCCTGGGTGTGCCCTCGGTGATTCTGTTCGGTCTGCCGGAGAAAAAAGACGAAGTTGCAACCGGCGCGTGGGCCGAAGACGGTATCGTGCAGAAAGCGGCGCGCGCCATCAAGAGTGAAGTGCGGGATGTGGTGCTGATGGGCGATGTTTGCCTCTGCGAGTACATGTCGCACGGGCATTGCGGAATTGTGAGAGCGGACCGGCAATCGTTGGGTGCGGCGGCAGCTGTTCCTCCGGTGACGGCGGAATACGAGATTGTGAACGACGCTTCGCTCGAACTTCTGGCGCGTACTTCGGTCTCGCTGGCGCGCGCGGGAGTCGACATCATTGCGCCCTCGGACATGATGGACGGCCGCGTCGCGGCGATTCGCGCGGCGCTCGATAAATCCGGGTTGGAAAACACGCCGATCCTTTCTTATGCCGCGAAATTCGCTTCGGGGTTCTATGGGCCATTCCGCGAGGCCGCGGATTCGACTCCGCAATTTGGCGATCGGCGATCGTATCAGATGGACCCGGGCAACATACGCGAGGCGATGCGCGAGATTGAACTCGATATCGAAGAGGGTGCGGATATGATCATGGTGAAGCCCGCGCTTCCATATCTCGACGTGATCGCCGCCGCGCGCGATCGCTTTGACCTGCCGCTGGCCGCTTACCAGGTGTCGGGCGAGTACGCCATGATCGAAGCGGCTGCGCGCAACAACTGGATCGACCGCGAGCGTGTCATGATGGAGTCGTTGCTTAGTATCCGGCGCGCCGGGGCAAGCATCATTTTGACCTATTTTGCCAAAGACGCCGCCAGACTGTTGACATAGCTAAGTTATTGATCCGCCGGATGTTGCTATGTGCGCGCTTCGGGCCGTCGGGCACCGTGTTCACATTCTTGACACGCTATTTAGTGTAAAATCCGCCATTCCCGGAGTCGACCTTGCCGGAGTACGCGGATCTATCTCCGATTCAATTGGTCAGAGAGTGTGCAGGCTCAAAAGACCCTGAGCTGTGGGCGGAATTCATTCTGCGCTTTCAGCCAGTGATTGCCGCCGCTGTGGTGCGCACGGCGCGTCCGTTTGGCGATGCTCCACGGCAGTTGCTCGATGACCTGGTTCAGGATACCTATCTCAAACTGTGCGAGAACGACAGCCGGTTGCTGCGCTCATTTCGACCCAGAGGCGAGAACTCGATTTATGGGTATTTGAAAGTCGTCGCTCGAAATATCGTGTGCGATCATTTCAAATCCGAATTGGCGGGAAAGAGAGGCGCGGGCCAGATTGACGCCATCGAGGACTCGATTCAGATCGATCCCAGGACGAAGGGATCGGAGGCAGAGGAGTCGATTCACCGCAATCTCCAACTCGATGAAATCAATAGGCTCCTTCTGAAGGTTACAGCCGGGAAAGATCAGCAACGGAAATGCATGATTTTCTGGCTGCGCCATCGGCAGGGGCTAACGGCAACCGAGATCGCGGCTTTGCCTTTTGTGGGGCTTTCGACGGAGGGGGTAGAGAGCGTTTTGTTGAGGCTGACAGTCATGGTACGGACCCAAATTGGGAAGAACAAACGGGCGGATTTGGCTTGAATACTATTCAAGCTAAAAATCGTTCTCTAGTGTTGGAGAGATAGTTTGCAAGAGTCCAACGAACATCTTGAGCGGTCGACGCTGAGCAAGCTCCTCGATGAGCTAAGGCAGCAACAGGACGGCAAGGAACTGGATTTGTCCCAAATCCATCCTCATTTGACTCAATGTACGTCTTGCTGCGACCAGCTTGAGGCGCTGGCGGTAGAGGGTGGCTGGACCGATTTGCGCGTCCGCCAGATAGGCTCCCGCAAAACAGATTGCCCCAAAGATGAAATTTGGGACCAGGTGGCCGGGGGGCTGGTCGAAGCCAGCGAGACACTGGTTTATATCGATCACGCCAGCAGGTGCGATCACTGTGGCCCGCTATTGCGGAAGGCGGTCGAGGCATTCGTCGATCCGAATCTCGATTTGACAAAGGAATTATCGGAAGCGGAACGCGCCCAGGTCGCAAATCTCGAGAGCAATCATCCGGAATGGCAAATGAGGCTTGCCCAGCGAATCAGCGGAACGGTTCGCTCCGGCCAGTCGGGAATGCCGTGGTGGCGGCGCTGGTCTCTGGCGCCAGTGCTGGCGGGAGCGACGATCACGGCTGTGTTGGTGGCGGGCCTTTTGTGGTGGCGATGGGAAATGCGCGCCACACCGGAGGCTGCCAACCAATTGCTGGCGCGTGCCTACACCAGCCAACGGACTCTCGAGTTACGAGTTCCCG
>Ga0335072_10007810_pt1 | contig 15556 bp, 15 predicted proteins | sample Lox_Sample_21_FD_206725 | JGI IMG/M metagenome (GOLD analysis project Ga0335072, IMG submission 206725) | Soil microbial communities from Loxahatchee National Wildlife Refuge, Florida, United States - Lox_Sample_2.1 | ecosystem: Environmental > Terrestrial > Soil > Wetlands | place: USA... | reverse complement strand
GAATTTCGACTCCCAGTGGATCGCCACCAACGGCAAGGACGCGTTCAACGCGACAGGCATTGGCGCCTTCTTCAACGTGATGAACGTCGGCCAGATGCTGATGTGGCACATCGCGCTGATCCCGATCATCCTGATCGCGATCGTCGGCGCGCACGTACTGCTGGTCCGCGTCCGCGGAGTCAGCCACCCGCTACCCAGGCGCGGGCCGGCCTGGCGTGACCGGACCGCACGCAAGGCCGCCGCAGCAGCCGACGCAGCACCCTGGCGCGGCCCGACCCGCCGTTACGACATCCTGAAGGAAGGCACGATCGCCGGCGTCATCGCCACGTTCGTAGTGCTGCTAGCCGCGGGACTGCTCTCGTCGCCTGACGTGCCACCGCTGAGCATCAAGACCTGGGCGACCGTGGACCAGATCGGCTTCGTGAACACCGCGGCCACCGAACTCGATGGCAGCAGCACCTCGGCAAGCTACGGTCCGCCGTACAACAACGGCACCGGCTCGCTCCAGCAGGTAGGCCCGGTCAACTGGCAGAAGCTGGCCGGGATCACTCAGCCAGTCAACTCCGCCAAGCTGTTCGTGCTGGACCCGCTGGCGGTAGCGGCCAAGACTGATCCGGCGCTGGCCACCGCCCTCGCCGGCTACACCAGCGCGTCCCCTGCGCAGCAACTGAGCTGGGCAGCCGCCTACGACAAGGCAACCGCGCCCGGCGCCACAAAAGTGCCGTTCAGGAGCGGGGACCTGAGCCTGCCAGCAGCCGGCCCGGTGCCGCTGATGATGGCGTCCGAGCTGGCCATGGCCAAAAGTGGCGCGCTGGACAGCGACCTGCTCGCCCAGCGCCAGTTCTACGGGACTGATTTCACCAAGCCACTGCTGTTCATTGCCGACGGCGGTTACTACAACACGCTGGCCACGAACATGCACCTCACCGGCGATCAGTGGGGAGTCATGAACGAGACCGGAAGCTACCCAGGGCAGCCATGGCTGTGGCTGTTCCAGATGTGGTACCACGTCAACCCGTTCGGCGACTCGGCTAGCGCGGACGTCTGGGCCGTGTACCTCACCGGGATCGCGACCCTCCTGCTGCTGCTCGTTCCGTTCATCCCCGGCTTGCGGGACATCCCGCGGCTGATCCCGGTGCACCGGCTTATCTGGCGCGGTGACTGGCAGCAGCCCGATGCCAGCGCCAGCCCCGCCCCAGCGCACGCCAGCCCCGAACTGGAACAGCCGACCGCCCCGTGACCACTGCCTGCCGGTGAGATGACCGGCAGGTCTCAGGACAGCGCGAGATTGTCACGGCCGCTACTCAGTGGCCGGGACAATCTCGTCTGCTTGCGGGACCGCGACGAGGCGATAGCCGCTGACGATCTCCGAGCTAATCGTGAGGACGTCTGTCATCGCGCCGCTGAGCCACGGCCGGAGCCGGGCCCGGTAACGCCGCACAGCATCAGCCTCGGTCTCAAGCCGGGCCACCCCGACCACTATCACGGTCCACCCGGATCGCTCGGTGATGTCCAGGGAGTCCGCCTCGTAGGCGACGACCGTGCCGTCGGCGCGGAACGACTTTGTGAACGTCGAGCCAGCCGTCAGCCCGATTACGATCTTCTCGTCCTCGACCAGATGGTTCACCGGCCTGATCGCGGGCAGCGCCTGATGAGTGAAAACGAGGCGCCCGACCGGCACGCTAGCGAGCAGATATAGCGCTTCAGCGCGGGGCAATTCGCTCAGCGATCGCTCGTTGACCACGCTTTTCTCCTCACCCGATGCGGCACCAGATCAGTTCAAGCCCAGTAGCCGCGAGTCGAGCCGCGCAGTGCCACTAGGCCTGTCTCGCAGGGACCTTTGTCCCGGCATTGCCAGGCCGTCCCGAGGTGCCGAACGTCCCGGCCAGCGGGGCCGTATGCCCACTACCCGCCACCGACCTTGCCATGCACGCTGGAGAACGACGGACGATGCACAGGGGAGGAGAGCCGTTATGTATGCACATGTGGGCGACCGGCTCATAGCCGAGGGCGATGCAGCCAGGAGCGGCCTCATCATCGGCGTGCCGCACGAAGACGGATCGCCGCCCTACATCGTCAAATGGCTGTCAGACGGCCACATCGCTATGGTCTGGCCCGGTGATTTTGCCCGTGTCGTCCCGGCCGGACCGCCTGCTCCGGGCGGCCAGTCGCGATCGGCGGCGGGGACACGACGAAGTGGAAGTTGAGCGTGGCCGGGACAGGTCATCTGGCCTGCGTATCGGGACCTTCGACTCCGGCCTTCGCCGGGGGTTGCTGCTGGGATATGCGCCATGAGGGCATCTCGTGAAGCCGCGCGGACGGCTGCGGTCGCCACATTGGGTGTCGCTGGCCTTGCGGTATCGGCAACTGCGGCCAGCTACAGTCTGTGGCGCGGTCGATGCCTGACCTGGGGCGCCATTCCGTCGGAGGTCGAAGCGGTGCTGCCAGGGGACGACCTGCTGCCGGAGCCCGACATCGTCACCACCCGGGCGATCGGCATCGCAGCGTCAGTCGAGATGGTCTGGCCGTGGCTGCTACAGATGGGCCCAGGCCGAGCCGGGGCGTACACCTACGACTGGATCGAGAACATCCTCGGCCTGAACATGCACAGCGCCGATGCGATCATCCCCGAGTTGCAGCAGCTCTCGGTGGGCGATGCGTGGCGTCTCGGTTCGGGCCCGGTGTTGCGCGTCGCGTGCCTTGAGCCGCAGCGTGCACTGGTCCTCCGCTCCGATGACGGTAACTGGGTATGGGCGCTTGTCCTGGAGCCGGGCACGGTGATGGACCGGCTGATTAGCCGGAACCGCATCGCGATGCCAGGCGCGCCGTGGCTGCAGCGAGCGTTCGCCCGGTACCTGATGGAGCCCGGCAGCCTGATCATGGAAAGGAAGATGCTGCTGGGCATCAAGTCCCGCGCCGAACGGCTGGCCGCTGCCAGCCCGAGCGGAACACCCTCGTGAGCGGACCTGACAGGTGCGGGCGCACATTCTGGTTAGTGCTGCTGCGGCACGGCGAGAGCACATGGAACGCCCGGAACTTCTTCACCGGCTGGGTGAACGTCCCGCTGAGCACGATCGGCGAGCAGGAAGCGTGGCGCGCAGGCAGGCTGCTCGCGGGCAGCGGCCTGCGGCCGGCGTTCGTGCACACCTCGCTGCAGCGGCGCGCGATCCAGACCGCCGACCTAGCCCTGGCCGAGTGCGACCGGGACTGGATCCCGGTGCGCCGCTCGTGGCGGCTGAACTCCAATCACTACGGCGCTTTGCAGGGCCGGGACAAGGACCAGGTGCGGGCAGAGTACGGCGAGCGCCAGTATCAGGCCTGGCGGCGGCAGTACGACTGCGCCCCGCCGCCAGTGCCTGACCACGCGCCGCATTCGCAGTTCGCCGATCCCCGCTACGCGGCCATCCCCGCCGAGGCCAGACCCCGCACAGAGTCGCTGCGCGACGTGTCCGCTCGCCTCATGCCGTACTGGTACGACGCGATCGTGCCCGATCTGCTAACCGGCCTGTGCGTGCTGGTTGTCTCGCACGGCAATACGCTGCGAGCACTCATCAAACATCTGGACCTTGTAGATGACGAGGCGAGTTCCCGGCTCGAGGTTCCGACCGGGCTACCGGTGGCATACGAACTGGACCGCAACATGCGCCCGGTTGTTCCCGGCGGCCGCCATCTGCTGCCGGGATGATCGCGATCAATTCCGTTCGGGGACCATGTCGATCGCGCCGCAAGGGCACTCGGCGACGCAGATGCCGCAGCCCTTGCAGTAGTCGAGGTCGATCTGATAGCGCTGGCCCGGCCCGAGCTTAATGACCGCGTTGTCCGGGCAGACGCCATAGCAGTTGTCGCATTCGAAGCAGTTCCCGCAAGACAAGCACCGGCGCGCCTCGAACAGTGCCGTTGATTCGTCGAGCCCGCCGGTGACCTCGTCGAAAGAGGAAATGCGGCGTGCCGCGTCGAGCTGCGGCCGGACTGTGGCCGGTGCATCGGAGTAGTACCAGGTGTTCAGCCGGTCAAAGCCGGCCAGCCGGGGCTCGGCGAGCTCTGTTGCGGCATCCGGCCCGGTCGCCCCGTTCCCGTCCTGAATGCCTGCCCGCAGCCAGGAGTCGATGCTGCGGGCCGCCTTCTTGCCGTGTCCGATGCCGACGGTGACGGTGCGCTCGGCAGGCACCATGTCGCCGCCGGCGAAGATACCGGGGCGACCGGTCATCAGGCCCGGCCCGACCTGGACGACACCGTCGCTGATCGTGATGCCGGGCACGCCGTCCAGCAGCGACAGCTCGCTGTCCTGGCCGAGCGCCAGGACCACGGTGTCGGCTGCGAGCTCGGTGACTTCGCCGGTCGGCTGCGGGAAGCCGGTCTCGTCCAGCTGCATCTTCTCGATGACGAGCTTGCCTTCCTCGGCACTACTGATGGTGGACAGCCACATCATCCGCACGCCCTCGTCGGCGGCCTCCTCGACCTCCACGTCGTGGGCAGGCATCCGGTCTCTGGTGCGCCGGTAGACCACGACGGCGTCCGTCGCGCCGAGGCGGCGGGCGGTCCGAGCCGCGTCCATGGCCGTGTTCCCGCCGCCGTACACCGCGACGCGCCGGCCGAGCTGAGGCGGCTCGCCGTCTGCGGTCGCGTGCAGCAGCGATATGGCGTCGAGGATCTTCGCCGAGTCAGCCGCCGGGATGTAGGTCCGGCGGCCCTGCTGCGCGCCGACCGCGAGGAACGCCGCGTCAAAGCCGCCGTCGGCGATGGCCCCCTCGATGTCGGTGACCTTGCCGTGCTCGAAGGTGACACCCATGGCCAGGATGCGGCTGATCTCGGCATCAAGTACCGGGCGAGGCAGCCGGTAGGCGGGGATGCCGTAGCGCATCATGCCACCCGGCAGCGGGGCCTGGTCACGCATAGTGACCCGGTGACCGAGCAGCCGCAGATGGTAGGCGGCGGACAGGCCAGACGGGCCGGTGCCCACGACGAGCACTTTCTTGTCGCTGTCGGCTGCGGTGACCGGGACGGTCCAGCCGCGCTTAATGGCCTCGTCGCCGAGGAACCGCTCGACCGAGTTAATGCCGACGGCCTCATCGAGCTGACCGCGGTTGCAGGCCGTCTCGCATGGCCGGTAGCAGACTCGCCCCATGACCGCGGGCAGCGGGTTGTCGGCCATGATCTGCCGCCAGGCCGCCTCGTAACTGCCGTCCTCGGCCCGGTACAGCCACTGCTGGATGTTCTCGCCTGCCGGGCATGCATGGTTGCACGGCGGCAGAAGGTCGACGTAGACCGGGCGGTCCGTACGCCATGACCCGGTCTTGTTGGCCAGGCTCGAGCCTGGGTCGAGGGTGATCGCGAACGGCCTGTCCATCACGAGAGCTCCCTGCTTGCGGTACTTGCGGCCGCTCTGCCCGGGCCAGATGACGCGGGGTCAAGCAGGCCGAACCTAGCGATGTTGCGGTCGGCCATCCGCTGCAGCCGCGCGATGGTTGCCGCTCCGTCTGCGGTCTTGAACAGGTGTGCATACCTGGTCTGCAGCCTTAGGTAGTCCTCGACCGGGGCCTTGCGGCGGATCTTCGACACGCTGACGACCTCGCCGGCTTCGGCTTCGAAAACGGGGAACAGGCCGGTCTGCTCAGCGAGGCGGGCGATCCTGATGGTGTCACCGGGCGCGCTGCCCCAGCCGAGCGGGCACGGTACGAGGATGTGCAGGTACCGTGCGCCGCGGAACTCCATCGCGCGCTGCACCTTGTACTCCAGGTCCCGCAGCCCGGCGACTGTCGCGGTGGCCACATAAGGGATCTCGTGTGCCATCGCGATCAGCGGGGCGTTCTTGCCCTGGCCGAAGCTGTTGCCCGGCTGCGGTCCGACGGCAGGCGTCGTCGCCGTGCGCGCGGCGGGCGGCGTGGCGCCGGAGCGCTGGACGCCCGTGTTCATGTACGCCTCGTTGTCGTAGCAGATGAACAGCACGTCGTCGTTGCGCTCGAACATGCCGGACAGGCAGGCGAAGCCGATGTCGACGGTACCGCCGTCGCCACGCCGGTGGCCACTGCGGGCGCGTTGCCGAACAGCGAGTGGATCCACGGGATCTGCCACGAGGTCTCCGGGTACGGAGTGGAGAATACCTCCAGGCAGCCGGTCGAGTTCACCGCAACCATCTGCCTGCCGGTCGCGCGCATGGCGGCGTCGAGCGCGTACCTTGCTCCGAGCGCCTCGCCGCAGCCCTGGCAGGCCCGGTGCCCGCAGGTCAGCGAGTTGCTCCGGTCAGGCTCCGACTGCACCGAGCGCTCGTCGTCGGCGAGCAATCGGTTGCCCACAGCGAAACTGCCGACCTGGTAGAACTTGACCGGCTGGACTGGCATGACGGCTCCTATCCGATCTTGTGCGCGACCGCGCCGAGGTCGCGCAAGATGTTTTCGGCCGCCGGCCCGGACCGGCGGGTCATCGCGGCACGGCGCAGCTCGCGGTCGATCAGGTCGGTGTTCAGGTCGAGGAACGTCAGCGGCGGCAGGTCGTCAGCGGCCGCCCTGGTAAACAGGTCATGCAGCGACTTCTTCGTGATGGCCCGGCCGCCAAGGCCGGCAATGACCGTGTAGCCGTGCAACTGCAGGCCGGACAAGGCCATCCGGGCGTTCTCCGACACGATGCCGCCGACGCCTGCCGCCAGGGCCCGCTCCAGCACCACGACCCGTTTTGAGCTCTGGAGCACGGAGCGAACTGCCTCGAGCGGGAACGGGCGGAACGAGATGATGCCGAGCGCGCCGATCTTCATGCCGTCCTCGCGCAGTTCGTCGATGGTGTCCTTAATGGTGCCGAGCACCGAACCGAGGGCTACCACGATGGTCTCGGCATCCTGGGTCCGGTACGGGCGTACCAGACCTCCGGAGTTGCGGCCGAAGTGCCCGGCGAAGCAGGCCGCCACATCCGGGATCAGCTCCAGCGCCTGGGCCTGCCGGGCGTGCGCCAGGTAGCGCACCTCGGTGAACGCCTCGGGGCCGACCATGGCGCCGATGGACACCGGGTCGTCCGGGTCGAGGACCTGGCGCGGTTCATAGCCGGGCAGGAACCGGTCAACTTGCTCCTGGCTGGGGATCTCGAGCCGCTCGTGCGCATGCGTGAGCACGAACCCGTCCATGCACACCATGACCGGCAGGCTGACTTCCTCGGCGATCCTGAAGGCCTGGACGTGCAGGTCGAGCGCCTCCTGGTTGGTCTCTGCGTACAGCTGGATCCAGCCGCAGTCGCGCTGCGACATGGCGTCGCTGTGGTCGTTCCAGATGTTGATCGGCGCGCCGATAGCCCGGTTGGCGACAGTCATGACGATCGGCAGCCCGAGGCCCGAAGCGTTGTAGAGCGCCTCGGCCATGTACAGCAGGCCCTGGCTCGCCGTCGCAGTGTAGGCGCGCGCGCCTGCCGCCGACGCGCCGATGGCCACGGACATGGCCGCGAACTCCGACTCCACGTTGACGAACTCGCACGGCGCCAGGTCGCCGGCCTTCACTAGGGCGGCAAGCGCCTCCACGATGTGCGTCTGCGGCGAGATGGGGTAAGCGCACACCACCTCCGGACGGCACAACGCCACGGCTTCCGCCACACCGCGCGACCCCTCGATCTGCCCCACGCGCCCGGCGCCGAATACAGGAGACGGCGCAGCGGCCGCGGTCCCGGTACCGTTCGGCATCGGGCGGCCAAGCTCCGCCAGCGCGGAGTCGTATGCCGCGCGGGCCGCCGCGACATTTCCATGACCGACAGCGCCTGCGAACCTGCCGCTAATCGCCGCCGCGACTGACTCGATCGACACCGCACTGCTGATCGCCGCGAACCCGCCCAGCAGAGCCGCATTCGGCACCGGCCGGCCGACGTGCTGCTGGGCCAGCTCGGTAGCCGGCACGGTCAGCACGGCATCCGGCCGGAGCCGGCCCGTGAACTCACCGATGCCAAGGTCGGCCGCAGGCCGCGCGGAGTTGATGACAAGCAGCACGTCCGGGCTCGCGCCCTCGAACACGTCGACCTGGTGCAGCAGCGTCGGGTCCTGGATAACAATGACGTCCGGATGCATGACGGGCTCGCGGACCCGGATCGGCTTGTCGTCGATCCGGCAGAACGACACCACGGGCGCTCCGGTGCGCTCCGAGCCGAAGCTCGGAAACGCCTGCGCGTGCTTGCCTTCGCTAAAGGCCGCTGCGGACAGCAACTCGGCCGCAGTCACCACACCCTGACCGCCGCGGCCATGAATCCGGATCTGGAGCATCTGCAGTCCTCCTCGGCCAGGTTTGCCCGGCCAGTCAACCTTTCCCGCGCAGCATGGCAGCGATAGATGTGTTGGTGCCTGAGCCGAGCGGCCCCACCTCGCGGGACTAAAGACCTAGCCCCCGGAGGGTGACGCCGGAACTGCGCGGGGGGTATACGGCAAAGGCAGCCCGGTTGCCCGGTGCCGCCTTGTCCTGTCTGCCGGCCGGCAGTTCTCGCCCGGTCAGCGCTGGAGCATCAGGTTGCCTTGATGTGCTGATTCTGCATGACCGGAATCTTGCGAGCCGCCTTGCCCGCGGTGTCCTCAGCGAGCTTGACCGTCACCTCGAGAATGCCGTGGCCGTAGATTGCCTCCACATGGCTCTCGTCGGCGCCCGCCGGCAACATCACGCTGCGGCTGAACGTGCCATAATGGAACTCTGAGTGGTGCTTATCGCTGCGCTCCTCCTGCCGCTCGGCCTTGATCCTCAAGATGCCGTTGGCGACCGTGACCTCCAGGTCCTTGTCCGGATCGATGCCGGGAAGCTCCGCCCGGACGACGTAACTACCATCGCGGACGAAGTCCTCGATACGCATCGGGTGACCGGAGACGGGCCGCAAGAATGTCCACGGGGTCTCGAGCCAGTCGATCATCTCGGCGAACGGGTTTCGGTAATCCCGGCGAACCAGCGTGCTCATCATTCACGCCTCCTCTCGCTCTTTGCCTGCAGTGCTGAGCCAACTGCGGCCGGCGCGATCGCGACAGGGTCCAAAGTCCGGAAAGCAGGACCATTGGTCAGCGCGACCAGCAAGACAGGACCTTGGTCCCGATACCGAGGTTCCTTCGCCGCTGTTGTCCGGCCGGTCGCTGACCGGACGCTGTTGCAATGACTATCTCGCCAGCACCAAGTTTCGCGCTGCTGGCTGACGGCAGGACGGTCGAGATCAAGGCCGCCCGGCCGGAGGACCGCGACGACGTCCGCCAGATGCACGCGCAGCTGTCGCCGGAGAATGCCTACTTGCGGTTCTTCAGCCTCAGCAAGCTGGCGCCGGAGCGCGAGGCGCAGCGGCTGTGCCGTCCGGAAGGACCTGATCATGCGGCCCTGCTGGCTCGTGCGGACGGTCGGCTGGTCGGAGCTGCGAGCTACGAGCTCACAGCACGGCCGGGCGTCGCTGAGATCGCGTTCGCAGTGTCCGATGACATGCACGGCCATGGGGTAGCCACGCTGTTGCTCGAGCATCTCGTCTCGCTGGCGAGACAGCGCGGACTGACGGCTTTCGCCGGCGAGACGCTGCCCGAGAACAGGGAAATGCAGAGAGTATTTGCCGACACTGGCTTGCCGGTTGAGCGGCACTACGCCGACGGCGCGATCGATGTCACCATTCCGTTGCCTCGTCATGACGGCGTGCAGCTTGACCATTACCTGGATGCGGTTGCCAGGCGCGCACGCCGTGCGGACGTGGCCAGCCTGACCCATGTGCTGAGGCCCGCCTCGGTCGCCGTCATCGGTGCTGGCAGGAGGCGCGGTACGGTGGGCCGGGAGATATTGCACAATATCGTCGCCGGCGGGTTCGACGGTCCCGTCTACGCTGTCAACCCGCACGGCCGGTCCATGGAAGGGCTCGCCTGCCTGGCTTCAGCGGACGACCTGCCGGCCGGTACTGAACTGGCAGTGATCGCGGTTCCGCCGGCCGCAGTACCCGATGTAGCCGCGCAGTGCGGGCGCAAGGGCGTGCGCGCCCTCGTGGTCGTCACATCAGGTCTTGGCGCTGGTGGCGCCGACCTGCTCGCGGTCTGCCGCCGTTACGGCATTCGGCTGGTCGGCCCGAACTGCTTCGGCCTGGCGACTAGTGCGCCTCGGCTCAATGCGACGTTTGCCGTTGACATGCCGCTGGGCGGCGTGGCTGGGATCGCCGTGCAGTCCGGCGGTATCGGCATCGCCTTGCTTGAGCAGCTCGGGCGGCTGGGCATCGGAATCTCGTCGTTCGCCTCTGTCGGTGACAAGTACGACGTGTCGAGCAACGACATGCTTACCTGGTGGGAGCAGGATCAGCAGACGAAGCTGGCGATCCTGTATGTGGAGTCGTTCGGCAACCCCCGCGGTTTCGCCCGCACGGCCCGTCGCGTCGGCCGCGCTCTGCCTGTTCTCACGGTCATCGGCGGCCGATCTGCGGGAGGACAGCGCGCGGCAGCATCACACACCGCCGCGGCGGCCACACCGTTCGTGACGCAGGAAGCGCTCTTCTCGCAAGCGGGCATCATCGCTACTCAGAACCTTGGCGAGCTGGTCGACGCGGCAGCATTCCTCGCCGGGCGGCAGTTGCCAGCAGGCCACCGGGTGGCGATCGTGTCCAGCGCGGGCGGCGCGGGCGTGCTCGCCGCCGACGCCTGCGGCGACTGCGGCCTGGTGATGGCGACGCTCGACGGCATGACGCAGCGCCGGCTTCGCCGGTTGCTGCCGCCGGGGTCGGCGGTCGCAGGCCCGGTCGACACCGGAGCCGCTGTGAGCGTTGATGTGTTCCGGACGTGCCTCGAGGTGGTCGCGGCCGACGACGGGGTCGATGCCGTCCTGGCCATCGAGGTGCCGACAGCTGTCTCCGACCTCAAGACCGCCATCACGATCGCGCAGGTCACCAAGCCGCTGGCGGCCGTCCTGCTCGGCAGCCCGGAGTCAGTTAGCCTGCTACAGGCCGGCGAGCGGCGCATCCCCTGTTACAGCTACCCGGAGAACGCGACCCGGGCAGTGGCGCATGCTGTGAGGTACCGGGAATGGCGGGACGCGCAGCGAGGCGAGGTACCGGAGCTAGCCGATGTTGACGAGACCGGCGCGCGGACCGTCACCGCGGCGTTCCTGGCCCAGAACCCGGCCGGCGGCTGGCTGCAAGCCACCGACGCTGCTGCGCTGGTGCGTTGCTACGGCATCCCCATGGTCACAACCGAGCCCGTGACCGACTCGCAGGGAGTCGAGACCATCGTCGGCGTAGTGCAAGATCCGGTATTCGGCCCGCTGGTGGTGTTCGGACTCGGCGGCGTGACAACAGACGTACTAGGTGACCGGTCTGCCCGGCTGACGCCACTCACCGACGCGGACGCGAAAGCCATGATCGGCGAGCTTCGCGCGGCGCCACTGCTGCTCGGCCGGGCTGGCTCATATTCCGTGGACACCGCAGGGCTCGCGGACGTGCTGACGCGGGTGTCACGTCTGGCCGACGACCTTCCGGAAGTGGCTGAGCTTGACCTGAACCCGGTGATCGCTCGGCGGGATGGGGTGCAAGCAGTGGACGTCCGCGTCCGCGTGGCCCCCGCCGCGCCCCGTGACCCGTTTCTCCGCCAGCTGCGCTGACGCGCTGGTCCGGTATCTGGTCACCTGACCGGGTGGACGCAGCCGCGCCAGGTTGCCTGGCCGGGACCAACGTCCCTGTTCCCGTCCCCATCAGGCCCTGCAGCAACGTGCACCTACTTGCAAGGCTGCAGGTAGGGACACGAGAAGGGACTAGGGATGAGCAGCGAGCAGACCAATGGGCACCGGATCGTCGTTGGCGTGGACGGCTCGCCGTCCTCGATGGGGGCGCTGGCTTGGGCGGTGCGTCAGGCCGGGCTGACCGGTGCCTCTGTGGAAGCCGTCATCGCCTGGCACTATCCGGTGATGGTCGGCGGCGTGCCGTTTGTTCCGGTCGGGCCGTTGGACAACTTCGACTACGGCCAGTGGGCTGCGAGCGTGCTGAACGACGCCATCAACCAGACTGTCGACCCCGGCGGGCCGGTCAAGGTCAGTGCGACGGTGCAAGAGGGGAATCCGGCTGCGGTCCTGCTGGGCGCGGCGGCCGGCGCGGAGCTCCTAGTGGTCGGCAGCCGCGGGCACGGCGGCTTTGCAGAGGCGCTGCTCGGCTCAGTCGGACAGGCATGTGTCCATCACGCCCGGTGCCCCGTCGTCGTGGTGCGGGGAGCCAAGGCCGGCTGAGGCTGCCGGGCGGCGTATACGGGGGAGGGGAGCCCGATGGTTACGACTGTGGGGGACGTGATGACGACCAGGGTCATCGCGGTTAAGAGGAACACGGAGTTCAAGCAGATCGCCGCGGTACTGCGGCAGTACCGGGTCAGTGCTTGCCCGGTCATCGACGACGCCGGGCGCGTGGTCGGCGTGGTGTCAGAGGCCGACCTGTTGTACAAGGCGGCCGACTGCGAGCTACCGGCTGGCCTGATCAGGCTGCGCTGGAAACTCGGCGAGGAATCCAAGATCACCGCAGTAACTGCCCGGGAGTTGATGACATCGCCTGCCGTGACCGTACAGGCCGACGTACCCGTCCAGGTAGCGGCCAGGGTGATGCGGGACCGGCGGCTCAAGCGGTTGCCAGTGGTCGGCACCGGCGGCAAGCTGCTCGGCATCGTCACCCGGACCGACGTGCTGGGCGTGTACGACCGGCCTGATGCCGACATCCTCGCCGCGGTGAAGATCGTTGTAGTCGACGAGTTCGGGACCAACCCGGACGCTGTCGAGGCGAGCGTGTCGTCCGGCGTCGTGACGCTGTCCGGCTCTGTGCCGCTCCCGGAGATGGCGCTTGAGATGGCAGCCCGCATCCGGCACGTCGAAGGTGTCGTCGCGGTGCGGGACCGGCTCGCCGTCGGCCAGCCGATCGACCGAGCCTGGGAGGAAGCATGACAGCGAGTTATGCCGCTCGGGGTACAGACCTCGGGCGGCGCATCCGGGAGGAGCGCGAGCGGACCGGGCTCAGCCAGGCCGACGTAGCTCGGGCTGCTGGCTTGTCGCCGCAGTATCTGGTGTACCTGGAGTCGAGTCCCGACTCGTACCCGACGCAGGCGACAATGATCAGGGTTGCCGCCGCGCTGGGCACTTCTGTCCGCGCGCTGTCCGGCGTCGGCCTCAACTTGCCGCCAGGCCAGCGAGGCATGACGGCTCATCCGAGCCTGGCCGATCTGAGCCCGGATCAGTGCCAGGCGCTGATCGCGGCAGGCGGCGTCGGAAGGGTCTTGTTCGTTGAGGAAGGCCGGGGACCAGTGGCTATTCCGGTCAATTACCAGATGGACGGATACGACGTAGTGTTCCGCACGGGCAGCGGCGCCGGGATCGATGACGGCGTCCAGCAGGCCAGCGTGTCGTTCGACGTGGACCACATCGATGAGGCGCTCGGCGAGGGCTGGAGCGTGCTGCTGACGGGGACGGCGAGCGCCATCACGGACCCAGCAGGTCTTGAGCGGGCGGCTGCGCTGCGTATCGAACCGTGGGCGGGCGGCGACCGTCCGGTCTACGTGCGCCTGCGGCCGCGGCGGGTCACCGGCCGCGCAATCCGGGTGCGCGGCTAGCCTTCTTCGGCTGGCTCTGCGCCGCCCTTCGCTGGCCCCGCGAGGGGCCCATGTTGCTACAGCTGGACCTGAACCGGGATGCGCCGGGCACCCTTCTGGTATTCGGGCTGCATGCCGACCCGTACGGTCAAGACGCCGTCGCGGCAGCTCGCCGACACGTCATGGATGTTGGCTCCCAGCGGCAGCGCGATCGTCCGGGCGAGGCTGCCGTACCGGAACTCGCTCCGGTCGTCATCCGGCCCGGTGTGTCGCCGCTCGCAGCGGACCGTCAGCCTGCCGGTTTCAACCGAGACATCGAGGTCCTCGGCGGGGTCTATGCCGGGAACCTCCAGCCGTATGACGTAACCCGTCTCGTCGGAGTACTGCTCGACCGGGAGCAACCGGACCTGACGGGCAAGGTGATGGAGCGTCGACAACGGTGATCCCGCCCAGTCCGACGTGCTATCGTCCGGTGTTGTCCCTACAGTGGTCATTCCTCTGCCCTCCTGTATGTCGTATTTCCAGTGAACGAGCGCCGGAGGCGTCCGAGGTAGGGACCAAGGTCGCATCTGGGCCGGTCATTGGGAACCGGTGACTGCCGGGTCGCTCAGCTGAATCGATCCCGCACGGCAACGACACCCTGGACATGACGGGCCCCGTCCAGAAGAGCGCGAGTTGCTTGCTCAGTTTGCGGCCGGCCAGAGATAGTGACGATGCCATCACGCACTGTCACCTCAAAATCCTCGGCTCTGCCGGTGACGGCCGCAGGTAGCACCCTGTGTGCGATCTCATCGCGGATTTCCTGGTCCGGCCGGCTGAAGACGGTCAAGACGTCTGCACGACTAATGACGCCGAGCAGACGCCCCGCCGCGTCGATCACCGGCAGCCGCTTGATGCGCCGGTCATACATGACCCTTGCGGCCTCCGCCACTGAAGCGTCGGGACCGATCGTGATCGCCGGACGGGTCATCAGATCCGCGGCTGTGACGCCCTTAACCTTGTCCTCCTCGCGGACGTGGCGCAGCGCCGCGATAATGCTGGTCCCCGTTGCCTGCACCGCCTCCTTGACGAGCAAGTCCGCCTCCGAGACGACTCCGATGACACGGTCAGCGCTGTCGAGAACCGGGAACGCGCTGATCCGGGTCCGCCGCAGCATGTCGGCCATCTCCTTGAAAGATGCGTCCTCACGGACAGAGACAACCCGCCGGGTCATAACGTCGCGGACAATCGCGTTCACTGGCGTCACCTCTCTAGTCGCGGACACGGAGCGCGTGCTCCGCGTGTAACGGAGTGTTAGCCATCAGCTGCCGTGACTGCCCAGGTATCTCTGGCGTCAAGCACGCGGCCGGTTTCGTCCACTACTGTCGCGCCAGCCGCAGCCAGGCCTATCCGTGCTGCCCGGTAATGGTGTGCGCAGAGCAATAGCTCGGTCTGGTGCGGACGGCGCGGCGTGGCGGGCATTAAGGCCATCACGGCTGGCTTAGCCGGGCAGCAGCACGCCCGGTCTGCCGTCCGCAGCGCGCGCAGGCCGATCGGCCGCGGGTGCGGGTTGTCTGAATGATCCTGGGCAGCTTCCGGCGGCCTCTTGCCGACCCGGTCGGCGTAGCCAGGGTGCACGGGGTTCGTAGCCATACCCCAAGGATCGCGATCTGGCCGCCGCTCTAACAGGGTCCTTGAGCCCTGCCGCAGCAGGACCAAAAGTCCTCAGCTGGCTGACCAGATCAATCCGGCGTCGTCTGCGCGGCTGACCTCGCGGGCGACGGACCAAGGGCCCGTCGCTGAAGGACTTACGCCGTTGGCGTCTCGGGCTCGGTGCCAGATCTGATTCCTACGGGAACAACTGCGCTGTGAGTTCATCTGGCGCCCCGGCTCGCGAGATAGGACCTTGGCTATGAGAAGCCTTGACGAGCTCGACGTATTCGGCAAGCGAGTGCTGGTGCGCCTCGATCTGAACGTGCCGCAAAACGGCACGCACATCACGGATGACGGCAAGATTCGTGCCTGCCTGCCGACGCTGACGGCGCTGCTTGGCCGCGGCGCGGCCGTCAT
>Ga0335072_10007809_pt1 | contig 15559 bp, 13 predicted proteins | sample Lox_Sample_21_FD_206725 | JGI IMG/M metagenome (GOLD analysis project Ga0335072, IMG submission 206725) | Soil microbial communities from Loxahatchee National Wildlife Refuge, Florida, United States - Lox_Sample_2.1 | ecosystem: Environmental > Terrestrial > Soil > Wetlands | place: USA... | reverse complement strand
ATGTTGGATGCCAAGGGCGACGCCCTCTACGTCGGCAAGGCGCGCAGCCTGAAGAAGCGCGTCACCGCCTACACCCAGCCGGTGCGCCTGGACGAGCGGCTGCGGCGGATGGTGAACGAAACCGCCGCCATGGAGGTGATCACCACCCACACCGAAGCCGAAGCGCTGCTGCTGGAAGCCAACCTGATCAAGCGGCTCAAGCCACGCTTCAACATCGTGCTGCGCGACGACAAATCTTATCCGTGGCTGATGCTGACCGAGGACCATCCCTACCCGCAAATAGCGAAGCATCGCGGCGCGCAGGTGCGGAAAGGGTCGTATTGGGGGCCGTTCGCCTCCGCCTGGGCGGTGAACCAGACCGTCACCGCCATGCAGCGCGTCTTTCTCCTCCGTTCCTGCGCCGACACTGTGTTCGCCAACCGCTCCCGCCCCTGTCTGCTCTTCCAGATCAAGCGATGCTCTGCGCCGTGCGTCGGGCGCATCAGCGAAGAGAACTACGCAAAGCTGGTGGGCCAGGCGAAGGCGTTCCTCGGCGGCAAGTCCGCGTCGGTGCAGAAGGAACTGGCCGCCGAGATGGAGCATGCCGCGGAAGCGCTGGAATTCGAGCACGCGGCCGCGGTGCGCGACCGTATCCGCGCGCTGACCTTCGTGCAGGGCAGCGACGTGGTGAACCCCGCCAGCCTGACCGATGCCGACGTCATCGCCGCCTGGCAGGATGCGGGACAGACCTGCGTGCAGGTGTTCTTCGTCCGCGGCGGCCGCAACAACGGCAACCGCGCCTTCTTCCCGGTCCACACCAAGGCCGAGGAAACGCCCGCCGTGCTCGGCGCCTTCATCGCCCAGTTCTACGACGACAAGCCCCCGCCCCCCGTCGTGCTGGTGAACCATCCGCTGGAAGAGCAAGAACTGGTGGCCGAGGCATTGGGCCTGAAGGCCGGGCGCAAGGTCGAGGTGGCCTGCCCGCAGCGCGGCGAAAAACGCGCCGTGGTGCAGCACGCCGAGACCAACGCCCGCGAGGCGCTGGAACGCAAGCTGGCTGAAAGCGCCGGCCAGGCGAAGCTGCTGGAAGGCGTGTCGACATTGTTCCACCTGCCTGCTTCGCCGGAGCGGATCGAAGTCTACGACAACAGCCACATCATGGGCGCCAACCCCTACGGCGTGATGATCGTCGCGGGGCCGGAAGGGTTCACCAAGGCCGCCTACCGGAAATTCGGCATCCGCGGCCCGGTCGCACCCGGCGACGATTTCGCCATGATGCGGGAAGTGCTGACCCGGCGCTTCTCACGCGCGTTGAAGGAGCAAGCCGAGGGCGCGCCGGCGGCGGAATGGCCCGACGTGGTGCTGATCGATGGCGGCGCGGGGCAGTTGTCGGCGGCGCGCGACGTGCTGAACGATCTTGGCGTGAACGACGTAAAACTGGTGGCGATCGCCAAGGGGCCCGACCGCGACGCCGGGCGGGAGTGGTTCTTCACCGACGGGATGGAGCCGTTCCAACTGCCGCCGCGCGATCCGGTTCTATATTTCTTGCAGCGGCTGCGCGACGAGGCGCATCGGTTCGCGATCACCACGCATCGCGCCGGCCGGTCGAAGGCGATCCGGGTTTCCGAATTGGACGAGATCGCGGGGATCGGTGCGGCGCGCAAGCGGGCATTGCTGAACCATTTCGGCTCGGCGCGCGGGGTGAAGATGGCGGGACTGGCGGATCTGGAGGCAGCGCCGGGGATCAGCCGCGAAATCGCCCGGCGCGTATATGCGCATTTCCATCCGGGGGTGCGGATGGAGACGGCAGGATAGCGGTCGCGCGGCCAGCGTTAGGACAGTACCGGAAATACGCCGCTTGCGTTGCTCCGGGCGGCTGCGGGGCAGCCGCGTTGTGCATATGACTGCTGCGGCAGTAAACCTATCGCAGCCGTTGGTCGATGCAATTCAGAGCGAAAATTTTGATTGTCGCGCCAGCCCGATCCGCCACCGGGTCACACACCATAAATTTGCCCATAAACCCGTTCCACCGAACTCCTCCGCACCGCCTCTCGCAATACGGCCGCCGTGTCGTCGGGCGTCAACCGCGCCGCCATCTCCTTGCAAAACAGTTCCGGCCGCCGTGCCGCCAGTACCAGCAGGTTAGTCATCGCCGAACTTGGCGCCACCTCGCCGCTTTCGTATTTCTCGAATGCCTTCGGTCCTCCGCCGAACACCCGGGCCGCCTCTTGCTGCGACAAACCGCACGCCTCGCGGATCGCCCGGATCACCAGCCTCCGGGGCACCCCGGCCAGACATGGCGCGTTTTCCCTGCAGCCGACCACCAGCACGTTGCCTGCAAGCGCACCTCGTCGCATCCCCGTGCATCCCTCGCCCCCCTGTGCTTGGATCGGTCCGCGCCACGCACGAGACGGCAGATGAGCCTCGTTCTCAATCTTGTCATCCAGTCGATCATCTGGTTCGGCTTCATCGGCCTGATCATTTTCGGTGCGGCCGGAACGACCGACTATGCCGGCGGATGGCTCTATCTCGGCGAGATGATCGTCATCTCGGTTATCCTTGGTTGCCACGTCGCACGAACCGACCCGGGCCTGTTGCGAGAACGGCTGAAGCCGCCAATTCAGAAGGACCAGCCGCTCGCCGACAAGCTCATCGTCATCCCCATTCTCTTGCTCCTGTTCGGCGGCATGGCATTCATGGCCGCCGACGCAGCGCGCTGGCACTGGTCCGCCATCCCCCCCGCCGTGCAATACGCCGGATGCCTGCTGCTTCTCGCCACGATGTCGTTCATGTACTGGACGATGCGCACGAACACCTTCGCCGCGCCGGTGGTAAAGATCCAAAAGGAACGCGGGCAGACCGTCATAACCACCGGACCCTACGCGATCGTACGCCACCCGCTGTATTTCGGCGCGCTCTTCTATGTCGCCGCCACATCGCTCGTGCTCGGCTCGTGGTGGGGCCTCGCGACGGTGCCACTCGTCGCGGCCGGCTGCGCCGTTCGCATCGGTGTCGAGGAAAAGACCCTGCGCGAAGGCCTGCAAGGCTACGATGATTACCGGCGCCGGGTTCATTGGCGGCTCATCCCCTTCATCTGGTAGTCGCTGCCCCGGCCCTCCGGCGCATCGCCTGCGCCCCTGCCTGCCCGCGCCGCCCGATCGATCCGCACCGCATCGGCGCGCGCCGTCCCGCGGGACCATCGCAACGCACCTGGCCCGCTCCCGTGACTCCGCCGCCGCCTTACGCTACGTCCCGGTCTTTCGCGTCAAATCCCGGGACCCCACCTGACCGCCATGGCCAGCAGCAACGACATCCGCGCCGCGTTCCTCGACTACTTCGCCCGCAACGGCCACGCCGTGGTGCCGAGTTCCCCTCTCGTGCCGCGCAACGACCCCACGCTGATGTTCACCAACGCAGGCATGGTGCAGTTCAAGAACGTCTTCACCGGCCAGGAGAAACGCCCCTACGTCCGCGCCACCACAGCGCAGAAATGCGTGCGCGCCGGCGGCAAGCACAACGACCTCGACAATGTCGGCTACACCGCCCGCCACCACACGTTCTTCGAAATGCTCGGCAATTTCAGCTTCGGCGACTACTTCAAGGAGCAAGCAATCCCCTACGCCTGGGAGCTGGTGACGCGCGAATACGGCCTGCCGCGCGACCGCCTCACCGTCACGGTTTATTCCGAAGACGACGACGCAGCCGAGATCTGGCGCAAGGTCTCCGGCCTGCCGCGGGAGAAGATCGTCCGCATCCCCACCGACGACAATTTCTGGCGCATGGGTGAGACCGGCCCCTGCGGCCCGTGCAGCGAAATCTTCTACGACCACGGCCCGCATATCCCGGGCGGCCCGCCCGGCACTCCCGACGCCGACGGCGACCGCTTCGTCGAAATCTGGAACCTCGTGTTCATGCAGTTCGAGGAAGGCCCGCCCGGCACCCGCGTCCCGTTGCCGCGGCCCTCGATCGACACCGGCATGGGCCTCGAGCGCCTCGCCGCCATCCTGCAAGGCAAGCACGACAACTACGACATCGACATCCTGCGCGCGCTGATCCTCGCCTCCGCCGAGGTCACCGGCCAGGATCCGGACGGCCCGCACAAGGTCTCCCACCGCGTCATCGCCGACCATCTGCGCTCGTGCTCTTTCCTGATCGCCGACGGCGTGCTGCCCTCGAACGAAGGCCGCGGTTACGTGCTCCGCCGCATCATGCGCCGTGCCATGCGCCACGCCACGATGATGGGCGCGCGGGATCCGGTGATGTACCGCCTCGTCCCGACCCTGGTGCGCCAGATGGGCGCCGCCTATCCGGAGCTCGTCCGTGCCGAGCCGCTGATCCGCGAGACGCTGGAACTCGAGGAGACGCGATTCAAGACATTGCTCGAACGCGGGCTGGGTCTGCTGGCGGAGGAGACCGCGAAGCTCGGCGGCGGACAGCCGCTGCCCGGATCGGTGGCGTTCCGCCTCTACGATACCTTCGGCTTCCCGCTCGACCTGACGCAGGACGCCTTGCGGGAGGAGGGCAGGGGCGTCGACCTCGCCGGCTTCGAAGCGGCGATGGAGGAACAAAGGGCGCGGGCACGCGCGGCCTGGGCGGGCTCGGGCGAGGCCGCCACAGAGCAAGTCTGGTTCGAGCTCAAGCAGAAGGCCGGCGCGACCGAGTTCCTCGGCTTCTCTACCGAAAGCGCGGAGGGCGAGATCGTCGCGCTGGTGGTGGACGGCGCCCCGGTGCACACCGCCACCGCCGGCAAGGACGTCGCCGTGGTGCTGAACCAGACGCCCTTCTACGGTGAAGCCGGCGGCCAGGTCGGCGACACCGGCGTCATCACCGGCCCCGGCGGCCTGCGCATCGCCATCACCGACACCCAGAAGAAACTCGGCGATTTGTTCGTCCACCTTGGGCATGTGGACGCCGGCGAGGCACGCCTCGGCACACCGGTGGCCGCCGAGGTGGACCACGAGCGCCGCACCCACATCCGCGCGCACCACTCGGCGACGCATCTGTTGCATGAGGCGTTGCGGCGCCGGCTGGGCACGCATGTCGCGCAAAAGGGCAGCCTCAACGCGCCCGACCGGCTGCGCTTCGACGTCAGCCATCCGCGCCCGATCACCGGCGAGGACATCGCCGTGGTCGAAGCCGAGGTGAACCAGAAGATCCGCGAGAATTCCGAAGTCGTCACCCGCCTGATGACCCCCGCCGCCGCCGTCGAGATGGGCGCCATGGCCTTGTTCGGGGAGAAATACGGCGAGGAAGTACGCGTGGTGATGATGGGCGCGCCGGAGGGCAACAAGCCCGCCTGGTCGATCGAATTGTGTGGCGGCACGCATGTCCGCCGCACCGGCGACATCGGCTATTTCCGCATCGTCGGCGAAAGCGCGGTGGCCGCCGGCGTGCGGCGGATCGAGGCGGTGACCGGCCCGTTCGCCGAAGCCGTTATGAACGATATGCAGCACAATCTGCATCTGGCCGCCGGCGTGTTGCGCGTGCCGCCAGCCGATGTGCCGGCGCGGCTGGAAACATTGGTTGAGACCACCCGCCGGCAGGAACGCCAGATCGCGGAGCTGCAAAAGAAGCTGGCGACCGGCGGCGATGGCGCTGCCGCGGTGGAGCAAGTCAACGGCGTGAACTTCGCGGCCCGCGACCTCGGCGATGTCCCCGCGCGTGAACTGAAAGGACTGGCCGAGGCGATCGGCAAGCAGATCGGCTCCGGCGTGGTGGCACTGGTTTCGACTGCCGACGGCAAGGCCAGTATCGTGGTGGGTGTGTCAGCCGATCTGACAGCGAAGATCAATGCGGTCGATCTGGTGCGGAGCGCAGCCGCCGCGGTGGGCGGCAAAGGCGGTGGCGGACGTCCGGACATGGCGCAGGCCGGCGGCCCGGACGGCTCGCGGGCCGGCGCGGCTCTGGCGGCGGTCAGGCAGGCGCTGGTGGGGTAGGATCGCGCCTTTTGCGCGGTCACGTGTTGTAAATCGGTCCGGCCTTCCGTCCATGGCTGGCGTCGACCCCGGCGCACCGCTCCTCGATTTATGCCTCGGCGTTGGTGCGCTGCGCTCCATATGCTTTTGCAAACAAATTCATCCGCGGGGCAGGTTCAGCATTGCTGCGGTTTGTCCGACGCGGGTGTGGTGCCGCAGGGGACTCGCGCTCGGGGCTGCGGCTTGATGGTTCAGGTCATCCGCTCTGTCATTCCGCGCCGCACTTGTACTACCGGGCTCTCCGGCTTGTCCGGATCCGGCACCTCAAGCAGCCGCAGCGCCGGACCTGACGGCCGTTTCGCACGGATTGCGAAGGGTTGAATTCAGGCTGCGGCGCCGGCTTACCACCCCCCTTCGGCCGCATACGGCACCACAACGCGGCGGATCGCTCCAACCGCGACGCTGAACGTGCAGCCGATCGCGCCGATCACCACCATCCCGGCCATCACCTTGGCCGTCTCCAGTCCTGACTGGGCGTTGGTGATCAGATAGCCAAGCCCGGCGGACGCACCGACATATTCCGCCGCAATGACCGAAACCCAGGCATAGGCCAGCGCAAGCTGCAGTCCCGTCAGGATGCGCGGCATCGCCGCCGGCAGCACCACCTGACCCATCAGCCGCCAGCCGGAAATGCCCAGCATGCGCGCTGCCTTCAGGATCAGCGGATCGATCTCGCGGATCGCGGCGGCGGTGTTGATCGCCACGACAAAGTAGCCGGCGTAGGCGACGACAAAGACCTTGCCGATCGGCGAAACGCCGAACCACACCACCACCAGCGGCACCAGCGAAAACGGCACAATGAAGCGGAAGGTCTCGATGATCGGATCGAGGAAGTTGCCCAGCCAGGCCGAGCGTGCGAGCGCGATGCCGCTCAGGATGCCGGCGGCGCTGCCGATCAGGAAACCCCACGCCAGTTCCCAAAGGCTGGCCAGGACATCGCGCATCAATTCGCCCGATGCCGCCATGGCGAGAAGCTGCCGAAACACGGCCGGCGGGCGCGGCAGGATCACCGGCCGCAGATGCAGCAGATCCGTCGCCATCCACCACGCCGCCAGCAGGATGGCGAACCCGATCCCCGCGCTCGCGGTGCTGCCGGGTGCCGGAAACAGGCGTGCCATCGCGGCGCGCATGTCAATCGGACCGGTTGGAGACGATCCAGGGAAACAACCGCCGCTGGATCACCATGAAACAGACATTCGCCGCATAGCCCAGCAGGGCGAGCACCAGCATACCCACCATGATCTGCGCCACGTCGAACGATTGCCCGCCGTAGCTCTCCAGGGCGCCGATGCCGGTATCGCCGGCCACCAGTTCCGAAATCACCACGCCGCCCCAGGCCGCCCCCAGCGCGTAGCGCAGGCCGACCAGGATGTCGGGCATGGCCGACATCAGCCACACTTCGCCTCGCTGCAACGGCGAAAGATGCAGCGAACGGCTGGCCTTCTCCGTTTCCCGGTCGAGTGATGACATGCCGTGCGCGGTATTGACCACGACGGTGAACAAACTGATCAGGACGATTATCGCGGCCTTGCTCCAATAGCCGATGCCAAACCAGAGAATGGCAAGCGGCACCCAGGCCAAGGGCGAGATGAAGCGCAGGAAGTCGATCACCGGCCGCAGGATCAGCCGCGCCGGCGCCGCGCGTCCGATCAGCGTGCCGAGCGCGATGCCAAGCAGGGAACCGATGACCCACCCCCCGGCTGCCTCGCCCAGGCTCGCCGCGATATCGCCCGGCAATTCCGTCCGCAGCAGTTCGGCGAAGCGTTCTGCCACCTGCCACGGCGGCGGAAACAGTTGCAGGCGCGGCGAAAAGAACACCCAGGACAGCGCACACCAGCCAAGCAGTATAGTCGCCACCGCGGCCAGCCGCGGCGTCAGCGCGGCGCCGCGGGAGGAGGCCGGCATCTCAGTGTTGGCGGCCAATGGCACTGGCGGCCGTCACAGGCACCAGGCTGCCGTCACGGTGCCACCGCCTGTCTGGCGAACTCCGGATGCACCAGTCCATCGATGAACGCCGTCACATCCGCCACGTCGATCACGCCGAACCGCTTCAGCACCGTTGCCTGCGCTGTCATCGCGGCCTTGTCCGGCACCACCGCTGTCGGCTGCACCAGGCCATGGCCATAGCAGTAGGAGACATTCTCCAGACTCGTCTTCGACTGCGCTGCCAGCACCTTGTACGCCTCCTGCGGTTGCTCCTTCAGCATCTTCTCTGCGCGCGCGACATAGCGCAGCAGGTCCACGACCACGTCGGGGTGCGCCTTGGCGAAGTCCGGCCGCACGATCACTCCTCCGCCGGGCCAGTCCTTCCCGTACACCTGCGACGCCGTCGTAATCAGCGTGCTGCTGCCCGAGGTAATGGCTTCGGCGGTATACGGCACATAGGAAATCGCCGCATCGATCGCGCCGCGTTCCAGCGCCGCGGGCTGGCTCGGGCCCACGATGTTATAGCCCTGTACATCCGCGAGCGTCAGTCCCGCCTTCGCCAGCGCCATTTGCAGCACCGCCGTTGGCGCCGTGTTGGCCGCGACGCCGCCGACCTTGTGACCTTTCAGGCCGGCGATCGTGGTGATGCCGCTGTCCTTGCGCGCCACCAGTCCGACATAGTTCGTCGCACCGTCCGCGATGTACCACATCACGCCCGGGCTGTGCGCCGCCACTTGCTCGATGCCCGACGTATCCGCCTCGCCGAAATCGATCGAGCCCGCTGCCATCGCCGCGGCCTCGGGCGGAATGCCTTGCAGGAAATCGTGCCACGACACCGTATAGCCGGCATCTTCCAGCCAATGCATGCCACGCACCAGTTCCAGCGGGCGCAGCGCCGGAAACAAGCCGATGCTGATTTCCTTGATGCTCGGCGCCGCCGCCCTGCCTGCCGCCGGCAGCAACACCCCCGGCAGCAACACCGCCAGCGCCGCCATCATCGCAACGGCGATCCGCCCTGGTCTCATTGCAACGTCCTCCAATTCTTTCCTGCGCGCCGCGTCAGATCACACCGTCCGCACGCAATTGCGCTATTTCCGCATCGCTCATGCCGAGCAAGCCGCCATAGATCGCCGCATTCGCCGAACCGAGCGCGGGACCGAGCGAACGGATGCTGCCGGGCGTCTCGCTGAGGCGCGGGATCGGCGCTGCCATGACGACCTCGCCATAGTCTTCATCCTGCGCCGAGACGATGGTGCCACGGTCGCGGAAATGTGGATCGGCTGCGATGTCGGCAATGCTCATCACCGGAGATGCGGGGATGTCGGCCGCCACCAGCCGCGCCATCGCCGCTTCCAGCGTCTGCCCCACCGCCCATTCCGCGATGATGCCGTAGAGCGTCGCCTGATGCTCTACCCGCGCGGCGTGCGTCGCGAAGCGCGGGTCCTCGCACAGATCGGCGCATCCCATGACGCGCGACAGCCGCCGCAGCAGCGGCTCGGTCCCGGCATGGATGGTGATGCGCCGGTTGTCCGCGGTTTCGAAATCCGCCGCCGGCACGACCTTGGGGTTGATGTTGCCGGTTCGCTCGCGCACGCGCCCGGTGACGGAGAACGCCAGCATCGCATCCTCCGAGGCGCGGAATCCCGGTTCGTACAACGCCAGGTCGATCACCTGGCCGCCGCCACCGCGGTGATCGCGATTGTACAGCGCGGTGACCACGCCAAATGCGCCGGCATAGGCGCCCATGTAGTCGATCGTCGCATAGCCCGAGCGTACCGGCGCGCGGTCCGCCTCGCCGGTGACGTAGGTCAGACCGGCGAACGCGCTGGCAACGCGATCGAACGCGCCGCGGTCGCTGTACGGCCCGGTCAGTCCATAGCCGGTGACGTAGAGCGCGATCAGGCGCGGATGGCGGGCACGGATGGTATCCGGATCGAACTCCCAGCGCCGCAGCGTCGGCGGCCGGAAGTTGGTCACCAGCACGTCGTAATGCGGCAGCAGGCGATGCACGATGGCACGGCCTTCCGGCTTGCGCAGGTCGAGCGTGATCGACTGCTTGTTGCGCGCATCCTGGATCCATTGCAGCGAACGTCCGCCTGGCCTGGTCGCGCTGCGCCGCATGAAGTCGCCGCGGCCCGGCTCCTCCACCTTCACCACCTCGGCGCCGAAGTCGCCCAGCATGGTGGCCGCAACAGGCGCGGCGATGATGGAGGAAAGATCGAGGACCCGGATCCCCGCCAGTGGCAGACTCATACCGCTTGCTCCTGCTCTCTTGGCGGCGCGTGCGCCAGCAATTCGAAAATCTCCGCCGTCATCCGTGCGAAGGCCGGGCTTGCGCGATCGCGCGCCTCCGGCCCGGGCGACATCGTGCGGATGATCCGGCCAGGGCGGCTCTGCATGACGAAGATGACATCGCCGAGATACACCGCCTCCGCCACATCGTGCGTGACGAACACCACGGTCATCCCCGAATGCGCCGTGATGCGCAGCAGTTCCTCTTGCAGGATGGCGCGGGTCTGCGCATCCACCGCGGCGAACGGTTCGTCCATCAGCAGCAGGTCAGGCTGCAACGCGAGTGCCCGCGCGATGCCGACCCGTTGCGCCATGCCGCCCGACAGTTCGTGCGGATAGGCGCGCGCGAAGCCATGCAGTCCGACCAGGGCAATATGGTATTCCGCGCGCTCCGCCGCGTCCCGCCGCGACAGGCCTTGCGCACGCAGGCCAAAAGCGATGTTGCCGGCGACGGTTTTCCACGGGAACAAAGCCGGGCGCTGAAACACGACGGCGCTGCGCGCAGGGCGCGCCGCAGCCCCGGTATCAATGTCGATGCGGCCTGCCTTGAGCGGCATCAATCGCGCCATCAGATCGAGCAATGTGCTCTTGCCGCATCCGGAAGGGCCGACAAGGCATGCGAATGTGCCGCTTGGAATGGTGAACGTGCAGTCGGCCAACGCATGCACCGGGCCGTCGCGGCCCTGATAGGTCAGTCCAACTCCGGATACCCGTACCTCCGGGCCGTTGCGTTTGACCGCTTCACCCGGTCGATCATCCATTGCGCGCGCTTACTCCCGGCCTTCTGAACTCTCTCGGCCTGTGGCTCGCGCTCTTACGGCCTCCCGCCAGGGCGTGCAATCCAGCAACCGGGTATCCCCGAAACCCTCAGGCCCGTGCCGACAGCGCGACCGGGGCCGCCCTCCCGGCCGCCATCGCACCCGTCGCGCCATAGCGTGGCGACGGCGGCGCGGCGCTGCGCAGCGCCCTCGCGATCAAGCCGATCACCCGTCCTTGCACCGCAATCGCGTGCTCCAGCCGACGCCGGTTCTCGCCGGCCAGATCGTGCAGCAACCGCGCATGCAGCGGCGGCGGCGCCCCGCCGCCGGCCAGCGCCGCGAGCAAATCCGCCGCCGCCGCCTGCTTCTCCGCCAGCATCGCCGCCGCCTTGCGCAGATCCATCGCCGCCAGCGCGGCATTCTCGCGCTTCAGCACCGCGGCCAGACGCTCGGCCGCCTCCACCGGATCGTCGATCATCGCCGGCCTCCCGCCGCCCTCTGGTTGGCGGCCTCCTGGCTCCGCAGCATGCTAGAGAACACTGGTCCAGCCAGGCCCAGCCCGCCATGGGCGGCGATGTTCTTCGCCAGCGCGTCGACCAGCATCGGCTGCGCTGCCGCCTCCCCTGCGCCACCGCCGAACGCGCCATGCGCCGTGTCGAGCGTGGCGAACATCGGCTGCAACAATTGCCCCAGCGCCATTGCCTCAAAATCCACGGCAGCCTGGTGCAGCTTGGCCACCTGTGCCGCCGGCAGGCTGGCGGCGATCACCGCATCCGGGGGCAGCAACGGTGCCATCACCGCACCTCCAGCTCGGCCTGCAACGCCCCGGCGGCCTTGATCGATTGCAGGATGCTGATCAGGTCGCGCGGGCCCACGCCAAGCGCATTCAGGCTCGCCACCAGATCGCGCAGCGTCACCCCGGCCGTCAGGATACCCAGCTTGCGGTCGTGCTGGTCGTCGATCTGGATCTGCGTGCGTGGCACCGTCGTGGTGGTCCCATTCGACAGTGGAGCAGGCTGGCTTACCTGCGGCGTCTCGGTCACGCGGATGGTCAGGTTGCCCTGCGCTATCGCCACCGTGCTGATCCGCACGTTGGCACCCATCACCACCGTCCCGCTTGCTTCGTCGATCACCACGATCGCCGGGCTGTCGGGCTCTACCCGCAGGTCCTCGATGGCAGCGAGCGTCTCGATCGGGTCGCGCCCATTCAGGTCGATCTCCACCGTGCGCGGATCGATCGCCTTGCTGATCGGGCCAATGGTCATGTCGATCGCCGCGGCAATCCGCCGCGCGGTGGTCAGGTCCGCATTGCGCAGGCCCAGGTGCAGCAGCTTGGCGCTGGCAAGCTGGTAGGGGATTTCCCGCTCGACCGTGGCGCCGTTGGCGATGCGTCCCGACGTCGGCACCCCGCGCGTGACCGACGCCGCACCGCCGCGCGCGGCGATCGCGCCGGTGGCCAGCGCCCCCTGGGCCACGGCATAAACCTCGCCATCCGCCGCCAGCATCGGCGTAACCAGCAGGATGCCGCCGGTCAGGTTGGTGGCGTCGCCGAGCGCCGAGACGGCCACGTCCAGCCGGCTGCCGTTGCGGGCGAACGGCGGCAGCTCGCCGGTCACCATCACCGCCGCGATATCCTTCGTGCTGAGGTTGGCGATCTGGTCGCGTGTGTTCACCCCCAGCCGCTCCAGCATGCCCACCAGCGATTCCAGGGTGAAGATGTTGTCGTTCAGCTTGTCGCCGGTGCCGTTCAGCCCGACCACCAGGCCGTAGCCGACAAGCTGGTTCTCGCGCACGCCCTCGACGTCGACGATGTCCTTGATGCGCACTTGCGCCTGGGCCGCCGCGCCCACGGCAATCGATAGCAGCGTCATGGCCAGAAGCAGGATTGAGCGCACGGGTAAGGGCTCGATTAACGATTTGCCGTCAGAGTGGCGGCACGGCGTTCACCGCAAGCATCGTGCCAGCCCGAGAGCCGGCCCGGCGCGGCCCCGGCCGGTGGGTTGCCCGGCAGGAGCTGCCGCCCGGCAGGCGGGGACAGGAAGAAGGAGCCGAGGGTATGACCGCAATCGATCCGATCGGAGCGCAGCCGCCGCGCCCTCCGGGGCCTCGGGCGGCAGGCGCCTCGCGCGGGGCGGCCTTTCCGGCCCCGGCCGACGCGGCGCCGCAAGCCGCCCACACGGCGGCGGCGTCAGCCGCGCCGGTGGCCCTCGAATCGCTCCTTGTGCTGCAACAGGTCAACCCGGCCTCGGAGCGGGACCGCGCCGCGCACCGCCGGGGCCAGGCGCTGCTGGCGGCGCTGGGACGGTTGCAGCGGCTCTTGCTGGGCGAAGGCGATCCGGCCGCCGTGCTCGACGAGATTCGCACCCTGACGGACGACGTGCCCGCCGCCGCCGACCCCGCGCTGGGCGCCGCCATAGATCAGGTGGTGCTGCGCGCGCGTATCGAGCTGGCACGCCGGGCGAGCGGACAAACCGCCTGAAGGCTTCGCCCTCGCGCCGCGGCGCCCGTTCCCCGGCGCACATCATCCGAGGCTGCAAGATTCGATTGCAAAGCCTTGACGTTTGTCGCAAACGCTCTTGCGCGCGCCAAAAGCGCGCCGCTATAAGCCGGCGCGTTCACGAACCGGAATGGGCCGGGGAAACGCCGCGGCAAGACGGCGGGGCGAGAGAGCCGTAGGAACTGCAACGAATGATGGTGACGCTGCCGCCGGACTATCGGCCCACCGACGATGAAGAATTCATGAACCCCATTCAGCTCGAGTATTTCCGCCAGAAGCTGCTGCGTTGGCGGGCAGACCTGCTGAAGGAAGCCGACGGCACCCTCGCCAGCCTCTCCGAGGGTGGCATCCACGAGGCCGACATCACCGACCGCGCCAGCGTCGAGACCGATCGGGCACTCGAACTGCGCACCAGGGACCGCGCCCGCAAGCTCGTCTCCAAAATCGACCAGGCGCTGCAGCGTGTCGACAACGGCAGCTACGGCTATTGCGAGGAGACCGGCGAGCCAATCGGGATCCGCCGCCTGGAAGCCCGGCCGATCGCCACACTGTCGATCGAGGCGCAGGAGCGCCACGAGCGCATGGAGCGCGTGCACCGCGACGATTAGATACGATCGTCGTGGCCGGGCTTGACCCGGCCATCCACGCACCGCCAATTCTACCACCGCAGCAGCATGTCCATCATGTGCTGGCCTCGGCGTGTCACCGCGATCCCGGTCCCGTCGCCAACGCAAACCCCTCCTGAGTCAGGCCGAGCGCACGGCGGATGATTTTCGCGCGCGGCACGGGCGTCATGTGCGCCAGCCGTTCGTCGGTCAGTGGCTGCGCGTCGGCATCTGCCAGACCCGCCGCGTGGATTTGTTCATCCGTCAACGCGTCGGCGCGCGACCAGTCATGCTTGGCTCGGTTCCGCCATCCGTGCCGATATGATTCGACTGCGTGGCCCTCGCAGGGTGTAGGAAACGCAAATCAGGCCTGCCTCCACCATGCCGGGAACCACGAAACGTTCTTCCGCGGCAGAGCTTCCGTGAGGCGGCACCTGCGTCACTGCCCCTGTCCGGGCGTGAGCGGCTATGGCACCATGGCAGTCGGTGCCTGGCGCGAGAAAAAAGCAAGACTCAACGCAGATGAACACAGATGCGCACAGATGAACACGGATAGCGCGGGGAGCGGGCGATCGCGTCGCGTACTTCACTGGTCCTGGATGTCTTGGTCGCTCTCGATGCGTGGCAGGCCGAAATTGATCAACAGGCAAAGCTGCTTTCCGGTTGCTGCCGGTGGTTGATACATTGCGCGCGATGTGTGGAATGCAGTGCCCGCACAGTTTTCAATTCGATAGGGACATCGTCTTCAATCAGCGGATCGGCAGGATTTTTGCTGATCAGGTTCTCTTGGTAATTGACTGCAAATTCCGCGCTGCTGCTTGCGGCAGGTCACACGAACCGGGGTTGAAGCGGCAGAGCATTTTCATAAACCTTCTCCACAAGTCCGCTGCCCGGCGTGTTTGCCGCAGTGAACGCATAGCCGGTGATCTGCTCCGATATCGCATGCCGTTCTGGCCTATCCGTGTTCATCCTGTTCATCTGTGTTCATCAGCGTTGAATCTTGCTTTCTTACCCAGTCTACCAACAAAATCGTACCAAACGATTGTCGGCTCGCACGCGCCTCGGTGTGGGTGATGGTCTTCGGGTTATGCAGCAGCGCGCCGGTAGAGAATGCGCGCCGTGCACCGCGCTCGTTCGAAATCTTCGTATTCACGCATCGTCGCCGGTAGATTTCTGCAACGCCGCGAATGCCTGCTCCACGGGCGCGAGCAGTGCCGCGTCCGGTTCGGTGCCGAACGCCTCACAGCGGCGCCGGTAATCCCGCACCACATCCGCCATCAGCGGCGCAAAGGCTTGCGGCGTGCGCAGGAAGGCGGGGGTGAGAGCCGTCACCGCCTCCACATTGGCCGCAAGGGCCGGTTCGTGTTGGCCCCCAGTTTCCAGGCAATGGGCCAGCACTGCCAGGGATCGTGCCAGATCGGGCCGGAACGCGTCGGGGCGCTGCGCTGCCAGCGCGCGATAGAGCTCCGCCGCCTCGCGTGCCGCCGCCAGCGCCGCCACCCGCTCGCCCACATCGCTCAGCCTGTT
>Ga0335072_10007808_pt1 | contig 15561 bp, 13 predicted proteins | sample Lox_Sample_21_FD_206725 | JGI IMG/M metagenome (GOLD analysis project Ga0335072, IMG submission 206725) | Soil microbial communities from Loxahatchee National Wildlife Refuge, Florida, United States - Lox_Sample_2.1 | ecosystem: Environmental > Terrestrial > Soil > Wetlands | place: USA... | reverse complement strand
ACACCTGCTGACCCTGGCCGAGCAGGTACTCGACCATGCTCCGCCCGGGGGCGAGGTCAAGGACGTAGTACTTGTTGATCGTCGGCGGGACGATCACCAGCGGCAGTTCCCGGACCGTGCCGGCGGCGGGCTGGTACTGGATCAGCTCGAACATGGGAGTACGCGCCACCACCGCGCCTGGTGTCGACGCGAGGTCGGTGCCGACCGTGTAGGCGTCCGGCGGCACCATCGCCGGGACCCGTGGCGGGCTGGCCAGGTCGCTGAGCAGGTGCCTGGCCCCGGTCAGCAGGCTGCCGCCGCCGGAGTCGATCGCCGCCTTCCACGCCTCGGGTGACAGCACCGCGCTGTTGCTCGGCGCGAGGGCGTCGACCAAGTTGGCCACGGTGAACCGCATCCGCTGCGCGTCGCGCCAGTCAAGCGGAGCGGCGTCGACGAGTCCGAGCGCCGTGTTCCCCGCCGCCAGGTAGGACTGCATCACCCGGCGCAGCACCGGGTTGCCGGTCCAGGCGGGGTCGGCGAACCGGCGGTCCTTGGCAGCGGGGGCCATGCCGGACGTGCCGCCCGCGACGCGGGCGAGTTCGGCGGCGAGGTTCCGGGCCTGCGACGCCACCATGCCGGGCTGGCCCGCCAGGGCCAGGGCGAACCTCAGCGCGGAACGGCCGGGGAAGAACCGGCGGAACGGGCCGAGCGCGGCCTGAGTGAGCAGCATGTCAAGCGCGCCGATGTCCTCCTGCGCGCCACCGGGGCCGTCTGCGGCCATGGCCGGGCCAGCCGAGGCGCGGCTGGACGAGGTACTGCCGGACGCGGCACCGTCGGCTGGACGGGCGGTCATGACCGTCCCTCCACGTTCGCCGAGACGTTCGCGGGGGCGTTGATCTCGCGCTTGAGGATCTTCCCTGTCGGGCCCTTCGGCAGCCCGTCGGTGAGCCATATGTGCCGCGGGTACTTGTACGCGGCGACCCGCTCCTTGACGTAGTCGCGCAGGTCATCCGGTGTCGAATCGGCGCCGGGGCGCAGCGTCACGGCGGCGGCGACCTCCTCGCCGAGCGAGGGGTGCGGGACGCCGATCACCGCGGCCTCAAGCACCGCTGGGTGCTCGTAGAGCACCTCCTCGATCTCCCGCGGGTAGACGTTGTAGCCGCCGCGGATGATCATGTCCTTCTTGCGGTCAACGATGTAGTAGAAACCCTCCTCGTCCGCCCGCGCCAGGTCTCCGGTGCGGAACCAGCCGCCGCGCATCGCCGCCGCGGTCGCCTCTGGCCGGTTCCAGTAGCCCTTCATCACGTTGTGCCCGCGGATCACGATCTCGCCGACCGCACCGGGCTCCGTGACCGGCGTGTCGCCGTCGTCCCCGCCGATGAGCCTCAGCTCCACGCCTTCGATTGGTACCCCGATCGACCCGGGCTTGCGCTGGTCGCGGCGGTTGAACGTGGCCACGGGCGAAGTCTCGGACAGCCCGTATCCCTCGAGGATCACGGTGCCGAACGTCTTCTCGAATCCGTGCAGCACCTCGACCGGGAGCGCGGCGCCACCGGACACGCACAGCCGCAGCGACGAGGTGTCGGCGACCGACGCTCCTTCGCCGAGCATGCCGACGTACATGGTGGGCACGCCCTCGAACACGCTGACCCGGTCGCGCTCGATCACCCGCAGCGCGGCGACCGGACTGAACCGGGGGATCAGGGTCAGGCAGGCGCCCGACAGCATGGCGGCGTTGAGCCCGCAGGTCTGTCCGAAGCTGTGGAACAGCGGCAGGCAGCCCATCACCACGTCGTCGGGACCGAGGCCGAGCAGGGACGTGGCGGTCACCGAGGCGTTGCGGCGCATGTTGGCGTGCGTCAGTTCCGCCCCTTTGGGGGTGCCCGTGGTGCCCGAGGTATACAGGATCACGGCAGTGTCGTCGTCTGCTCGCCGGGTCACGTCGGGTGACGGTGCCCACGCCGCGATGGAGTCCAGGGTTGCCCCGCTGACGGTAACGGCGGATGCCCCGGCCGTCGCCGCTCCTGCGGCTGCCTCGTCGGCGGCGGACTCCCATGCGAGAACCAGGGCGGCACCGGAGTCGCTGAGGTAGTGGGCCACTTCGCGGGCCTTGAGCAGCGGGTTCATCGGGACGACGGCGCCGCCCGCGCGCAGCACGCCGTAGTAGAAGACCGGGAAGAGCGGCACGTTGGGCAGCATGATGCCCACCGGGTCGCCCGGCCGCAGGCCGCGCTCGCGCAGCCAGCCGGCGGTCCGCGCGCTGAGGTCGTCGAGCAGCGCGTAGGACACGATGGTCTCGTCCAGCCGGATGGCGGGGCGCTCGGGGTACATCTGCGCGGCCTCGCGCAGATCAGAGGCCAGGTTTGTCATGGTCGATCACACTCCCGCGGTGACGGCTGACAGGCCGGCGATGTCCCGGCCGACGATGAGGTTCTGGGGCGGCGTTGCCCTCGGTGACCTCTTCATGATGTTTCCGCGCCGGTGGGCGCGAAATGGCCTGCCGGACAACCCCATCCCGCACCCGGCTGTCCGCGCGGACAACGGCCCCACGGTGCCTCCCCGCGCGCCGTGGCGTTGCCGCGGGCATCGCGGGACTGGGCGGTGCATCCCCGGCGAGTAAACGACAGATGTCCGTTGGATCTGGACGACAGGTGTCGTTTAGTTGTACCGTGCTTGCGTGGCGGTGGCTGAAAGGCCGGCTGGGGGTGCTGGCGGAGCTCGCTCCAAGATCGGGAGCAGCGACCCGCGTGCCTTGCGGACCAGGCAGAAGCTCGTCGACGCCTTCCATGCGGCGATCGCGGAATCCGACCTGAGCGTGGTGTCAGTCAGCTCGCTTGCCCGTGCGGCCGGCGTCAACCGAACCTCGTTCTACAGCCACTTCGCCTCGCCCGAGGACCTGGCCATCCACGCGCTGAGCGAACTGTTCGACGTGGTGGGCGACGCTGACATTGCGCGGCGCGCGGCCCACGTTCCTGCGGCGCAGGCCAGCCGCCAGGCGCTGCGTGATCTGGTCGCCTTCATCTACGAGCGCCGCGATTCCTACGCCCGGGTCCTCGGGCCCGGTGCGGCGCCTCGGCTTGTACGGGCGGTGACAGAGGCTTTCACCGAACGGACGGCGGCGTCTCTCGAGCGCATCGAGTCTCGCCCGGCCGGGGCTGACCCGCGGGTAACGGCGCGGTTCCTGGCCGGCGGGATCCTCGGCGTCATCGGGGCGTGGCTTGCTGAACAGCCATCGCAGTGGTCGCCTGACCAACTGGTGGAGGCACTTGTCCAGTGTCTTCCCGGATGGCTCGTTACCGACTGAAACGAAGAGAGGAAGCACATCATGGGGCTGCTGGATGGCAAGGTCGCCTTCATCACTGGTGCGGCGCGCGGCCAGGGGCGCAGTCACGCGCTGACACTAGCCAGGGAGGGCGCCGACATCATCGCGGTCGACATCTGCCAGCAGGCGCCGACCGTGCCCTATCCCATGGCCACCCCGGAAGACCTCGCCGAAACGGTCAAGGAGGTCGAGGCGCTTGACCGCCGCATCGTCGCGGCCGAGGCCGACGTGCGCGACCTTTCCGCGCTCACGGCCGTGGCGGCCGACGGCGTGGCCCAGTTCGGCAGGCTCGATATCGTGCTGGCCAACGCGGGCATCTCGAGCATGGCGCCGACGCTGGAGATGGACGAGGCGACCTGGGACGAGATGATCGAGATCAACCTGACCGGCGCGTGGAAGACCGTCCGGGCCGCGGTGCCGCACATCGTGCGCGGCGGGGTCGGGGGTTCGGTCGTGATCACGAGTTCCCTCGCAGCTATCGCACCGCACGAGAACATCGCGCATTACACGGCGGCCAAGGCGGGGCTGGTCGGGCTGATGAAGGTGCTCGCGAAGGAACTCGCACCGCACAGCATCCGGGTCAACAGCGTGCACCCCACCACGGTGGCCACGCCGATGGTCTTGAACGAGCCGACCTACCGGCTGTTCCGGCCCGACCTGGACAGCCCCGCCCGCGCCGACTTCGAGGAAGCGGCTCTCACGCTCAACAAGCTCCCGGTGCCTGCGCTGGAGCCGTCCGATATCTCGAACGCGATTTTGTACCTGGTCAGCGACGCAGGCCGGTACGTCACCGGCATCACGCACGTCGTGGACGCCGGCGGCCAGCTCGGCTGACTTGCGAACAGCCGTCTTCAGGCGCCGGGCCGATAAACGGAGTCAACCAAGCCGGCGGCAGCGAAAGCGCTAGCATGCGCGTTATGCGACTGGTGGGACGATTCGGCCTGATCTGCGCCAGGCTCGCGGTAGCGGGTTTCGTGCTGACAGGTGCGGCGGCCTGCGCGGGATCGGGCACTGCGTCCGCGCCCGGCCAAGCCAGCAGGTCACTCAGCCCCGCGGCCGGAACGGCCGACGGCCAGGCCGTCTTCGTCACCGCTGGACGAGCGACGGACAGCACCGGGAGCGCGCACAGCGGCGCCGGCGCCAGTGGTGCGCCCGCACCGGGCGGCGGCCCGCTGCGGGCGGGCAACCCGGACGGGCACGCGGTCGTCCCGGCGGCTGGCCAGGCAGTGAACACCAGCCACCCCGACCACGTGATCGGCGACGGAACGCCCGCCGGATGCACGTCCGCGGCTGTCGTGCAGGCGGTCGCGGAGGGCGGCATCATCACCTTCGACTGTGGCCCCAAGCCGGTCACGATTACCATGACCGCCACCGCGAAGGTGGTGAACACCAGCCACCAGGTCGTGCTCGACGGCGCCGGCAAGGTCACGCTGAGCGGGGGCGGCAGCATCCGGATCCTCTACATGAACACCTGCGACGCGGCCCAGACCTACACCACCAGCGACTGCTGGGAACAGCAGTGGCCGCAGCTCGTGGTACAGAACCTGACGTTTACCGACGCTTACTCGGCAACCCAGGAATCGAAGACCGCCAGCTACGGCGGCGGCGCCATCTTTGACGAGGGGGGCCAGCTCAAGGTGGTCAACTCGGTCTTCAGCGGAGACCGCTGCTACGCCGCCGGCCCCGACCTCGGCGGCGGCGCCATCCGCGCCACCGGGATGGACTTGAGCGTTCCGGTCTACATCGTCAATGACACTTTCACCGGCAACTCTTGCTCTAACGGCGCCGCGCTCAGCGGGCTGTTCGCCAACTTCGCCGTCTACAACAGCCTGATGACCGGCAATAAGGCGATCGGCTCGGGCGCCAACCCGGCCGCGTCGGGGACCGCGGGCGGCGGCAGCGGCGGCGCGATCTACACCGACGGCGCCGCTTACAACCTCCTGGTCGATGGCACCGCGATGAGCGGCAACACCGCCAACGAGGGCGGCGGTGCGATCTTCTTCGTGGTCAACTCCGGCGGCGGGACGCTCACCATCGACAACTCAACGCTGTCAGGCAACGCTAGCGGTGCGTTCCAGAACGCCCCCGGGATCTTCGACGAGGTCAACTCGGTCGTCACCGAGCCGACTGAGGACGGGTCTTCTGTCAGCTAACGCGGCGACCAGCTGTCAGGCGAGGCCGGCCAGGATGTCATGCGTTCGGCAGGCTCCGCAGACCGTTCCTCGTCGGGAGGCGGCCGTGCGGCCGGCCGCCTCCCGACTTCCTCCCCCCGGATCGCCCTCGCTTGCACACCGGTATTCAGCCACGCCTGACAGGTTTCCGCTTTCCCTGGGACTTGCCTATGCCTGCTTCCGGCGTTGTTCTCCCTGCTGGTCGAGCGGTCCGAAGCTCAGGATGAGACTGAGCCCGTCCGGTGCGGCAACTTCCAGCCAGGGCGCACGAAGTGGCACGTGTACCCGTCGGGGTACCGCTCCAGGTAGTCCTGATGCTCGGGCTCGGCCTCCCAGAAGGGGCCGGCGGGTGTCACTTCGGTAACCACCTTGCCCGGCCACAAGCCGGACGCCTCGACGTCGGCGATCGTGTCCTCGGCGGTGCGCCGCTGCGCGTCGCCGAGGTAGAAGATGGCCGACCGGTAACTGGTTCCGATGTCGTTACCCTGCCGGTTCATCGTGGTCGGGTCGTGGATCTGGAAGAAGAACTCCAGCAGGTCCCGGTAGGAGATCTTGTCCGGGTCGAAGGTGATCTCGATCGCCTCGGCGTGGCCGTGGTGGTTTCTGTACGTGGCGTTCGGCACGTCGCCGCCTGTGTACCCCACCCGCGTCGAGATCACGCCGGGCAGCTTCCTGATGAGGTCCTGTACTCCCCAGAAGCAGCCGCCGGCCAGGATGGCCTTCTCTGTGGTCATGATGTGCTCCCAGCGTCGCGGGTCGAGTCGAACAGCTCACGGTAGGCGCCGTAGCCTTCGCGGTCCAGGTCGTCGAGCGGGATGAATCGGAGGGCGGCGGAGTTGATGCAGTAGCGCCGGCCCCCGGCCGCCGCCGGCCCGTCAGGGAAGACATGGCCCAGGTGGCTGTCGCCGTGCGCCGAACGGACCTCCGTCCTGATCATCAAATGGCTGAAGTCCCGGCGCTCGACCACGTTGCCCGGCTCGACCGGCACCGTGAAGCTCGGCCAGCCCGTTCCGCTGTCGTACTTGTTGACCGAGGCGAACAGGGGCTCACCCGACACGACGTCGACGTAGAGACCGGGCTGCTTGTTGTCCCAGTACTCGTTGCGGAACGGCGGCTCCGTCCCCTTCTGCTGGGTGACCTGGTACTGCTCGGGCGTCAGCTGCGCGATCGCCTCGGGATCCTTGAGGTAGTTGTCCGGCACGATTAGCTCCTTTGCCGAGGATGCCGCCCGCTGGGTGCGGGCTGACCATCCACCAGCTATGCAACCCCGGACCGGCCAGCGCTATTTCAGCTAGAAACCGCCGAAGCCGCGGTCGCGGTGCTGCCCGCGCTCCTCGTCCTCGTGGATGCGGTCGATGCAGACGGCGATGGCGATGACGAGGGCGTCGTCCTCGCCCGGAGGCGCCTCGACCCCGTAGGTATCGCGGATGCGGAACCACTGCCGGGAGACCCGCCCGACGATCCGGCCGTCCGCGCCGACCATCTCCCAGTTCTTGTCCCTGAAGTCGCCGACGGCCTCGAGCCGCGAGCCGTCCGCCAGATCGATCTCGTAGCGGTGCTTGAACGGCGAGAAGAACGCGGGCCTGACCGTGGCGATCACCCCGTTGGCGTCCTCGATGTTCATGGTGTCGCGCATGGCGAACATTTTCTTGCGGATGAGCGCGCGCAGCATGCCCGTGGCATCCCTGAGCTCGAAGGTCTCCCGCAGGCTGAGTGCCCTGCCGTCGACGTAGAAGACCCGGTTCCCGTTCTCGTCCTCAACCCAGAAGTCGGCGGTGATGGAAAAGATGCGTTCTTGGACCAGATATCTCATGAAAAGAGCCTATTCGCACCTTCACCACAGGGGGCATCGCGCGGCGCCGATAAGGGCGGTGAAGACGGCGCCGAACACGCCTAGCATCTCGTTCCGCCGGGAAGCTCTTTGCTTACCGCAGCCTACGGCGGGCGAGCAGCTTCAGCGCGTGCAGCAGGAAGAGCGGCAGACCGAACAGCAGCACGGCCGGGTCGCGCGCGGCGAGGAGCGCCAGGCCTGCGGCCGGGACGGCGGACAGCGGCCCGGCGACCGGCAGGCTCCGGACCGCGAGCCGGGCCGACAGCGACCACAGGGTCACCGGGTTCACACCGGGTTCCTCGGCGCTGAGCTGGACTATGTAACCGAGGGCAGACAAGGTGATGAGCAGCGCCCCGGCGGCCAGGCAGAGCCCGGCCCGTCCGGTCAGCGTCGCCTGCGGCGCGAAGTGACGTACCTCCGCTGCGCCGAGCGCCACCGCGAGCAGCGGGCCGCCGACGCCGATGAGGGTCCGCGCGGACCAGCGGGCGCGGAACTCGACGATGAACTGACGGACTACCCGGTCCTCGCCGTCGCGGGTCCACGCATCGAGCGCGGCGGAGGCCGCGCTGACCGCGACCGGCGCGGTGAACAGGGGCAGCGACGCGACGATCATCGCCAGGTTGAGTGCCAGCGCGTTGAACAGCGTGGTCAGCGCGGCCAGGAGCCTGGTCCCGAAGATTCGGCTGGTCATCTGCGTATCAGCCCTTCTGGCCGGTGACGGTGATGCCCTGGATGAACGTTCGCTGGGTGAGGAAGAACAAGATGACGATCGGCGCGGTCGCCGCGGTCGCGCCCGCCATCACCCAGGCCCAGTTGGTGGTGTAGTCGCCGAGGATCAGCGCCAGACCGAGCGACAGCGGGTAGGAGTTCGTGTTGCTGATGTACACCAGCGGTCCGAGGTAGTCGTTCCAGCAATAGACGAACTGGAACAGGATGACGGATGCGAGGGCCGGCTTGGCCAGCGGCAGGATGATCCGGCTGTAGATGTAGAACTCGCTTGCGCCGTCGATCCTGGCGGCCTCGGACAGCGACTGGGGGATCGTCATGAAGAACTGCCGGAGCAGGAAGGTGCTGAACACCGAGCTGCCGAAGAAGGTGGGAACCTCAAGCGGGAGGTACGTGCCGATCCAGCCGAAGCGCTTGTACATGACGAACAGCGGGATCAGGGTGCAGGCGAACGGCAGGATCAGCGTCATCAGCATCACATAGAACACCGCGTCCCGGCCGGGCCAGCGCAGCCGGGAGAAGCCGTACGCCACCAGGCTGCTTGAGGCGAGCACGCCCACGATAGTGACCGCCGCGTACAGGAAGGTGTTCCAGAAGAACCTGAAGTAGGGCAGCGACGCGAACAGGTCCGGGTAGTTGCTCCACAGGAACGGGTGCGGCAACCACGCAACCGGAAGCTGGAGAGCCTGCGCGGCGGTCTTGAACGAGGTCCCGACCATCCACACCAGGGGCAAGGCGAACATGGCCGACAGGGCGATCAGCGCGGTGTGCTTGGACAGGCCCGCGCCGATGACGCGGAGCCGGGCACGCCGCCCCCGGCGCCCGCGGAGCGGCGGTCCGGCCGGTGGCTGCGAGGGCCGTACGCCGGCCGACTGTGCCGGGGCGGTCCACATGGCGCTCACCGCTGCTCGCCCTCGTAGTAGACCCAGCGCGATGAGGTGCGCAGCAGCACCACCGTCACAATGAGAACCCCAACGAAGAGCAGGAACGCCATCGCGGAGGCGTATCCGAGGTGCAGGAACTGGAACGCCTGCTGGTAGTAGTAGGTGATGTAGAACATGGTCGAGTTGCCCGGACTGCCTGGCGGGCTCTCAATCACCTGGGCCTGAGTGAAGTACTGGATGGAGACCACCAGGGACAGGATCACGTTGAACAAGATGACCGGGCTGATCATCGGGATCGTCACATGGCGCAGCCGCTGCCAGGGGCCCGCGCCTTCCAGTTCGGCCACCTCGTACAGGTCCCTGGGCACTCCCTGGAGCGCGGCCAGGTAGATCACCATCGGCTGGCCGAGCCCCCACAGTCCAAGCAGGATGAACGTCGGCTTGGACCAGGCAATCGAGAAGAACCAGTCAGGCCCGTTGATGTGCACGTCAGACAGCAGGTCGTTCACGATGCCGAACGACGGCTGGAAGATCCACACGAAGATCAGCGACGATGCCACCACGGGCACGATCGAGGGGATGTAGAAGAGCGTCCGGTAGATGGCCTGGCCACGCACGTTCATGTTGAGCAGCAGCGCGAGACCGAGCGCGGCCACCGTGGAGAAAGGCACCTCGATGGCCGTGTAGTAGACGGTGTTAAAGACGGCGGTACGGAACATGGCATCATGCAGCAGCCCGTCGTAGTTGGCGAGCCCGGTGAAGACGGGGTTCCCGATGCCGGTGAAGCTGGTGAAGCTGTAGTACAAGGTCGCCAGGAACGGGTAGAGGTAGAATGCGCAGTACCCGACGACCCACGGGCTGACGAAAAGCAGCCCGGTTCGGAGCCGCCGCGCCCGCGGCGAGCGGAACGCGCGAACCGCTGGTGCCGTCATCTGCATGACTATCTCCACCCTGTTCCTGGACTTCCCGGCCGCCGGTCAGCCGCCGGCGCCGCTATTGGCCTGCTGGTCGATGTAGGCGAGCGCCTGCTGCGCCGTCATGCTGTGCTCGGCGATGTTCTCGGTAGCGGTCGCCTCGGCGGTCTCGAACTCGGACTCGGACTTGGTGAGCTTGGGCGTGACCGACAGCGGGCTCGACATCTGCTGGACGAACACGTTCAGCCACGGGTTGGCCTTCAGCCACGCCTGGTAGGCGGGCTGCGACACGACCGACGGCGACGCGGGCATCCAGCCGCCCTTGGGATCAATCTGCGAGTTGAAGGTCTCGTTCTGGAAGCCGGCCAGCCAGGCCATGAACTCGAACGCCTGCTGCGGGTGCGCGGCGCCCTTGGGGATGATGTTGTAGTTGCCCTGGCCGAACGTGCTCGCCCCGCCGACCGTGTTCGGGAACGCCACGACGCCGAAGTTGTTCACCATCGACGGGTTGGTGACCGGGATGTTCTGCGCGCCCTCCCACGGCCCGTCCATGTTGAACCCTTCCTTGCCCGCCACGAACGCGTCGTCGTCACCGCCGGCGACGGCGCCGTACGCGGTCTGCATGGCGGCGACGCTGGAGTACGGGTACGTGTCGTACTGGCTGAAGAAGTTCGCCTCGGCCTGGGCGCCCGCACAGCTCGCGAAGTCGTACGCGCCCGCGGAGTCAAAGCAGTTGACCGCGCCGAAGAAGCTGCCGAAGTATTCGAAGCCCTCGTTGTACAGCGGGTAGAAGCCGATCTGCTCCAGCTTGCTGCCGGAGAACTTCCACTCCTTGGCCTGGTCGGCGTACAGCTGCGCCAGCGTGGTAGGCGGTGACGAGATGCCGGCCGCCTTCAGCATTGACTTGTTGTAGTAGAGCGCCCAGGAGTTCATGGACATCGGCAGCGCGTAAAGCGTTCCGCTGTACTCGCCGCCGGCCAGCGCGATCGGGTACATCCAGCTCTCCAGGCTGGTATAGCTGCCGGTGAGGTACGGGGTAAGCGACTGGATCGAGCCGTCCGCCGCGTACTCGCCCAGCACCGGGTTCCACTCGGTGAACACGTCAGGCGGATCGCCGGCCGCGATCTCCGACAGCAGCTTCGCGTCCCCGGTCGCGCTCGGGATGTTGGATTCGGTGACGTGGATGTCCGGGTGGGTGGCGTTGAACTGCGTGATCATCTGGTTGAGCAGGGTGAGGGTGTTGCCCGACCACATGGTCTGCCAGGTGATGTCCACGACGCCGCCGGAGCTGCCGGACGAACTGGTGGATGCCGGGGGACCGCCGCAGGCGGCGAGGACGACCGCGGTGCAGGCGGCAAGCACCGCGGGTGCCACGCGCAGGACCGCTCTTCGGCGGCGCGTCCGGGGACGAGGGCCCGGACGGATGCCGGGCGGTGCGTATATCTTTCTAAACACGAGATGCTCCTTCGCTTCCTTGGGGCGTTGCATCAAGTGGCTGCCGCGCGAGTCGTGCCGGACTCGCGCGGCAGAGATGGCGGTCCCGCGCTCTCCCTGATGACCAGTTCGGGCCTGGGCCGTCGTGCGTCGGGCCGGGCTTGGGCCGGCTCCGTCAGCGCCCGCAGCAGGCCGAAGCAGGCCCGGCCAAGCTCGGCGAAATCCAGCCGCACCGTGGTGAGCGGCGGCGTCAGGAACTCGGCTACCGGCGTGTCGTCGAATCCGACGACGCTGACGTCGCCCGGGACGGACAGCCCGGCCGCGTGCAGGGCGCGCATCACCCCGAGCGCGAGGTCGTCGTTGCCGCAGAGCACCGCCGTGACCTCCGGGTCGGCGGCGAGCAGCCGCCCGGTCTGGTAGCCGGAGCGGGGCGTCCAGCCGCACTGCACCGGGGCGGGCGCCGGCGCTCCGGCCTCCGCGAGCGCCTGGCGCCAGCCCGCCTGCCGCTGGCTGGTGTGCGTGGAGGACGGGATGGCCAGGTAGTGCACGGTCCGGTGGCCGAGCGAAAGCAGGTAGCGGGTCGCATCGGCGGCCGCCCGCCGGTCATCTAGCCATACCCAGGGCTTTTCAGGTCCCGGGTCGATGGCCGGGGTCTCGACCATCGCAGCCATCGGGATCTGCGGCGGGACGGCGTCCAGCGCCATGGTGCCCGCCCGGTCGTAGGCGATAACGATCAGCGATCCGCCGGGCTCGATGGCTCGCCGCACGGCAGCGGCCACCTCCGAGGACTGGTCCGAGTCGACGACGCGGACCCCGACGGAGAACCCGGCGGCCCGCGCCGCCTCCTCGATGCCCTGCAGCGCCGCCTGGTAGCCGTAAAGCGAGGTGTTCGGTGTCAGCACGGTTACCGATCGCGCGTGAGCGCCACGCAGTACCCGCGCCGCGCGGTTCGGCCGGAACCCGAGCCGGTCGATGGCGGCGAGGACGAGCTGCCTGGTGGCGGGCCGCACGCTCGGATGGCCGTTGATCACCCGGGAGACGGTCTGGTAGGAGACCCCGGCCTCAGCGGCCACGTCGAGAATGCTGGCGGGGCGCACGCCGCGGCTTTTCGCACCGTCACGGCCCTTGGAGCCGGGGGGCTCGGAGGATCCGGGCGGCGGAGAACGATCCGCGGCACTTGTGGCGTCGGTCACATCCATGCCAGGATTGTGAACGTTCACACGAAAGACAGTCAAGGGCTAAAGAAGAACGACTTAACACGACTTCGTCCGCCATGGACGACGGACCAGCGCAACACCCGCCCTGGCTCAAGGAGGAACGCTTGGCTGGAACACCACAGCTCCCGCAGGTCATCGACTGGACGGGCGACGGCCTCGAGCTGCGCATCGAGGCAGGCGGCGACGGGATGGCGCGGCTCATCAGGCTGGCGGCCCTCGGCGGCGAGGAGCTGCCCGGCCTGCCGGCCGACGCGGGGCTGCCCCTGCTCGACGTCGTCGTCGCAGGCGAGGGCAGGAGCTGGTCAGGCGGACGGTACTGCGAGTCGGAGGCGGGTCACCGGTTCCGCTATGCCGGTCACCAGGTTGGCCACGGTGGGGGCGGGGGCTGGCGGGAGCTCAAGGTTGACCTGTTCGACCCGGTGACGGGGCTGCGCGCCGAGGTGTTCTACCGGGTCCTGGCGGCTGGCGGCCCGGACGGGGGCGGCAACCCGCGCGACGCGGGCGCGCTCCGTTCCTGGGTGCGGCTGGAAAACCGCGGCTCCGGGCCGGTCACGGTCGAGTCGGTGACGTCGTTCCTGCACGGCGGCCTTGGTACCGGGGCGGGCCCCGATGACCTCGCGGACCTGGAGCTGCACTGGGCGGAGAACGACTGGCTGGCCGAGGGCCGCTGGCAGGTCCGGTCGCTGCGCGACGGGCTGCCCGACCTCAACCGTCAGGCACTCGGCGCCGACCCGCGCGGGTGCCTCAGCATGTCGAGCGCGGGTACCTGGTCGACGGGCCGGTACCTGCCCGCCGGCGCGGTGGTGAACCGGCTGACCGGGCATGCCTGGGCGTGGCAGATCGAGCACAACGGCGGCTGGCACTGGCAGGTAGGGGAATGCGCCCGGCACTCGCCGGGAACGGGGCCAGCCGGCGCCGACAGGCACGCGCGGGGTGCGGTCAGCGGTGCCTACCTCGCGCTGCTCGGCCCGGTAGACGCCGAGCACCACTGGCAGGTGACCCTGAACCCGGGCGACGCGTTCACCACCGTCCCGGTCAGCGTGGCCGTCAGCTGGCATGGCTTTGACGGCGCGATCGCAGGGCTCACCGCCATCCGGCGCGCGATCCGCCGCCCGCACGACGACGGCCGGCGGCTGCCGGTGATCTTCAACGACTACATGAACACGCTGATGGCGGATCCCACCACCGAGCGCCTGCTGCCGCTGATCGCCGCGGCCGCCGACGCCGGGGCGGAGTACTTCTGCATCGACGCGGGCTGGTATGCGGATATCGGCGAGGGCTGGTGGAACACGGTCGGCGCGTGGCGGCCCTCGCAGACGCGGTTTCCCGGCGGGATCACCGAGGTGCTCGACCGGATCAGGGCAGCGGGGATGGTGCCGGGCCTGTGGGTTGAGCCTGAAGTTGTCGGGGTCGGCAGCGAGGTCGCCACGCAGCTTCCCGCCGACGCCTTCTTCCAGCGCGGGGGCCGGCTTGTCGTCGAGCACGGCCGGTACCAGCTGGACCTGCGCCATCCCGCCGCGGTAAAGCACCTGGACCAGGTGGTGGACTTCCTCGTCGGCGAGCTTGGCGTCGGTTACCTCAAGTTCGACTACAACATCAGCGTCGGTCCCGGCCCCGACACCGGCGGCCTGACCCCGGGCGCGGGACTGCTAGCCGCGAACCGCGCGCACCTCGACTGGCTCGACGCGGTGCTCGACCGCCATCCTGGCCTGGTGATCGAGAACTGCTCCTCAGGCGGCATGCGCACCGACTACGCGCTGCTGTCCCGCATGCAGCTGCAGTCCACAAGCGACCAGCAGGACTACCTGCGCTACCCCCCGATCGCGGCCGCGGCCCCGGCGGCGATCGCGCCTGAGCAGGCGGCGGTGTGGGCCTATCCGCAGCCCGAGTTCACCGCCGACGAGATCGCGTTCACGATGGTCAGCGCCATGCTCGGCCGCGTTCACCTGTCCGGGCACCTGAACAGGATGACCGCGCCGCAGCAGGAGCTTGTGGCCGGCGCGATCCGCGTGTACAAGGAATCCCTGCGGTCCGCGATCGCCGCGTCGGTGCCGTTCTGGCCGCTCGGCCTGCCGCGCTGGGATGCCCCCTGGGTCGCACTCGGCCTGCGCGCGCCGGGGCGCGCGGGCAGCCACCTTTCTGTCTGGCGCCGCGCCCCCGCCTCCGCTGCGGGCACAGCGACCAGGGAGGCGGTGACCCTGCCGGTGCCGCACCTGCGCGGCGCGCAGGTAACCCCCCGGGTCCTGTACCCGCCGCAGGCGGCGGCCGAGGCGAGCTGGGACGCCCCATCCGGCTTGCTCACCGTCAGCCTCCCCAGCGCTCCTTCCGCCTGCGTGCTGCGCCTGGAGACCGCCTGACTCGTGGCGGACGGAACCACCTTGCCGGACATGCACGTGGACAGGCGGGGCCGTAAGGTACCGAGACGGAGCGCGAAATCCTGCACGGAAAGCCCGGAGCTCGCGACGAGCTGCCGGATCTCGGCGGCAATGTCCGCACGCTCCGCATCGGCGGCCTCCTGCCGGGCGCCGTGTCTGCCGCCACGGTCCGGCGGAAAATCCCTACTGGCAACCGCTGCGTGCGTGCTATGAACGGTGGCGTGGTGGCCACTCAGGTGATCGTCCTCAACGGCGGTTCAAGTTCGGGCAAGTCCGGGATCGCCCGGTGCCTGCAGGCGGTACTGCCGGATCCATGGCTGGCTCTCGGCGTGGACACGCTGATCGATGCGATGCCCGCGTCAATAAAGACGTCGGCTTCCGGGATTGAGTTCGCGCCGGATGGCGAGGTCACTGTCGGGCCGCGGTTCCGCGAGCTGGAGGCAGCCTGGATGACGGGAGTGGCCGCGATGGCGCTGGCCGGTGCCCGGGTGATCATTGACGAGGCGTTCCTCGGCGGCGCCGCGTCTCAGCAGCGGTGGAAGGACGCGCTCGGCGGGCTGCGCGTGCTGTGGGTTGGGGTCAGGTGCGAGGGCGCGGTCGCCGCGGGCCGCGAGATCGCGCGCGGCGACCGGGTCGGCGGGATGGCCGTCTCCCAGGCCGAGGTCGTCCACCGTGGCGTCGGTTACGACCTGGAAGTGGACACGACGC